>Ga0207897_100029_pt1 | contig 97099 bp, 71 predicted proteins | sample LinPmetageLP42_FD_184054 | JGI IMG/M metagenome (GOLD analysis project Ga0207897, IMG submission 184054) | Marine viral communities from the Pacific Ocean - LP-42 (SPAdes) | ecosystem: Environmental > Aquatic > Marine > Oceanic | place: Pacific Ocean | collected 2010-08-27
AGTCATGCAACGCAGTGTAAGCCCTTTCAAAACTCGCCTGAAAGGAATGCCCCAGCAGCTTTTGCTCTGCGTTCTCACTATTCGAAAGGGAACAACCATTACTTCATAGCGACGCCTTAATCAAAAAACGCTGGACGCATTCTGAGGGGGGCACTTATTAATGCGGATTGGTATTAGGTTTCATTTTATCTGTTCCAAATCGTGTGGTGGATCCCAATAGGCGAGGATAAAAAAGCCCCGCATTTGCAGGGCTTGTTATAAGTTTATCAAAACCTAGGTATTAAACACTACAAACTAGGAGAGTAGCGCACGGCTAAGCCTATTGTTCTGCCTATCACGTCATAATCACTCACTGTATTAAAATGGTTAGCACCAGCTAGCGGAATCGGTGGCTGTTTATCAAACATGTTGTCAATACCGAAATTTAATACTACTTGCTCGGTAGCCTGCCATGAAGCGGCAAAATCAAAGTAGTCTTGTGCGCTAATGCTGGTGGAGCGATCAGAAGCGTAATCAACATCGCCTATGCGTCTCCAGCCAAGTTGAAAGTTCATACTGTCCAAATGCCAATCAAGGGTCGCCCTGTGCTTATAATCTGCTTGCAACACACTGGCAAAATCTCCCGAGCAGGCACTGCCATATGTACCTTTACAATCAATAGCGGCTACGGTGGAATTGTTTTGGCGCGTTTGCTTAGTGACGAGATTACCTTGGTAACTAAATTTAAATGTGCCACCTAAAGCATCTGGTGCATCTAAAACGTAATTCGTGGCGATATCGATACCGCTTTGTTCGATAGAGGCTAAATTGAAGTCATTGACAATGGCAGTGCTAATAAAACCCGTCGTTGGATCTCGCAATACTGCGCCGCATAATGGGTTATTGGCATCAGGGTTATCTATGTAGCAACTTTGCAAAGCGGCGCCAGGTTGAATTTGGCTTACAGCATCAGAGATATCGATATGATAATAATCGATTGAAACATCAAACCCTTCGATATATTCAGGAGTGTACACCAAGCCCACAGTCTCAGATTCGGCCTGTTCTGGTTTGATATCTGGGTTGCCGCCATAGGTATACTCTGCGGTGCTAGAATCAAATGCTGTGCCTACCTCTGGTGCACCATAGCGTTCACATTGAGCGGCATCCCCTGTGCCTAATAAACATGGATCACCGTTATAGCGCCCGGCAAAACGGGCCACAAATTGATCGCTTGTTTGATCGAATAAGGCGAGGGACAAACCACTAATCGGGCTGGCGAATTCCCCGAGGTTCGGCGCCCTAAAGGCGGTTAATTTGTTAGCACGTAGGCGCAGATCATCGTTGATGGCCCAATTTAGGCCGATTTTATAGGTATCTTCAGCTTCTGTGTTTGAATACTCGGAAACACGATAAGCCCCTTCGATGCTCACTTCTTTCGCAAACGCCACATCGGATACCACGGGCACGAGTACTTCAGCGTAAACTTCTTCACTGTCGAAGCTGGCATCCATATCAAACGCACTGACAGTCGCAAAACTGGTTCCATTTCTAAATGCGTCGCCAGGGGTCTGCTCACCCGTTTCTTTGCGATATTCGTAGCCGATAGCAAAATCGATTGGACCATCTGGTAATTCAAACAAAGCCGAGGAATCGCCGGATAAGGTTGCCGCAAGTACGCTTTGGGTACGCTCGCGGGTTGTGTAAATCAACGGATCACTAAAGCTGGTTAAATCTAAATTTGGATCAAATATATCAACACTGTTGGCTAAGGCCGCGAAGCGGTTATTACCCGCTCCATCAACGGTATAGGCGTTGTTGTAAAGCGTAGCGGTTTCATCGGTTTTACCGTACTGGCCATAAACATCAAAACGAAGATAGTCGTTAATATCGCCTTTTATACCCATTTGCATTTGAATCGAATCTCGTTCGGCTTTGGTGCGCTGTACACCAAGGCCTAGATTTCTTTCAACGTTGACTTGGGCATTGCCGTCGGCATCGAAGGTTAATCTGTTGCGCATTTCATCGCTTAAAAAAGCGTTGTCAGCCGTTAAGGTGACTTCTTGGTTGACTGAAATAGGGGCTTGGCCGCTTGCGCCTGCGCCCTCAACAGTGACCTGTGAGTACATCACACGACCGTAGGCCGTGGTGTCTTCAGACAAATCAAAATCAAATAACAGCCCGCTAGATAAACGTTTCATGGGTTGCGTTAGATACAGGTCGGCGGTAGAGCTGGTGGTTTGGCGTTCGTCAACTAGGCCACCTGAGGCATCAATAGCAAAGGCGTTGCCAGAGGCACGATCAGTATAATAGCCTCCGGTATTGATAATAGAGTTGGCATTTTGCATCGCATAGTCACGTTCACCGGCTAACAACTCTTTACGTTCAGAGTAACCAAGGTAGCCAGTGACATGGCCAGCGCCATCAGCAATGTCACCGCCAAATATCCCTTCGACATTAAAGGTTTCGTTGCCGCCGTCAGCGGTTTCATAGCTGCTCGAGAATTCAGCACCATTAAAAGTATCGTTTAAAATAAAGTTCACCACGCCAGAGACCGCATCGGCGCCGTAAACTGCTGCAGCACCACCGGTGAGCACATCTACGCGTTTAATCAACCCAGTGGGGATCATGTTGACGTCAACCGAGTTACGAAAACTAAAAGGAACCGCGCGCGTACCATCGATCAAGACCAAAGTACGGTTTTGTCCTAAACCGCGCAGATCAATGGTGGATGAACCAAATGAATCACCAACTGTGGAACCTGTGCTGTTCGCGCCAGCTGCCGCTTGGGGAAGTTTAGTGGTAATATCTTCTACATTTACCGCACGATCTAACTTTATTTGCACCTCATCAACACTGGCTACTGCGCTACTGGAGACAAGTTCTGTACGCTGAATTCTTGACCCAGTTATAGAAATAACTTCAGTGTTATCTTTGGCTAGGCTTTGTTCTTGGGCCAGTGAAGCATGGCTGAAAAGTGCAGCGCTGACTGCCATGGTGACAGGAAGTAAAGTGTGACGTTGAAGCTTGGTAACATAGGTTTTGTGTTTCATATGACTGTCCCGTTGCCGATGTGTTGATAAAACGTGCGTTGCCTGATTTTAATTTGTACAGCGTGGTCATTATCAACTGAAAAAAAATCAAATTGCAATAAAAGTTTCTTGTAAAATTAATATTTATTGATAAATTATTCTTAACGAGCCAGCGGATACAAGCACAATGCATAATGAATAAGCACATAGAAAAACTGTATAACAGTGCCAAAAAGCCCTCTCGTCTGGTCATTGGTTTAATGAGTGGCACTTCTTTGGATGGATTAGATGTGGCCTTGTGCAAAATTGCGGGGCAGGGCAGTGACACGAAAGTAGAGTTGCTCGAATTTACCACCGTTGATTACACTCAGAACTATAAAAGCAAAATAAAAAGTGTGTTCGCCAAACGTCAAGTTGATCTGCAGCAAGTCACCTTATTGCACCCCTGGGTAGGTGTTTTACATGGCCAAATGGTCAATCAATGTTTAGCTAACTGGGGAGTACAGGCAGCAGAAATAGATGCCATTGCCAGTCACGGGCAAACTATATATCACTGCCCATTGCGTCAGCACGGACTAACTGAATTTGGTAACGCGACTTTGCAAATTGGAGACGCGGACCATCTAGCGGTCACTACAGGCATTACCACCCTTGGGGACTTTAGGCAAAAACACATCGCGGCAGGGGGCGAGGGCGCGCCCTTAGCGGTGTATGGTGATTACCTGTTTTTCACCAGCAAACAAGAAAATCGCATTTTATTAAACATGGGGGGGATCGCGAATTTAACCTATTTGCCTAAAACCGCTGATTCAAGTGCGGTGTTTAGTTCAGATACCGGCCCTGGCAACACCATAATGGACGCGTTTGTGCAGCAGCATTTTGCGCCACTGCAGTATGATAAAGACAGTGCCATTGCGCGTCAGGGCGCGGTGCACTCTGGATTATTGAGTGCATTATTGGAGCATGATTTTTTTGCCTTAAATTTTCCAAAAACCACAGGGCCAGAAGTATTTAACTTAGACTATTTGGCGGCAGCGCAGCAACGCTCTTGTACGTACGATTTAGCGCTTGAAGACGTTTTAGCCACCTTAAATGTGTTTTCAGCAACCTCGATCGCCAATGCCCTTAATAATGCAGCAGCTGAGTTAGGCGAATTTAGCGTGTACGCCAGTGGTGGGGGGATTCATAATCCTCTGTTGATGGAACATATATTGAATTTATGCCCGCGAGTGTCAGAGGTGCGTGATACCAGCGAGTTGGGTATTCATCCTGACGCGAAAGAAGCGGTGCTGTTTGCGATACTCGCCAACGAGTGTTTGGTAGGGGGGCAACAAGCGTTTGGCAATATCGAGCAAGGGATCCCGAATGTGACGATGGGTAAAATTAGTTTCGCTGATTAGTGGGTGTTTGCCTGTCGCTTTTATCAAGCCTGTTGAGTGCGGCGTCTGGCGCAGGCGTTTTCTTGTAATTCGTAGTGCGCACTTTTAAATAATGCCCCGTCTTCGGATACGTCGACGGGGGTTGTTAGGCCTAACCTGCATTAGCTACTTGGCCGCCGTCTAACACCACGGTATGGCCACAAACGTAATTGCTCGCTTTGGAGCAAAGGTAAATAGCGGTACCAGCCACATCTGCCAGCTCACCTACCTTACGCGCGGGAAGTCCTTCCTTTATTTCTTGTTCATGCGCCAAGGCGTGTTTTGTCATCTTGCTAGGGAAAAATCCAGGTGCAATCGCGTTAATGTTGACGTTGGTGGGGCGAATATCTGCTGCCATATGTCGAGTCATTTGAATAACTGCTGCCTTGCTAGCAGAGTAAGAATAATTATTCATATGGGGGTGGGTGATGCCGTTAACAGAGGCAATATTTACAATCCGTGAAGGCTCATCGGCGTTTCCGGCTAAGCGAAGCGCAGGCAGTAAACGCTGACTCAAAAAGAAGATAGATTTCACGTTCAAATCCATTACTTTATCCCAGCCAGATACTGGAAACTCTTCAACTGGCGCGCCCCACGCGGCCCCCGCATTGTTAATGAGAATGTCGATTTTTGGTTCGCGTTTAAGCATCTCTTCTGCGAAAGCATCCACTCCGGCCATGGTCGATAAATCAGATTGTATCGCGATGCACTCGCCTAAACTTGATAGCTCGGCCGCGGTTTGCTCAAGCTGTTCAAGTTTACGTGATGTGATGTAGGTTTTTACGCCACTTTCCACAAAGCCACGTGCGATCATGGCACCTATTCCACTTGAGCCACCGGTTACGACAGCGGTTTTGCCTGCCACTGAAAAAAAATTGTTCATATACGCTTCCTTTTGTTTGAACGCCTATGCACAGGCGCTTCGTTTTTTTTGGCCCTAAATACATCAACGCCACAGCGCCAGCGAGGTGGTCATTAAGGCTATTCCCGTATTTCAACCAAATGCGGCCGTAAAAGGCATATAACACCCGCGGCGAACTCGATTAATACACGTCCCAGGAGAGTTTTTGATTGGAGTTAACAGGCCTAGCAAAAAAGTTAACTTTATAAGCCATCTGACTTCATGCTTAACGTTGCATTAGCTGCTACCTGTTTAAGTACATAGCACCTAAACAGTGGGCTGCAATATAGACCATCCTGAGTCAGTTATTGATAACACAAAAAACGCAGCATGATGTCTATGCGATTATTGTCATTATTTATAATTGCTCATTACTCAGTGAATCAAGTACTTTTAGTTAAGTGGTTAGACCAGTTGTTTTTTGTCTGCTATAGTCACCTGAGCCTATAAGAAAAACAAATTTTGGAGTTCTACTATGTTGCAGTACAAAGCGCCCGTTATGGACATGAAGTTTCTGATTGAAGACGTGTTCAAATATTATAAACATTATGAGAGTTACCCGGAGTTCGCTGAAGCAACCCCCGATTTAGTCGATGCGATATTGCAAGAATGCGCAAAATTTTGTGAAAACGAATTACTGCCGTTAAATCAAAGCGGTGATAAAGAAGGCTGCCAATTCGATAATGGTGTGGTGACCACGCCAACTGGCTTTAAAGCGGCTTACAACAAATATGTAGAAGGTGGATGGCAGAGTTTATCTCATCCGGTTGAGCATGGTGGGCAGGGTTTACCGCCTTCGCTTGGTATGGCAAAACAAGAAATGATGGGCACAGCCAATTGGTCATGGGCCATGTATCCGGGCTTGAGCCACGGAGCCATGAATACAATTCAAAGCCACGGTACGCAAGAGCAAAAAGAACTTTACCTTACTCGCCTCACCGAAGGCACATGGACGGGAACTATGTGCTTAACTGAACCCCAATGCGGCACAGATTTAGGCCAGGTTAAAACCAAAGCCATACCAAATGATGACGGTACCTATGACATAGTGGGCACCAAGATATTTATTTCAGCGGGTGAACATGACTTAACCGAAAATATTATTCATATCGTATTGGCTAGGTTACCTGGAGCACCTGAAGGGACACGCGGCATATCATTGTTTATCGTGCCTAAAATACAAGTTGATCAACAAGGCAATCTAGGTGAGGGTAACCAAGTTACGTGCGGTGCCATTGAAGATAAAATGGGTATCAAAGCCTCATCTACCGCTGTACTGAATTTTGATAATGCAAAAGGTGTATTAATAGGCCCAAAAAACAAGGGATTAGAATGCATGTTCACCTTTATGAACACCGCTCGCGTAGGCACCGCGCTGCAAGGCGTATGCGCATCTGAATTGGCTTACCAAAACTCCTTGTTGTATGCCAAAGACCGATTATCTATGCGCGCTTTAACCGGTAAAAAATGCCCCGATAAAGTTGCCGACCCTATCATAGTGCACCCTGATGTACGTAAAATGTTGATGACCCAAAAAGCCATCTCTGAAGGTGGCCGCGCCATGATCTATTACACCGCCAAAATCGTCGATGAAATAGAAATGGCAAAGACCGAAGAAGCTCGTAAAGTGGCAGATGATAGGTTGGGCTTTATCACTCCAATTTTGAAAGCGTTTCTAACAGAAATGGGCTGTGAAAGCACCAGTCACGGTATGCAAGTATTCGGCGGCCATGGTTACATTAAAGAATGGGGCATGGAGCAAATCGTACGTGACGTGCGTATCTCCACCTTGTACGAAGGCACGACAGGCATTCAAGCCCTCGATTTGTTAGGCCGTAAAATACTGCTCACCCGTGGTAAGTCATTAAAGGCATTCAGTAAAGAAGTGCTGCTTTTCTGCAAAGATAAGAGCATGATTTCCAAAAATCCTCACAAGCGTCAAATGAATAAGTTTATATGGGCGCTCAGTAAAAATACCGCAAACTGGCAGCAATACACCATGCGCTTAGCCTTAAAAGCGAAAAAAGACCGCGATATTGTTGGCTCAGCCTCAGTGGATTACCTAATGTACTCTGGTTACATTATGATGGCGTATTTCTGGGCGCAAATGGCCCAAACCGCTTATGAAAAGCTCGCGACCGACGTAGAAAACCGAGATTTTTACCGGGCTAAAATCAAAACCGCTGAATTTTATTTTGAGCGTTTACTGCCCAGAACAAAATCACTGGCCAAAACCATGATGGCAGACCCGAAAACGCTAATGCAGTTAGACGAAGATCTGCTGTCATTTTTGTAATGCAAAAAAGCCTAAAAATAGGAAAGCTTGAAGACTTGTGTAAAGCCCCCCTAGATAAAAGAAAAGAAGATAAGAGAAGGGAAAAAGAAGCGAATAAAGCATAGAAAAATTAAGGTACTGAGCAAATTCAAAATTGACTCAGTGCCTCTATGTTAGAAAGAGAAATTTTAACGACGAGGCTTGGTTAAGCTTCAATATTTTTGCGGAGCAGGGCTATTGTTGACAGTGATTGAATTCAAGCACTGGCCTTGTGTGCAATTTTTCAACACTCAATATTCCAGTAAAATCCAATCATTCGCAGCAAAAGTGCCGCAACTCTTCTGGTGAAGAACGTTATGAAGTCACAGAGAATTATGACGTCATTTTGATGTTGGGTGTCTATTTATTCGTATCTGTATATCCGCATCTACGTATCGCATAAATATACAGTCGAGAGATTTTCGAGCCGCACACTGTATAGATTGCGAGCGTTAAGCTGGCGGGTCAAATACGTTTTTGGCGTGTGCGCATTTTATCTCGAAAAAAGCCAAATAATGAATATGCCACTACCCCAAAGGCTAAAAAAGCGACTGCACCAGCAGGATACGCCATTAGCGCCATACCTGTATTCCAGCCGTAGATTGCCATGACAGTACATATCACACCCAAGGAAAACTCTATCAGTAAGCTTTCCCAAGGTAATTTTTGATCTGAATTGACCGGCCTTGCGAAAAAATTCACTTTATACGACATTTTTAAGCCCCCTTATTGTACAGAACACCCTGAATAACTCACTTGCCCCATGGTGACATTTAGCTGTTTATCAGTGCTTTAGTGCGCAGGATATTGCTCGCTAGTTGGGGTGTTTTGGTTCTTCGCTGCTCATTTTTAGCACGATAACGTGTTTACTGTATAGGGGATTTATTCAGCAAATTTCTAAGATAGTTGGTGGGAGAAGCCGTTAATTTCTACTTGCATAATGAATGAGTAAGCCAGGTGGCGCGTGAGTTAGTTGATTTGTAATTGTCTGTAAATCCACAATTAACATGAGTCTCTTGATAGTGCTTAATGATTGATTCTTAGGCGTTTAATTCGATTCCTTACACCCTAAATGCCTATACCGTTTTTTATTTGTGTTGATCTGGCTATTGGGGTCGTTGCAAAAGCGTGCCAGCCTGAACTTCAGGCTGGCATTTAGGCTTAAAACTTACCGCGTACACCTAGGTTATAACGGGGGCCATATACTTCATAATCAATCAGTTGGTTACTAAAGCGGCCATGGCGACGGGTACTTTCATCTGTTACGTTGATCCCTTCAAAGAACACCGATAACCGGTCATTTATGTCGTAGCTAGCGGAAATATCAAGCTGACTGTAGGCTTCGGTAAAAGTGGGCTCCAAACCGCCAGTTAACAGGAAGTCATCCCGCCAATTGTATGCAGCGCGAACTTGATAGTCATCTTGCTCGTAAAACACCACTAGGTTAGCTGAATCACTTAACCCAGATAGGGCAAAATCATTCTCAAGGGAGTAAATATCATATTCGTCTTCACTATTTACCATAGTGTAGTTCACCACGCCGCCAAAACCTGTGTCACCGAATAGATGCTGTACATTAAACTCCCAGCCATATACGCGTGTTTCATTGAGGTTTTGCGGCGAAGTGATTTCCCAAATGATCACTGGATCACTGGCGATAGAGACACACGCATCAACTGGATTTTGATCTGAGCCTTCAGGGCAATTTCCTCGCGGGTTAACGCTTGGGTCGGTAAGCGGACCAGCAGGGCTAATTATTTCGCTCTCTGTTTGCCCTGTGGCGATAAAGTTATCCACTTGTTTACGGAAATGGCCGACTGACACATAGCTACCTTCGTCATAATAGTATTCTAAAGATAGATCGAAGTTTTCCGATTCATAAGGCAACAGGTTTGGGTTGCCCTGTGAGGCGCGAAACGGACCGCCAGAGCGGTGTAGGTCAATACTGGTTGATGGGAACATAGCCCCGATACTGCTGCGAGCCACAGTGACACTGTAAGAGAATCTTGCTGTTAATTCGTCAGTGATCCCCAAACTTATATCAAGATTCGGTAAGAAATGCTCGTAAGCGCCCTCTAACGTTTCTGATACTTCTTCGTCGGCAAGAATTTGTGATAACTGAATCGGCGTTATCCAGTTAAAGCCGATAACGGGTCGCAGAACCGAGTAGGATTCAACATCGGTTTCTTCGTAGCGAAGACCAAAGTTGGCGTTGACCGGCATATCATTAAACTCGGTTATAAAGTCGAACGATGCAAACGCTGCTGTGGTTTCTTCTGAGATACCGTTCTTTTGAATATCAGCTTCGTTATACAGGCCTTGTTCTTTGACTAAATCAAGAAACTGATTGGCGCTATAGACGGGTAAGTACTCGTAACCCACGCCACCAGGCTGCAATTCAAATGCTAGGTCATCGGTGTTCAGCGCTCCATTTCCAAGAGCAAAGTTAGCGCTGTAAATATTTCCTGTGTCTACGTCATACTTAGTATGCGCGAATCCAAAGTGTACGCTATCAAGCGCACCGTCACTCATGTTTTTCCATTCACCACTAAATTGAATCTGTTGAATGTTGTTTTCGATTTCATAGCCACGTTCTTGATATAAGTCGCCCTCGATATTTTCGGGGGCATACGCACCGCCTTCAAGTGCGCTGTCATCATAGAAGGCGGTAGGGGTATCGCCGCTAAAATCAGCACTGATATGCACCGGAGCTAATGAACCAAATGGATTTTTTAAGTTCGCTAAACGCTCGGCAGGAAGCGCCCCCGGGTTGGCATGAGATGTAGAGTCATGTAAATCCAAGGTGAAATTAAGTGCATCTGTTGCTTGCCATTCAAAGTTAGCACCGATGGAGTCATTTTCTGTTTCGAAGTTATATTCCCAAGCCCAGAAGTTCAGTTCGTCGTTGCTTCTACTAGGATTAATAATTGTACCATTGACATCAGCTGCACCCTCTTCAACATTATCGAACCAAAAGCTCATTCGGTTCATTTTGCCGTTTTCTTCTAAGCGTGAAATAACATAATCCAGCGTCGCGGTCAGTGTGTCAGTGGGGGCAAATTGCAGCACAAGCTGGCCGTTCAAACGGTCACGACTGTAATTCGCATCGTCTAAATCTACGGTAGGTGTTCGCCACGTTGCCAGTGTTGGGTTTTTATCTGCATCAATAGCACTGGTGTCAGGGTTAGCTTGCCCTGGGTAGCCGCGGCCCCAGCCTTGGGTGCCGATGCGATCTATATGGCTGTCACGCTCTGAATAAGAAACTGACGCAAGCACACCGAATTTTCTATCGTTAAAGGTTTTGCTGATCATCCCAGCTACTTCAGGGGTAATGTCGTCACCTATTGTCACACTGGTGTCCATTACGCCTTTTGCACTCCAAGCGGCAACAAACTCTTCCATTTCAAAGGGACGGGCTGTTTTAATATTGATCGTGGCACCGATCCCGCCTGAGCTGACGTTGGCTCGCCCTGTTTTATATACCTCGACACCGGAGACACTCTCGGCGGCAATTTCACGGAAGTTAAAACTACGGGATATACCGGCACCTGCAAGCGCAGAAGAGTTTGGCATTTGGCGGTTGTTTAAGGTGACTAGGTTAAAGCTTGGCCCGAAACCCCGCACAGTCACTTGGTTACCTTCATTGTTGGTTCGGTCGATGGAAACACCCGTCACACGTTGCAGTGATTCAGCTAGGTTTGTATCGGGGAATTTTCCGATGTCTTCAGCAGATATGGCGTCAACGACGCCCGAAGCATCACGCTTTATATCCATCGCAGAGGTTAACGAACCACGGATACCTTTTACTTGAATGACCTCAACAGCCTGAGGTTCTTGCTCTGTTTCTTGAGCATTCACGGTGCTGCATAACAACCCTGTAGCAACGGCGATAGCGATTTTACTGAGTCTATTGGCTTTCATGTGATGTTCCACCAGCTTAATTGTAAATAAATTGTCAACGATAAATATGTTCGTAGGTTTAATGTTAATTGTCAACAAAATATCAAATAAATGTTAATGATCTTAAGCGTGTGTGGTTAATTTATTTGACGACAAATGCTGCTATAGATAGCGCTGCAAGAGAGCGCGCGAGATGCAGCCAGATAATTCTGGTCTTTTGAAATGCGCAATTTTTATAAAAATTTATTCATCTAGGCATGTTTTTATTTGGAATATATGGCCAGTTAAGAGTGGGTTTATTCCATTCGTCTCAGCTGCTACGTGGGCTAATGAGGTGCTGTAAATATGCTTTATTTAACATTTTCGTAATAATTTTGTCGCTTGGGGGGCGAGAACCTTGGTACGCTGAGCAGGGAGCCTGCCCAGCAAAGGGCAGATGCTATAAGTTAAAGCGTTGAGGGTCACTCACACCGTCTTTTGGAATGATATTGGCTGGGATGTCGATTTTTTTATCATCGGCCCCTGAGGCAAATTGGCTCACGTTGTAGGCATTTTTTGTCGACCAATCCATTTCCACGCGGCCGTCACCTAATACGATATTTCCTAGCTTGCTACGGAACCACTCCGCTAACGCGATATACTCCACCGTGTAAGCAACGTTTTTTCTCTCTTTTGGATCAACGCGCAAATCATATAATGCCATTTCCGCATTTAATGGGCTTGTCGTCAGTGCCCAGGTTATGTCTTCGTTTAAGTCTGGCACGCGCGCTGGGGTGCGTTTGTCCCGGGTACGCATGGAAAACGCGAAATCGTCCGTGCGCAGATAAGCTCGATACCCGCAAACTAGGTTCATTTCACCGAGAATATAGTCTCGCTCGGGCGTTTCACCATTGGCAACTTTGGCTAAGTCAACGCCATCTAAGTACTCATATTGCGCTTCTTGCGTATTGATTTGGGCTGCTTCCATCAGAGTCGGCGCAAAATCTACGTATTCAACAAGATCTGTGACGATTTTACCTGGTGGGTATGTTTTTTTATCTGACGAAACAACAATAGCTGCGCCGTTTAATGATGCTTGCCAAGAGCCAAATTTACCCATGATACCTTGTTGCCCAAGGTGCCAGCCGTGATCACCAACAGTTAGCACGATAACATATTCACGACCTTGCTTAGCTGAATGGGCTTTGAAAGCGTCAACCGCTTCCCCGATAAGGGCATCGCCGTATGCAGTAAATGCGTAGTAATCACGAATAGCCTGCAATTGGTCTTCCTTGGTCATGCCGTCGGACTTCGCTTCATTATAAATCTGTAATTGTTGAGTGGTAAACGTGCCTAGCTCTTGGGTGTCAAACTTAGGTAGTGTGTAATCGCGATCTTTAAACTGATCACGGAACGATTTCGGCGGTAAGACAGGCGTGTGGGGTAGATGAAAACCAAGATTAACAAAGGTCGGCTTGTTTTCATCTGGGCCACTAACCTGACGCCCCGAGAAACTCTGGTACTGCTTACCACTGTTGCTTAAATAATTCTCAAACTCTTTAACAATATAGCCATCCACGGTTTTACCCGCCGGTTGGGGGTTAACCCCACCGAGTATTAAACCAGTATTGATACGAGTGTATGCGCGTAAAACGTCAAACTCTTGCTCTACGCCTTGCTTTATCGACTGTTCTTGTTCATTTAACTGTCGATCTTTTTTAGATAAAACGAATTCCTTGCTTTGACCATCAGGGTAAAAAACCTTTTCGAAGGAATCTCTGCGTTTTAATACTGCATCTTCTAACCCATGAGAGCCACTGGAGTACCAGCCGCCAAAACCATGCAATAACAAATCACGGTTGAACTCAATTTCCAGATCAAAAATATGGCTCTTTTGATTTAACGCCTCACTAATTCCGTGATGTGTTTTCCCTATAATAGCCGTACTGTAGCCTGCGGTTCGAAGCTGCTGGGAAACTGCGGGGCGCACAAAGTCCGCTTCTTGGTGGGTATGTTCCCATGCGTACTTTCCATTTCTAAACGGATACCGACCAGTATGCATAGACGTTCTTGATGGTCCACATGTGGGAGAATTGTTATAGGCGTTGGTAAACATCACCCCCTCGTTAGCGAGTTGATCTATGTTTGGCGAAAGCACAAAACCCAACTCGCCTTCATCTGTGCCTCGGGTGGCACGGTTATAGGCTTGTATCGAATCAGGGCGCTGATCGTCTGTGATGATCCAAAGAATATTGGGTTGGTCTTTAGCCTGTGAAGCACTGGCAAAAACGTTGAACAATAGCACTGCAGCAGGAATGAAGTAGCGCAACTTAACTCGTAGCATTTTAGTTACCTCTATTGGTTAATTGTTAACATGATACATTTAATTTGTTAATTATGTAACGATAAGAGGCGCTATTTTGTTCAATTTTCAAAAGGTAAACGCGAAACCAGCTATTGCATTGCATCAAAAATGACACAGGCTGTTCGCACAGAAGCAGCAATGACGAGCAGCAATAATGAACAGCAATGATGAACAGAAAAAAAGGGGGGGATTAACTGCCAAGAGGAATACATGATAAATAAGTAGAATGAATAGAAGCGACAACAATACAGTACAATCACTGAGGTGAAAGCAAAGAGCACTAGCGATGTAAACGTAGGGTATTTAAAGCGACTTGCCGACTGAGCGGATGACAGGAGCCCGTTTGGCTACTCCGCTAATTTCGTGCATAAGAAATCAACGGGAGCAGCTTTATCTACGCTCAGAACTCGTTCTTACTCTTCATTGCTGTATTTTTGTTTGATGTACTTAATGTTCGCATTGAGTTCCATTATTTCTAATTGCGAGTCTCGTACAACATCACGCATCTCTCTAACACGTCGTGATATAAGAAAGATAAACACAGGTACCAAGAGCCACAAAAAAAATAATGCAATATACAGCAGGATCCCTGCAAGCCCGAAACTTCCTAATACATCATCCATAGCAAAAATCTCCTTTAGTAATTAATGACCTTAGAAGGCCAGTACATTCAAAACAGCCCAGAGGAAAGACACTCTAGGCTCTACATAACTGATTGTTACACAGCACAGAAAACTTTGTAAGGGTTGGTTTATTTACCTATGGGAGGGCAGGGCGAGCATGCGTGCTTTACAAACTATTATTAAATTAATTTAACAATAACGTGCAGAAAAGTAAGGCGTAAAAACTTAAGAAACTGAAAACGCCAAGGCTAGCTTTTGAGTTCATTTGCATCTGCCTATCCTTAACTCTGACTAGAGTATGTTGTGATAGGCAGTTACACAAAATTAAATACAGGCCCCAAGTAACATCAAACTTCAAGTCGCTATGCACATTTGCTTTATATAAAGCGCAACAAAAATAAACTTGCTACTAATTCACAGCCTTTAGATAAAACGGGCATGCTTTTAGTACCACGACTGCGAAGACGACGGCCCACCGTTAGTCACCAGATGAATGGATATATTTACCTGATATTGCGCCCCAGCGGAATTTCCAGAACCAACAAACGTAACACTGAATGACTCGTTAGGGCCCGGCAATCTATGTCCACCCAAACCAATAGTAGGCTCAGCAACCAAAGCTTCGCGCAATCGACTTCCAAATGTGGGAAATACTCTTGCTGATGTACTTACTTTATCGTCGTCATCTGGGTCAAATATAAACCAACCACTATCGGTTAAATTCGCACTATTTCCCGCTGACCAAAGATCGGTTGCTGAAGGTACATTTCCAGCAGAAAAAATTTGCTGAGCACTAGATTCAACAGCATTATAAAAACGCTCGTTATCTTGCTCTCTATTGTCATCAGTTGAGCTGTCTTGCTCGACTGCACGTGCAACAAAGCCAAGAAAGGGGTTTCTGATGGTAGGCACATTCGCGGGCACAACAAACATGCCTTGCGCCCGGATCCTTCGACCGTCATCATCAGTTGAGTCTGGCGGCAAAATTAGCCCTCTACGGAATCTAGAGGGAAATAGATTACCAGTGGTATAAGGGTCCAATCGAACGTCCCCTCCAAAAGCAGTAACCATTGCAAATTGCAGCGATACCTCGTCTTCACCACGCTCACTAAAACTTTCGATTATTAAGTCCCACGATATTTGCATTTTAGCCATTATTTTTTCCTCGTCCTTTAAAAAAAAGCTGTCACTAGCCTAATGACTTCCGATAAATCGCAGTAGAACCCAGTGATCGGTCGTCCAAAATGGCAGAATTGCTTTTGCAATTTAGTTCACCATGTTGGATAGGTTTAATGGAAGTTAGTTATCGTATTTTAATTATTCCAATTGCAGAGCTACAACAACTAATCGCAATAAAAATATGTTCTGAATGTATTAGGTAAGAAAATGACTACTCTTTTTGCAAGAATCCATTTGCCCTAGCTAAAAATACTATCGATACTAACGCTATAACTAGCAATTCCATCTGTTTCTCCAATTAGTCTTAGAATTAAAACACTGGAGCGCCCAACTTGAGCGTTGAATGAGTATAGTTGACAACGCTGGAAGTGAAACCAGTTGGCTAAGACGCTGCTTTAGCTTTTCTCGCGACTCAAACTTTCCCGCTCAAATTGGCGACTTGTCATATCTTTCTTTTAAAAGCCACTAGTGATTGATTCTCAGATAATTTAATTACGAACATTTTTAACATGGGTGCCTTGTTAATTGTTCGTATCTTCTGTTGGTCGGTTGCGCGTCTCGCCCAAGATGCTCGGGGTGACTTGATTCGGTAGAAAAAGCAGCGACAAAGTCGCCAAAAACAACGGTTACGCCGCTAAAAAAGCAGTGTCGTCGAGTGTCGATTCGAAATGAATTAACATGGGTGTCTTGTTAATTCCTTGATTCGGTAGAAAAAGCAGCGACAAAGTCGCCAAAAACAACGGCTACACCGCTAAAAAAGCAGTGTCGTCGAGTGTCGATTCGAAATGAATAAACATGGGTGTCCTGTTAATTCCTGTTAATTCCCCAAGATGCTCGGGGTGACTTGAGTTGGTATAAAAAGCAGCGACAAAGTCGCCAAAAACAACGGCTACGCCGCTTAAAAAGCGGCGTTTCTGAGTACGGATTTAAACTGAATTAACATGGGTGTCCCGTTAATTCGGGGTGTTGTGGGGACTGGAGGTTAGAGACCTCCGGCTACCCGATTATACGCTTACTTTTATCTGAGAAATACGATCAACTATATAGTCAAATTCATCTGAATTTGTATGTGACAATGCAAGGCTCTTAATTGATTTATTAGTAAAGCCGTCATTAATACGATACAAGCATTTCTCATATGCTCCTGTAATACAAGATTTACAATTAGTGATTAAGCTTTCTTTACACTTCGTGTGCAATTGGCTAATTACAGCTAATAACTCGTTAGCAAAAACGTCAATTAACCATTTTCCTTTGGAGATACTTTTCAAAGTGTCCAAACATGGACTCAATTGATTTTGGTGAGCAAAATCATCAAGCTCACTCCTTTTAGAGTTTAGGCTCTGCCTAATTACTTCGTCTCTTATTCGCCCATATGGATAAGAGTAAGAAAAGACAGAATCATACTCTGACTCTAATGAATTTTTTAATGCTTCAAGAGAAAAGTAATATAGATCTAGCAACTTTGTTTCTACTTCATCCATTATTAAATCACAAAGTTCTTCTGTGATAATTTCTCTATTGGCTTTGCTACAGAGCTTTAATATGTGTTCTACTATAGCTCTAGAAACAAAATGACTTTCAATAGAGTAATGATTTAATACCAAAATAGGCTCTATTGATGGTAATTCTTGCCTAAAGTCTCGGACATCCTTGTCAATGACGCCAAGAACATGGTTTGTTAACTCATGAGCCTCACTTTCTAAAGTGTTCAACTCTTCAACGGCTAAAATAACCTGCTCACAACCTTCAGAAAATCCTTCTATATTTTCTACTGCGTAAACCTCATATTCAAAAGGTACTTTTAGGGCTAAATTATCATAAATAGAAATATCATCTATACCTTCGACGATTAGAGCTGGGACACCAGTAATGATTGCCTCATTTAATATTTCGTCAATTTCGTAACAAAAAGAATCCAATTTAACTTCTCCAAACTTTTAATTCAGAAAGGTAATCAGGGTTTCGTTTTGCTAATGCAGGTGAATGTGACGCAACGATAATTTGAGTTGTAGGAAGAAGTTCGGAAAATATAGCCATCAACTCCCTCTGCCACTTTATATTCAATGAGATTTCTGGTTCATCAATTATTAAAAAATTTCGGCCTTGACCTTCAAATAAAACTAAAGCAAGAAAAGTTAATATATGCCTTTCCCCGCTGGACAACTCATTTACTGAATGGCTTTCACCATCAATTTTTACATAAACTTCTCGCCCATTAACAACCAATTTTTTATCGCCAATTAAATAAGCGTTAAACCGATCTACAAGTAAATTAATTGAGCTCAATATAAGCTTTTCAACTTCTAGCTCATCTATCATATTTTGGAATAATTCACTTAACAGTGAATGCTCTATTATCTTTTCTAATTCACCTTCTTGATCGATTTTACTTAATATATTAACTATACGATTCTTAAAGTTATTATCTTCGCCATCATCTAAAGCTTCTATAATTCTTTCTTTACTTTCTAAGATGCGAGGTCCTAAATTCTCTCGCTCAGGCTGTATTTTGTGAGGAGAACTATTCTCAACATCAATCGCTACAGATAAAGTATCAAATAAAGCACTTTGAATTTTTCTAGTCGCAGTAATTCTTGCAATTCGATATCTTTGTAGCAGTAGCTCTTCAATATTTTCAATTTTGATACTTTGCAAATATAGATGGCTTTTATCAAAATCTATTTCTGGCCTACGATTTCTAAACCTAGCAGCATTACGCCTTCTTAAAAAATATGATAACTCTTCAGACAATTCATAAACGACTTTTCTAGAGAAACCCATTCCCCTTTCTCTATCAAAAAACTGATGCTGTCTCTTGGGGTGGGCAAAAAAGTCCAATAAAACCTCAGGTTCAATTTTCATAGCTTGAGTACTAACTCCTCGTTCTACCCCAAGAGACAAGGATCTAGAGTTAACTAAGCAACTATTTTCGAATTCTTTCCAATCAGAACCATCATCAGTAAAGTTCACGCTTAGCTGATATGTAGCTTCATTCTCAGATAAGGTACATATCACGGCTTTAATTCCGATAGCTAAAAGTGCTTCATCATCTTGCGATAAAAATGAATTAATTGCCTTTAAAAAAGTAGTCTTACCACAACCGTTATCACCAAAAATAACAGTTACATTTTTAGGCGACATATCAACAAAAGCGAACCTATTGTCGGCTTTAAAGCCACTAAACTCTATATTTTCAATTCTCATATTATATCCATAGCTTGAGATTAACCTTTAGCGCATAACAATATTAATAGCCGGAAAAGTTCCGTATTTAATACGCGGATGCAATCACGGCATTTTTCCGCATTTCCCTATATGTCGTTTTTAGCATACACCGTAACTTGTTGTACAGGTTAAATTTTTTCTATTTCTTAAACACGCTTTTGTAGAAAGACGGAAAACATCCAAGATCTTGCTGTTATCAGGAATAGCCGAAGGCAACGAGTATTTTTCTGTGCTCATAAGTAAGCGAAGCGCATGCTTTGCTTTGTTCACCGACTCAAGACTCCCCGAGCATCGAAAGCTAACACTGGGTGGATTGCATGGGTGAAATTGGATTCTTTAGCTACGTAGTAGCGCCCAGTTGAACGGCTCGCCATGGATGGCGAGACTGGGAGCCGATCATCAGGGATGTGTTTTAACCGGAGGGAAAATTACAACCAATTTGAGTTTTCACGACCAGTGTTAGTCGAGACGCACAGGGAATAGAATCTTGCTGGAGAGCGGCCCTTTTTGCTTACTTTTTACGGCTGTTGGTAAAAAGTCAGTTGAGCCGCGGGACGCGGTTTGAAAATAGGCATGGATGCCATAAGCGCAGCGCATAGGTGGCCGTAGGCCATAAATAGGCAACGAAGCGCACAGTCTCTCGACTCAACTTTTTTGGCGACGAAGTCGCTGCTTTTGGCTTTTTTACGACTCCAATTTTCCATCTTTTTATTCGGCTTGCCAGATGACCAGACAGGGACGTCTGGACAAGGCGAAGTGCTTTACATGGATGTTTCCTTTCGCCGTTATGGCATTGAAGGCGAATAAAAATATGGATCAAAAAATTGGTTGGAGGTCGGCCTTTCTTGGTGACTTCTTTTGGCTGTTGAAAAGAAGTTACTGGCTCGTAGGGACGAGAGTCATATTCGTCATGCGACCGCCATGGATGGCGGAAGGTAGAGTAACGCAGGAGCAGTTACCGAGATGACGATAAGCGCAGCGCATAAGTAGCGAAGCTGTACTCAGTGCACGTGGTGCATAAGTGGTCAAAGACCATAAGTGGCCGTAGGCCATAAATAAGCAACGAAGCGCACAGTTTCTCGACTCAAATTTTTTGGCGACGAAGTCGCTGCTTTTGCTTTTCTTGCGACTCAAACTTTCCCGCTCAAATCGGCGACTTGTCATACCTTTCTTTTAAAAGCCACTAATGATTGATTCTCAGATAATTTAATTACGAACATTTTTAACATGGGTGTTTTGTTTATTTTTCTGAAAAGGTGAAAACATCTAAGAATTAACTTGGGTGTCTTGTTAATTCTTCTCCAATTTTTGTTGCGCCAAAACTCATTTTGAGACACATTGTAATGCTGCGTTGATTTTACCGCACTAACTACCAACTGCGTAGTTTTAACTGACTGTTAGATACAAAAGGTAAAATATGAAATATCCAAAAACTCTCCCTGAAACTCATAAGCAGCTTTTAGACAAAATTGTTCAGAAACTACAGCAAGATCCAAGGATCGTTGGGATCGGCGCAAGTGGTTCTTACGCTACAGACACATTAGATAAATACAGCGATCTAGATTTAGTTATTGCGGTTAAACCCGAACAATTTGAATCTGTAATGGACGACCGCTTTGCTATTGTTGATAGCATTGAAGGTAAAGTCGCAGCCTTTACTGGTGAACATGTCGGAGAGCCGAGGTTAGTCATTGCTCTTTATGCTCCAGACGCTGTCCATGTCGATTTCAAATTTGTATCACTACCTGATGCTGCAATTCGTGTTGATGATACAAATGTACTGTGGGAGCAAGATAGTTTGCTCACTGACACTTTCAAAACTACTGAAACTAAGTATCCCCAGCCGGACCCACAATGGATCGAAGACCGTTTTTGGATTTGGACACATTATGCTACCACTAAAATTGCTCGTGGCGAGTATTTTGAAACACTAGAGTTTTTGTCATTTATTCGCACCGTCGTTCTTTCACCACTTGCACTTAAACAAGCTAACCTAACACCTTCAGGTGTTCGAAAGATCGAGACTCGCTTGCCCGAATTCACTAACAAGCTTGAACAAACGGTAGCGAAGCCTGCTAGATTAGAGCTGATACATGCATTAAAACAATGTATTGCACTCTACCTAGAGTTAAGGGAGCACGAAGACGTAGAAAAGAACACTGAAGCACAAAAAATGTGTATTCAGTACTTTGAGGATGAAACTCATAAGTAACGCATAGAGGGGCATTCGCTTGCCCCATTTCATGGGCTCACCAATTTGGTATAACAATATTAATATCTTGCAAAACGAGGTGATTGCATCCGCGTATTAATCACGGCATTTTTCCGCCTTTCCCCATATTTCGTTTTTAGCATATACCGTAACTTGTTGTACAGGTTGAATTTTTTCCATTTCTTAAATATGCTTTTGTGGAAACACAGAAAACTTCCAAGATCTTGCTGTTATCAGGAATAGTCGAAGGCAACGAGTATTTTTCTGTGCTCATAAATAAGCGAAGCGCATGCTTTGCTTTGTTCACCGACTCAAGTCTCCCCGAGCATCGAAGACTCACACTGGATTAATGACATGGATGTCATTCAAGTGAAAGTCGCGTCGGGAACGCGTTTTCACGACCAGTGTTAGGCAAGAAGCGCAGGGATAAGTGACTTGCCGGAGGGCGGCTTCTTTTGCGTACTTTTCTTAGCTGTTGAAGAAAAGTATGTCGGGCCTCATGGATGAGGCTTGAGAAACGTCATGGATGACAATAAGCACAGCGCATAAGCAGCGAAGCTGTGCTCAGTGCACGCAGTGCATAAGTGGTCAAAGACCATAAGTGGCCGCAGGCCATAAAGTAAGCAACGCGCATAAGTGAGCACAGCTCATAGGCAGCGAAGCTGTGCTCCGTGAGCGCAGCTCATAAGATAAGCAACGCGCATAAACAACCGCAAGGTTGAAAAAACAACGAATTGTCGACAATTCCCACCATTCCCTCTTGAAAAACCAAACAACTTTGCTATATTGTCGACAACATTAGGTTGCTGAGCGATTTTCAGTTCAGCATAAACCTTACTCACATTCGCTAAAAAACACCTTAAATTGTCGGGAACCAAGCTACGTCCATGCAAAATCTAACCGAACAACCTATTACTGCTGCTGATAAAACTTTTTTTCAGCTGCGAAAAGACATCGTTGAAGGTGTGGTGCTAGCCGGTTCAAAATTAAGCGAAACCGAATTGTCGACAAAGTATGGTGTAAGCCGAGCAGTCGTTCGTGAAGCGATAAACCGCTTAGAAGCGTGTCATATCGTTGAGCGTAAAGCTAATGTGGGGGCCCGGGTGGTGTCTTTATCAGCAGAAGGGCTGGTGGATCTATACCAAGTTCGAGAGTCCCTTGAAGGCATGGCTGCAAGACTTGCGGCACAAAACATGACAGACGACGAGATAGCCGACTTAAATGGCCTGTTAAATGTGCACTCCCAAGACGTGAAAAATCACGGCTCTTATTATCAAGAAGCAGGGGATGTGGACTTTCATTACCGCATTATTTTAGGCAGTAAAAATAATCATCTTATCGCTATGCTCGTCAACGGTATTTATCACCTAGTGCGCATGTATCGTGTGCAGTTAGGCATGTCAGGCCCTCGCGTAAGCACGGCGTTTGATGAGCATAAACATATTGTTCAAGCCATTTCGAATCGTGACGGGGAATTAGCAGAAATGCTCATGCGCCGGCATATTTTATATTCGAAAAATAATATTCAGCGCAAATTAGCGCCAGAGCAGGGTTAGCTGTGGCGTCATGTCGCTGTCATCAATTAACCCTTTAATGAATGTACTGGGGTGAATGCTCACCTCATTGCCATATAACTACCTTAAGGAGCAAGTAACATGAGCCCAGGTCAAAAATTTCGTCAAGCGTTAGCGGATAATAAGCCGTTGCAAATCGTTGGTGCGATCAACGCGTATTCCGCCATGATGGCTAAGAAGATTGGACACAAAGCCATTTACTTATCCGGCGGCGGTGTGGCGAATGCATCTTACGGTCTGCCAGATTTAGGCATGACGTCACTCAATGACGTGATTGTTGATGTGCAGCGCATTACCTCAGCCTGTGATTTACCCCTTTTAGTGGATATCGACACAGGTTGGGGCGGTGCATTTAACATTGCTAAAACCATCCGAGATATGGAAAAGGCCGGTGCTGCTGCTGTTCACATTGAAGACCAAGTGGCCCAAAAGCGCTGTGGTCATCGTCCAAACAAAGAAATCGTACCGTTAGATGAAATGGTCGACCGGATCAAAGCGGCGGTTGACGCGCGTACCGACCCAGACTTTTTCATTATGGCTCGTACTGACTCATTCGCTCAAGAGGGGCTCGACGCGGCTATTGAGCGTGCTAAAGCATACGTTGCTGCTGGCGCTGATGGTATTTTCGCTGAAGCCATTAAAACTGAAGAGCATTACCGCGCGTTTGCTGAAGCCTTAGACGTGCCAATTTTGGCCAATATAACCGAGTTCGGCCAAACCGAATTATGGAATAAAAAAGTGTTAGGCGAGTGGGGCGCTGCTATGGTGCTTTACCCATTAAGCGCATTTCGTGCCATGAACAAGGCGGCAGAAAATGTCTACAACGTCATTTTAGAGCGGGGCGATCAAACCTCTGTCGTCGATACCATGCAAACCCGCATGGAGCTGTACGATTATCTGGATTACCACGAGTACGAGCAAAAACTCGACAACCTTTTTGCCCAAGGTAAAAACAAGTAATTACTTAAATCGCCCTGCGCTAATGAAATAGAGCGGGGTGCCAATGAACAATGCTTGACGTTTTAATAAATACGCCAAAAACGTTAACGAAAACGTATTGAGGAACAAGTTATGGTAGATAAGAAATTAAGTGGTGCAGGTTTACGTGGCCAAAGTGCAGGCGAGACGGCTTTATGTACCGTGGGCAAATCAGGCTCAGGGTTAACCTACGCAGGGTATGATGTATCAGATTTAGCCGATAACGCCACATTTGAAGAAGTCGCGTATTTGCTGTTTAACGGTGAATTGCCCAATCAAGGCCAATTAGACGAGTACAAAGCGACACTGCATAAACAGCGCGACTTACCGCAAGCGTTAAAAAACGTACTAAAACTTATTCCAAAAGACGCGCACCCAATGGATGTGATGCGCACGGGCTGTTCGTTCCTAGGGAATATTGAACCTGAAGTAGATTTTTCTCAGCAGCATCAAGCGGCGAATCGTTTATTGGCGGCCTTTCCGGCAATCATGTGTTACTGGTATCGCTATAGCCATGAGGGTGTTGAGATTGATTGCACCACAGATGAAGATTCACTCGGCGGACACTTTTTAGCGCTCTTACACGGCAAAACACCGTCAGAGCAGCACCGCAAAGTGATGGATGTTTCGCTAATTTTATACGCAGAGCACGAATTTAACGCATCTACCTTTACTGCACGCGTATGTGCTTCAACCTTGTCTGATATGTTCTCTTGTATTACCGGCGCAATCGGTTCGCTGCGCGGCCCATTGCACGGTGGTGCGAACGAAGCAGCGATGGACATGATCCAAAAATTCAGTTCACCGCAAGATGCCAAAACGCAAATGGCAGGAATGCTTGAACGCAAAGAAAAAATCATGGGCTTTGGCCACGCTATTTATCGCGAGTCTGACCCGCGTAACGTGATCATCAAACGGTGGTCTGAGAAACTTGCCGAAGAAAATGGCGATACGTCTTTGTATGATATTTCTGTCGCCTGTGAAGAATTTATGTGGGACACCAAAAAACTGTTCTGTAATGCTGACTTCTTCCATGCATCTGCCTATCACTTTATGGGGATACCGACTAAATTGTTCACCCCCATTTTCGTATGTTCACGCTTAACGGGCTGGGCTGCACATGTAATGGAACAGCGCAGCAACAACCGTATTATTCGCCCAAGTGCGGATTATGTTGGGCCTGAGCCACGAAAAGTGTCACCTATTAGTCAGCGCTAAGCTGTAACAAACACAGGCGAGCGCTAAGGCATTCGTCTGTGTTTGGTTGGCTTACTATTTTCGCCAGTATCTGCATTTCTCTCTATCAAACAGGTTATGACTGGCGCGTTGTTACTCTCGTATTTAAGGACCGCTATGAATAATGATTACCGTAAACCTCTTCCTGGCTCCAAGCTTGATTATTTCGATACCCAAGCTGCTGTTGATGCCATTACCCCAGGCGCTTACGCCAAATTACCTTATACCTCAAAAGTATTGGCTGAAAACTTGGTTAGGCGCTGTGAGCCAGAACATTTAACAGATTCACTAAAACAGCTGATTGACCGTAAACGTGACTTGGACTTTCCATGGTTTCCTGCACGGGTGGTGTGCCACGATATCCTCGGCCAAACGGCATTGGTCGATTTGGCTGGCCTGCGTGATGCCATAGCTGAAAAGGGCGGCGACCCGTCTAAAGTGAACCCTGTGGTGCCAACGCAGTTGGTTGTGGATCACTCGTTAGCAGTCGAACATGGCGGCTATGATAAAGACGCATTTGAGAAAAACCGCGCCATTGAAGACAGACGTAACGAAGACCGTTTTCACTTTATTCAGTGGACTAAAACTTCGTTTAAAAACGTTGATGTTATTCCATCGGGTAACGGTATATTGCACCAAATCAACTTAGAGCGCATGTCACCAGTGGTGCAAAAACTCAACGGTGTTGCCTTTCCTGATACGCTAGTGGGCACTGACAGCCATACACCTATGGTTGACGCCTTGGGCGTTATTTCTATTGGCGTAGGCGGCTTAGAAGCAGAAAGCGTCATGCTTGGGCGTGCATCCTATATGCGTCTGCCAGATATCATTGGTGTTGAACTTACTGGCCGCCCGCAAGCGGGGATCACCGCCACAGATGTGGTGCTGGCCTTAACGGAATTTTTACGAAAAGAAAAAGTGGTGTCGTCGTATTTAGAGTTTTACGGGGAAGGCACCAAGCATTTGACCTTAGGGGATCGTGCAACCATTTCGAATATGACCCCAGAATACGGCGCAACAGCGGCCATGTTCTATATCGATCAGCAAACAATTGATTACTTAACGCTGACAGGGCGTGACGACGAACAAGTTAAATTGGTTGAGACCTACGCCAAACATACCGGCTTGTGGGCTGACAGCCTAGAAACGGCTGAGTACGAGCGAGTGCTTAAATTTGATTTATCGACGATTGGACGCAACATTGCTGGGCCGTCAAACCCTCATAGCCGCGTGCCAACCAGCGAGTTAGCTCAGCGCGGTATCAGTGGGGTAATTGAAAACGAAGAAGGAAAAATGCCCGATGGCGCCGTGATCATCGCTGCAATTACCAGTTGTACTAATACCAGTAACCCGCGCAACATGGTGGCGGCGGGCTTAATTGCGCGCAATGCCAACAAGCTAGGGTTAACACGTAAGCCTTGGGTGAAAAGCTCATTGGCTCCTGGTTCAAAAGCGGTTCAGCTTTACTTAGAAGACGCAGAGCTATTGCCTGAACTGGAACAGCTTGGCTTTGGCGTAGTGGCGTTTGCTTGTACCTCGTGTAATGGCATGAGTGGAGCTCTTGACCCAGCCATTCAACAAGAAATTACCGATCGCGATTTATACACCACAGCTGTGTTATCAGGTAACCGTAACTTTGATGGGCGTATTCACCCTCATGCTAATCAAGCGTTTTTAGCTTCGCCGCCTTTAGTAGTCGCGTACGCGATTGCCGGCACTATTCGTTTTGATATTGAGCGCGACATTCTAGGTCATGACCAAGACGGCAATCCGGTTACCTTAAAAGACATTTGGCCAACCGATGAAGAAATTGACGCGGTAGTCAAGGCCAGCGTTAAGCCAGAGCAGTTCCGTAAAGTGTACGAGCCTATGTTCGATTTAAAAGTTGAATACGGTGCGCACATTAATCCTCAGTACGATTGGCGAGCGCAAAGTACCTATATTCGCCGCCCACCCTATTGGGAAGGGGCATTGGCTGGCGAGCGCAGTTTGTCAGGCATGCGGCCATTAGCGGTGTTAGGTGACAACATCACCACGGACCATTTATCGCCGTCAAACGCCATTCAGCTCAATAGTGCTGCAGGCGCGTATTTGCATAAAATGGGCTTACCAGAAGAAGACTTTAACTCTTACGCAACTCATAGGGGCGACCATTTAACGGCGCAGCGAGCCACCTTTGCTAACCCGAAACTGTTTAATGAAATGGTGCAAGAAGTCACCGCCGACGGGCAACGCAAGGTTAAACAAGGCTCTTTGACACGCCTAGAGCCACAGGGTACTGAGATGCGTATGTGGGAAGCCATTGAAACTTATATGCAGCGCAAGCAGCCATTGATTATTGTGGCCGGTGCAGACTATGGCCAAGGTTCGTCACGTGACTGGGCTGCAAAAGGCGTACGCTTAGCTGGGGTCGAGGTGATTGTGGCTGAAGGGTTTGAGCGTATACACCGCACAAACCTGATTGGTATGGGCGTTTTGCCACTGGAATTTATGCCAGGAGATAATCGCCATACTTACCACATTGACGGTAGCGAAACCTATGACGTGCTTGGTGAGCGCAAGCCAGGGGCGAAAATGACCTTGAACATAACCCGTAAAAACGGCGAGCAGGTGAGTGTGCCTGTGAAGTGTCGTATTGATACCCAAGAAGAATCATCAATTTATGAAGCGGGCGGTGTTTTGCAGCGCTTCGCACAAGACTTTCTTGAAGCAACGGTAGGCTAATATGAGCTCTCAACATAAACTGCACCGGCCTCAAATAAGAATACCGGCAACCTACATGCGCGGAGGCACCAGTAAAGGGGTGTTCTTCGCACTAAGTGACTTACCAGAAGTGGCGCAAAAACCAGGCCCCGCGCGTGACAATTTATTGTTGCGGGTGATTGGCAGCCCAGATCCTTACGCTAAACAAACCGACGGAATGGGCGGGGCCACTTCGAGCACCAGCAAAACAGTGATTTTGTCGAAAAGCGATAAAGACGACCATGATGTGAATTATTTGTTTGGTCAGGTCGCCATTGATAAAGCCTTTGTGGACTGGAGCGGCAATTGCGGTAATTTAACCGCGGCTGTAGGCTCATTTGCCATTACTAACGGTTTGGTCAAGGCCAGTCGAATTCCGTATAACGGCATCGCTGAAGTGCGTATTTGGCAACAAAATATTCAAAAAACCATTATTGCTCATGTACCGATCACAGATGGTGAAGTGCAAGAAACCGGAGATTTTGAGTTAGACGGGGTAACGTTTCCTGCCGCTGAGGTGCTGATCGATTTTATGCATCCTGCCGATGACGGTGATGCAAGCGCAAAAGGCCCAAGTGGTATGTTTCCTACGGGTAATATCGTGGATACCCTTGACTCACCAGAGCTTGCCGCCATTGGCCTGACAAACTTGCAAGCGACCTTAATCAACGCAGGTATACCGACTATTTTCGTGAATGCGGCAGATATCGGCTACAACGGCACAGAGTTGCAAGATGTCATTAATGGCGATCCTGCGGCATTGACCAAATTTGAAACTATTCGCGCCCAAGGTGCTGTGCAGATGGGGTTAATCAGTGACATAAGTCAAGCCGCCTCTCGTCAACATACGCCTAAGGTGGCTTTTGTTGCGCCGCCAACGCCTTATGTTTCATCAAGTGGAAAGGCTATCGCGTTTAACGATATTGACGTGCTAGTGCGCGCTATGTCGATGGGGAAACTACATCACGCAATGATGGGCACGGCTGCGGTGGCCATTGGTACAGCCGCCGCTATACCCGGCACCTTGGTGAATTTGGCTGCCGGAGGCGGCGAGCGAAATGAAGTGCGTTTTGGTCATCCATCTGGCACGTTAAAAGTCGGAGCTGCAGCAGAGCAAATCGACGGTCAGTGGTCTGTGATAAAGGCATCAATGAGCCGCAGTGCTCGAGTATTGATGGAAGGTTGGGTGCGTATCCCTCAAGACAGCTTTTAGCGGGTAACTGAAGGGTACTGGGATTGGTAGCTCACGTATTTGCCGCGTTTTGGGTGACGTTACGTTAGTGCCCCATTAATTCAAGCTATTGGTAAGCGACTTTGGCCTTTGCTAAGGTCGCTTTTTTATTTTATTGAAGCAGCTTTTGAATCAAGAGTGGAGCAAGAGAACATCAAAAGTGAATCAGTCTTGAAGCTGTATCTAGCCATTTTCTTTAGAGCGTGTGACCAAGCATGATTACTCCTCATACTTCCGCATTTTGGCGTGCCACGTTAGCCTTGTGTTTAGGCTCGTTCATGGTTTTTGCCAATTTGTACGTGACCCAGCCTTTGCTACCCATGATAGCCGAGCATTTTGCCGTGTCTGCGCTGCAATCAAGCGCCACCTTTACCATCACGACGTTTACGCTTGGGGTGTCTTTACTGTTTTACGGCCCACTGTCTGACGCGATGGGTCGCAAGGGAATTATGCTGTTCACTATGTGCGGGATAACGGCAACTACCCTTATGCTGGCCTTTGCCATTGATTATCAGAGTTTGCTGATTTTACGTGCTGTGCAGGGCTTTTTTCTTGCTGGATTACCAGCCATCGCCGTGGCTTACATGAGTGATGAGTTTAATGCTGATGCTCTGATGTTAGCCGTCGGTATTTATATTAGCGGTAATTCTCTTGGCGGTATTGGCGGGCGATTATTGGGCGGTTTTTTAGGGGGAAATTATGGCCTAGCAGGCACTTTTGAATTCATGGCTCTGCTAAGCTTGTTGTTAACCATGGCCTTTTTTTGGTTATTGCCACCGTCTGTGCACTTTTCGCCTAAACCCTTACGTTTGAAACCCATGCTAGCGCAAATGGGCGCGCATTTGGCGAATAAACGCTTGTTGTTGAGTTACTTGATTGGTGGCTTGAGCTTCTTTATTTTTGTGAATCAGTACAGCTTTATTACCTTTGTACTAAAAGATGCGCCTTATCAGCTATCCGCTCAGTTCATCGGGATGCTGTTTCTAACCTATTTATCGGGTACATATGCATCCGCCATCTCAGGCAAGTTAGGTAAGCGCTTTTCTCAACCGGTTTGTATGATGGCCGGTACGGTGATCATTATATTTGGCTCAGGGATAACGTTACTGCCTTCTTTGTATGCCATTATTCTAGGGTTACTTATTAATGCCTTTGGTTTCTTTTTAACGCACTCCACAGCAAGCAGTTGGGTGAGCTTGAACGCGCAGGGGGGCAAGGCTAGCGCGTCCTCTCTTTATTTAACCTTTTATTATATTGGCGCCAGTACAGGAGGCATTTACCTTAATGTGTTCTGGCAACAAGGGCATTGGTCTGGAGTAGTGCTGGGGTCTTGGTTGATGCTGTTGGTCGTTTTATGTTTAGGCTATTGGCTGAAAAAAATTGGGCATTCGGTCAAAAGTAAGACATCATAGCGGGGTAGAAAAACGCACGAAATGGAATTTTATCGCTACAAAGCGTGCGTCATCTAACGCTAGCGAGCAGTATTGGAGTGATTCAAATGTACATGGATGTACCAAGTGAAACGTCAGTTAACCTTAAAAAACTTAGGATAACCTTAAGTATGGGAGGCTTATTGATACTGAGTTTTATCGGTATCGATTTATTATTGCTGCCCGAGGTGCTTCACCAAGCGTATTACATCTCCCGGCTGGGAATGCAGTTTCCATTCTTGTTAACCCTTTATCTGCTGACTTTTTTGTCAAATTACAATGCGCTTCACAAGCATGTTTTATGGCTTGGCGTGCTTGGCATAACCTATGCGAATTTCTGGTTGCTCGTTCAGTGCTGGACCCAAGCTGGATTAGTGTTCGCCTGGGAAGGCACGCTGTTGTACGGGCTCTTCGGCATGTTCATTCTTCGCATTAACTTTATATATTCACTTATGTACGCCGTGCTCAGCCTTGTGGGATTTGCTTGGATAATCATTCACTATCCGATGTATGGTGAGCTAGGTTCGATAAAATTTGGCTTCTTGCTGTGTGGCTTTGCCGTTAGTTTAGTGGGGGTAAAGCAGAAAGAGAGTGGCTTTAAGCGTTTTCAGCAAGTAAATAAGAAGTTGTTATATTTAAATCAAATTGACCCACTTACCGAGTTATATAATCGAGGCGCAATGGAGCAGAATTTCCAGCGGATGCTGTCGATTGCTGCACGAACGAATACCAGAATAAGTGTTTTTATCGTCGATCTAGACAACTTCAAGGATTTCAATGACGGATACGGGCATTTGCGCGGAGATGACGTTATTCAATTGCAGGCACAGATCCTGCGCCAAATTTTTAATCGAGAAACGGATATGGTTGCGCGCTTCGGTGGTGAAGAGTTCGTGGTGGTCTCTCTTGGCAATACCACTGCAGAGTCGGAGGCTCAGGCTGCACGCGTGTTAGAAGCATGGCAGCAAAATAATGTTGCCCACGGTAAAGGTAAAGGGCAGCGTATTGTAAGCTGCTCCATAGGTTTAATTAACACTGAAGTTGATAAGAGCACTGAGAAAGAGCGGTTGTTTGAAATGGCTGACAGAGCCTTGTATGAAGCGAAAAATCGCGGCAGAGCGCGTTACGTCAGCGCAATAAGCTGCGAACTTGCCCCTGCTTAGTACATGAGCTCATAAGCTGTCTGTACTGATACTAAGTGCCGGCATGCTTTCGTGCCTAATTTATTTCCTAGGGGTACACACCCTGAAATACACAGATCCTGAAATAATTACTGCCTAATAAGAATATTGGTTTTCATCAGGCATCATTAATTTATTTACGAACACTGGGCAGGCCCTGTGGTTAGAGGCTTCAATGCTTAATTCACTAAAAGCACAAGCGTTGGAATAGCGCTTGCTTACTCCGTGGCAGATGAACTGCTTATGATTTGATAATTGTTTTTGTTACAGGTTGTCGATTACCGCATAGGTTTTCGTCGCACTTTATCAAGGTTATGAGCAGACACGTTACCAGACAAGAGGAGCGAAACATTGTCAAATTCCCAGTCACATTCCCAACATGCAGATAATTCAAACAAAGCCCAGCCTTCAGAACAGGCGTTGCTAAAGCCATTGGCGCTAGGGCATTTACCCCTTTCTAATCGTGTATTTATGGCGCCATTGACCCGCTCACGTTCAACCGCAGGTGATAACTTACAAACGCCATTGCATGCGCTTTACTATGCCCAGCGTGCTACAGCGGGGCTTATTGTATCTGAAGCGACTCAAATTAGTCCTCAAGGTCAGGGGTACGCGTGGACTCCGGGTATCTTCAATGATGAGCAGGTAGCAAATTGGAGGGTGGTGACGGATGCAGTACATAATGCAGGGGGGCGCATTTTCTGCCAGCTTTGGCATGTAGGCGCGATTTCTCATCAGGTATTTCAACCTAACGACGCTTGTCCTTTGTCATCGAGTGATTTTCAACCTGAAGGTGAAGCCTTTGTCGGTGATTTACTTCCTGATGGACCAACGGTGCCGCACCCTAAAGCGCAAGCGATGACATTAGAAGACATCGATAACGTAAAACGTGATTATCGCCATGCGGCAAAATGCGCAAAAGAAGCTGGGTTTGATGGTGTTGAATTGCACGCAGCGAACGGTTATTTGCTAGACCAATTTATACGCTCGTCAGTCAATAAACGTGACGACCAATACGGCGGCTCTGTCGAAAATAGGTTGCGTTTACTGCAAGAGGTACTCGATGTTATTGCTCAAGAAATTCCACGCAAGAATATAGGTGTACGCTTGTCACCAACGGGTGGGCCAGGCGGTAGCTATGATGAAAACCCTCACGAAACATACGTGGCGGCGGCCAAAGCGGTGTCAGAGAAAGACGTTGCGTATATACACGTGGTACGCCCAAACGATCACACGGGAGATGGCTCTGGCCTTGAAGAAGGTAATCAATTGCTTAAAGACATGCGTGCTGCCTTTAGCGGCGTGTTTATCGCCAATGGCGAATTTAGCCCCAAAGAAGCAAACGAATGGATTGAAAACAATGACGCCGATGCGGTGGCGTTTGGTCGTATGTTTTTAGCCAACCCCGATTTACCCGCTCGTCTTGCCCAAGAAGGCCCTTACAACAAACCAAACGAAGAGACATTCTATGGCGGCGGCAGCGAAGGGTACGTTGATTATCAGTCACTTACTTATCTCAAACCCGCTTTGTAACGTCTTATCTTTTTTCTTACTGAAGGTGATCGTTTAACCATTAAGCACAGCACCTTTATATTTTCACCGGTTTTATATTTTTATAGGTTTTATATTTTCAAAGGTGTAGTGCAGGTAATTGACTAAAAGTTTGCTAATGCAAGCTAGGTCAAAAAACGCTACGCCAAATTAACAGCTAGGCCTTGTAAAGAGCTAAGCCTAATAAGGAACAAAATTATGACAACTATTTCAGCCTACGCAGCAAAATCAGAAGATGGTCACATGTCACCTCACGACATCAAACGCCGAGCGCCTGGTGCCCAGGATGTGCAAATCGATATTCAGTTCTGTGGTGTGTGTCACAGTGATTTGCATGCGGTTAATAACGACTGGGGTAATTCAAATTATCCATTAGTGCCTGGCCACGAAATCATAGGCGAAGTGAGTGCAGTGGGCAGCGATGTTAAGAACGTTAACGTTGGTGACACCGTTGGTGTGGGCTGCATGGTGGATTCATGTCAAACCTGCGCCGCATGTGAAGAACACCTTGAACAGCACTGTTTAAACGGTGCGACCATGACGTATAACAGCAAAGTAAAAGATACGGCCCAAAACGAGGAGAGTATCACGCAGGGCGGTTATTCAAAGCGCATTGTGGTCGATGAAAAATTCGTACTTAACGTACCGAAAAACTTAGATAAAGCCGCTGCTGCCCCACTATTATGTGCGGGCATTACGACGTACTCACCGTTACATCAGTACGGGGTTAAAAAAGGTATGACAGTGGGCGTGATTGGTTTGGGCGGACTTGGGCATATGGGGATTAAATTCGCTTCTGCCATGGGGGCACATGTGGTGATGATAACAACCTCAGAAGAAAAAGCCGAAGACGCAAAAAGGCTGGGTGCAGATGACGTATTAGTGACCAAAGACAAAGAGCAAATGAAAAAGTGGCGTGGAAAGTTTGATTTCTTACTGAACACGATACCTGTAGGGCATGACGTTAACCCTTATCTTACCCTGCTGAAATACAACAGTACCATGTGTTTCGTTGGTGCCATTGAGCCTCTGGACGCGGTGAATGGTGCCTACATGATTGGTGGGCGAAAGGCTCTGGCAGGCTCGCTCATCGGCGGTATTAAAGAAACCCAAGAAATGCTCGACTTTTGCGGTGAGCATAATGTGGTTGCTGACATTGAAAAAATCGATATTCAAGACATTAATGACGCGTTCGAACGCATGAAGAATAATGATGTGCGTTACCGCTTTGTGATTGATATGCAGAGTTTGTAGAACCGCCAAGGTTTGATTAAGCCCAAGCGGTGACCGCTTGGGCTTTTTTATTGGGTAATTTTTTGTGCCTTTTGACGGTGCAAAGCAACTAAAATGGTGCTCGCACTAAAAAACTTCTTCGAAGGCGCTCAATCTTAGGCGCCTTCATTCGCCGCCATCCGTGTGTAACTGACTGATATTTAATTAAATTAAAAATTTTATAATTAAAAACAACTAAGCGGTATGTTTCTCGCAACGCAAAATTAACAAATAGAAAAGCAAATAAGTTAATGAACTCATAAAGTGAATTAATGCATTTTTTACCGTTTTTGAACTATTTTTAGGTTGTTGAATAAGTCTACATGCATCAAGGAAAAACGCGTTACGCCACTAGCTGGTCTCTACTTACAAGTTTGATTGAACGGCTAACATTGAGCCACTTTGTAATGGATATATAAATGAGCCAGGGTTATCGACACACGGTCGGCAGTTGCACATATCAATTTGAAAATTTGGCCCAGTTGATGGCCAAAGCAACGCCAGCACGTTCTGGTGACAGGCTCGCTGGCTTGATTGCCCAATCCGCCGAAGAGCGGGCAGTTGCGCAGCTAACATTGGCGGAGGTTCCCCTAACCACATTTTTAAATGACGCGTTAATTCCTTATGAAGATGATGAAATTACCCGCCTAATTATCGATGAACATGACTTAAAAGCATTTGCGCCAATTGCGCATTTAACGGTGGGTGACTTTCGAAATTGGTTGTTGAGCGATCACGCAACCAGTGAGGTGCTAGCCTCTATCCGCCAAGGCATTACCCCAGAAATGGCGGCTGCAGTAAGCAAAATCATGCGCAATCAAGATCTTATTTTAGTCGCTAAAAAATGCCAAATCAGCAGCGCGTTTCGCAGCACAATCGGTCTGCCTGACAGGTTGTCGACACGCTTACAACCTAATCACCCCACTGATGACATGAATGGCATCGCGGCCAGCATGTTGGATGGTCTGCTATACGGAAGTGGTGATGCGGTCATTGGGATTAATCCAGCAACCGATAACGTCAAACAAGCCACTAATTTATTGCATTTAATGGACGATGTTATTCAGCAATATCAAATTCCGACTCAAAGCTGCGTGCTCACGCATGTCACCAATACACTAGAGTGTATTGAGGCAGGAGCGCCGGTGGATTTGGTATTTCAATCCATAGGCGGCACGCAGGCCACTAATGATAGCTTTGGCTTTAATCTAGCCACGTTGGCCGAAGCACAAGCGGCGGCGCTGAGTCTAAATAGAGGCACAGTCGGAACTAACCTAATGTACTTTGAAACCGGACAGGGCAGTGCGTTATCTGCCAACGCCCATCACGGGGTCGATCAACAAACCTGTGAAGCGAGGGCCTATGGGGTGGCACGTAAGTTCAACCCTTTGCTCGTTAACACTGTGGTGGGGTTTATTGGCCCTGAATATTTATATGACGGCAAAGAGATCACGCGAGCAGGGCTTGAAGATCATTTTTGCGGAAAATTGCTTGGTCTGCCGATGGGCTGTGACGTGTGTTACACCAATCATGCTGAGGCAGATCAAAACGATATGGACAACTTGCTGTCGTTACTCGGGGTGGCGGGTTGTTCATTCATTATGGGGATCCCAGGCTCTGACGACATTATGCTGAATTATCAAACGACATCATTTCACGATGCCTTGTATTTACGCCGCGTTTTAGGTTTGCGGCCAGCGCCGGAGTTTGAGATGTGGTTAGACAAAATGAATATCATGAAAAATAACGGACAGCATGTGTTATCCGGCAATGTTCCCGGACCATTTGCCCGTTCGTTACATGCAATAGGGGGCAATTAACATGAAAAAACACCTCGATAGCCAAACTGCAAGCGGGGATCACCTCGGGCACTTAAAAAACGGTAATGTAGTGGACAACCCATGGCAAACGTTACGCCGATACACAGATGCACGCATTGGTCTCGGGCGGGCGGGTATCAGCTTGCCAACATCAGCCATGTTAGGTTTTCAGCTTTCCCATGCCAAAGCGCGAGATGCGGTGAAACTCAGACTAGACACTGAATTGCTGAGTCAGCAGTTACAGCAGCAATTGGGAGAATTTAGCGCTTATTTTCCTCATTCGCCTTTAGTGCTGCATAGCCAAGCGTTTGACCGAACAAGCTTTTTACAACGGCCTGATTTAGGGCGAAAGTTAAACGATGCGTCTAGAAATACCTTACTCAACTTTATGACGCAGCAACAGGGTGATAGCGAACCTGAATATGATTTGGCTATCGTGCTGGCTGATGGGCTTTCCTCGTTAGCGGTACAGCACAATGCTGCGCCGTTTTTGAAGCAGTTTATGGCGCGTATACACAACGAAAAAAGTCCTTCGAAATTAGCGCCACTAACCATCATCGAACAAGGCCGTGTCGCCATCGGTGATGAAGTGGGGGAGTCTTTAAACGCCAAAGCGGTACTGCTATTAATTGGTGAGCGCCCGGGATTGAGTTCGCCAGATAGCCTAGGGGTATATTTTACGTGGGGCCCAAAAGTAGGTGTAAACGATTCACAGCGAAATTGTATTTCGAATATTCGCCCCGCGGGATTAGGCTTTGATGATGCTGCGCAAAGAGCTATGTATTTATTAACCCAAGCAAGGCGTATAAAGCGCTCGGGTATACAGCTTAAAGATCATTCTGATTACACCTCACGGGACGCCTTTGTGCAAAGAGGGTTGCCTAAACGAAGTTTTCTGACGAAGCCGAGCTAGCCTAAGCCGGGTGAGCTTGTAGCCGACCGAATGAAATTTAACGAAAAACGGGCCGTTAAAGATTACGACCCGTTAAAAGTAAAGAGCGAAAAGCCACTCTTCGTGCTTTATGGTTATGATATGCCAGAGCGCGCAGTTAAGGCGCGACAGGCTTTATAGCACGAGACGGTACAAAACGTGCGAAGCCGAACAACCCTAAAAATAGCATCCAAAAAACGCCTGCACCTTGACGTTCATACTCTTCTTCATAGGCTTCACAGTTGTCAATTGAGCCGCCCGGAATAGGCACTAACTTAACGGCCACAACGTGTGTGCTAAAAGACTGTGCATCAAACTCGTCTAGTTCTATTTCCCCAGTAATGTCTTTATTAACACTTGATACAGTGGCTGTGGCAATGATTTCGCCGTTTTCATTTATGCCATTAGCTTGGGCAATTGTGTATGGGCTATTGCACTCAATTAAATCATTCAAGCTAGAGAAAATATCGTTACGATAATCATAGACAAAGCCTTCTACGCGGCGAACCCCTGAACTGGTTTCTTCAAACTCAGTAAAGCCCACTACTAGGTTGTCATCGTTTATGGCTGTGGGAACGGTAGATGCGCTGTCAAAAAAATCATTTGGGTAATCGATTATGCCCGAGTCGTAGTCATACACGAAAAACTTATTAGGTGTAGAGCCCAGTATGCTTTTGGTGGCATAGCCTACAACCAAATCGTTGTTGTTGATGTCCGTCGCATAGCTGGCGAAGATATCGTATTCTTCATCGTTGTCTTCGCTGATGGTGTAAGCATTGTCATTGTCATAAATGACGGCTGCTGAGGTCAGGGTATCAGTATTTTGGTAAAAGGCAGGTGATGTGCCCACGGCAATACCTAAATCGTTGATCGCCACCGCTGTGCTGCTGTAAATCGTGGTGTCATCATCGTCTGGCTCAATAAGCATGGGCAGGGTGTAGGTATTGGCTACGTTGCCATCGTCCAATTGCCAAATAATACCTCGTTGCTGAAACACGGTATCTAGACTAGCAAACGTACTGATGCTAAGGCTGCGCAAGCACGAGGCCTCGGGTATATCACCTCGCACGCTTTCATCAGCACAATCGTCGATGCTGTCTTGCAACGTCGTTGATACAAGTTCTGTGGTACCGATACCCACAACTTGATTCAACTCGTTTATGTCGTAGGCTTCACTGTAGCCACCTATGGTCTCTTGTGGTGGAGCGAGTTCTACAACATCATCTTCTATTTGGGCAAATGCACGGGCATAAAAATCGTTAAGTACATATGTAATGTCTTCGATGTCTTCAGTGACATATTCAAGCTTATAAAAACCGTCGTAACTCACCCCCACCGAGTAGCCGAAGTCGTTTATTCCACGCACAGTGGTGGTTGCACTGTTACGGTATTCATCAGTGTCATTGTCAATGGTGTCAAATCCGTGCAGTAATATGCTGGTATCTTCCGAGGCGATATAGCTATTTAGACCGGCAATTTGCTGAAAAAACTGGCTTTCAGCATTGGAAATTATATAGCTGTACAAAAATTCGTAGTCAGCGGTATTGAAGTCACCAGAACGGGCATTTTCTAAGTTTGTTAGCCCAGCGATAAGAGTGGCTGAGTCGAAGTTAAGTAGAGAAACATCAATCACAGGGTTAAATTGAGAGGAAAGGTTAACCGCTATTTCACCAATGCTGTTGATGGCTGTGGGGTAAGAGTCTACACCTAATTCGGCTACGGGTAGCTCAACTACTTGATACTGAGCGCCAAACGCAGCAGGAATTGATAAAAAAGCGCTGGATAAAAGTGCTGCTATTCGTGTTTGTTTCATAGTTTTTTTCATGGCTTTTTTCATTGGTTGTTGCGGTGCATATGTCATAACGACCCCTGCTCAAAACTAAATGTCTGGCTCTGTAGCGTTATCGGTTTATCAGGCTTGTACATCTGCTTTCCTGAGCTTTAGGCACAGCGGTCTTAACTGTGATAAAGCACGGAGCGTTTCACAACGAATGAGTTAGATATCGGCTAATGTGAGTCTTGGGTTGTCAACCGAGAAAAGTGAATCAGCGCCAAGGAAGGGCGAGCCTTGCCTTGACGCTACTGTGATAAACGCAGTTAGTTAACTTGGTTTTGATTCACTAAGGTCATGCTGAACCCAGTAGATGCACTGTCATCTGGAGCAAAAATCAAGAACTGCTCAACGCTGTCTTCGTCTAACGTCAGTTGGAAGCTGTCCATGATAATATCGCTGCCGTCAATTGTGGCGATGGCAAACACGTCATAGGTGTTATTGATAAGCGTGATTGAGCTGTTACTTTCTTGCAGTACAGACAAGGTATTGTCAGCGGTCGAAATAACTTCATCGTTTTCAACAAAGTAGAATTTAACGCGGCTGAAATCATCTGAGTCGCTTAAGTTTACGACCTTGATACCATGGCTATAAATACTTGAGCTGGTGCTCTTAGTGATAGTCAAAGATTTGATGATCGACTCGTAGTTATCGACGATGCCGTCTTCGTCTTCATCAATTACGTCATCTTCATCATCATCGACTGGATCAGTTTTTGAGTATAAGAACACAATGTTGTCAGCGTTTTCCTGCAGACTTAATAGCGCGTCATGAATAAAGAGATCATCGTTGTCAGCGTTTATTATATCGAACGAATAATCGCCATTGGCAGTGGTTACCGATTCACTAAACTGACCGTAACTTAGCTCATCTACCATCAGTTCACCGTCGTCATCTAGGTCAACGTTTAAATCAACTACGCCAGTGTAGTTAGGCATATATTCATTTGTAGCAATACCGTTATAAAACCCGAATGAGGCTTCTGAATCGACATCGTTTAGTTCTACAACACTATTTACCCCTATGCTATCGACGGTGAAAGGTGAGCTACCAACGCCCACGTTGTCACGAAGTACCACAACATATTGGCTTACCACTGAATAAGAAATATCTTCAGAGGTAAAAATAGGCTCGCTGCCACCAGGCTCAGTGATATAGAAAATATACTGATCTTGTTCGATTTTAATGTTGTCGGTCAGGCTATTTAGTTCAACAGTTGAAACAAACTCAGCTTCATTGAAGGTTTCATTATCTTCAGAGATATACACATCAACGGTTGAATAGTCAGTATTAAGGTTTAAGAAGCGTACGTTAAACAAATCATCGTCGTCGTCATCATCGTCATCTACCACTGGGATGTCGAACGTCAATACGTTAGGTGAACGAATATCGTCCGTTAGGGCGACAAACGTAATAACCTCGTTTTTGATTTGATGTTGTTCTTGATAGATCACCTCAAGATCGCTGCGTTCGCTGCTTTCTTCATCTTGCCAACCAAGCTCAACCCAGTAGGTATCATTGTCTAGCGCATTGTTTGAGGTCACATTTCCAAAGGTAACGGCGCCGTAGGTGATTTCAACTTCATCGTCGTCATCTTCATCTAAGTCTTCATCAACGGTGAGATACACAGCCGGGGCATTATATGAGGCGTTGTAAAAGCGGATAAATCCGGTGTTGTCATCGTCACTTGAACCACAGCCAGTAAGGGTCAATACCGCTAAGCCCAAATATAGGGCCGGGGAGCGAATTATCGACGATGTCGTGTTGCTTAACTTCATTGTATCTCCAGGTTTATTTTCTTGAGTGAAAAGTGGACATATTTCACCCAAGGCTTTTGTTTATTTGCCATTGTGACGTAAGGATAAAACGTTAAGTTCATCGCCTATGAGGGGCTTTACATAACCTTTACCTTTCTTGGCAATCGCTGACATTTCTATACAAATAAAGACAAAGGTAGGGGGAATTTTGCGCAAAAACTGACAATCTGGATATCTAACTGGACTGTTGCAAAAAAGGCTAAAAGAAATCGAGCAGCGAAGACAAAAAGCAGAGGAAAAAGGATTGAGAACAAAGATCCGCGAGTAGACGAGCAACAGCAAAAGCGCATATGCAAAGCAACGTGCGTTTCTTATAAGCGCTGAGCTCTTTACGCCCAGCACGCTTTACGTCCAGCACCCTTTACGCCAAGCAGCAATCAGCACAATCGTCTCTTAGATGCTGAGGGCTCTACATTTTAAGGTTTTCAGCCCCCGTTCTTTTTAAGTGTGCTCTTTCAAGACTTGCCCTTTAAGACATTACCTTTCAAGATCCTTCCACTACAGAGTAGGTCTTAAGAACTGTGGTTATTACGTACAGCTCTGTGCCCACAACGCCACTATCTTAGTGACTTTGTGGAGTGACTAAAATGATTCGGTTGGTGGCACTTTGGTGTATCAGCAAGTTTCCGTCTCGGGTAGGGCGCATATGGCGCACTATGCCTGAATAGATACGTTCGTCGCCTGTACCTGTTGGAATAGGCCAACTCTGGAAAGCTTCTGTTTTACGGTCAAAGCGCACCAGAGCGTCAGGGCGCATGCCCGACTCGTTATACCAAACAGCATCGCCTATGACAGCAATTGCGTAAGGATGGGAGCTCGCCCCGCTGGGTGAGGGCCATTCTTTCACTTCGCCGGTGTGCGGATTAAAACGCCCTAAGCGACCTCGACCCGAGTTGACATACCAAATCATGCCGTCGTCAGCAATATCTAGGCGTCTAACGGTGGTGTTGTTATCAGGTAGTGAGTACTCACGTAGCGTCATAGAGTTTGGATCAACTTTGACCAAACAATTACTGCCATTACACGCCACCCAAGGCGTGCCATTTTTATCGATTTTAATGCCATACGGCCGAGCGTTTTTTGTCGGCATTGTGACTAATTTTATTTTCTCTGTCTTCGGGTCTAGTCGCCCAATCATATTGCTGTGCTGCAAGGTGAACCAGAGTACGCCTTCGCTATCAAATATAGCGGTATGTGGATCTTTCGCGTTAGGGTCTGGCATCTTGTGCTCAGTGATCTTACCTGTCTCAGGATTGAGCATGCCAACTGTGCCGTTCTTATTGCCTGTATACCAAATATTGCCTTGGCTATCGTGAGTCACTGAGTGAGGCTTCGCCCCTGCTGGCAAGGTATATTCGCGCATATCACCTGTTTGGGGATCAATTCTGCCGATAATATTACCCCACTGGCCAGCCCACCAAATAGACCCGTCGGGGGCTTCTATTGGGTCACGGGAGCGTTGCCCTAGTGTTGGCACTGCCCACTCTTTAAAGTCAACTGTGATCTCTCCTTGGGGCAGTTTGGGATTGCGTTGCGTTGAAGGAGGGAAGTGCTCGGCTAAATACCCTGTTATCTTCGCCTGATTTGGGTTGTCGCTTAAATCGAGCATGGTGGCAATTAAAGCCTGCCAATCCGATTGACTATAACCTAGGCTAGATGAAATACGGTTGGTGGCGTGACAGGAGCTACAATGGGCTTCAACCAGCTGTTTACCTGCTCCCTCAGGAAGCGGTTGTGCAAATGCGCGATTAGCACTGCCTAACGAGGCTAATCCCATAGTTGTTAATCCCATAGTTACCATTATTTTAACCGAGTGTTTCATGCTTCCTCCTAACTGAAAAATACATAATCACATTGACGCATTAAATGGGTGAATGCCCCGTCACAGGTGGTTGTTTATTAACCTGTTTTAAGCCTACATTAATTCGTAGGCATTAAAAATATTTCCCGTACGCTATTTCGTTGATCTGCTTCAACAGCAAACAGTACTGCATCAGCTACGTCCACAGGAGAGAGCTTATCTGGCTTAGCTTCATCAAAGAAAGGGGTGTTAACCATACCAGGAGCGATCGTCGTGCAGCGCCCGCCCCATTCTTCCATTTCTTCTACTAGGTTTTGACCAAACCCATAAGCGAACCATTTGGTTGCACCGTAAACTGAGCCTTTGATAGGTCGACGTCCGGCAGCTGAACTGGTGATGATAAACTGACCAACAGATTCGCGCAGATAGGGTAAAGTCACTTTAGCGGTGTAAAGAAGGGCATTTATGTTTATTTGGATCATTTTATCCCACTGTTCAGGCTCACCTTTTTCGACACCAGCACTGGAAACTCCCATACCTGCATTGGCAAATGCGACGTCTAAGCGGCCAAACTTTTTAAGCCCTACTTGCACAACTTGCGTCAGTTCATCAATTTGGGTGGCATCTGCTTGGGCTGCTACGGCGTGATCTTCTCCCAAATAATCTACCAATTCGTCTAATTTTTCCTTTCTTCTGGCCGTTAATATCACTTTGTGGCCATTCTGCACTAGGATCTTCGCGGTCATTGCCCCAATACCGCTGGAAGCACCGGTAATGAGTACGACTTTTTCTTTCGCCATGTTACTTTCTCCTCGTGATGTGAAATTGATGACTGCGTCATAAACTGCTCATTAACAATAGAGCTGATGCTTATTTGGCTAAATTCAACCAGCTAGTTTCATTATTCTGTTGAAGTGCAGCAATAGGTGGCAAACAATCGATACACTCTATGCAGCAGTTCACACAGTTGGATTAGTTTAGCTAATGCGACTGAGTAAAAAATGTGCGTTGTTAAACAGCGGTATTGTCACTAGAATCCGCGAAAATTTAGTCTGAGCCGAGAATTCAAGGTCTTTGGTTCAATGTCGTTTACATTATTTTATCAAATATCAAAAGGAGGGCGCTAAGTGAACACTGCAGAGTTTATTCAAATTCGAAAATTTATCGTGAAACTGGGCATTATGTTGCACAAGTACGGTACACCTGCATTTCGCTTAGAAGCCTATTTAACGGAATTAGCTACCTACCTTGGCGTACGTGCTTCGTTTATCGCGACGCCTACTGCTTTGACCTTCGTGATCTGGAGCGACAGACGAGAAGACGAATACAACCATTCAGTGCGCGTGCAACCGGGCGACTACGACATGAATGCGCTATCGCGAACTGATGAATTGGCGACGCGATTGCTCGCAGGTGAGGTTGGGCTAGAAGAAGCTGACCATCAACTTGATGTGATTAACCAAATGCCAAGCCCTTATGGCAAGGTCTTAACAGGGTTAGGGTTTTGCGGTGCCACCGGGGCATTTGCCATGTTGATGGGGGCGAGTTGGCAAGAAATATTGTGGACCTCCTTGATTGGCCTCGTGGTGTACTTTTTAGTGCTATGGTCACAAATATCTCGCCGGGTCACGCTCATGTTAGAGCCTGCGGCTTCATTAGTGGCAGGCCTTATTGCCTGTGCGATTAGTTTTTACTTTGATCATGGGATCAATATTCCGCTGGTGGTGCTTTCATCGGTAATCATTCTTGTACCTGGGTTAGCCTTAACTATGGGCTTAGCCGAATTATCGACGCGCAATTTGGTTTCCGGCACCGCGCGCGTCATGGACGCCGTTATGCAGTTGTTTAAATTGTACTTCGGCGCGTTTTTGGGGATCAGTATCGGCTTTGGTTTATTCGGCCCAAACGAGTCTCAGGTGGCAACCTCTTTACCAGAATGGTCGCGCTGGTTTGCTATTTTAATGTTGTGCTTGGCGTTGGTGGTTATATTCAGAACACGATTTAAGCACATCCCTTGGGCGCTACTGTCGGGCTTTATTGCTTATGGCGCGACAGTATGGAGTGCAAGTTATATTGATCAAGGCTTGAGTACCTTCGTTGGCGCTTTTGCCCTTGGTATTTACGCTAATTTATTCACCCGAATTGCTCATGCACCTGCATCACTGGTGAGTATGCAAGGCTTAATTGTTCTCGTGCCCGGCTCAAAAACCTATATCGGCTTGAATTCTTTTGTATCTGGTCAGGATTTTGTGCAGGCCGAACATATAGGGCAAGAAACCTTCTTGATTTTCATGTCGCTGATTGCAGGGCTTATTTTCGCCAATGTCGTTATGCCCACAAAAAAGGCGCTTTAGGTAAACCTAAGCGCCTTTGATGGTTTAATAATAGCTTCGTGTTAGAGCCATTGAAGATTAGCTCACTTCTTTTAAGCCCTCATTCGTTTCAGCCATATAGTGTTTTGGATAAAAACTGTCTGGGCATGACTCTTCAAGCGCTTGGGCGAACTTAGTGGGTTTTTCGTCATCAAAAAAGCTGCCGGGTGTGGGGCTTTGGTATATCTCGTCAAAACGGCGTACTTCGGTTTGACTGACACGGCGGAAAATATGAGAGCGGTTAAGATCTTCTGTGCTGCGCAGGCCCGCCGAGGCGATAATTTCTAGTGCTGAATTCACCGTTGCCTTGTGGTAGCGTGCCACCCGTTCGGCTTTATCTGGCACCACTAAACCTCTGGCTAATTTTGGATCTTGAGTAGCTACTCCAGTAGGGCATTTGTTGGTGTTACATTCTAATGTTTGCACGCACCCTAACGCTATCATCATGCCTCTGGCGCTATTACACATATCTGCGCCTAGCGCGAGGTTCTTCACTAAATGGAAGCCGCTGAAGGTTTTACCGCTGGCGATTACTCGAATGTCTTTTTTAAGATCAAAACCAACCAGTATATCGCACACAAAGGAAAGAGCTTCACGAAGAGGCATACCCACAGAGTTTGAAAACTCTAGTGGAGCGGCGCCTGTGCCACCTTCACCGCCATCAACGGTGATAAAATCAGGCTTGATACCGGTTTCAACCATGGCTTTACACACAGCAACAAACTCGCTTGCACGACCAATGCACAGTTTAAAGCCTACTGGTTTGCCGCCAGATAGCTCCCGTAGTTGCTTAACAAAGTGCATCATTTCAATAGGAGTATCAAAAGCGCTATGCGACGGCGGCGAATCGACTTGTGTGCCGGGTTCAACAAGCCGAATTCTGGCAATCTCGTTAGTATTTTTATCAGCAGGTAATAAACCGCCATGGCCTGGTTTCGCCCCTTGACTGAGCTTGATTTCGATCATCTTGACCACGTCTTTTTGGGCAACTTTTTGAAATGCCTCTGGGGCAAAATTACCGTCTTTATCACGACAACCAAAATAGCCAGTGCCAATTTGCCAAACAATATCACCACCGTTTTCTAAGTGGTAATCGCTGACGCCACCTTCACCGGTATTATGATAAAAACCACCGATAGCAGCGCCTTTATTCAGCGCGCGAATAGCGTTATCACTTAGGGCGCCAAAGCTCATCGCTGAAATATTAAAAAAACTGGCTTCGTAGGGCTGAGTGCAATCTGGGCCGCCCACGGTAATGCGAGGGGCGGGGTGTTTACTGTCATGATGTTTGGCTGCCATCGAATGACCAATCCATTCATAACCTACTCTTTGGGTATCGAATTTCGTACCATAGGGGTTTGAGTCTAAACTGGCTTTGGCACGCTGATATATCAGTGAGCGGAACATGCGTGGAATGGGAGTGCCATCGGTTTCGGATTCGAAGAAATACTGACGTACAAATGGACGAATACGCTCCATAATCCAGCGGCCATGCCCGATCACTGGGAAGTTACGTAAGATACTGTGCCGAGTTTGATGGTAGTCGTAATAACCCAGTGCAACGATAGGGATAAGAATGACAAACAGCCAAAGTGTGGGTAGCCATAATAAACTCAGAAGTAGAATGACCACCGCTGACCATATGGCAATTTTTATCAGTTTGCTTTTCATTGTTGCTCACTATTGTTGATTTTTGAAAAGATTCGTCGTTAACAGACCCAAGGATGTATTCAATTTTGCACGGCTACGAATTCATCCTAGTCGTGCAAGTATTTTCAATGTGATCTGTAAAGTCCAATGGGTTGTGTTTCTATATTTTTCAAGGAATTATCAGCATAATCTGCATGTTCTTTTATCTGTGCTGATCGACCAAAATCGGGTTACCGTCAGGATCCATCAGCATGAAACTGCCTGGGCCGCTAGTGTTTTCATCAACTTCACTTATAAAATCAACGCCTTGTTCTTTTAATGCGTGCTGAATGCTTCGCACATCAGTGAAGGTTTGTGTGGGATTACCTTGATTGTCCCAGCCTGGATTGAATGTCAGCATGTTGTTTTCAAACATACCTTGAAACAAACCAATGGTCTGGCTGCTATTTCTCATGATCAGCCAACCTTGTTGCTGATCGCCCCCTACCACTGTAAAGCCAAACTTCTGGTAGAAGTCTTTTGATGCCTGAATATCTTTGACCGCTAAACTAAGTGAAAATGCGCCGAGCTCCATGGTGTTCTCCTTATCGTTTGCTCTTATATTGACGCTAGCACCAAAGCGCGCCGCGTGCAAAATACAGCGCCTAAACCAAATGCTCAGCTAAGTAATCAACTAGCGAACGAATTTTGGGCGATAAATGCCGGTTGCGCGGATATATCGCCCAAATACCTTCTTCAGACTCGCGGTAGTTATCAAGCAGGCTCACCAGTGCACCACTTTCGATGTGTTCTTGTACGTAATAATCTGGCAGTTGCACTATGCCTAACCCTTTGAGCGCGGCATCAACCAAGCTAAACCCACTGTTGTACCTTAGCCTGCCTTTCACACGAATATTTCGCTCTTTGTTCTCGTCTCGAAAGTGCCAGTAATCCAATGTGCCCAACAAACAGCTGTGTTTATTTAGCTCAGATAAAGAGTGAGGAAAGCCGTATTTGGCCAAATACTCAGGAGAGGCACAAACTGAGTTGGTGCGAGTTGCAAGCTTTTTCGCCATCATAGATGAGTCGCTTAATTTACCTAAGCGAATGGCCAGATCGTACCCTTGCTCTACTAAGTCTATTTTCTGGTTACTTAAATATGCCGACACCTCTACGTCAGGATAAAGCAGCATAAAATCATTCACTAAGGGCAGAATTTGTTGCTCACCATAGGTCACGGGGGCGGTGAGGCGGATCGTACCTTGGGGCTTAGATTGTAAATTGGTGATAGCCCGTTCTGCAGCTTCAAGGCCGTCAAGCACGCTACGACAATGTTGATAAAAAAGGCGGCCTTCTTCGGTCAAGGACACTTTGCGCGTGGTGCGATAAAACAGTTTCACATTAAGCCGAGTTTCAAGTGCGCTAATTTGGCGACTGACTTGGGCGGTAGAAATCGCCAAGTTTTTTGATGCTTGAGTGAAACTTTCAGTTTCAGCCACGTAAACGAATTCGTTGATCCCTTCCCATTGCATTATTGTTACCTGTGAGTAAAAGTAATTTGCATAAACAGTATATTATCATTTCACAGGAAATAAATATAATGCTCTGCATCGATAACGCAGCGCGTTCAAGCACAATATGGGAAACAAACATGAGTTGGTTATTTTTAATACTAGGTGTGGTTGCAGAAGCTATGTCTCATGTGGCGTTAAAAGAGACGAATGGCTTTACCAAAGTTATCCCTAGCGCCTTGGTGTTAATGGGGCATTTGGCAGCTTTTGTCTTTTTAGGACAAGCAATGAAAGGCATGCCTATCGGCATAGTGCATGCACTGTGGGCGGGCTTAGCGATAGTGACCGTAACGTTATTGTCGACGGTTATTTACCGCCAACACCTAGACTTAACTACTTGGTTTGGTATGGCCTTTGTCGCCATTGGAGTGGCGATGATCAATTTGTCGCAAGGCCACAGCCATTAAGCGTCATTGCGGTCAGGTATTTTTCGAAGCTATTCGGCCTATCCGCTGTGTAAAAGGATACGAACGTCGCTGAAATAGCCAAGGTTTTGCAATTTAAATATATGTAATTAAACACAAATAACGTAACGAGTTAATTAACTAAAAGTGAGGATCATAATGACAGATCAATTTATTAAATCTAAAGCCGCCATTGCTTGGGGACCTAAGCAGCCATTGTCTATCGAAGAAGTAGACGTGATGCTACCGCGTAAAGGCGAAGTATTAATTAAAGTGATTGCCTCTGGTGTGTGTCACACAGATGCATTTACCTTGTCTGGTGAAGATCCTGAAGGCATTTTCCCTGTTATTTTAGGTCACGAAGGTGGTGGTATTGTTGAGCAAGTGGGCGAAGGTGTAACCAGTGTATCGGTTGGCGATCACGTTATCCCGCTTTATACCCCTGAGTGCGGCGAATGTAAGTTCTGTTTGTCTGGTAAAACGAACCTGTGCCAGAAAATCCGTGAAACCCAAGGTAAAGGCTTGATGCCAGACGGCACCACACGTTTCTACAAAGACGGTCAGCCTATTTTTCACTACATGGGTTGCTCAACGTTTTCTGAATATACGGTTTTACCTGAAATTTCATTAGCAAAAGTAAACAAAGAAGCACCGTTAGAAGAGGTGTGCTTACTTGGCTGTGGTGTGACCACAGGCATGGGCGCAGTGATGAATACCGCCAAAGTAGAAGAAGGCGCCACTGTAGCCATCTTCGGTTTAGGTGGCATTGGTTTATCTGCTGTGATTGGGGCAACCATGGCGAAAGCCAGTCGCATTATTGCAATCGACATTAACGAAAGTAAATTCGAATTAGCGAAAAAATTGGGTGCAACTGACTTTATCAACCCCAAAGACTACGACAAGCCTATTCAAGATGTCATTGTTGAGCTTACCGATGGCGGCGTTGATTACTCATTTGAGTGTATCGGCAACGTTAACCTAATGCGTTCAGCGCTTGAATGTTGCCACAAAGGTTGGGGCGAGTCTGTGATCATCGGTGTGGCCGGTGCGGGTCAAGAAATAGCAACACGTCCGTTCCAATTAGTCACAGGCCGCGTATGGCGTGGTTCGGCATTTGGTGGGGTGAAAGGTCGCTCTGAATTGCCTGATTACGTAGAGCGTTACCTACAAGGTGAATTCAAACTAAGTGATTTCATTACGCATACTATGGGCCTTGAAGACATCAACGAATCATTCGAGTTGATGCACAAAGGTGAAAGTATTCGCAGCGTTATTCACTTCTAAACGTACATCTTCTCTATGATTGTTTGCCCTTGGGCAAGCAGTCATTCTTTTCGCTGTTTTAACGATAGAACGATAAAGCCATAACGGCTTCTAGATGAGTTTTAGGTGAGCATATGACAATTGAAAATCTCTCTGTAAACAAAAGTTTTGCTGGTTGGCATAAACAATATAGTCACCAATCAAAAACGCTTAATTGCACTATGCGCTTCGCGATTTATTTACCGCCGCAAATCTCAAGCGGTAGTAAAGTACCCGTTTTGTACTGGTTGTCAGGCTTGACCTGCACCGATGAAAACTTCATGCAAAAAGCCGGTGCACAGCGCATTGCGGCTGAACTAGGCATCGCGATTGTCGCCCCTGATACCAGCCCTCGCGGAGACGACGTAGCAGACGACGAAGGCTACGACTTAGGCAAAGGTGCAGGTTTTTACGTGAATGCGACTCAGGCCCCTTGGGATCGCCATTACCAAATGTATGATTATGTGGTAAATGAGTTGCCACAGCTAATTGAAGCGACATTTCCTGTATCGGATAAACGTGCCATTTCCGGTCATTCAATGGGGGGCCACGGAGCGCTTACTATTGCAATGCGTAACCCAGATCGTTACACATCTGTGTCGGCATTTAGCCCGATCAGCAATCCACTGAACTGCCCTTGGGGTGAAAAAGCGTTTAGCGCTTATTTGGGTAAAGACAGAGCGACATGGCGTGAATACGATGCTAGTGAGCTCATGCGCGCAGCCACTCAGTTTGTACCTGCTTTGGTTGACCAAGGGGCGTCTGATGATTTCCTAACTGAGCAGTTGAAGCCCGAAGCGTTGCAAAGTGCTGCAAATGCTAGCGGTTATCCCTTAGCGCTGAATTTGCATGAAGGCTACGATCACAGTTACTACTTTATCAGTAGTTTTATCGAAGGGCATTTACGCTTTCACGCTGAGCATTTGAACAAGGCGTAAGCCCAAAGCCAATTCTCTCGCAGTTATCCTTGTTGGTTCAGTACCAAAGAAGGTGAGCGCTTGCGCTTACCTTTACACAAGTTTACCTGCTTACTTACTTTTGCCGTTTTTGATTAATTCATACAGATGGAAGAATGTTTTGACTGATTTGTCTCACTCTCGTTTGCAGTGCCTACTAGCGCCAGAAAACCTCTCTTTGCTTACGCAAATACAACGTGGAATCGAAAAAGAAGGGTTGAGAGTCACGCCCAGCGCAACCATTGCACAGTCAAAGCATCCTAAAGCGTTAGGCTCTCCCCTAACGCACCCTTGTATTACCACGGATTATTCAGAGGCCTTGCTTGAATTTATCACGCCGGTATTTCAGAACGTGGAAGGCTGCATAGATTACTTAAGCAGTTTACATGCATTCACTGTGCGTCAGCTTGATGATGAATACTTGTGGCCCGCCAGCATGCCGTGTCGATTATCAGGGGATGAGAGTATTCCTATTGCCCAGTATGGCAACTCCAATATCGGGCAAATGAAACATGCTTATCGTCAAGGGCTAGGGAATCGTTACGGACGGACTATGCAATCCATTGCGGGCATTCATTACAACTTTTCTATGCCTGACGCGTTTTGGGTTGAACATCAGCAAAATTGGGGTGATACAGGGGATTTTGCCACCTTTAAATCAAACCGCTACTTTGATCTCATTCGTAATTTTCGCCGCCACGGGTGGCTACTTATTTACCTATTTGGTGCCTCGCCAAGCTTAGATAAAAGCTTTCTTGAGAAAAACGAACAAGGCGCTCACAACTTAGCACGTTATAACAACAGCTTGGGGCTACCTTATGCCACCTCGCTGCGAATGAGTGATTTGGGGTACCAAAGTAAAGCTCAGCGTGATTTGCACATTCGCTATGATGATTTACCCAGTTACCTTCATGACTTGAATAGCGCCATTGAAACCCGCTACCCAGGCTACGAACAGATTGGCATAAAGGTGAACGGTCGCTACCGTCAACTAAATAGCAATATTCTGCAAATTGAGAATGAATACTACAGCGAAATTCGCCCAAAACGAGTAACAAAAGGCACTGAAACGCCTAGTCAAGCGCTCAAGAATAGAGGGGTTGAATACATTGAAGTACGAATACTCGATACTAACCCATTGCTAGCAGTGGGGATTGACACCGAACAAATTCGCTTTTTAGACACCTTTTTGCTGTATTGCTTGATGGCTGATAGCCCAGTGTTATCCAGTGAGGAGTGCGCTGAAATCAAACATAATCAACAGCGGGTAGCACTAGAGGGGCGTAACCCTGCTTTGCAGCTACTGAAAAACGGCCAGTCGTTAGGCTTGAAGCTTGTTGCAAAGCAACTATTGGCTGAAATGAAACCTTTTGCTGCACAGCTTGATAGCGCCCATCAAAACAGCATGAACCCGGCCGTTACCGCGCACAGCTACCAATACGCTCTAGATGCTCAGATGAGTAAAGTTGAAAACAGCGCATTAACGCCATCAGCCAAGCTCATGCAAGAAACCCAAGAAGGTGAAGAGTTCGTAGCGTCAATGCTGACAAAGGCCAAGCGCCATCAGCAATACTTTCTCGCTCAAGATAACGACAACGACTTGGAAGCTGAACTTCATTTAGCCGCGGTGGAGTCGTTGATTCAGCAAGACCAAATAGAAGCGCATGAGCAGCACAGCTTTGATGAGTTTCTACGTATGCAATATTCTGCCTAGCGTTGGGCGCAGATGTTCAACATACAAACGGATTTTCGTTAGCCTGCTAGTTATTAAACTAAATAGGATTATCGCAACTTAATATTGTTAATAGGGCATTGTTAACAAAGTGTTGTTAACAATATTTCAATAATGTACCTTATTCATTTACGAATGTGATAAGGGTTAAATGTAATGGATTTTGTTGTTACAGGGCGTATTAAGATATTTTTAAATACACTAGTTTCACTTTTTATATTGGGCTGCGCGCCTCACCAGAGCTCATCAAATCAAAGTGTGCCGGTTGATGATAAGGCGCTCTCTATCGCGGTGAACAAGCACAGCCAAGATCACCAGCGGGTGGAGCGTGATTTCAATCGCGATTGGCTATTTTCCCTTAGTGATAACACGCAATATAGCAACACAAATTTTGACGACAGTGCATGGCGAACGCTTAACCTTCCTCACGATTGGAGCGTAGAACTCGCCTTTGATAAGCAAAAGGGTGACGGCGCTACAGGGTACTTACCTGGTGGAGTAGGCTGGTATCGCAAGCACTTTACTACCCCGAGCAACTCATCAGTTCAGCCTAAAGCGCAGCAGCGACACTTCGTATACTTCGATGGCGTGTATAACCGTTCAGACGTTTACCTAAACGGACAAAAACTAGGCGCTCAAGAATACGGTTACACGCCATTTTACTACGATGTTACCGATGTATTAGCACCAGAAGGTGAAGACAACGTGATCGCTGTCAGGGTCAATCATTCTCGGTATATTGACAGTCGTTGGTACACAGGCTCAGGCATTTACCGAAACGTTAAGTTTATTACCACAGGCGCGCTGCACATTCCTATTTGGGGCTCCTATGTGCTCACACCCAGCATCACAGATAGCAACGCACACGTAGTGCTGGCCACCAAAATCGCCAACGTTCAAGCACAATCGGCCCAGTTCACCGTGCAATCGTATATTGAAAATACTCAGCAGCAGGTAGTTGCTAAGCACGAGCAAGTGCATCAACTCGCGGCCAACAGTACGCTAACCGCTAACCAAGAGATGAACATTGCGCGGCCCATTCGTTGGGATATCAATAACCCGTATCAGTACACTGTGGTCAGTCGGATTTTACAAAACGACCGTGTTATCGATGAATATCGTACTCCTTTTGGTATACGAGAACTGCGTTTCGATGCTGATAAAGGCTTCTTTCTTAATGGCCGCTCATTAAAAATAAAAGGGGTGAATTTGCATCACGACGCTGGGTTGGTAGGTAGCGCTGTACCGGATGATGTTTGGCGTCGTCGTTTACTAAAATTAAAGGAGGCCGGGGTCAACGCAATACGCGTAGCACATAACCCTTCTTCACAAGCGTTTTTAGATTTGTGTGACGAGCTGGGCTTGATGGTACAAGTAGAAATATTTGACGAGTGGGACAATCCCAAAGACAAACGCTTGAATCAACAAGAACGTCATTCAGATGATATTAGCCGAGGTTATGCCGATATTTTTGCCCGAGACGCGAAGCAAGACTTAACTGCAGCAGTCACCCGTGATCGTAATCACCCATCGGTGATCATGTGGAGCATTGGCAATGAAATTGAATGGACCTATCCACGTTATGCAGCGGCTACGGGTTATTTTGATATGAATGCAGGGGGAAATTACTTTTTTAACCCGCCGTTTATCACGACTGAAGAAATAACCCGCCGCTTCCATCAAAGCTCTGAGGGGGAACATGTACTGGCCAAAACGGCTAAAAAATTGTCTGAGTGGGTCAAAGCGTTAGACACATCACGTCCGGTGACCGCCAATTTAATTTTACCTTCCGTGAGCCATATTTCCGGCTACGCAGATGCGCTTGATGTGATTGGGTACAGTTATCGGCGTGTGATATACGATTATGGGCATGAGCGTTACCCTGACAAAATGATTATGGGCACAGAAAACGTTCCCCAATGGCATGAATGGAAAGCGGTAATGGAACGTGATTTTATCGGCGGTACGTTTTTATGGACGGGTACTGATTACCTTGGGGAAGCACATAACCAATGGCCTAAGAAGTCGAGCGCCACAGGTTTGTTGGACCTAGCAGGCTTTGATAAGCCCGCATATCATTTATTTAAAAGCCTATGGAATGAGACACCTCACCTGTACTTAACCACCCAAACAATGCCATTGTCACCCTATAAATTGGACGATAACGGCGATGTAGTAGAGAAGAAGAAAGATGCCTGGCAACAATATGTATGGGGCTGGCACGACGTTAATCACCACTGGAATTATAACAAGGATACGCTTGTCGCCATTGAGGTGTACACCAATTGTGCTGAAGTAGAGCTGTTGGTAAATGGTCAATCAAAGGGGGTTAAACAGCTTGCTGATTTTCCTGATCGAATTATGAAATGGGCAGTGCCGTATACACAGGGCAGGGTGCAGGCGAAAGGCCTAGGAACCTGCCAAACGCAAGATCAGCTGCAAACTGCCGCAAATGCCAGTCAAATAAACCTACACGCGGATCTCCAAGTATTACCCGCAGATGGCTATGGGGTTGCACATATTGAATTGCAGTTGCAAGACAACCAAGGCAGACCAGTTGTTCTAGATGAGCAAACTATACAGTTTGATATTACCGGCCCTGTGACAGTACTAGGTGTGGATAACGGCGCACCAGATAGTTTGCAACCTTACCGAGCAGAACAAGTGACCACGGCAAAAGGGCGTGCGCTTTTGATGTTGCAATCAACGCTAACGCCAGGCGAAGTTACAGTGACGGCTAGTAGTTCAGGGGTAAAAGCAGCTTCATTGCACTTAACGGTTAAATGACGACAGGCAGTCAAGCCTATCAACATCTTAGCAAAACGTAGGTAAAGGTGCGCATTGGCTATGTTCCGTGTAGCTGTTTTACGAGCAGCTATGCGCGCCGAATTTTGCCAATGCTAACGATAACTAAAGCGCGAAAGATACAAAGACAGAATACGACGGAAACAAAATTCAATTCTTATTTAAATAATGTTTTTTACATATAAATAATATATTATTGAATCTTGTTAACAATAAACAATGGTGTTCGCCGATGTCAAAACTATCTCACGGACTGTTACTGTCGCTTCTTACTGCAGGGTTAAGTGCATGTAACAATGACGTTTCCTCGAATAGCGTTAAACCGTCTGCTTCGAATCAACAAAATAATGAACTAGTGATGTTAGCTGATTTTGAAGAGGCTGCGTTGCCTAGCTGGATCCAACGGGATCATATTCAAGCTCAAATAACGAAAGCCGCAGGCATCACCAGTGGCAATCAGGCGATTGAGCTAACATTCGACTCAAGCTCAGAGTATTCAACGTTATCTCTTCAACCAGCCAAACCTTGGGATTTCTCTTTATTGGGCGATATGAACCTCGCTTTTGATGCCACAAACACAAGCGATGTGTCGGTTCATTTATATCTTCGGGTGAATGATACGCACCAAATGCAAACCAGAAGTATCTCGATCCCAGCTCATAGCAGTGCCACCTACTATGCTGATTTGAGCGGCCCACAAATTTCCTTAGACAGTGGTTTACGAGCCGATCCACCGGCTTGGTCGTCGGATGAATTTAGAATGCCATATATGACCGGTAATAAGCTCTTAGATACTAGTGAAATAAAAGAAGTGAGCTTTTACATTTCATCGAATATTCAAGACAAGCAAGTCATCTTGGACAATGTAAGAGCAAGAAGTAATCCGGCCATCGACCCCGAGTATTTAGTGGGGTTAGTGGACGCATTTGGTCAACCTGCAAAATCTAATTTCAAAGATAAAGTGAAATCTGACAGCCATTTAAAACAACTTGCCGAAGAAGAGCTAGCTGATTTAGCGGCTAACCCGGTATTAGCGGACCGTTCTAAATACGGCGGCTGGAAGAACGGCCCAAAATTAGAAGCCACAGGATTTTTTAGAACAGAAAAGGTTAACGGCGTTTGGTCTTTAGTTGACCCCGAAGGATATTTGTTCTTCTCATCGGGTATTGCCAATATTCGTATTGCTAACACTACAACATTAACAGGGGTCGACTTCAAAGACGATCAGGTACGCTATATTGACCCTGAAGATGTTACCCCGGAAGACTCTTTGGGAATACGGCCTGTTTCTGCAAAAGCGCAAAAGACGCGCTATATCTCATCTGAATTACGACACAATATGTTCAATTGGCTACCAGATTATGACGATGAATTAGCCAATCATTATTCATATAGAAGAAGTACGCATAAAGGCCCTTTAGCACATGGTGAAACCTTTAGCTTTTATCAGGCTAATTTAGAGCGTCGCTACGGAGAACGTTATCCAGAGTCGTTCATTGATGACTGGGAAGATGTGACCATTAAACGCATGCGCAGCTGGGGAATGACATCATTTGGAAATTGGGTGGACCCAGAATTTTATCATAAAAACCAGTTTCCCTATTTTGCCAATGGTTGGATTATTGGGGATTTCAAAACTGTTACCGCCGATGGACATGGTTGGTCGCCGATGCCGGACCCTTACGATCCAGAGTTTGCCCGACGCGCGAAAGTCACGACGCAAGTCATTGCCGACGAGGTCAAAAACAATCCGTGGTGTATAGGCGTGTTTATTGATAATGAAAAAAGCTGGGGTAATCCAGCGAGTATAGAAAGCCATTATCGTATCCCTATTCAAAACTTTAAAATGGATGCGAGCCAAAGCCCAGCTAAAGCGGAGTTTACTAAGTTGCTGCAAGATAAATATGGAGATATTGCAACGCTTAATCGTGCATGGGAAACCAATATTCCTTCTTGGGATTCGTTCGCCAAAAAATTTGATGTAGAGCAAATTAACGATGCCATGATTGAAGATATGTCGGTTATTCTTGAAACCTACACCAGCCAATATTTTGAGGTGGTCAATAGCGCATTAAGAGAAGTTATGCCAAATCACTTATACATGGGTGTGCGAATGGCCGCTTGGAGCATCAACCCTGAAGGGGTTCGTGCAGCTAAAAAATACGTGGATGTGATGAGTTATAACTACTATCGAGAAGGTATGCATGACTCAACTTGGGATATTCTTCCGCAGATAGATATGCCGAGCATTATTGGGGAATACCACTTTGGTGCGATGGATACGGGACTGTACCACCCGGGGTTAATTCACTCTTCTGACCAAAAAGATCGCGCAAGAGGGTATCAAGCTTACATGCGTAAAGTCATAGACAACCCTTATATGGTGGGGGCGCATTGGTTCCAATACACAGATTCGCCCGTTACTGGCCGTGCGTACGACGGAGAGAATTACAATGTAGGCTTTGTTACCAACGCAGATGTACCCTATAAAGAAATGGTTGAAGCGGCGCGAGAGATAAATCAAGAATTGTATCCGCGAAAATTCAAAGACGCAGTCAAATAACGCTCTCGATCAGAGCTTGTCTAAAAGACGGCATCGCTGCCGTCTTTTTCATTATTTCTGTTACCTTAATATAAAACTAACGCTGACTTTGTATTTTTAACTCTGACTCCAATTCTCATTCTCACTTCAACTTTATAGCTGCCTTTAGCTTTCCTGTGCTTCTGGCCATTCGTCTTCGTCTAAGAGTTTATTGGCAATTAACTGTGCCCTTAAATCGTTAATGTGCTGTTTGAGTTCATCACGAATAAGACGAATAGCAGGCGATATTAGCTGCCGGCTAGGCAATACTAACCACATTTCCGTTAGCGGGATTTTATACTCGGGCATGAGCCGCTTAAGCCGACCTGCTAGTAAATCTTGGGCCACATCTATGGCTGATTTTTTGGCAATACCTTCGCCGTCAACACACCAGCGCCTGACAATATCCCCATCGTTAACGGCTCGGTCACTGTTCATTTTAATTTTGTATTTTTGCTCATGTTGATAAAGCTCCCAACCGTCGTGTACTACTTCATAAAGTTTGTATAGGAGCGCATTATGATGGGGCAGGTCGTCAGGGGTTTGTGGCTCACCATGCCTTGCAATATAGGTGGGGGCAGCGCAGAGCATATGGGGGATGTTACACACCTTGAAGCCATATAAGTTGAGATCTTTTGCTGCATCTTTAGTGATTGCGCGCAAGGCAACATCAACACCGTCACGATAAAAATCGGCGCGACTGTCACTTGCGTGCAGGCGCAATGTAACCGTGTTGTATTTACGCATAATATTGTTGAGCAAAACACGCATTAAATTTCGGCCCATTTCTGATGAAACGGCCATACGGACTTCGCCTGTGATTGATTGCTGCTCTTCGTTAATTAATACCTGACCTTGTTGCAACAAACCTAACGCCTGCTGACAAAGGGGTAAATAGCGCTCTCCTTCAGTTGTCAGGCGCAATTGCCTTGTGGTTCGTACAAATAATTGCGCGCCCAGTTCCTGTTCAACGCGTTTAAGCGACACGCTGGCCGCTGATGAGCTCATATCTAATTGGTTGGCCGCAGCGGTAATAGAGTGAAGCTCGGCGACTTTTAGTAATACATGTAAATCAGCAATTTTCATTTCGGTCTCTTGTGTATCGGCATTGAACTACTATGCTGTGTTTTGGCTATTATCCACGTTTTCGCGAAAGTGTATTGGAGATTTGCCCGTTTATCGAATGAATTTTTCAGCATAACATGCACCCATACTAACTTAACGGAGAAAACCCAATGATAAAATTACCTAATGTAGCCCCAATAGCCTTCACCACTGCGTTAATCGCAGCGCTTTTAACACCAGTTGCTTTTGCAGACGAGCCTGCGTCAAAAGTCGTAGCCGCGAGCGATATTAAATGGGGGTACCTTAACCCACTTCGCGGTGACAAAAGCCCGGGGGCAGCGGATCTTTGGGGTAATCGCACCACAGATACCGCAACGGGAATGCTAGTTCGCTTTAATAAAGGGTTTGAGTCTCCACCGCATATTCACAACATTACCTACCGCGGCATTGTGATTGAAGGGCAAATGCACAATGATGACCCCAGTGCTGAAAAAATGTGGATGCCAGCTGGCTCGTTCTGGACACAGCCCGCAGGTGAGAATCACACAACAGCGGCGAACGCTGATACGAATCTAATTTACCTTGAAATCGACTCGGGCCCTTATCTTGTCAAGCCATCGAATGAAAAATTCGATAATGGCGAGCGCCCGTTAAATCTACACAAAGATAATATGGTGTGGTTAGCCGATAGCGATTTAAATCAGATTAATGTTGATGGTGTGCAGTCTACTTACCTGTGGGGAAATACTGCTGACATGAATGGCTCAATGGTTAAATTACCTGCAGGCTTTAACGGTGACATTACCACCAACGCAAATGAGTTTCGAGCCGTCGTCATAGCCGGTGCGGTTGAGTACAGCTCAAATGAACAAAGCGAGGCTCAAGCGCTAAGTGCAGGCAGCTATGTAGAATCAAAAGGGAATTTTACCCACAGTATTGCAAACAAAGCAGATACCCCAGCGGTTATCTACATTCGCACTAATAGCAAATACCAAGTCAATTAAGCAGGATTTTGAGATAGGTTTTTTGAACCTAAGTAAGCGAGGGATTGCGTGACAAACAATTGGCCACACTCTGTGGCCATTTGGCTATCAAATTCAAAATGCATACGGTAATAACGCCAACTACTGGCACTCATAACATAACGTAAATTAGCCGCTGTTTTTTTGATGTCGTCAGCTGAGACATATGAAAAGTGATTTTTGAGCAAATCTTCTAACGCTTGAAGGCGCTGCTTGGTATTGGCGTTTAACACGCGAGGAAGCAAGTCAGCACTGAGCAGAACCATGACTTTTCTGGGCTGTGCGTCAAGCTTTGCATAGAGTGTGGCAATGTACGAGGGGAGGGCATCGACCTCATCAGGAACATTCGGTATGTCTAACTCAGCATATAGCCTAACGGTGAGGGCATCTAAGAATGCTTCTCGCGTGGTAAAGTAGCGAAACATTGTGCGCTGTGAAATATCGGCTTGTTCGGCAACTTTTTTAAAACTCAGTTCATCAATGTCGCAGCGCTTTAATAGCTCCCAGGCCGCATCAAGCAATAAATTAACGGTGAATGCGGCTTTCTTCTCTTGCAGTAGGCTCATAAATATCCATTTGTCATAACCTATGTCAACTTGACTTATTATGTGTCAATTACTATTTTTTAGCTAGACCCTAGGCTAACGAAAAGGAATGAGTCAATGGCAACACAACCTATCATCAAGCGAGCCCAAGAAGGAAAATGGCTAAATGTGCTTGGCATGCAACTGCAGTTTTTATGCACCAGCGATGACACCCAAGGTCGTTATTCGAGCATGCTTAATACCGTGCCAAAAGGGTGTGGTGCGCCGCCCCATCAGCATCCATGGGATGAAGCTTTTTATGTGTTAAAAGGTGAGGTGGAGTTTCAGGTAGGGGATGAAGCTTATCTGCTCAAACCGGGAGATTATATATTGTCTCCGGCCGATATTACCCATGCATTCACCGGTATGTCTGACGAAGAAGGGTTAATGATCGCCTTTGAATCACCTGGGCATTCTCATCTCTTCTTTAAAGAAATCAACGATACCGTTACCGAACTTCCAAATGATTTGGTGAAAATGCCTGCAATTGGCCAGCGCCATAAGGTGAGCTTTGTTTCACAACAGGATAAGCGATAAGGCAACAAAAGGCTTTAATCTCTATTTAAGATACAGTGTTCACTTTTGTGTGAGGGAGTGCGCGGAGCACAGTTTATGGCTTTCCCTACAGAGAAAACCAAATGAAATTGCTTCGCCTGACGCTTATTCCAAGTATTTATTGTTTTGTTCTTTAAACAAAGCGCAGCACCAAGCCAATGATGAGCCCGGTGACGATAAGTTGAACTAAGCAAAAGCCCATAATATCTTTGGCTTTGAGCCCAGCAATGGCTAACACGGGCAACGCCCAAAACGGTTGGATTAAATTTGTCCACGCATCGCCCCACGCCACTGCCATGGCAACGCGGTTTACATCAGCACCAAGTTCAGCCGCTGCGGGCAAGATAACCGGGGCTTGTACCGCCCATTGCCCGCCGCCTGAAGGTACAAAAACATTGACGATACCGGCACTGATGAAGCTCCACACTGGTAGCGATTCGGCGCTGGCAAAACTAATTAACCACTGAGACATGCTTTGGGCCAATCCTGACTGCACCATGACGGCCATAATGCCAGCGTAAAACGGAAACTGAATAATAATACCGCTTCCACCTTGAATGGCTTGTTGAAGGCTGTGCAGCAAACGTTTGGGGGTGCCGTGTAGCACTATGGCTAAAAATAAAAAGAGACTGTTAACTATATTCAGATTAAGGCCGCCGCCTTGGGCGAAGTAGTTCACTAGGTAGGCAATGCCGACGAAACCGCCAATGACTGCCAATAGCTTACTGTTCTCTAGTTTATCTGCTGGTCTTGTATTGGCCGCAGTTGGCATAGGCTCATCGCGCAGCTTATCTGGGCTGATGATAATGCTCTCGTCTGCAGAGGGCAACATCATGCGATTAACAAGGGGAACTACAACAAATAGGATACCGAGTAATGTGAGGTTAAAGCCGCTGAAAATGGTGTTGCCTGTGGCGATCACGCCGATTTGATTTTCACTAAAGTGCCCAGGTGTGGCAATTGTCAGGGGGATTGAGCCGGCTAAACCGCCATGCCAGACCACAAAGCCTGAATATGCACTGGCCACCAACAAGCGATAATCTACCTGCGTGTTACGGGCGAGCGCTTTGGCGAACAGTGCCCCAATAACTAAACCAAACCCCCAGTTTATCCAACTGGCGGTGAGTGATATCAACGTGACTAAGACGATCGCTTTACCTGGGGTATTGCCTAGTTTCGCTAGGCGCGCCAAAATGTTTTTCATTAACGGGGTGCTGGCCAACATAAACCCGCTGACTAGTACTAGCAGCATTTGCATAGAAAAGCTCAGTAAGCCCCATAAGCCGTTGCCCCATTGGTCTATGACGGTCATTAGCGGTTGTTGCTCAACAATGACCGCGGCGCCTATGGTGATTAGCGTTAACAAGAGTACGAAAATATAAGGGTCGGGGAGATAACGTTCTACTAATTTTATAAAAGGTTTTGCGGCACGGTTTAGCATATAGAACGCCTATAACATATTGATAACAAGACGTATCTTAGCGTATTTTAAGTCAAAGTATATGCCTTGGTATTGTTGCTAGAAAGCCGGTGACACAGTTGGCGATAACGCGTGACATGAAGCAGCGTATCAGGCTTTAACCCACTCCCTGAATTAGCCTGAAAAAAACCAATAAGTACAAACCTAACTATTCAATCTATTAACAAACTAACGAGGGGTTTGCCTTTATAATACCTAGCTTGATGCATGTGTAATACCCAGCTTGAGGCACTTATGATAGTTCGCGATACCCCTCATTCATTTAGGTTGTTTTTTATTTTGCGTGGGTCGGTTTTACCGCTCATCTACGGAAAAATTCTGTTCATTACATTGCTGGGCGTGGCAGTGGCGGTGGCTCAACATTTTTACCCTAAAGTATTCCCCGATTTTACCCTTGCACCTGTGGCTTTGTTTGGTGTCGCGCTGTCGCTGTTTCTTGGTTTTAGAAATAATGCTAGTTACGATCGTTGGTGGGAGGGGCGTAAGCAGTGGGGGCAATTGGTGGTGGCCTCGCGCAGTTTATCGCGCCAATTGGTGTCTTACATTGACGGCAGTGAAAAAGCAGGTGCTGATGCACAAAAATATGCCATTAAGCTATCCATTGCCTTTGTTCACGCACTGCGCCATAAACTTCGTAATACTGATGCATGGCCCGACATACAAGGGTATGTCACTGAACAAGACACACCATTTTTGCGCGAAGCAAACAGCCTTCCAGATGCCATACTGCGCTTAATCGCGCAAAAACTTGGCCAGTGCCGTGAGCAGCATTTGTTGTCTGACATTTTACAAGTCAGCTTACACGAGCAGATCACTGCGATGGCAGAAGTGCAGGCAGCGTGTGAGCGAATTCAAACTACCCCGCTGCCATTCGCATACATGTTACTCGTGCAGCGTACGGCATACTTGTACTGCTTCATTTTACCCTTTGGTATCGTAGCGACCCAGGGCCTAGTGACGCCGTTGTTCAGTGCCATCATTGCATATACATTCTTTGGTTTAGATGCGTTAAGTGAAGAGTTGGCTGCGCCGTTTGGTCTATCTGCAAATCACTTACCTTTGCACGCTATTTCTCGCACGATAGAAATTAACCTGCTGGATATACTCGGTGAGAAACCATTACCTGACCCTATCGAAGCACAAAACCACCGCCTAGCCTAGTGTGCGTTACACTCCAATTATAAAGACAGCGTGAACGCAATTTTGATTGGTATCTTTTGGATGGTTGCTTGGTTGATTATTTACTGACTTAGAAATACGTTAGCTAAGGCGCGCTCGCGCCCTTTTTTTAATCGCCTGCACAGCAAACAGGCTAAGTGAAAATGCTTAACGGTTATCGCGACAATGCTTATCCGTTATTGTAGCAACGCCTAACGTACCTCTGCTGCCATATGATAAAAGCGTTCATCTTCGCTGCGTATCGTAAAACCGTTTCTCGTATACAGCGTGATGGCAGGGCTTATTTTTAACACTCGCAGGGTGAGGGTATTGACGTTGGCGTTAGCGGCTCTGCGCTTTGCTTCCTTTACCGCTGCTTTACCAATACCTCGATTTTGAAAGGTGGGTAGCACTTGAAGATCTCGTATAATATAACCTTCATCGCCGGTCGCTAATCTCATCACACCAACTACTTCTTGGTGAAACACGATATCGAGGTTTTCAAGTTCCTGGGTCACTTCAAGTACTTTAGCCACGTCCCAATCTGGGGCGAATTGTTCATAGTAGACACGCATATTCTCATAGGTAAAACGTGCTGCCCGGTGAAGGTTTTCAGTTGCTACAAAGGTGATACTCACTAAGCCTCCTTGTTAGTCGTGTTTACAGCGCTCAGTAACCGAGTTCTCTGTCCACTGCGCCAATCAGCGGCGTTTGATTAATGTAACGCTGCACATTGGCCAGCAAAACTTGGCCTGCGCTATCGTCTTGGGTTACCGCAGCGATATGCGGAGTAACTATTACTTGAGGGTGCTGCCATAGTGGGTGAGATTCAGGCAGTGGCTCGATGGCGAATACATCCAGCACTGCATAGGCCAAATGCTCTGCGTCCAGCAGCGTGATTACATCTTCTGGAATAAGTTGTTCACCGCGCCCTACATTAATGATGCTTGCCCCTTTAGGTAATAGGCTCAAGGTATTTAAATTGAGTATGCCCCGTGTTTCTGGTGTGAGCGGTACTAAGGACACTAGAATATCTGTTTGAGATAAAAACGCGGGCAATTCCTTATCGCCGCTAAAGCAGTTTACCTGAGTCACTTGTTTCGGGCTGCGACTCCAGCCATTGACGCTAAAACCCAAATCTAAAACCGTTTTTGCCGCTGCTTGACCCAAATGACCTAAACCAAAAATACCCACGCGCCTTTTTTTGCTCGGGATAGTGGGTATTTGCTGCCACGTCGCGGTTTTATTCGCGTTGATATATGAAAAGGTATCTCGGTGAATATTCAGCACATGCATAGCAATAAATTCGCTCATGCCTTTGGTAATACCAGGGTCGAGCATTCGTACTACCTGGATATGCTCAGGCACGCTGGCCAAATCGAGTTGGTCAACGCCGGCACCAACAGAAAATATGACTTTTAGGTTGGGGTAGTCTTGTTGGTAATCACGGGGTAATTTCCAAACTATCATCAGCTCGATTGCGGCTTTATCTTCAACGTGTGGCCAGTGATGCCAAGTTACATCAGGCAGGGCATCAGCAAACAATGTTTGCCAGTTATCGTTGCGTGATTGAGGGCCGCGAAAAAGCACATGGGTTGTCATGAAAATTTGCCTCGTTCTCTGGTTGTTAGCGCTGTGGCGGTATCCTATCCTGAGTGAGTTGAAAATGGTATTCGCAAAAAGAGATTCGTTTTTAGATGTGTGTTATTCATCTTTGTCCGCAACGCAAAACATGTCACTCAACACCTGTTATCTGATACCCGTGACGCAAGGTTAGGTTAGAGTGTGCTGTCTGGCTGGTTTTCTGGTGCTGCAAGGGTGAACGCCTGTAGTTCGTTACAGGCTTGATAGACGCGCATTATCTTAGGGTAGGGCTGCATGTCTACATTGAACCGCAAGGCGTTGTATACCTGTGGAATCAAATAAACATCGGCCATGGTGATTTTTTTTCCTAGAGCGTACTTGGCTTGATTAGCGGGGTCTTCATCAGCTACGAGCTGGGCTTCAATGGCGTTAAAGCCTTGTTCAATCCAGTGGCGATACCATTGCTGCTTTTGCGTATCTTGCACAGCCAAATCGTTACTGAGATATTTCAATACGCGCAAATTATTCACTGGGTGAATGTCACAGGCTATTATATCCACTATGCTGCGTACCTTGACGGCCGCCATTAGGTCATCTGGCATCAAAGGGTATTCGGAGTATTGACCTTCAAGATAAGTTAGGATCGCCCCGGATTGCGTCAACACTTCTCCATTATCAAGCTGCATACATGGCACTAATCCTTGTGGTTGCAAAGCGGTATATTCTGCCCCCAGATGTTCACCTTTAAGCAAATTCACTGGAACAAGCTCATGTTTGATGCCTTTTAAGTTTAATGCAATACGTACCCGATAGGCCGCTGATGAGCGAAAGTAAGTGAGTAGTTTCATGATTTGTTTTCCTAAGATCCCAATCGCGTGAATACGTTGAGCACAAGTGCAGCGTGCTCAACGAGTTTAAAGTTGGCGAAATCAGACTCGATTTAGGGACGAGCAGGCAACAAAGTGCCAATTACTTCACCAAAACCTATGGTAACAGCGCCGTCACGGCTGCAATGTGCACGCATAATTATGCTGTCACCGTCTTCTAAAAATTTTCGCGATTCTCCATTTTCTAGCGTCAGGGATTGCTTTCCACCGTGCGTAAGTTCCAGCAGCGAGCCTGCTTCGTCGGCTTGCGGGCCTGATTGTGTGCCTGAGCCTAATAAGTCGCCTGGTGTCATTGGGCAACCATTTACACTGTGGTGGGTAACCAGTTGTGCAGGTGTCCAATATGAGTGTTTGAAGTTTGATTGTGATAATTGCTGAGGTGCTTGATTACTTTGTCGCATTTTCTCTGTTTGGATCAGGCAGCTTAGCTCTATATCAAGATTACCGGCTTGGGTATTCGCCTCGCTGGTCAAATATTCAAGGGGCTGCGGGTCACTTTCTGGGCGAGTAAAGGCCTCTCTAAATGGCGCAAGGGCTTCGGTGGTGACTATCCATGGAGATATAGTAGAAGCGAAATTTTTAGCGAGAAATGGCCCAAGGGGTTGGTATTCCCAAGCTTGAATATCGCGCGCCGACCAGTCATTTAAAATACACATACCAAAAATGTGTTGTTCGGCGTCAGTAATATTGATGCGCTCGCCAAGACGTGTTCCTTGACCAATAAATACCCCCATTTCAAGTTCATAATCAAGGCGTTGGCATGGGCCGAAATCAGGGGTATTCGCATCGGGCTTTTTGGTTTGGCCGATAGGGCGAGGAAAGGCTTGCCCAGACACATCAATACTTGACGAGCGGCCGTGATAGCCAATCGGTACCCATTTGTAGTTTGGCAGTAGCGGATTGTCTGGACGAAATAAACTACCCACTGCTGTTGCATGGTGAATAGAGGTGTAAAAATCAGTGTAATCAGTAACTTGGCATGGCATGTTAAATTCAGCGTCAGTGTGGGCGATTAAGCAATCTTCGAGCGCACCTTGAAGTGCTGACCCTTCACTTAAGGCATTTGATAACGCCAAACGTAGCGCTGAGTTTGTTGTCGCCCCTAAGCCCATCAAGGTGTTAAGGCTTGTTTCACCCGCTGCTTGTGCGCCGCGCTGGGCAGCGCCATCGAACATGTTTAATTTGGCGACTTTAGCCATATCGAGAATAAAATCACCAATGGCGACGCCACCGCGCCATTGGGTTTGGGCGTTTGCTTCGCGAAATATCGAAAAAGGTAAATTTTGAATGGGAAATTGGTCGTGGCCATTGGCTGAATCGACCCAGCTTTTACGTGCTGGATCGTGAGTTTCGTTTAATAACGTCATGATATTAATTCCTATGTTATTCACTGGTGGCTATGGCTGGCCGTTAAAATGTTTTTTAAGGTCGCCCCAACAGGCCAAATACTGTTTTTGGCGTTGGGGCGTGTTAAGGGCAAATTCTGTCGGTGCGATGATGTAACGGGATTCAAGCATAAATGCCATGGTGTTTTCATAGCGCTGAGGGACAAGCTCAGCTTGGGTGGCTTTCTCGAATACGTCGGCCTCTGGGCCATGAGGTGTCATACAGTTATGTAAGCTCATACCGCCGGGGGCAAAGCCTTTCTCTTTGGCATCATATGTGCCTTCAATCAAGCCCATAAACTCACTCATAAAGTTTCTGTGGTACCAAGGCGGGCGGAATGTATTTTCGGCCACCATCCAGCGCGGTGGGAAAATCACAAAATCGACGTTGGCTACGCCTGTTTCACCACTAGGCGAGGTTAAAACGGTAAAAATTGATGGGTCGGGGTGATCAAAACTGACGGTGTTGAGCACATTAAAATGGGACAGATTGTATTTATAAGGTGCGCTGTTGCCAACCCACGCCACTACATCAAACGGGCTGTGATTTTGTTTGGCCTGATACAACTCACCGCAAAATTTCGCCACAACTGTGTGTTGCTCTTCGCTATCCTCAAAATAGGCTACGGGATATTCAAAGTCTCTTTGATTGGCGAAGCCGTTTGCGCCAGCGGGCCCGCGCTCGGCTAGCTCCATTGGGCTGCCATAATTTTCACACAGGTAACCCCTTATGGGGCCATTTATAGGCTCAATTTTAAACTTTATGCCTCGCGGGATGAGCAAGATTTCCCCAGGTTTAATGGCTAACTTGCCCATTTCGGTTATCGCCATAAACTCACCAAGTTGAGGAATAAAGAGTAACTCGCCGTCAGCGGAATAGAATGAACGATCGCCCATACCTTGGTTGGCGGTATACACATGAATACCGATCCCTGATTGACCTCGCACATCACCGTTGGCCGCCATGGTGGTTAGGCCATCAATAAAGTCTGTTGGGGCTTCTGGGATGGGCAGGGCGTCCCAGCGCATGACATTGGGCGGGCAATCCACCTCGGTGATAGGCCCTGAGCGCACAGCGCCTTTATCCATTTTATTAAAGTCACCCATGGCAATAGAAGGGCGAATTCGGTAAGTCCACGTGCGCCGGTTTTCGTGACGTGGGCGCGTAAATGCACTGGTACTAAATTGCTCGGCGTAAAGCCCATATGGGCAGCGCTGTGGGCTGAACTGCCCTACAGGGAGCGCACCTGGTAGGGCTTCTGTTTGGTGTTCGTTGTTGAAACCGGCTAAATATGAAAGCTCAGTGTTTGTGCTCATGTGTTGTCCTGTGAAACGCGAAAATAAACGACCTTCATCCGATAATAGCTTTTATAAACAAGCGGGAAGTCTATGTTTTAATCTAATTTTTTAACCAACTGATGACAATGGATTAACAGTAAAATGACGTAATTAGCTCTGAACTTTGACACGCTATCTGTAAACTTTTGTTTCTCTTTTATGCCAAGCCCCTCGTAAAATAAACTGTGACCAAGCCATCAATCAGGTCATGCTGTGGTTAATCCTTGTGACTAAAAGACATTTCAAAGGGTCTTGTATGACTTGTGTTTCTTGGCTATTACCCTTGCTATGTATCGTGGCTTTGAACTGCATGAAATGAACGAGTTAATGAGGAGGGGAAACAGGCAAGCGGAACGCTACTGAGCTTGCATTAACGCCGCCGCGATTTTTCCAGCGCACGCGCTTTTTCACGTTACGATCTTTTCACGTCATCGGGCTATGTAACCGCGAAAGGCGACTCGCTGACGCTTATTGTGACATGCACGTTAGCTGGTAACGCATGCGGCATGAATTCATTTCTAATCATTACTGCTCAGACCGGCGTTGCTATATCCTTGTTGAGGGACATTAAAATACGATATGCACTACGACGCTTCTTTGTCTGTAGCCTAATGCATGTTACATTTGTGTGAATAAACAACATGTTATGTTTGGTTAGTTTGTAAAGGCGAAGTATGTAGATGCGAATCGATATTCTTGATGAAACTTAGACATACGCACCCCGATTTATCTGTATAGCGAATTAGCGTGTAAAAGCAAGAAAGTAAGGGAGTAACGAGGTGGGGAGCGAGCAAAAAGTGTTGCGTGGTATATTACCCTTTATATTGGGCTTGATGTTCCTTTTTAGCCATACTTTGCTTTGGGCACAAGTAAAAGGTGAGTCAGATTATATTGGCGCGCAAGCATGCCAAAGTTGCCATCAAAGTGAATATGACCAGTGGCAACAGTCCGATCATTTCAAAGCCATGCAAACGGCGAACAAAGACACTGTGCTAGGTGATTTCAATGATATTGAAGTGAACTTTCACGACATAGCGACCCGCTTTTTTGTTGAAGATGGTCAGTACAAAATCACCACAACCAATAAACAAAACAAGCTCGAAACCTTTGATGTGCCCTACACCTTCGGTTTTTACCCGCTACAGCAGTACTTAGTCGATGTGGGTGAGGGGAAGTTACAAGCGTTTAACATCGCATGGGACAGTCGCAGCAAAGAAGAGGGCGGACAACGTTGGTTTCATTTACAACCTATTGAAAAAATCACACCTGAACATCCTTTCTTTTGGCAGCGTCATTTTCAAAACTGGAATAGCCGCTGTGCGGATTGTCATACAACTGATCTCAAACGCAATTTTGAGCCGAAAAGCAATACATTTGCTACTCAATTTAGTGAAGTAAACGTCGCCTGTGAGAGTTGCCACGGGCCCGCAGGGCAACACATCAAGCTAGCAAAAAAGGGGGCGCTGAGCGCGCAAGATTCAGGCTTTCGTCAAACCTTACCCGCGCTAAAAAACTTTTCGTTTAGCCCGAATAATCCGATTGCCCATGCCGATGGAAAACCAAACAACAGTGAAATTAATGTGTGTGCGCGTTGCCATTCGTTGCGCACGCCATTAACCCAACCATTCACTAACACTGAGCAAGCTTATCAAGACACCCATGATAAGACAGCTGCAAATCCCAATAAAAATTATCAGGACACCCATGATAAAACAGCTGCAAATTCCAAAAAGAATTATCAAGACACCCATGATAAGACAGCTGCAAATTCCAAAAAGAATTATCAGGACACCCACGGTAAAAGCAACCACAATCCTCATGCTAAGCAGCCCCAGCAACGTTTCGTCGATGACAACCGGCTGGAGTGGATCCGCGCACCGTTTTACCATGCAAATGGCAGCATAAATGAAGAGGTGTTTGTCGCAGGCTCGTTCATGCAAAGTAAAATGCAGCATGCTGGCGTGACGTGCTCAAACTGCCATAACGCCCACACAGGTAAGGTCAAAATTCAAGGTAATGGCTTGTGCTTGCAGTGCCATCAAGCAGAAACTTTTAACAGCCCTGAGCATCACCACCATACGCCACAAACCGAAGGCGCTATGTGCGTGAATTGTCATATGCCTGAAAAAACCTATATGGGCGTAGACGACAGGCGCGATCACAGCTTTTTAATTCCTGATCTGAGCTTTAATGGTGACTCAAGTGAGCCGCAAGCGTGCTTGGCGTGTCACGATAAAGAGGATGAGCATTGGCGCCAGAAGAGCCAAAAAGTATGGGGTAGCAATACAAATTCGAATGTATGGCAAGCTACTCGTCAGCAGGTGCAAGATGGCGCGCCTGAAGGCCTAGAACAAGCAATCGCTTTTATACAAAACCCAGCTAATAGCCGCTTGCGCCAAGCATCTTTGTTGGCAGACTTGAGCCAGTACCGCTCGCAACAAGGGGTAGATATTGCCCTTGAAAATCTCGAGAGTGACAGTGCTTTGCTGCGCCGAGCTGCGGTAGAGTCGCTGGAAATCCTAAGCCCCCAAGCTCGTTGGCAGGTTTTAAGCCAAAAGCTGAATGAGCCCAGTAAGTCAGTGCGTTTTGAAATGGCGCGTTTACTCACCGATAGCCTAGGACAGTTGTCTCGCAGCGACAAAGCTAAACTGCTGCCCTTGCTAAACGAATATCGTGCAATGCTTGAGATAAATGCTGATTCACCTATTACTCAGCTGGCCATTGGCAATTTAAACACTCAGCTAGGCGATTTAGCGGGCGCAGAGCAGGCTTATTTAACCGCGTATAAAATTGAACCCAGTTATATACCTGTGTTAATTCAAATCTCTGAATTTTACCGTCAGCAAGGTCAAGATGAAAAAGGCGCGGGATATTTGAGTAAGGCGTTGAAAGTTGAACCGAACAACGCTCAAGCTAATCATGCGTTAGGTTTATTCAAAATTCGTCAGAAACAATATGGGCAAGCCCTGAGCAACTTAAAAATAGCGGCACACAGCGATGAAGCAATGCCGTCTTTTGCCTATATTTATGCGGTTGCACTTGAGCAACAAGATCGCATAAAGCTCGCTATTAGTGAATTGGAAAAAGCCCATCAGCGCTGGCCGAGGGATGGAGATGTGATGAGTGCCCTTATCAGTTATTTACGCAAAACTGGCCAGAATGACAAGGCGCAACAATACCAATCTAAGCTGCAAACATTGCAACGTTAATTGGTTAAATTACTCTGCACTAGGATGTAAGCGTTATTAATATGATTTTGAATATTAATTGGGTTGTTCACACAGTAACACAGAGCGATTACTCAGCGTTGATCGCCATTTGGGAAGGTGCAGTGCGTGCCACCCATGACTTTCTTCCTGAAGAGGATATCGCTGAATTAAAGTCGTTAATTTTACAGCATTATTTTGATGCTGTTGATTTGCGCTGCATTAAAAGCAGCTCTGGCGAAATGATAGGGTTTTGCGGGGGGCATGTGCAAAATATCGAGATGTTGTTTGTCTCGCCTGACTATGTGAATAACGGCGTTGGCCGAGCGTTAACTAAATATGCAATAGCGAAACAGCAAGCAACAAAGGTGGACGTTAACGAGCAAAACCCGAAAGCGCTGGGTTTTTATCAGCGTATTGGGTTCAAAGTCGTTGGGCGCTCTGAACTCGACGGCCAAGGTAAGCCTTATCCACTATTACACCTAGCGCTATGAACTTAAGCTAACACTCAATACGCCAAAAAGGACACGTTATGCAACCCACTGATATTCGTCTGTTTATCCCATCTAAAGACTTCGCTTTCTCTCAAACATTCTATCAGGCATTAGGTTTTAGCAAAGATCCGGTAAATGATCAGTTATGCATTTTTAGTCATGGCGAATGCACGTTCTTTTTGCAGAATTTTTATAACCAAGCGCTCGCTGAGAATCTAATGATGCAGCTTATCGTCAAAGATATTAACGCGGCGCTTAAGCAAATCGAAAGTATGGGCGAATTAGTCGATAAGTACGAACCTATTCAACAAGAAACTTGGGGCAAGGTAATTTACTTATCGGGGCCAGCTGGTGAGCTATGGCATATTACACAGCTCACTGGTTAAATCGTTGAGACTGCATACGCAGTAGGGAAGTGATCGGAAAAACCTCAAACGTTTGAGCTGACCGCTGCCATTTTAATGCCCGCAAACAGTAAAAAACCACCTGCTGATTTGTTAATTAGATTCACGATAGAGGCTTTAACCGAGCCGCTAGAAAGCTTTTGTCCAATGTACGCATACATGGTGTACGACAGTAAATCGACCACCAAACACGAAGCCCCCATGATAAATAACTGCAGTAAAATAGGTTTTTCAACATCAATAAACTGTGGCAATAAGGCTAAAAAGTAGAGCAGTGCTTTAGGGTTTGCCAATTCTACGATAAACCCCTGACTAAACAGGGCAACCCCTTTGGTGTTTGAGCTAGTGCTTTTGTTTATTCTTAAGCCGCCGCTTTTACTGAATAAAGCGTTTAATCCAAGATAGACCAAGTACGCCACGCCAACCCACTTAATAATTGAAAACACAAGGTTTGACGCAACCAGTAGTGAGGCGATCCCAGTCGCGGATAACAGAAAATAAACCACATTTGCGCTGGCAACACCAGTCACCCCAAAAAGCGCTTTTTTTGCCCCATGACGTGCTCCTTGAGAAGCGATCGTAATTACCGCTGGCCCGGGCGACATACATACGATGGTGGTGGTGGTTAAAAAAATCAGGTAAGCGTGAATGTCCATGCTGTGTTCCAAGCGTTTTATTGAAAATGTCATCTAAAGCACGCATCAAGTTTGTATGATGAGATTAGCGGCTTGCGTAAATGTCTTATTTAGCTGCGCGTACTTTACGTTGAAATTAGCTGAGTTACCAGCAGGAGAAACACTCTCTGTCTTGCGAGTATAAAGCGCTTTAGCTGTGCCTGATGCAGATCAATAACAGGCGTATTGACGTATTTAAATGCAAGCCTTCTCTTGACATAAAATGACCAATAGGAGTAAAGTTAATGAAGTTTCAGTAATTACTGAAACTTTAGAAGTTAAAGTAATATTATCCCCAGATTACACTGAAAATTTGCGTCGCTAAAGCGACCTCACAAGGAGCCTTTAACATGATAGATGAAACCTTCGTGGATCTATCGAGATTACAGTTTGCGATCACCGCTCTGTTTCATTTTTTATTCGTGCCTTTAACATTGGGCATGACGTGGATCTTGGTGATCATGGAGTCGGTTTTTGTCATGACAGGCCGAGAAATATACCGAGACATGACAAAATTCTGGGGCAAGCTATTCGGCATTAACTTTGCTGTGGGCGTGGCAACGGGCCTGACGATGGAGTTCGAATTCGGCACTAACTGGTCTTATTACTCACACTATGTGGGGGATGTGTTCGGTGCGCCTTTAGCGATAGAAGGGCTCATGGCCTTCTTTTTAGAATCGACCTTTGTGGGGATGTTTTTCCTAGGCTGGGATAGATTGACCCGCAGGCAGCATCTGGGTGTGACTTTTTTGATGGCTGTGGGGACAAACCTATCGGCACTGTGGATATTAATCGCTAACGGCTGGATGCAAAATCCTGTCGGAGCCGAGTTTAATTATCAAACCATGCGCATGGAGATGACGAGCTTTGCTGAGTTGGTATTTAACCCAGTTGCGCAGGTTAAATTTATTCATACCGTCTCCGCAGGCTATGTGGCGGCGTCCATGTTTGTGTTAGGCATCAGCAGTTACTACATCCTTAAAGGGCGTGATGTGTCCTTTGCCAAGCGTTCATTCTCGGTGGCTTGTGGGTTTGGTTTAGCGTCAATATTGTGCGTTATTTTATTGGGGGATGAGTCTGGGTATGAGGTAGGTGAAGTTCAAAAAGTGAAGCTTGCCGCTATAGAGGCTGAATGGGAGACCGAAGAAGCGCCAGCAGCATTCACCCTATTTGGTTTTCCTGACTCAGAAGAGCAGGTGACCTACGCAGCGGTTAAAATTCCCTACGCCATGGGCATAATAGCGACGCGCTCGCTTGATGAAGAAGTGATAGGGATTGACGACTTAGAAGTAAAACACGAAAAAAGAATTCGCAACGGTATGCTGGCGTATGAGTATTTAGAGAAACTCAGAAACGGCCAGGACACCCCAGAGAACGTCGCCACTTTTGATACCTTAAAAGCCGATTTGGGCTACGGCTTACTGCTTAAACGCTACACGCCGACGGTGGTTGATGCCACTGACGCACAAATACAACAAGCGGTGAAAGATTCCTTCCCGAAAGTAGGCCCCATGTTTTGGTCGTTTAGGATCATGGTGGGCTGCGGCATGATCATGCTGGTGGTATTTGTGTTGTCGTTCTACTACAACGCCCACCGCGTCATCGAGCAAAAACGCTGGCTACTCTGGGCGGCAGTATTCAGTATTCCGTTACCATGGATTGCCATTGAATTTGGTTGGGTCGTCGCTGAATACGGTAGGCAACCTTGGGCGATATCGGAAATATTACCGACTTTTCTAGCCACCTCGTCTTTGACCACAAATGACTTACTGATCAGTATTGCAGGCTTTATTGTGTTTTACACAGGGCTGGCAATCGTGGAGGGCTGGCTGATGTTACGCTTTGTGAAACAGGGGCCTAGTTCGCTGCATACTAATAAATATCATTTTGAGCAAATCAACCAACAACCCAATGACGAACAAGGAGCAAACGCATGATTTTTGATTACGAAACGTTGAAATTATTGTGGTGGCTGATCATTGGTATTCTACTGATTGGTTTTGCGGTAACGGATGGTATGGACATGGGCGTGGCAATGTTATTACGCCTTGTGGGAAAAACGGACAGCGAACGCAGAACAGTCATCAATACAATTGGCGCCCACTGGGACGGAAACCAAGTGTGGTTCATTACCGCTGGTGGGGCGTTATTTGCGGCCTGGCCCATGGTGTATGCGGCGGCATTTTCAGGTTTTTACTTTGCCATGATCCTAGTTTTGTTTGCTTTATTCTTTCGCCCTCTTGCGTTTGATTATCGCAGTAAAATTGATACGTACCGCTGGCGTAACAATTGGGACTGGGCGCTATTCGCAGGCAGTGCCATTCCAGCTTTAGTATTCGGTGTTGCGTTTGGCAATCTGTTTTTAGGGGTGCCGTTTAATATCGACAACTTGCTGCGTGCTAGTTACCAAGGTTCGTTCTTCGGTTTACTTAATCCATTTGGCATCTTAGCCGGCTTAGTTAGCATTACCATGTTGATGGGGCATGCGGGTATGTGGTTACAGTTACGTACTGATAGTGATGTAGCTACGCGTTCTGGGCAATATGGCCGCTATGCATTACTGGCCTTTATTGCGCTATTTGCTGCAGCAGGTGTTTGGGTGGCAAACATGAACGGCTATCAAATTGTTAGCATGCCAGACACCCAAAGTTACGCCAATCCCATCGGTAAGGTTGTGACGACAGCCCCTGGGGCCTGGTTAAATAACTACAGTGCTGTGCCGCTGACCATTGTTTTTCCCATATTCGCTTTTGCCATGGCGGTGCTTGCTTGGCTGTTTTCAAAAATGGGCAAACCTGCACTTGGCTTGGCCTCTTCTAGTTTGATGCTAGTGGGCGTAATAATGACTGCTGGCGCATCCTTGTTCCCATTTGTGATGCCATCTAGCACCAATCCTGACGTCAGTTTAACCATGTGGGATGCAGTGTCTAGCCATATGACCTTAAACGTGATGTTTGTCGCGGCTATTATCTTTGTCCCTTTGATTCTGAGCTACACCACTTGGTGTTACGTTAAAATGTGGCGCAAGGTAACAGTGGATGAAATTGAAAATAACACCCACGGTAGCTATTAGCAGCTCAGTGATTAAACCATTTTCCGGTGTCATCTTTTTACACGCTGACACCTAGGCTAAGGAGATATTATATGTGGTATTTTGCGTGGATTTTAGGCGTGCTATTAGCGTGTACACTAGGAGTCATAAACGTGATGTGGTACGAATTTCAACAGAACAAAGACAGCATAGCGGACGATCAAAAAGAATTGTACGAGAAGCTGCAAAAAGAACGTGACAACTAAAGCCCGACCAGACCGCGCTCAGCAATTGTTGCTGCGCGGTTTCTTAAAGCGCGAATCTAAGCCTGCCGCCTCAGCGCTTAAATTCAGTATCGCTCTGGGCACATTTAATGCGTTATTGATGATTGCCGGAGCATACTTACTGGCGAAAATAGTGCACGAGGTGATGTTTGACGCAGCAGGATTGAGTGACGTGTCTTACTTACTCTGGGCGCTAGGTGGCATTATTTTGGCTCGAGGGATTTTCTTAGCGCTTAGCCAACGCCTAAGTGCACATGCTGCACGCAATATTAAATCCAGTATGCGAGCTAATTTACTGGAAAAAATCACTCGGTTAGGGCCAGCGTTTACCGAGCAAAAAGGCCACGGCGCTTTGCTGAATACTTTGCATGATGGGGTCGAGGCATTACACGACTATTATGCGAATTACCTGCCGAGCGTGGCATACAGCGCACTTATCCCGCTGGCAATTTTAGTGGTGATATTTCCAACCGATTGGCAAGCTGGTCTCATCTTTTTATTCACCGCACCGCTCATTCCGTTTTTTATGATTTTAGTTGGCCACAAAGCGGAGCAACTGAATCAAGCTAGGTGGCAGCAACTTGCGGTATTGGGCAATTACTTCTTTGACCGCGTACGAGGCTTAACGCAGTTAAAGCTGTTCAATGCGACCAAGCGAGAGTTAACACAAATAGCGAAAATATCTGATGATTTTCGCCATGCGACCTTAAGTGTGCTCAAAATCGCGTTTTTGTCTTCCTTCGCATTGGAGTTTTTAGCCACTATTAGTGTTGCGCTTGTAGCAGTTATCATTGGCTTCAGGTTGTTTTTCGGTACATTAGATTTTGCGACTGGTTTTGTGGTGCTGCTGCTAGCACCTGAATTTTATTTACCCTTGCGCAAACTAGGGAATCATTATCACGCTCGTCTAGAGGGAATAAGCGCAGCTGGCGATATGCTAGAGATACTCCAGACACCTGAAAGCTCTTCCTCAGAGCCTAAACAAACAGCATCCAGTGGGTTTACTTGCTTGACGAATAATCCCGCGATTACGCTTAAAAAACTGAATTTTACCTACCCCGATAGCAATGAAGGACTCCATGACGTGTCATTATGTTTACCAGCAACTGGCATGGTGGCATTTGTGGGGGCGAGCGGTGCAGGTAAAAGCACGCTATTTGATTGTTTATTAGGCTTTCACCCGCAGGTAATACCTCATTTGAATGTGAATAATCTGCCCCTTAGCGAAGGCGATATTCCTAGTTGGCAGCAAGGTATCGCGTGGATCCCCCAACAGCCAACTTTGTTTTATACCACGATTAAAGAGAACATCCTGTTAGCCAAGCCAAACGCCACCATGGAAGAGGTGAAAAGGGCCGCACAACAGGCGGGCGCGCTGGATTTTATCGAATTGTTACCCAACGGCTTTGATACCCTATTAGGCGAGCAAGGTGAGGGTTTATCTGGCGGGCAAAAACAGCGTATCGCCCTTGCCAGAGCGTTCTTGAAGCAAGCACCAATTTTGATGCTAGACGAGCCGACAGCGCATCTAGACAGCGCGACAGAGTTTAGCGTTCAACATGCGATAAACGAGTATGCTAAATCTCACCTAGTGCTGGTGATTGCCCATCGATTAAACACCTTAAAAAAAGCCAGTAATATTGTGCTGCTAGATAACGGACGTATCGTGCAACAAGGTGACTATCAAAGCCTGAGTCAGCAAGACGGGCCTTTTAAAACCCTACTGATAAGCGACATGCATGAGGTTGGAAATGAGTAATTTCATTCGCTTGTTAGGACTTTGTCGCCCCCATTACAAAGCCATGTTGTTGGGTGTTTTTCTGACTGTGCTGACTGTGCTGTCGAATGTTGGGCTACTTGCTATTTCTGGCTGGTTTTTGGCTTCCATGGCCGCCGCTGGGATCGCGAGCGCACAAATGAATTACTTTACCCCTGCGGGCATTATCCGCTTTTTAGCCATAGTACGTACGGCATCTCGTTATGGTGAACGCTTAGTCACGCACAATGCGACCTTTTTGCTACTAAGCGAGATTCGGGTAAATGTATTTGCAACCTTGAGCCAGTTAAATAATCAACAATTGGCCATGAACCGCAGTGCTGACTTGTTCAATCGAATGCAAAACGACGTTGATGCGCTAGACAAGTTCTACCTTAACGTGCTGCTACCCATGCTAGTGGCTCTGGTATGTGTGCCAATAGTCGTCTGGATCATTGCCGGATTTAACCCAGCGGTGGCGTTAATTTGCTTATGCGGAATACTATTAGTTGGCGTGGGGCTGCCATTACTGCTGAATAAAAAACTAAGCCGCAGCGCTGCCCAGCAGATTAAGCGCTCTGCTCAGCTGCGTGAGATCCTATCTGATACCCTCAGCGGTCAACGTGAGTTAGCTATTTACCAAGCCACTGAGCATCAACTAGCGAAATGCAACGAGGTACAGAAAAGCTACAATGCCCTTTTAGATAAGCGCCATCAGGCGCTTGCTGACAGTGACGGCCTCAGTCTTATTGTGGTGCAGTTCGCTATGCTTGCTAGCGTCGTGATACTCGTGCCTTTGGTGCAGTTAGAACAATTACCTAATGTGCACTTAGCCATGCTAAGCCTGTTTGTTCTAGCCAGTTTTGAAACGGTTTTGAGTTTACCCAGTGCTTTTATTCAGTTGCCTGTAGCGTTAAGTGCTGCGGGGCGAATATTTGCGCTGCATGATATGTTACCTCAAGCGGTTGATATGCCCTTAGATACACCTTTATGCGCAACACCGAGTGTTATAAATCCAAAGACACAAGGCGTTGGGCTAACAGTGCAAAACGTCAGCTACCAATATGCAAATGACCCGTTAACCAATGCGCTTCACAGTCGGCCCCAAGAGATAAGCGAACACTATGCCTTGCAAAACCTTAGTTTTTCAGTTCAAGCAAACGAAAATATCGCATTAGTAGGGGCAAGCGGCAGTGGTAAATCAACTTTGGTTAACCTATTGAGTGGATTGTGGCCTGAGCAACAGGGGGATATATCATTTAATCGTCAGGTGAATGAGCCAAATAGCAATGATATTTCCGTTATGGCTAAGACGTTAAGCTTCGAACAACGTAGCAGTTTAATCGGTATTTTGGCTCAGCAGCATCACATATTCGATGGCACCATAGCTGACAATCTACATTATGCCTCGCCAGAAGCGAGCAAAACGCAAATGATCCAAGCATGTGAGCAGGCTCAGCTAGGCCAGTGGTTACAGACATTGCCAAACGGGTTAGATACGCGACTTGGAAGCGCAGGCAGACGGCTATCACAGGGCCAGTCTCGCCGACTGGCGATTGCGCAAATGTTATTACGCCAGCCCGCTATTTTAGTGTTAGATGAACCCACAGAGGGCTTAGATAACCAATCAAAACAAGCGGTCATGGAGGCCGTTATGCACGCGATGCGTTACAGTACAGTGCTGTGTATTACCCATGATCCCGCGCTTTTGAAAAGCATGGATAAGGTCGTTTGGCTCGAAGATGGTCAGGTGAAAGGTCAGGCCAGTCATCAGGCATTGCTGACTGAACAACAAGCCTATGTAGAGTTGATCACCAGAGTGTAAGTCATTGTATTATGGTATTGTAAAATATGAACTTAATGAAATTTACGCTGCTGATTATATATGGTTATTTGCGATAAAAGGCCCAAGAATCGCAGTAGATTTTGATTTTAATCACTCGCAAAGGAAAGATAAATGTAAACCAAACGATAATATCTTGTATAAGACATACAGTTAATATTACTCTTATCTTTTGTTTCAACAAATTTGCCGTATATGAACGAAAATCGCTTTGACAATAAACTCAGCCGTCCTGGTTTAGCTTTCCAGCCTCTATATAAACAAGTAGAGGAGCAAGTCACTCAACTTATCGTTGAGCAACGCTGGAAGCCCGGTGAAATGCTGCCTAATGAATTCCAACTTGCCAGCGAATTTGGCGTGAGCCAGGGGACGGTACGCAAAGCACTAAACAGCCTAACGAGCTCTAAAATACTGACGCGTAAACAAGGCATAGGAACGTTTGTATCTGAGCACACAGGGCACCATGGTTTGTATCGTTTTTATCCTCTTATTGGCGATGGTAAAAACCCTGAACTACCCAAAGCAGAGTTGTTGTCTATTACGACCCAAACCGCCAGCAAAAAAGTGGCTGCCGCCTTAACATTGAAGGCCAAAGATAAAGTTATTGTGCTGGTTAGGCGTCGTATTCTAGAAGATGAGTTTTGTATAGCGGAAACAATTTATTTGCCTCATAAGTGGTTCAAGGCGTTACTCGATGAAAAAGAAGTGCCTCATACCCTATATCATTTTTATCAAACGAATTTCAATTTAACGGTACACACTATTCGCGACAGTATTAAAGCGGAACTGGCCACGCAAAATGATGTAGATATGCTCAATATCAAGTTGGGCGAGCCATTATTAGAAGTGACGCGTATTGCGCAATCGTTAAACGACAAACCCATGGAATATCGTATCAGCCGCTGTCGCAGTGATAAATATCATTACTTGGTTGAATTGAACTAGAAATACATTTTTTTGATTTAATTATCGTGCTCGAAATGTATTTTTTCATCTGCTAATAGTTGGCTGATCTGTATTGGCTTTCCTTCGTTGTCTAGTTCAACTAACCCCACGCCCGAGCCATTAACTAAACGTTCACCGGCCGAAGCGTGAGACGGTTTTAATGGTGTGACGCGCATATTTCGCCGTTTGGTAAATATGTTTAAAGGCGAATACGGCGCGTACAGCCAGCGGTTTAATCGGTCGAGCCAATTGAGCAAACCTTCTGGGAAAGTGTTCCGTAAGCCGCTGCTGGTGATTTGCCAAATATCTGGGCTGTTTCGTCTGCGCTTTAGCTTTACATGGTACGCATAGGAATAGTGCACATCCCCCGACAAAATCACGAAGTTCTGTGGGGTTTTCCGGTGGGTGAATAAATTAAGTAGATAATTTGCACTGCCTGGGTGAGCCATCCAGTTCTCGGCATCCACCATCAGGGGTTTTCCGATACGGGTGAAAACACGTTGAATAGCCTCGATGAGTTTTACCCCAAATATCGGCGCTGGGGAGACCAGCACCACGGCAGGTTCATTGATCAAAGCTTGCTGCAATTCAGTAAGTGATTCCCAATCCATCAAACCTGACGGCTTGTTGGCATTCGATTCTGACCACCAACGCTGGGTGCGGGTGTCTAGCACCAATAATTTAGGCGAGGTCGGCCATTGATAATGCCATTGCTCAAACTCTAGTAATTCGCTAATGGTGTCATCGTGCTCAGCGCAGCCTAAGTCATTTAGACTGGTTTGCACTTTACTCAGTAATTTATCGCTGAAACTGTGCGGCGAATTGCCCCATCCCTGACACAGTAAATAGGCCATTAGGGCGTTGCCGATAATACGCCTTGAGAAATCGTTACCATAAGCAGTTTGTTCCCAATCTGCGGTAAGATTCCAATCGTCAGTCACATCGTGATCGTCAAACATCATGGGGCAGGGTAGGTGAGCCATTACTCGCCTCGCTTGTGACAAACCAGAGACAAACTGTTCAATTAGTCTCAGTTCATTTTGATATTCATCTACCGTTTGTGCGCCGGTTGCCGATTGTTTATCGATCGACTGTGGTTTTTCGGTACTGGCATTTTCCCAACATTGCGGCGACCAGCACAGTAAATACATGGTGATCACTTCCGCGAACGATACAAGATGATTATTGGCATGCACTGTGGTGAAAACAGGTTTTTCAGCGGATTTGAAAAGCGGAATTCTTAATTTTTGACTGTGCTTATCATTCGGTAATATTTGCACTCTGTGGTTGTACAGTGCCTGTTCACTGTGCAAAGAGCGGCTGTCGGCAACGGTTGAGTCAGCAAAGGTTTCATTATCAATTCCCAGTGTAGGAATAACACTGTGAATTGCCGCTAACATAGGCGTCGCCACATCATCAGCGTATATTTGATCTCCGGTCATCATTAGCAAGCTAGGCCACTGAAGTGGCTCATCTTGCAAGCTACTTAACAGATTATCTGCAATCACTAAGCCATCAGGGCTGTCATGATGGGGTTTGCGACAAGAGCCATGCAGCATTTTTCGTAATTTAGTATGTACAACAAAACCCGGCGTGTCGCGCTGAGGGTAGCAAATATCGCTAAGTAACTCGGTTAAGGTAACACCAGCGTTGTGTTCATTGTGGAAGGCGAGTTGATAGCCCACCCAGCAGTCAGTAGGCAGGGGAGATGCCAAAGATAAATGCACCAAGTGAATATAAAGGTGCTCGCCTACCTGTATACACCTGTGTTCAGGGAATGTGGTAGAGGAGGTTTTATCACTTGTTTGTGTGTTGTGCTTAAAAGGAGTTTGCTTGAGAGCGAAAGTGCGTTTTGTTTCGCCCTCTGGTAACAAAGTCAGCGTAAGGTCAACGGGTTGGGAAGTCACTAGCCACAACGTCACGTGATCGACGCTAAGTTTTTTTAAAATAGGCCCTGCGAGTACTTTTAATGCTGACTGCTGCAAATCGTCTTCCTAACTTTGATAGTCAATAGAGTGGCAGTTACTTTAGCAATGTTCTCTTGGGTTGATCCACATAGTCATGCATTTAGTTACTAGAGGGCATGTTACAAATGTGCGAAGTTTAATGTTAAATGAGGCTGATAAGCATGCAGTCCGGCTACCGAATTACCTTGGCGTAAAGGTGCGTATTATAAAACTCTCCTTGCTTGTAGACCGCCTTTTTAAACCTACCTTCTAATATAAAGCCGCAATTTTCTAGCACCTTGCAAGATGCCTGATTGCCTGCAAATACACTGGCGTGTAAGCGCACTATTTCACTGTTATTTTTCACTTCGTTAACCAGTAACGCAAGCGCTTTTGAAGCGTAGCCCTTGCCCCAAAACGGCTCAGCCAACCAGTAGCCGACTTCAGCTGAATAGGCGTATTCAAACTGGCCCGGCTCAGCACCCACACAGCCAACAAATTCACCGTCCGCTTCAATTGCGCGAATAATGCCATTTTTGCTGCCCTGCTCAATCCACCAAGTGGCGTCATCTACTGTATAAGGGGAGGGAATGCGGCTCGACAAAAAGCGTGTCACATTAGGGGTGTTTAAGTTGTGTATTAGACTCGCTTTGTGCTCTGTGGTGAATGTTTGAAGTGACAGTATCATTAGGTATCGAAAAAGTGCTTAAATAAACTTGCTAAGGGCCGTAGTGTTTTCAGTTTGCGTTTTTTTACCACGCTCGGCAAGCAGAACCTAAACCTGCCTTTAGATAACAGCGCTATCGATTAGCACTGCTATCATTCAAGTGCATTTAGCTTTTTGCTAGATTTACTCAGTACAAGAAAGCACTATTTTGCCAACATGTTTTTTCTCAAGGAAGGACTGTTGTGCTTGGCCTATCTCGTTTAATGGGAATGACTGGGCAAGGATAGGGGCAATCTTTTTCTGCTCAATACAATTTATTAAGTTTTGAAACACCTCAGGCTCAAGAATGGTGCAGCCGTAAAAACTGAGATCTTTTAAATAAAGCGTTCGTACGTCTAGTTCGACGATAGGGCCGGCTATCGCACCAGAAACCGCGTATCGGCCATGGCATTTAAGCACGTCGAGCAATTTAGGCCATGTTGGGCCGGCCACTAAATCAATGACTACGTCAACGCTATTTGCCCCAAGTGTTGCTGTTAAGTCAGCATCACGGTGAATGACTTCATCAGCGCCTAAAGCCAATAGCTGCTCTTTTTTGGCTGGGCTGGTAACGGCAATGACATAAGCGCCACGGGCTTTTGCCAATTGAATGGCTGCGGAGCCAACACCGCCAGATGCACCTGTGATCAACACGCGTTCGTTCGCGGCTAATTGAGTACGCGTGAGCATGTTTTCAGCCGTCGAATAGGAACAGGGGAAAGTGGCTAATTCGAGATCGCTTAATTCACTGTTAATACACAAAGCATGGCGAGCATCAACCACTGTATACTCAGCAAAGCCGCCATTGCACTCTGAGCCAAAGTACCAAGGTGTTTCTAGTTTCTCGCCGTTGACGTGTTGTAGGCAGGGCTCTATTAATACCCGCTCACCAATGCGCTTGTTGGTTACTTCACTTCCCAGTGCAACAATTTCACCGCATACATCCGCCCCTTGTATAAAAGGGAAGGTTAAGGCGCTGCCTGACCAACTCGCATCGGTATCACTGCCATCGCTTTTAGAGTACCAAGCTGTTCGTGTATTGATATCTGTATTGTTAACCCCTGCAGCCTTGACTCGTATAAGTACTTCATAAGCTTTAGGGGAGGGCACCGGGATGTTTTCCTTATACTGAAGCATTTCTGGGCCACCGTGCCCTGTTAATAGTACCCCTTTCATGTGTTTGGGAATGCTCGATGTGCTTGAAGTATTATGCATTTTTACTTTGCTCCATTATCTGTTTAATGACGCCATTGGCTGATTCGATTGATGAGTACCCCATAATGGGCCAAACGCTTGAAACGCCTTCATGCAGTATGAAAAGCGCTGTCGCTAAATCAGGCCGCATGGCTTGCTCGCCTAGCAGTATGCGTACATCGTCTTTGTGCTTTGCAACGGCTGTTTTTATTTCTTCATTCTCAGGAAAGGCAGCCAGTGCACTAAGTGACATGCAACCGTGTGGAGCAAATTCACTCATCCAATCATTGAGCCTTTCAAATATAGCTAGAATGCGTGCTTCACCCTTGTTCACTGATGGCGCTGATAAAAATGTTAAATAGCGTTGATGTCTGTGATTCAGGGCGGCCACTATCATTAATTCCTTGGAAGGGTAATGTTTATATAGTGTGCGCAAACTTACATCACACGCGGTCTTTAATTGAGACACACTCGCTTCGGCGAAGCCATACTGGCTAAATGCTGCTTCTAAACGCTGTGCAATTTGCGCTTTTAACATGTTCGAATTCCAATATTTACTAAGGTAGAGTATTCATTCTACCTGGCAGGGTAGAGCGTTTGTTCTACCGAGTCAAGTGAACCCATTTCGTTTGCTTTGATCACTGGTGAGAATATGCTAACGCTCGAATACGTATTTATTGGTAGGAAACGAAAGGTTTTGTTACCCACAAAAAAGTTATTTACAAAAAAGTAGTAGTAGCGCTGAACTCACTTGAGATAAAAAAGGTATTAATGTATTCAACGAGAAAATAATTGCGCAAGATTAACGCCTGTGGCTTAGGGGGGAAAATGGAAAATTTTATCATTCGCAAACCTTTCGGAGATACGTTCACCTACCAGTATCCGTCTGGTAAAACCGTTAAAAATAAAGGCATTAGGCGCTGGGTGAAGAGTCTAGCGATACCGCCTGCATGGCAAGAGGTGCAAATAGATCTCGATCGAAGCGCTAAGGTATTTGCTGTTGGCCGAGATGCACAAAATCGCAAGCAATATATTTATAACCCCAAATGGACCGAGCAAGCGAGCGAGCAAAAATTTGAACGTATATTACGTTTCGCTAAAGCATTATCGACTATGCGCCGCGTCACTGGGCAGCATATCACTCAGCGACCCATTGATGAAAAAGTGGTGCTGGCTTGCATGACGCGTATGCTCGATGATGCTTTTTTTCGCCCTGGTAACCCCACTTATACCAAAGATAATGAAACCTACGGGCTTACGACGTTAAGGGTTAAACATATGAATATTTCAGGTAATCATGTGGAGTTTGATTACGTAGGGAAAAGCCATCAGCAACAACACAGAGAAGTAGACGATAAACACGTGGCCAAGGTGTTAACACAACTTGAGAAAATGACAGGTTATGAGTTGTTCGATATTAAGTTACCAGAGGGGGAGCGCAAAAAAGTAACCTCCCAGGATTTGAACCAATATATTGCCCAGGTGATGGGGGAGGACTTTAGCGCGAAGGATTTTAGAACCTGGGCGGGAACCGTGCTTATGGCTGTTGCACTTGAGCAAATTGGCCCTGCGAATGATCAAAAGCTCAGCCAAAGTAATGTTTTAGCAGCGGTTAAGAAAGTGGCGAGTGAGCTAGGGAATACGCCTGCGGTGTGCCGTGCAAACTATATTCATCCCAATGTGATATTCCATTATGAAAGTGGAAGAACCTTGGCTTATTTTCGCAAGCAACTTAAGCGCACTAAAACGAAGTATTTCAGCCCAGATGAAAAAGCCACATTAAAACTGCTTGAATATTTAGTTGACACAAATTGAGTTATTTACCCGTTATACCATTCCACGTTAATAAGTGCGCACTCAGCGTGAGTTTAAAGGCGTAAACAAAGCGCATGACTGAATGAATAGTGTTCTTTTTCAAAGCCTTAAAACACAGGGGAAGCCCCTTGAAGCTCATCTGACAGAAATGCCCCAGTAGCTTTTACGCTGCGAACTCACTATTTGAAAGCGCTCACTACTTGAAAGTTCTCACGATTTAAAAGAGAAAAACCATTAGTACATCGCGACACTTTAATCAAAGCCGCTGGGCTCATTCTGACGAGGCCGTTTGTTAATGCGGATTGGTATTCGTTCACTGATTGCTTTACGAATATTTTACGTGGTGACGAAAAGAGTGTGAGATGTATCGCTTTTTACTATCCTCTGTGGCTTTTTAATATGTATCTTGCACGTCGTATATATCAAACACACGACGACCGGTTATTAGTAGCACGTTGAAAGAGGTTATTGGTTCTAAATTTAGGGTGCTATTTAGTTATTTTGTATTTACTTTGTGAATTATGTTTAGGTTTTTAATCGACTTTTGGGAGTGGGTAGGTTGGCTTAAGCATGAGAGAAAGAAGGCTGCTAGTTGATATCAACTAGCAGCTATTAGCACCAGGGAGGTACATAACAGTTCACTACGCTGTCGATGGGTATTATGCCGAACTCACTCCATAAAATGCATAGTATTAGTGTAAATTGCGCGTAAAGAATGTGCATAAAAAGTGCATTTTTATCTATTTGTATTGCATGTTATTAATTTGGTCTGTTTCAGGCTAGTTTTTAAAATAAACAATAACAACACTCATTGCCTTATCTTTTTAATTCGTGATTGTATTGTTTGCCCTTTGTATGTAAAGGGTTATCTAGCGAGATGTTCTATTTTCTTAAGAGGTGAAAATTAAAACCCCTCTAGTTATAACATTCTAAAATTATTTTTCTTCTTTCTTACCTGCCTAATTTTTATTCTTTTTTGAATAATTATGCAAGTTAATGTCAGTGACTGTCATGCCTGAGTAAGTGAAGCGTAAATTATTGTAATATTGCGGCTTTTTTTCCCTTTTTGATTTGATTCATTCTTATGCTCGGTGCTTAATTCCGCGCTTGGGTACTCCCCAAATAAGTAAATCTACACACGATGTAACCAATAAAATAATAATAAAGCCCATTCATTAAATTTATTTAGTGTTGTTGTGCTTTAGGGAATTAAAAATGTTTAAAAATAACCTATTGGCGCGTTCAATCCGCTTTTCTTTACTTGTCACCAGTTCCGCTATCCTATTACCAAGTGGTTTTGTTTCAGCGCAGACATCTGATGAGCAAACCAAGTCAGTTGAGAAAATTCAAATAACAGGCTCTCGCATTAAGCGCACGGATCTTGAATCGGCTAGCCCAGTATCGATCATTAGTGCACAAGACATAACATTAGGCGGCTTTACATCCGTTGAGCAAGTATTGCAGCAAAGCACTGCTTCTAGCGGAATGGCAACGGGAGCCGCCACTAATAATGGTGGTGCCGGCGCTGCTCGTATTAATTTACGAGGACTTGGCATTAGCCGGACTTTAGTCTTGGTGAATGGCCGAAGAATGGTGAATTCAGGTACAGGGGCAGACTCAGCGGTTGACTTAAATACGATACCACTGGCAGCAATTGAGCGCATTGAAGTACTTAAAGACGGAGCATCCGCAGTATATGGCTCTGATGCTGTCGCTGGCGTCGTTAATATTATTACCAAAACCAATTTTGAAGGACTCGAGTTATCGGTTGGTTACGCAGGTTCGGCGCAAGGAGATGCGAACACTGGGGATATCAGCTTAGTCACAGGCGGCAGCAGTGATAAAGGCAACTTTGTAATCGGCTTGAGCTACGTGGACCGTGGCACCGCAATGCAGGGAAATCGCGGTTTCTCAGCGTGTCCTGATAACGAACTCGACGACACAGGAGCATGCCTAAGCGGTAGCTCTTATATTCCTGGCGGGAATTACAATTCCGGAGATGGATGGGGAACCTTAGACAGTGACAAGAACTGGTCAGAAGGATACGAGGCGTACAATTATGCAGATAGCTCATACCTTTATACACCGCAACAGCGAGTAGGGCTATTTGCCAATGCCAATTACGATATCGCGGAAGATACACAAATATACTTTGAATCATTGTATACCAAGCGTACATCGACTCAACAGATGGCGCCGTCACCTATTGAAGCCATACTAACTGCTGATGCAACCGGTAATCCATTTGGTACTGCTACCTCTATGCGCCGACGCATGACAGAAGTGGGGGATCGCGTATTTGATCAGGTGACCGATACATTGCGTGTGGTGTTGGGGGCGCAAGGTGTATGGGATGTTGGATCTGGCTACGATTGGGACGTGTCTTATTCTTACGGTCGCAACGATGCGACCGATCGCTCTTCAAACTACATAAACTTAACCAAGCTCTACAACACCATGGACGCGTCAATTTGTAATGACGTAAGCATTCCGTGCCAAGATTGGTTTGTCAACGAAGGCGAGTTGTCAACTGACACCATCGACTATATTTCTTATACGGATCAAGCCAGCGGCGGTAATGAATTTAACATCGTAAACCTTAACCTTTCTGGTGATTTACTTGAGCTTCCGGCTGGTTTTGTTGGTTTTGCTGCAGGCGCTGAATATCGCCGAGAAAAAGGTTGGTATCAGCCAGATGCCGTTACGGTTGCGGGAGACGGTAGCGCTTCTGCTCAAGATCCTACATCAGGAGACTTTGATACTACACAAATCTACGCTGAATTCGCTGTGCCTTTATTAGCTGATTTGCCCCTAGTGAAAAGCTTATCTGTTGATACGGCCATTCGTTGGTTTGACTACAGTACGTTTGATTCTGATACAACCTGGAAATTGGGACTGAGCTGGCACGTGAATGATGATTTGATGCTGCGCGGAGTTGCCTCTACTGCGTTTCGCGCGCCAACTGTTGATGAGCTGTACGGCGGCGATGTTGGCTCGTACGATTACTTAACTGATCCATGTTCAGGTTACGGCGCTGGCGATGCTAGCTCAACTTTGTATCAAACCTGTGCGGCGCAAATCAACAATACAAACTTTGTGTACAGCGATGGGCAAATTGAAAACACCTATACCACTGTGGCCAATTTGACCCCAGAAGAAGCCGATACCTTTACCCTAGGCTTGGTGTACAACCCGCAATTTATTGAAGGGTTTTCGGCTACGGTTGACTACTTCAATATTGAAGTGAGCAATGCTATATCTCGCATTTCAACGCAGACTTATTTGGATCAATGCTATGCTGGCGAAACAAGTTACTGCGATGTGTTAAGCATCACCCGTAATGAAATCACCGGCAATATTGATTACATGGAGTCACCATTGACGAACGTGGGTACGGTTGAAACACGCGGCGTTGATATGAACGTGACTTACGCTTTTGAAGCCATGGGATTTGATTGGGGCATAGATTTAGATGCCACTCGTTTGCTTGAATACACAGAGGACGAAGTAGAATATACAGGTAAAATTGACGGAACCAATGGTGGATTTGCCAAGTGGAAGTCGAATTTAGGCATTAAAATCAGTCAGGATGATTGGACGGCAAGCTACAAAGCGCGTTATATCGGTAGTATGACCGATGATTATTACGCAGCATATGATTTAGTGCAGACTGTGGGTTCTGTTACCTATCACGATATAGCTGGGCAATATTTTATGAATGACACATGGTCGGTTTCAGCAGGCATCGACAACTTGTTCGATAAAACGCCTCCTTATATCTACTCATGGAACAATGCCAATACGGTACCTGAAGTTTACGACGTAATGGGCCGCTATTATCACGCCAAGGTCACAGCGCGTTTTTAAACTAATGAATTGCTAATCAGTCATATACATTAAGCGAAATCCGGTAAATCTTATTTACCGGATTTTTTTTATGGTCGACAAAAAAGCTCATTTTGAACAAACGCTTCTGTAAATTAACGCCATTACAGAGCCCGTCATAAATGATGAATGCTAAAAAAAGTAATCAGGACATATCGGGAGCGTCCATATATGTCTATATAAAAATTTTTGGTTGTCGTATTCGCTGGGTGATTTTTGATACATCTTTAGTAAATATTTTTTGAGTGTGAATTAAACATAGGGGGGTAAAAATGGTTTATGCTAGAGGCCGCTATTTGCTGAGATGACCAACTGATATGACGAAGGTTATTTTATCTTGATGGCAAAATATAAGTATCAGGAATACCTCAAGTGGAAGGCGGGTGACACATTTTGCCTTCAAAAAATGCTCTCAAACCTAAAGGATTAAAAATGAAGTTTACAATTTTACTGGTAGCACTGACGTGCTTTACCTTTACTGCACATGCCGAGTCTAAGGCAAGCCGCGAATCTGTTGAAAAGCTGATGATGTTAACCGATGTATCAAAAATCATGGAATCGATGCAAGGGCAGGTGAGTAGCATGTTTAACAACATGGCGAGCCAAATGAATATTTCTGAGCAAGAAAGGCCCGCATTTGAAAAGTACATGGGGAAAATTGATAACTTGCTCAAAGAAAATATGACGTGGGAGCAATTCAAAGAGCCAATGATCAATGTCTACCTGACTCATTTTAATCAGACTGAGATCGACGGCTTGATTGAATTTTATCAGTCGGATGTGGGTAAGAGCATGACCCAAAAAATGCCATTAGTAATGCGAGACTCTATGATGGCAGGTCAGCAAGCCATGCGGGATATCATGCCGCAAGTACAAGCCATTGCCCAAGAAATGCAAAGTGAAATACAACAAGTTAGGCAGCAAGAAGGCGAATAATAAACACGTTTACGTAAGCTGCTTACTGGCCTTGTTGTGCCCAGTGACATATAAAGCCGCCAAGCATCATTGAATGCGGCGGCTTTTTATTTTAACGGGTATAGTTCATCTGGCTGATAGATTATCTTCTTTAAAGCCATAAAAAGCCAAGCGTATCAGCGTATTTCAAAACACATTAAAACCTAGCCATATCCGTTGCTATTTCTACTTTTCCTGAATAATGCTGCTGAACGAATTTTAGCGTAGCTTGGGTGTCATTGCGCGTACGGTTCATAAAGTGGGATAACACCACACGTTTTGCATTGGCTTGCTGAGCTATTTTACCTATATCCAGTGGGCGCATGTGTAAGTTAATGGCTGCGCCGGTTGCACTTTGCGGGACGGCGTTATGCATGACCAAAATATCACTGTCCTTGGCCAGTGTTGCCAAGACATTGTTTTTGTTACTCATATCCCCTGAAAAGGTGATGCCGCAGCTGCCTATATCCACTCGCCACGCGACTGCGGCAACGGGCCCGTGATGCACGGGAATAGCAGTAATAGTGATATCTTCGCTAAGTTTTTCACGGTGTCGCTTTATCGGTGTCAGGGGAATATTCTGTGCCTTGATATGATAATCTGCTTGACTGCTGTCGTCTGTGTAATCGCTCAAATAAGCAAAAGCGCCTTCATCACCCATTAAATGGGTCAGATAATCGCTGGTATTTGGCATGAGAGCATTAGCACTTGGGCCATATACAGTTAAATTTTCAGAGCGTTGGGTGAAATACGAACCTTTAATATACGCAGGTAAATCTGCGCTATGATCAACATGTAAATGGGTTAACAGTACCGCCTGAACATCAGTGAAATCTGCCCCTGACGCGCCAAAATTAACGCTACTACCGGGCCCCGCATCAATCAATATTCTGGCTTTGTTTTTATGCCAGATTAAATAGCTAGAAGACACTCGGTCATCGTTTAATTCTGGGCCACCAGAGCCCAGCACTTGTAAGGTCACTGCCTGCTGTGCACAGCTCTGGGTGGGTGCAGAGTGCGCACTAAAACCGGTGGTAAGCAACAACATCGTAGCGGCGTGTGATACCAGTGATTTTAGCGAAATGAAGCGTGTTTCAGTGTTGATTATTGGCATGGTTTATCCCTGATTAATAAAGTGATTGTGCAGAAATTAGTCGCTGTTATGTGCGCGTATTCACAAATATGATGGATTTTGTAGCATAAAAATTTCACTACATCCCTATAATCGTTCGAGCTTTCTTGTCGCTACCTCTTTTGGCGATTCTCACAACAAGGACACATCTCATGTCAGATAATAAGCACAACGATACACAACTAAACAGTACAGAGATTTGGGTAAACAAAGCAGATATATCACAAACCAAAGTGGTTCAAGGTCAAATAGACACCGCTGCACTGCAAGACGGTCAAGCGATCCTCAAAGTCGACAGTTTTGGTTTTTCTGCAAACAATATCAGCTATGCCGTAACCGGTGAAAAAATGGGCTATTGGGGCTTTTTTCCCGCAGACGAACAATGGGGCATAGTGCCTGTGTGGGGCTTTGGCACAGTAATCGCGTCTAAGCATCCCCGGGCCCAAGTGGGGGACGTGGTATACGGTTATTTCCCTATGGGTACGCACTTGTTGGTCAATGTTGATAAAGCCAATGACGTGAGCTTTTTTGACAATCACCCACAGCGCGTCAGCAGTTCTCCTGTGTATGACAATTATTTACGCTGCGCACAAGACCCGTCCTACCAAGAAGATTCTAAAGCTTGGTTATTGAATTATCGCCCGTTGTTTATGACCTCCTTCGTACTGGATGACTTTGTTGGCGAGCATATCAGCGACAAAGTAACGACTGTGTTACTCACCAGTGCATCAAGCAAAACGGCCTACGGCTGTGCACATTTGCTCATGAAGCACAAAGCACAGCGCGGCGGCCATTATCGGGTGGTGGGGTTAACCAGCGCAGCAAACAAAGCCTTGACTGAATCCTTTAGCTGTTACGACGAGGTACTCGAATACAAGGATATTGAGCAGATAAGCCGAGACGGTGAAAGCTGGGTGCTCGATTTTGCGGGTAACAAGCAGTTGCTGCTTGATTTACAAGACCTGTTAGGGGAGAAACTGTCTCGTGAAATCTTTATTGGCGCCACTGATGTGAAATCACAGACTAATAAGCCCAAAGGCAAATTACACGGGCAGCTGTTTTTTGCTCCCCATCAAGTGAAAAAGCGTACTGAAGAATGGACCCGAGAAGGGTTTAATGAACGTTATGCTAAAGCTTGGAGCAGCTTTAACGCGCATATGCAGGATAAGATTCAAGTAGTGGAATACCGAGGGGCCAAGGCTATTCAAGATTTGTATCAACAAGGTTTGGCTGGCACATTGAATAATGAAGAAATTAACGTATTAACCTTTTATACCATTCCACGTTAGTAAGTGATCACTCAGTGAGAGTTTAAAAGGGCTTAAACAAGGCGCATGACTGAATGAATAGTTGTTCTCTTTCGAAGTCATGCAACGCAGTGTAAGCCCTTTTAAAACTCGCCTGAAAGGAATGCCCCAGCAGCTTTTGCTCTGCGTTCTCACTATTCGAAAGGGAACAACCATTACTACATAGCGACGCCTTAATCAAAAACCGCTGGACGTATTCTGAGGGGGCACTTATTAATGCGGATTGGTATAAGACATAAAAAAACGGCGCTCACTAGGCGCCGTTTTGATTCACAGGGAACACATCAAATGTTAGCAGGGTTAATTACGACGCTTTGTTTCCGTCCTCAATTAACTTTTCGTTGCTGCTACCAATTTGAATGGTGCGCGGCTTTTTCGCTTCTGGCACCACACGCTCTAAATTAACGTGAAGTAAGCCGTTTTCCATTTTGGCGTCGAGCACATTAACGTGGTCGCCTAACTGGAATTTGCGTTCAAAGTTACGTTCCGATATCCCTTTGTGAAGGAATTTTCGCTCTTCGTCTGAGGCAGCTGCTTTGTTGCCTGTGACTTTTAGGGTGTTTTCTTGCACCTCAATTGAGACTTCGTTTTCTGCGAAACCCGCAACCGCCATAGTGATGCGATACTTATCTTCGGCTATCAACTCAATGTTGTAGGGAGGGTAGCTAGATTGTTTTTCGTTACGAGATGCAGTGTCAATCATGGATGCCAAGTGGTCAAAACCAATGAATGAACGGTATAGTGGAGATAGATCGATATTACGCATTTTGCATATCCTCTTTATAAAGCAATATGTGATTAAAGTGTCCCGACTAGCGGCGACGTTAATTAAGTAACGCGTTCCTCGCGTAACCCTAAGGGCTTTGCAGTTTCCTGCCAGATCCGCTTCCTTTGAATCTGTGTCGACCCTTTCGGCGTCGACAAATACTATGTAGGGATAGGCACAACATTTTTCAATTAAAAAAATTAAGTAAAGTTTGATTTTATTGCTAAGCAATTGATTTTTATATATTTATTATTTTAAATAAATCAATAAAAAGCCCACTGAAAAGTGGGCTGTGATCGCTAAATGTCCACAGAGCTATTGCTTAACACCCTCTAGGTTCAACATAAGCTCAACATGGGTGGATGCAGGCCCAAGGTTGGTCATGATCCCGTAATCTGCCATGGCAATACGCGTGGTACCTGAGAAGCCGGCACGATATCCACCCCATGGATCTTTACCTTCGCCGATTTTCTCGGCCATGATGATGATAGGTTTGGTGATGCCGTGTAAGGTTAAGTTACCGAATATTTTTAAACGCTCTCCACCTAAGCTTTCTACTTTGGTGCTGACAAAATTCGCAGTAGGGTATTTTTTAACATATAAAAAGTCTTCGCTGCGTATGTGTTTATCACGCTCAGCATGGTTTGAATCAACGCTGTCAGTATTAATATTCACTGAAATGGTAGACGCCTCAGGCTTAACAGGATCATAGCTAAATTTACCGTCAAAGGTATTGAAGCGGCCAGTTAGCCATGAATAACCTAGGTGCTGTATCTTAAAATTGATTGATGCATGCGCGCCTGTTGTATCCACTACATAGTCTGCGGCAAAGACCTTGCTGGTTAACAAAGCAAATAAACCGAATGCTAAAAGTGATCTTCTCATTTCTGTTCCTTTTGTTGTTTTAAGGTAAGCATTCTTACCAGAGTTGTGTCGTTATTAATAAAATGATGTTTGAATGCGGCTAACGCGTGCAAGCTGGCTAATCCTATCAGGGTATAGGCTAGATACTCATGGACCAACCCAGCTGTATCCGCTTGGTCTTCAAATAAACGCCCAATGGAGTCCAATGTAAACCAGTTAAATACTTCAATACCTCGGTTGTCAGCGGTGGAAATCAAATATCCGCTAAAAAACATTGTGAAAATCAATAAATAGAGTAATACGTGTGCCACTTTAGCACCCTTTTTTTCCCATTTATTGCCTATTGCTTCAGGACTTGTTTGGCTGACTTTCCACGCAATACGTGCAGTGGTTAGAGCAATCAGCAGTATGCCGACACTTTTATGGTAGTGGGGAGCATCGGTGTACCACGGGCTGTAATAGTTCAGGTCAACCATCCACCATCCAAGGGCAAACATGCCTATTACGATGACAGCGCTGAACCAATGAAACAGTATACTAAGCCAACCATATTGTTGAGATGAATTTCTAAGCATTTCAAGCACCTAATCTAAAACAGATATACTATATCCTTCGTTTTATTTTATTAATATGACGAAATTACGAAATTTTACCTCTAATAATTCGAAGGGTTTAATTCACTGTTATAGCTAAGTATCGGGTAAACCTTTAACCAAAAGGGGTAGGGCGGGTTTGCTTACATCTGTGGTGATAATTAGGGTTGTAAATATGAATGTAACTAAGTATTGCACAGGGGAAATTACGTTCTTAACAGTTGCTACTTGTTACGCAGCAACTGCCAAGATCAATGTCATGACTTATACCAATCCGCATTAATAAGTGACCGCCTCAGAATGCGTCCAGCGGTTTTTGATTAAGGCGTCGCTATGTAGTAATGGTTGTTCCCTTTCAAATAGTG
>Ga0207897_100030_pt1 | contig 96403 bp, 79 predicted proteins | sample LinPmetageLP42_FD_184054 | JGI IMG/M metagenome (GOLD analysis project Ga0207897, IMG submission 184054) | Marine viral communities from the Pacific Ocean - LP-42 (SPAdes) | ecosystem: Environmental > Aquatic > Marine > Oceanic | place: Pacific Ocean | collected 2010-08-27
TGACATTTTTTATTGATTAAGTCGTAATATTTTTTGACTGAATAACATACCTTTCAACGCCGTTTAGTCTCATCTTATCTGCTCAAAATGACGATTTTGGGTCAATTTAAAAAATCGTAATTCGCAGTTTATTTTGATACTCAAAAAGCTAAAAACATTGATTTTTGTCAGTTCTGAATTGCAGAGTTTGTGTAAGACGAAAAACGGTCTTGGAGCGCAGTGAAAAAGCGTTACCCCTGAAACCGAATAATTCAATTCTGGATCCTATCCCCCCCGTTACTCCTGAAATTTTATTTCAGGGGTAACACGTTTTCGATTTCAGGGGTAACACTTCATAATTCAAACAAATCATCCTTTTTTAGGGTAACATATTTAACCATTGATTAACTGTCGTATTTGCGATTTGATTTTTACTTTAAAAACAAAATGAGCGACGAACTTTCGCTTTATCGTCAGACTTAGACATCTGCGATGTTGATGATTTTTTATCGAGCTCTTTTATGACATTATGAAGTCTCTCGTGTTAATAATTTCATAGCGCAAAGTAAGATCAGAATGATGTCAGTTAAAGTAAAAATAGTTCATGATCTTTTCACTTGGCAGAGACGCATAAATATGTGTGGATTGGAAACAATCTAAAACGATTAGTTGAGTGGTTCTACTTACTCATCTGTAGGGAGGCATCCCAGTCACTTCCTGATGTTGAGTGTAGCCACATCATCACTTGTTTTGACAATGCTGAAAAAGATAAAGTCAGCCGTGCCGTTGGTAAGTTTCTGAGGGTAATTCTCCGAAGCGGTTTTTATAGTATTCAGCGAATCTACCTAAATGATTAAACCCGAACATTAATGCGACATCGGTGACTGTGATATTCTTCTGATTCGAAAGCAGAATCTGACGCACTTCAGAGAGCTTTTCATTGCGCACATACTTCATTGGTGACAGGCCAACAAAGTGGCTGAAATGTTTGGTTAAGGTGGCAGGGGCTACATCAGTGATTTGAGCTAGTTGTTTCAAGGTGATGTGTTGCTGAATATTTTGGCGAATAAAGTCTTTTGCTCGGTGGATCGTTTTTGGAGCTAGGCTAACGATTTCTTGTAATAGCCGTGTATTGTAATTATGCCGAGTTAAGTTTAGCAGCATTAAACACAGCGTATGCTCCAACTGTTGCAACAGAACGAATGTCGCCAGGGGCTGTAACGATAACTCCAGTTGCTGAGAGATAAAGTGAACCGCATTGAGCCAACTCGTCCCTTCAGGGCTGTTCAGATCAAACGTCGTCTCAAATACCAATGGGATGGGCAAAGCACATCCGAGTATATTCACAAGTGCTTCTTCTATCTTTTTCTTGTCTAGTCTGACACTAAAAAAAGCGCAATCTTGTGACCAGAGCATTTTCATCTCTTGATTTGGCGAGATAATGCTCGCTAAACCAGGTCTGATAATCGTATTGCTACCTGCGACTTCTACTCGGGCACTTCCCTTCCAAGGGACTTGCACCAAAAAGCTATTACTTAATTGTTCTGTTTCAATTTTCACCGCAGTACCATATGAAATATACACTAACGCTGATTTTCCAAAGGGAGCTTCGTTCACTTGGGTAGAAAATGTGTTGCTTCTATTGAGTAGCGTAAATTGGTGAGGACAGAAAATATTCGCCACATGTCTTTGGGCCTCATCAACGCTTGAAGACGAAAACTTGGCAAATTTGCTAAGGGGTAAAATGGGATTCATTTCATCACAAGTTAAAAACGCTTTCTTTTTTAGTAACCCGGATGTACTTATCTTGTCAATAATTATCAAAAGCGGATAGTCTTGCGTTTATTCGGATAGTGAGCGTGTGAATTATCCTCTAGTGTTCTAAAAATTTTCTAATAAAAAATAAATAATCGAGGAACACATGGCCGGTAAACCGTTAAAAACAAACGTTTCAACAGCGAGTTATTGCACGATGCTATTCACGCTTTTGGTAACCACTGCGTGTAAAGCATATGAAGAAATAAAGCCGGTACCTGCTAAGGGGGTCTCTTCTTCAAGCGTATCAGATACGCGCTTGGTTAACGCTGAGTTAGAGCCTGAAAACTGGTTATCTCATGGCAGAACCTACAAAGAGCAGCGTTACAGCACCTTAGACAAAATAAACCTTGGTAACGCCTCAAAGCTTGGTCTTTCATGGTCGTTCGATTTGGAAGGTACTCGCGGTTTAGAAGCTACGCCGATCGTGGTTGACGCGGTAATGTATGTCACAGGTAACTGGAGCAAAGTGTACGCTCTTAATGCTGTTACAGGCGAGCAGCTATGGAAGTATGATCCTAAGGTGCCTCCTGAATGGGCGGTTCATCTGTGCTGCGATGTCGTCAATCGAGGTGTTGCCGTTTGGGAAAATAAGGTTTATGTAGGCACTCTCGACGGTAGATTAGTCGCAGTTAACGCTAAAGACGGCTCGCTCGTCTGGGAAGTTCAAACCACACCCACTGACAAACCCTACTCAATTACCGGCGCGCCAAGAGTGGTAAAGGGAAATGTTATTATTGGCAATGGAGGAGGAGAGTTTGGTGTGCGCGGTTTCGTATCAGCTTATGATGGGCGCACAGGGCAACAGAAATGGCGCTTTTATACAGTGCCAGGCGACCCTGCGAAGCCTTTCGAAAATCCCATTCTGGAGATGGCAGCCAAAACATGGAAAGGTGAATGGTGGACGCTAGGCGGCGGTGGCACCGTATGGGATTCTATGGCTTACGACTCAGAGCTTAATTTACTGTACGTGGGGGTCGGCAATGGCTCCCCTTGGAATCAGCAAATACGCAGCCCAGGGGGGGGAGATAACTTATTTTTATCTTCTATCGTTGCCGTAAGGCCAGACACAGGCGAATATGTTTGGCATTACCAAACCACACCAGGTGAAAGTTGGGATTACACCGCCGCTCAGCAAATGATCCTTGCAGAATTGGAGCTTGAAGGGCAGAAACGCAAAGTCATTATGCAAGCGCCGAAGAATGGCTTTTTCTATGTGCTTGACCGCGAAACGGGCGAATTCCTGTCCGCTGAGCCCTTTGTTAAGGTTAGCTGGGCGACGCACGTTGATTCTAAAACAGGTCGCCCTGCTGTTGTTGAAGGGGCGCGTTATACCAATGAGAACTTCTTGGGCTTACCAAGCCCATTTGGGGGACATAATTGGCACTCCATGAGTTACAACCCACTAACTGGGTTAGTTTATATTCCCACAATGGACTTACCGTTCAACTATCAACATGATCCCGAGTATTTAGCGCACCCATTGGGTGTGAACCTAGGGATTGATGGCATTGCAGGTGCAATGCCTGAAGATCTGAATGTCCGCAAAGCTATTAAAGCCATGCTCAAAGGGCACTTAACCGCTTGGGATCCTGTGAAGCAAAAAGCCGCTTGGCGTGTCGGTCAAAAAGTCTCTTGGAATGGGGGCACGTTATCCACTGCTGGTGGATTAGTCTTTCAGGGGAACGGCGCTGGTGAATTTGTTGCTTACAATGCGCAAGACGGAAATCGAGTATGGTCTTATAACGCGCAAACAGGCATTGTTGCAGCGCCTGTTTCTTACTCTGTTGATGGCGAACAGTATATTGCTATTCTAGCCGGTTGGGGGGGCATAATGCCGCTTTTATTGGGTGAAGCAGTTCAGGAGTCAGCGGCGAATAAAGTGAATAGAATGTTGGTATTTAAACTAGGGGGCAGCAAAAATCTACCAACGCTTAATGTGGTTAAGCGTCAGTTAAATCCGCCTGCAAACATTGCATCCAAAGACGAGATTGACCGCGGTCGAAGCTTATATCAACAGTTCTGTTTTAATTGCCATGGTGACACGGCGGTATCGGGTGGCGTGTTACCAGACTTGCGATACAGTCCCTTTAATTTGCAAAGAGATGCTTGGAAACAGGTCGTCATCAACGGCGCATTATCCTCTAAAGGGATGGTGTCGTTCAAAAAGGTACTTGAAGATAAGGATGCAGAGGCGATCCGCAGCTATGTGATTAAAAGGGCTCATGATAAGTTAAGTGAAATGAGCGCAGATTAAACCTCAAATATAGATGACCGGTTGAAAGGGAACTGTGCTTATTCGCTTAAACTGGTCAACTATAGGGTGTTAGTTAAACGCCCAAACTACGTCTCACTGGTTAGAAGGGCGAATGCCATCGTGTTGTAAGGAGCTTGTATTCCCAAGGTTTCACTTCTTTGTAAAACCACACCTATGATGCTGTCTAATTCCATCTTTCTGCCGTGTTCTTTGTCCATCAGCATCGATGTTTTAATGGGCTTAAAGGTCTTAATTAACTCAAACATTTCTGATAAATCTTGTTGTGTTAACTCGACCCCGTCAGCCTTGGCCGCGTTGACAGTCTCTTGCATCATGCCGTACACCAAGCTGCCCAACCTTTCATGATTGGTCAATGCAAAGGTGTCCAAGCCTGTGATAGCGGAAAGGGGGTTAACACCATTGTTGATCATTAATTTACGCCAAAGCTCCCGGCGAATATCGGTGCTCACTTGGTTGGGGATGCTAGCCTGAGCGAGAACATCTGAAAACTGTGAAACAATTGATGGAACAGGTGATGGAACAGGTGATGAATGTTCAGCGTCATTCGGCCAAGCGCCAATGATTATTTCGGCTTTTCCGGTCGACTGTATTACCCCCGGTGACAGTACATGACTACCTATTCTAACCGCTAGTCCACCTAAGACATATTGAGAGCCTAACAAGTCAGCCAAGATATTTTCGTTATCGACACCGTTTTGCAGCGAAAGTACAAACGTTGGGTGGCTCGTCAACCAACTGCCCATTTCTTTTACAAAGGCATCGGTAGAATGTGCTTTGAGCGTCAGAATGATTAAATCAAACTCATTTGCTTCGAAGTGCTGTGCCAGATAGCCATGGGTGTGGGCCTTAACTGGGGTGCAGTACGTTGTTCCTTCATGTATCAACGTCAAGCCATTCTCTTCAAGGGCAGCTAAATGCTCTCCTCTGGCTGTGAATACGATATCGTTGCCAGACTGTTGAAGAAAATAACCGTAGTAAGCGCCGATGCCACCTGTCCCTATGATGAGTATCTTCAATTTGGTGTTACCTCAACGTTTAATTAGTTCGTGTTATGACTTGTGGTTTTTAGGATGCCTAGAATTCGCCTAAATTTAAAAACAACTTTTGTAACGTAGCGTTGAAACTTTCAATTTGCTCAGCTGAAAAGTCAGCGTAAATACTTTCAAATGAACGCTGAGAGTTAGCAATGACTTTGGCGATGGCCTCTTCACCTTTTTCGGTTAATTTAACCATAGATACTCTGCCATCTTTTTCACTTGTGGAAATTATTACCAAGCCCTCTGCTTGCATCTTGTAGGTTGCACGCGTAATGGTGGGTGTTTTTGCCACAGCATGTGTCGCTATCTCACTCACACTCAATGTACCGACCTCTCGTAGGATCATTAAGATACGCCACGCGGTAATATTAATTCCGCCTTTTTTTAACGATTTTTCCATACGTAGTGAGTAGGCACTACTCACCCTCATCAACCAATAAAAAGGGTATTGTTGAAATTCAAAATCCTCTGAAGCGGGTTTGAATTTATCAAGTCCATTTATTTTCTTGCTCATTTTTCACTCAATTCTGTTTAGCCCAACCCTATATTTTACGTGATATATCACATTAAACACAGACTTATTCATTAATTATTCGACAAACTAATGAAATAGTATGCTTGACTAATCACTTGACTTGTAACGTAAGTGATCATATATCTTGTGAGCGATAAATAAACTAAAACAACCAGCGGAGCACACAAAATGTCAATATCGAGAAGAAAAATAGGCAGTATCAAAGATGCACGGTTTAAACAGTTTTTTTTATCTGTAGCAGCCACTTCAGTTCTTAGTGCCTTACCAGCTTATGCCCAACAAAACGAGGCCGTAGAGCAAGTTAGCAAGGAAAAAAAGTCGGGAATAGGGGCCATGATGGAGACCATTCAGGTCACGGCTCGTAAAAGAGAAGAAAGCCTGCAAGATGCTCCTCTCTCGTTAACTGCCTTTTCAGGGGATGGCCTAGAAGCTAGAGGTATCGAAAATATTTCCGAAGTGGGTGGTGTCACTCCCAATCTTACTTATCAAAACAACCCCTCTGCAGGTGGTTCTTCCTCAGTGGCAACGGTATACATTCGCGGTGTCGGCCAACGGGATTTTTTAGGTACCATCGATAACGGCGTCGGGTTTTACATTGATGGGGTGTACATTGCCAGAACCGTCGGAGCTACCGTTGATTTGTTGGATGTTGATCGCGTCGAAGTATTACGTGGTCCTCAAGGCACTTTGTTTGGTCGCAATAACGTCGGGGGTGCCATTGCACTTTATAGTAAAAAACCGACAGATAGTTTTGAAGGCTACGTTGATGCAACAGTAGGCACTGACTCTCTAGCAAAGCTAAAAGTCTCGCTTAATGGTGCAATTAGTGACGATCTTTACGGTAATTTTTCTGCTTTAAGTGCCACTCAAGATGGATACGTAAAGCGCCCAGCGGGCGGGGATTTAGGGGATGATGATAAATTAGCCTTTCGCAGTGGTCTGCTATGGGAAGCTTCAGATGACGTTGAGGTGAACCTTACCCTAGATTACAGCACCGAAGATGAAAATGGTCCTGCGTTCCAGTTAACAGACTCTGGAACGACAGTTGATGGCTCGTTTGCAGCATTTTATGACAATGTATTACAAGGGGCTAGCTGCGCCTTCCCTGAGGGGATAACATCAACCGATCCCATTTGTTACAACAACCAGTATGTGAGTGAAGGGGAAAACCTCGGTACGGCGCCAACGTACTCTAAAACGGATGCTTGGGGGGCAAACCTTCGAGTTACTTGGGATATCAACGATAACCTACAGTTAAAATCGATTACAGCGTACCGCGATTTGGACGCAGAATTTGCTAAAGATTCGGATGGCTCCCCATTAAAAGTTGTGCACTTTTACGACACTTTTGAATCGAGTCAGTTTTCACAAGAATTGCAATTATCTGGCACCACCAGTGAAGATAATTTTAAATGGATAGTGGGACTTTACTATTTTGACGAAGAGGGCAACAACAGAAATATCCTCGACTTTGCTATTGCGAACTTTGACAGTGACAATGATTTCACGACTACTAGCACTGCTTTGTTTGCGCAAGGCACATATAACATCAGCGAGAATTTAGAGTTAACCCTAGGGTTGCGTTACACCGACGAAGAAAAAACCTTTGACCCGGTACAGGTTGTGCTCTCTAGCAACATAGGTTTTGCTCCAGGTACTCCAATTTTGCCCGTTGGTTTGAATAAGCAAGATGCGCAAGAAACCACACCTCTAGTAAACTTAGCTTATAAAGCGAGTGATGAGTGGATGTTGTATACAACATACTCAGAAGGTTTTCGCTCAGGCGGCTTTGTACAGCGTATCTTCCCGCCATTGACCGAAGTACCCTCGTTTGGTCCAGAGTTTGTTGAGTCTTACGAAATCGGCTTCAAGTACGACAGCAGTGAGATCCCCTTCACGGTCAACGGCGCAGTATTCCAGATGGATTACACCGATATTCAAGTGAGAACGCAAAACCCTGGATTTATAGGATTCTTTGAAGCCAACGTAGGTAATGCCGAAATTTCAGGCTTTGAGTTGGAGTCAAAATTATCATTTGCTGATGCTTGGTTTATTGAATCAGCTGTGGGTTATACCGATGCGCGATATACGCAAATTGATGTAGAAGCCCCGCTTAGTGCAGTAGTAAACACTGATAGCAAATTCGATCATGTGCCTGAGTGGTCAGCAAGTGTCAGTCTCGCTCGAGATTTTGAATTAGAAAACGGTGGACTCGTTACTGCAAGAATCAGTGGCAACTATCAAACAGAATACTTCAACAACCCGGAGAATACCGCTGGGATCGTTACCCCAGAATTAACCTTGTGGGATTTCACCCTGCTGTGGCGTTCGGCAGATGACACGTACGGTGTCGATTTAGGCATGAAAAATATAACTGATGAACAGTATATTGCCGCCGGATATGAAGCCAACGTTGGGGTTACTGAAGTCATTCGAGATCGCGGCCGCCAGTGGTATGCCTCGTTTAGATATAGCTTTTATTAATTAGTAATAGAGCAGCTCATGTGAAGTTTATTTAATGCACTTAAATAAACTTCTTTTCTAAATTACTAATTATAAGGTCACTTACATCGTGGATATATCGGAAAACTCAACATCCGCTGCAAGCGAAACGTTCGAGAACATCTTGGATGGAGGAAAAATATCACGGGTTCAGATAAGGGTGGTCTTCATATCGTTCTTGTTGATGATATTGGATGGTTTTGATATCACGTCCATGTCGTTTACGGCCCAGAGAATAAGCGAAGCATTACAGATTAGTGCCACTAACCTAGGGGCTATATTTAGCGTTACGTTAGCGGGAATGATGATAGGTGCCATGTTTATAGCGCCCTATGCCGATAAAATTGGTCGTAGAAAAATGCTCATTCTGAGCGTTTTTGTTATCGGGGTGTCTATGTATTTTACTGGGTTGGTTAGCACCCTTTGGCACCTCATTGTATTGCGCACGATAACAGGGTTGGCTGTGGGTAGTATGCTGGCAAATTTAACCGCCCTGACAACCGAGTACACACCTACCAAGTACCGCAGCTTTAGCGTCGCCATTATCTCTGCAGGCTTTCCTTTAGGAGCCACCTTAGGCGGTATTATTGTCGCGCCAGTATTGCCCGTTTACGGTTGGGAAAGTATTTTCATTGGCCTTGGGATTTTAACGTTATTCATGACGTTAGTCGTGTATTTCGCCGTACCTGAGTCGATACAATTTCTACGAACTGTGGGTACTAGTGCGTCATTGTTAAAAGCGAATGCATTGTTAAAAAGCATGCACAGAAAGGAGCTTACGTCCTTTCCCTCTGCTGCGACTCATGCAATACCTAAAGCAAGCGTATTTAGTCTATTGGCGCCAAGTATGCGCACTAAAACGATACAACTGTGGGCTACCTTCTTTCTGGTTTTCGTATCCTTGTATTTTTTGATGAGTTGGCTCCCTAAGTTAGTCATCAATGCTGGGCTAAGCGAATCATCAGGGGTATTTTCTGCTGTTGCACTAAACGGCGGAGGGGTTATTGGTACGTTATTGCTTGGCTGGTTTGCGGCAAATATTGGGCTAACAAAACTTATCGGATGCTTCTTAGCGATGGCTGGCACTCTCATGTTGGCATTTGGTGTGCTGTTCGAGCATCTGAACTTGTTTGTATTGCTGTTTGTTATTGGCTTCTTTTTACAAGGCGGGTTTGTGGGTATGTATTCGGCCTCCGCAAAACTTTATCCTACAGAGGTTAGGGCTACAGGTGTGGGGTGGGCATTAGGCCTTGGCCGTTTTGGCGCCGTTGTAGGCCCTTACGTTGGCGGCTTATTCATTGCCTCTGGGTACAGTATGCAGTTCAATTTCCTCATTTTTTCTGTACCCCTGCTTATCGCTTCTGTCCTTGCGGCAGGCCTGAAAATTCGCTAGTTAACCTGCAAAATAGTTTAAAAATCAATTGGTTAAGGTTCTATTTTGCAGTTTTTCCATTTTCTAAATTAAACAAAAAGACTAAGTTTACTTATAAAATAAACATTAACTTAACAATTTACTTGAATTATCACGTAAATACTTTTAAGCTGATTTCATTGATTGCAAATAATAAAGAAAGGGCATGTATGACCTTGTTCACTGAACAGTTTGAGTTGGGGCAAAATGACGAGCTTACCGGGGGTGTTAAAGACAACATCGACGTAGCTGGTTTTGTGACCCAAGCGGGCAGTGAAGCATTGGCACACAACCCTAAAGCGACAGAACATGCTGACGTGGTAAATGCCATGCTCAGTTCAGGTGTGAAGCTTGTTGGTAAGTTAAATATGCATGAGCTTGCTTATGGCATGACTGGGGTGAATGCCTATCGTGGCACGCCAGTTAACTACCTTTTTCCTGATTACATTCCTGGTGGCTCGTCAAGCGCTTGCGCAGCGGCTGTTGCTCAAGGTGCAATTGATTTTAGTATCGGCACCGACACCGGTGGTTCGATTCGAGTACCTGCAGCCTGTTGTGGCGTTTATGGATTAAAACCAACGTATGGTCGCATAAGCCGAAAGGGTGTGTTGCCACAAGAGTCCACTTTGGATTGTGTAGGGCCTTTGGCTTTCTCTGCAGAAAAACTCATTCGTGCAATGCAAAGTATTGATAGCACTTTTTCGCCTGTTGCATCTAAAGACATTATTAAGCTAGGTAAAGTCACCGTTAATGCTAAACACACCATTCAAGCACTGGTAGATGGTGCAATCGATAAGGAGTTCATTCAGCTAAGACCAGCAGCTTTGCCGAGTCTAGTAGAAGCATTTGAGGTGGGATTGCCTTTGATGAATTTCGAAATGTGTCAGGCTTTTGGGCACTTAGTAGAAACCGGCAAGCTTGGTAATGATGTACAAAACAGACTGCTTGCTGCCCGTGATATTGATGAAAGCATTGTAGCTAAAGCGAACGTGGTGCGTAAAAAATTCACTCAAGAAGTTGATAGAGCGCTTAGAGGGGTTGATGCCCTTGTGCTGCCAACGCTTGCTGCGTTTCCCCTTAAAAGAACAGATGCACTTGCTGGTCAAAATGATCTTCAGATTAGTTCATTAACTAGGCCCTTTAATCTATCTGGGCACCCAGCCATCACCATTCCGATCCGCAACAACCTTGGTAAACCGGTGGGAATGCAACTTGTAGGCGCAAAAGGCAATGATGAAATGATTTGCTACATCGCCCAAAAAATCAGTGATTCAAATAAAACATACGCGTAAGTATTGGAGACAACCTATGTACAAAAATGCAGTAGATAAGAGTCAGTGGGGCGGAGAGGTTAAATTCAACAACCTACTTGCTGATATTAGAGCGCGTCGAGCTGAGTTTGAAGAGCAGCGTTATATTTCACAAGACATTATTGAGCAGTTTAAAGATATAGGGATTTACCGTTCTTTCGTGCCTGAAAGCTTTGGTGGCGGCGGCAATACGCCTAGTGAGTTTCTAAAAGCGATTGAAGCTATTTCTGCCGCAGATGGCTCTGCAGGTTGGGTGGCGAGTTTTGGAATGAACCCTGCTTACCTGGCTGCACTTCCTAAGGAAACCTTAGATAAAGTATGGGGCGAGTCTCCAGACATCGTATTTGCTGGAGGTGTATTTCCACCTCAGCATGCAGAAAAAGTAGACGGCGGATTTATTGTCAATGGTCGCTGGCAGTGGGGCAGTGGGTGTATGGGCGCGTCACTTTTAGGCGTCGGTATTATGCCTGGTGATGGCTCCAAAATTCCCAAAATGGCTGTTCTTCCTGCAAAAGACGTGACGATTGAGCATACGTGGAACGTACACGGCATGGTAGGAACCGGAAGCTTCGATTTGGTCGTGGATAACGTTTTTGTTCCAGAAGAATGGACCTTTATTCGCGGCGGTACTCCTTCTGTAGATTCAGCCTTTTTTAAATACCCTTCATTGTCATTTGCCTCGCAAGTATTGGCGGTTACAGCCCTTGGGATCGCTCGTGAAGCCATTGATGTTGTGGTCAATTCTGCAAAAGGCAGAAAGTCTGTTACTGGTGCACCTAATTTAGGTGAACGCCATTATGCACAAATTGATATCGCCAAAGCCGAAGCAAAACTGCGTTCATCAAGAGCGTTTTTCTATGAAGCAACAGATGAGGTATGGGATGCCATTGTTCGCGGTGAAACGCCGACACCTCAACAAGTCAGCTTAGTTCGATTAGCGACGACCAACGTGGCCCGTGAGTGCGCAGAAGCGACTCGCATTGCCTATCAATTAACTGGAATGCAAGGCGCATATTTAGACCATCCACTGTCTCGCTGCTTCCGTGATGCACATTTAGTAACTCAGCACGCCTTTATGGGCGAAGTTACTTATCAAAATGCCGGGGCAATGATGTTTGGTCATCAACCTTTCCCTGGCTATTTATAAACGATTATTAAACATTTTAGAGGAAAAATTATGACTGAATCAACGTCTCATCGAGTGCTTTTTTGTATTGGTGTTAACCAAAATTTCATGGACGCCACCAAAGATGTAATGGGTGATGTATGGCAAGCCTTCAGCGCCATGATGAAAGGCATTTCTGACCTTCCTGGTGTGAATGTACTGGGCATCATGGACGACGACCGCATTATGGTAGGCCCTTCTGCTACCGCCCCATGGACGGCTTACATAATGGCGGATGTGCCCGACCTTGAAACGGTTATTGCTGGCTGTGATTTCTTCCGCTCTACACCCGTCGGCGACGGTACTTACAGTTTGTGGAAATACTGCAAGGTAGAAGCGCGTATCGGGCGAGAACTTGTTGTACCAAATTAATTGTTGAGACAAAAACGATGACTTCATTGGTTAATTTAGACGCTCTTATCAACAGAGTAACTGCACTTGAAAACGAAAAGCGAGTGCGTGCTTGTATGAATCAGTACATGCACTTGTGCGATTTTTTAGGTCCAGGCTTTGACCTTAAGCCCTTGCTTGAACTGTTCACCAAAGACGCGGTTTGGGAAGGTAAAGGTAAGCGCTACGCGGGAACGTTTGGTCAGCATATGGGCATAGCAGCGATAGAGAAAATGTTCGCTAAATACATACCTGAGCCCGGCCATTTTGCCTTGAACGTGCATTGTTTAAGTAACGAGGTTATCGAGATTGATGGCATTACGGCAACAGGCAGTTGGGTATTACTCCAGCCGTCAGATTTTGTTGATGGGCGCTCGCAATTGAGCTGTGCGCAAATCACCGCTCAATTCCAGTTGACCGACAAAACATGCCAAATCAGCCATTTCAGAACTGAAAACCGGTTCAGTCGCCCTATGGCTGAGCCTTGGGATCATCATTCGTCGCTTCCTGTACCTAAATAAGCAAGGTGTACCCCTACCTAATTGGAGTTTGTAATGAAAACTGAAATTAACGTAAAAAATATTAGCAGTGCCGCAGATATGGTGCTGGATGACCGTGTTCATAAGTCTCTCTACTCCGATGAAAAAATATTCGAGGAGGAGTTAGATAAAGTATTTGATAACACATGGGTTTGGTTAGCTCACGAATCCGAGTTACCTGAGGCTGGCTCATATAAAACGGCGCAAATCGGTCGCCATCCTGTCATTGTTGTTCGTGATCGTAAAAAGAATATCCATGTGATGTTAAACCGTTGTCGTCATCGCGGTGCCACAGTTTGCGAAGGTAAAACAGGTAAAACCAAAGCATTCACTTGCCCTTATCACGGCTGGGGTTACGGTCTTGACGGTAGCCTTCGCGCGTTGCCTAAACCTGAAGAATACGAAAACATTTTAGACAAGGCAGAGTTTGGCTTAATCAAAGTCCGCACTGAATCTTACCAAGGAATGATTTTCGCTACGTTAAAAGATGATTTAGAGCCCCTAGAAGAGTTTTTAGGTGGGGCTAAAAAGTGGATCGATTTGTTTATAAAACAAGGTGGAGGCTACCCGCTTAAAGCGATGGGCGATCACCGGTTCCGTTTCCCTGGTAACTGGAAAATCCAATTAGAAAACACTACAGATGCTTATCACTTCCCGATTGTGCATAAGTCTTTTATATCGTCTTTAGACGAAGAGGCTGCTGACACGTTCGACTTCCTTGAAGGTGAAGGATTTGTAGAAGACTTAGGTAACGGTCATAGCGTCATGGTCATGATCCCTGAGTTGGTCGATTTAGAAGAAAACCTAGATGAGCCTATCCCTGAGCGTTATACCGCACTAGCGAAAGAACTAGCTGATGAAGGCCATTCAGATCTAGAAGTTCGTCGTTTAGTTCGTGCAGTCGGTGGTAGCGGCTTTAACTTAAATCTATTCCCGAATGTAGCCTGCTCGATGGCGTTCTTTCGTAATTTAGTGCCAATCAGCGTGAACGAAACTGAAATTCACCACATTGCGATTGGCGGTGACGGCGCCCCCCAAGCATTTAATCAAAAACGTATTCGTTTACATGAGCATTTTCAAGGCCCAATGGGCTTTGGTACGCCAGATGACGGTGAAGCGTGGGAGCGTGTACAAGCAGGCTCAATGGCCGGAAACGATGGCTGGATAATGCTAAACCGCGGTATGTCTAGGCTTTCGACCTCAGACGACGGCAACGTAAAAGGTGCAGTGTGTTCAGAAACAGGCATGCGTGCGGCGTATCAACAATATAAAAAGCTGATGTCTCAGCCTAGTAAACAATAAGGAATCATTCAGATGAAATTAGATACCCAGTTGCTTGCAGACGTGAGTGCATTTTTGAATATTGAAGCTGACATGCTGGATAACAAAGAGTATCAGCAGTGGTTAGATCTGTGGATTGAGTCTGGTTTGTACATAGTGCCTGTTGAGCATAACGCGACTGACTATGCTAACACGCTAAATGTTGCATACGACGACCACGAAATGCGTTTGCTTCGAATAGAGCGTTTGACCAGTGGTAACGCGATTTCTACTCAATTGAGTGAAAAAACAGTACGTACTATGTCGAGATTTCGCATTTTGGATGACGTTGATGGTGTGGTACGTGTGCGCTGTGCTTACTGTTTATATGAAAACAATAAGAACGGTTTGAGATGCTACCCCGCTAACCTGCAATTCAAATTAGTGCGAGACGGCGGCAGTTTCAAAATTGCCGAAAAAGTCGTGAAGATCATGAAGTCTAGTCAACACCTGACGACCGTCAGCTACTTATTTTAGGTGACGAAATGAATTCGAATAGCACCAAAGTCGCTTTAGTCACCGGCGCCGCCCAAGGCTTAGGTTACGTGATTTGCGAATCGTTAATCAAAGCGGGTTATTCAGTGGTTGTCAGTGATATAGATGCTGATACTGCGCGAAGTGCCGCTTTAGCACTCGATGATAGTGGTAAAAAAGCGCTCAGCGTTAAGTTAGACGTCATGCAAAAGCAAGACTTTGCTCACGCACTTACCTCCACTACTGAAGCGTTCGGTCATTGTGATTTGTTAGTCAACAACGCGGCCATGACGCCTACCACCGCCGTAATGGACATTACCCCTGAAGAGTTCAGTCAAGTACTCGACATTAACCTTCGCGGCAACTTTTTGGGTTGTCAGGTTTTCGGTCAGTACTTCGCTGATAAGGGCTTTGGGCGCATCGTTAACTTGGCCTCTTTAGCAGGCCAAATGGGCGGCACTGCATCGGGTGCTCATTATGCGTCTTCTAAGGCCGGCATCATGACCCTAACCAAAATATTTGCTAGGCAATTCGCAGATGCAGGCGTGACGGTCAATGCCATCGCGCCGGGACCTGTGGATGTGCCTTCTGTTCGCGACAAAGTACCAGCAGAGAAGTTAGAGCAAATTATCAACAATATGATCCCTGTTAAAGCAATGAGTAACCCCGCATTTATTGGTTCCATGGTAGTGATGTTAGCTGCCGACGAAGCCAATACCGTGACGGGAGCAACATGGGACATTAACGGCGGGATATTCATGCGTTAAGCATGAAAGGAGAGATTTATGAACAATGAATTAATCGATGCGGTCATTCAATCACGAACAGAGCAAGGCAGTGGAATTGCTGTGCTTGAATTAGTGGCCAAAGATGGCAAGCCGTTACCTGAGTTTACCGCTGGGGCGCATATTGATGTCCATGTGGGGAATGGCTTAATTCGTCAATATTCACTGTGTAACGACCCCGCAAGTAACGATGCATATCGCATTGGCGTGTTGAATGATCCTAATTCACGAGGTGGGTCTGTCAAAATTCACACTGATTTTGCCGCAAATCAAACAGTATCAATTAGCGCTCCTCGCAATCATTTTCCGCTTAATGAAAATGCAACAAAAACCATACTCGCTGGTGGCGGAATTGGCATTACACCCATGATGGCAATGGCTTACCGCTTGTTGCGAGAAGGCAAAGACTTTGAACTTCACTATTGCACCCGTACAAAAGGCGCAGGTGCATTTGAGCAAGAGCTAGTGGCCGAATTTGGCGACCGTGTGGTGTTTCATTATGACGACCAAGATAAGTCTCAACTTTTTGCGCCACAAACCACATTTAGCCCAGTTGATCCCGGTACCCATATTTACGTTTGTGGGCCAACAGGCTTTATGGATTGGGTTATCGATAATGCCAAAAAAATGGGTTATCCATCCGAGCAGGTACATTTTGAATACTTCAGTGCAGACGTTGACACAACTGGCGAGAGCTTTGAAGTGTACTGCGAGCAAAGCGATGTGACCGTTACAGTGGGAACCAACGATACCATCGCCAAGGCATTACAAAAAGCCGGTATTAAAGTCAGCATGTCGTGTGAAGAAGGCGTGTGTGGCACCTGCATTACTGACGTTTTAGAAGGCGAGCCTGATCACAGGGATCACTTTTTGACCGACGAAGAAAAGGCGGACAACGACCAAATTGCATTGTGTTGTTCTCGAGCAAAATGCAGTCGGTTGGTTATCGACCTTTAAGGTCATCGAATAAGCTAAATCATGATGAATTATCGCATCAATATAGACGGAGATATATTCGATTGTCCCAAAGGGCAAACCGTATTGATAGCGATGAATCGAAACGGCGGAACATGTTTACCTGTGGGGTGTTGCTCTGGCGGTTGCGGCATATGCAAAGTCATAGTGCTCGAAGGTAAATATCAAACAAAGGTGATGAGTAGGGCAAAGGTTTCGTTGGAAGACGAGAAAAAAGGCGTCGCACTAGCGTGCCGGATTTTACCTGAAAGTGATCTAACACTATGTCGCACTGAGACTTAACAGACGGCAGAAAACAGTCTGGTCGCCTAGCGTGTTTAGTCGACCCAAAATAAAAATGAGTGGGAGAGAGCAAATGCGCAAAGGTGTCATTAGACCAGGGCATATTCAATTGAGAGTCATGGATATGGAAGAAGCCCTAAAACACTATCGAGATCTTATTGGCTTGATTGAAGTTAATCGTGATGAACAAGGTCGAGTGTATCTAAAAGGCTGGACCGAGATAGATAAATATTCAGTCATTCTGGTGCAATCGGACACACCTGGATTGGACTTTATCGGTTTTAAAGTCACAAATGATAAGGTGCTTAGCACGCTTGAAAATGACCTTGAAACCCATGGCTGCGAAGTAACAGAAATTCCCGCAGGTGACCTTGATGCATGCGGGCGTCGTATCAGCTTTGTTGCACCATCAGGGCATACCTTTGAGCTGTATGCCGAAAAAGAACAAACAGGTAAGTGGGGGATCGCTGAGATCAACCCTGATCCTTGGCCGCTAAACCTATCAGGTATGAAGGCTGAGCGTTTTGACCATTGTTTATTAATGGGTCCTAACGTTCCAGCGACCCAAGCATTGTTTAGTGATGTGCTTGGTTTTGATTTGTCAGAGCAAGTCGTTACCCCAGATAACACGGTCGCTGCAGCCTTTATGAGTTGTAGTATGAAAGCGCATGATATTGCTTTTGTTGAATGCCCTGAGCCTGGCAAGCTGCATCATGTTTCTTTCTTATTGGAGACATGGCAAGACCTGCTAAAAGCGGCAGATTTACTCACCATGACAGAAACCAAAAAAGATGTCGGGCCTACACGGCACGGCTTAACCAGTGGCCAAACGGTTTACTTCTTTGACCCATCTGGAAACCGCAACGAAGTCTTCTGTGGCGGTGATTATCATTATCCAGATCACCCTCCTGTTACGTGGAAAGCCGAAGATTTGGGCAAAGCCATCTTTTATCACGAACTCGTTATTCACCCTACGTACCTAGAAGTACTAACTTAATTTATGGAGTTGTAAAGTGACTGAATTCAAACACTTTATTAATGGAGCCTATTGTGGCTCACAAAGCGGTAAGACGTTTGAAAATCGTAACCCGGTGGACAACAGCTTACTTGGCTTAGTACACGAAGGTGGTCGGCCTGAAATAAATGCTGCAGTAAGCGCAGCAAAGGCAGCGTTAACCGGCCCTTGGGGCAAGTTGACCCAAGCGAATCGATTGGCATTGCTACATAAAGTAGCAGATCGTATTAATGAGCGCTTTGAAGAGTTTTTGGTTGCAGAGTGTTTGGATACCGGTAAACCACGTTCGTTAGCGTCACATATTGATATTCCACGTGGCGCAGCGAACTTCAAAACGCTGTCAGATACCTTAATTAACGACCCTACTGAAGCATTCAGTATGGATACACCGGATGGCACAGGAGCAACTAATTTAGGCTTCCGTAAGCCTAAAGGCGTTATCGCTGTTATCTCGCCTTGGAACTTACCATTGCTCTTAATGACGTGGAAAGTGGGGCCTGCACTGGCCTGTGGTAATACTGTGGTGGTGAAACCTTCTGAAGAAACCCCTGCCACTACCACTTTGCTTGGCGAAGTCATGAACGAGTGCGGTGTTCCACCTGGTGTGTTCAACGTGGTGCACGGATTAGGGCCTGACTCAGCGGGTGAATTTTTAACCCAACATCCTGACGTAGACGGCATAACCTTTACGGGTGAGACCCGCACGGGTGAAGCCATCATGCGTGCAGCGTCGGTAGGCCTGCGCAATATTTCACTGGAATGTGGTGGTAAAAACCCAGCAATTGTTTTTGCCGATTGCGACATGGACAAAGCGATAGAAGGCACTATGCGCTCGGCATTCGCTAACTGTGGGCAAGTTTGTTTAGGCACTGAACGGGTTTACGTTGAACGTCCTATTTTTGATGAATTTGTACGTCGCCTGACTGACACCGCAAAAGCTTTAAAATTAGGCGTACCTGAAGAAGAGGGCGTCAATATGGGGCCTTTAGTTAGCTTAGAGCACAAAGATAAAGTGCTGAGTTATTACGCGCTGGCGGTGGAAGAAGGGGCTAAGGTCCATCTTGGCGGCGGCGTACCTCAGATGGGCGGTGAACTTGACCAAGGGGCTTGGGTTGAACCGACGATTTGGACAGGCTTAAGTGAAGACTCACGAACCGTTAAAGAAGAGATATTTGGCCCTTGTTGTCACATTCAGCCTTTTGATAAAGAAGACGAAGTGATTGAAATGGCGAATGCCACAGTCTACGGCTTAGCAGCCTCTGTTTGGACCGAATCAACCTCTAAAGCGATACGTGTATCTCAGCAATTAGATGTGGGCATCGCTTGGGTTAATTCTTGGTTCTTACGCGATTTGCGCACCGCTTTTGGTGGCGCGAAGCAATCCGGTATTGGTCGTGAAGGCGGCATCCATTCCCTTGAGTTCTATACAGAGCTTAAAAACATCTGTATCAAAATATAGAGAGCGAACCATGAATGAAGCAAATATAAAACAATGTGGCGAGCAACTATACAAAGCGCTACGCAGCGGAAATACGATTAAACCGCTGACCGAAGTATTCCCCGATATGACCATCGGTGATGCATACCAAGTGTCACTGCATTTGAATGAATTAAGACTGGCTGATGGCGAACGCGTCATCGGTAAAAAAATCGGTGTGACCTCAAAAGCAGTGATGAACATGCTCAAAGTGGGGCAACCTGATTTTGGTTTTTTGACCGACAAAATGGTGTTCAGTGAAGGGGAAGAAGTTCCTATTAGCGCAAACCTAATTCAGCCAAAGGCCGAAGGTGAAATCGCCTTTATCTTAAAAGACGATTTGCTTGGTCCAGGTATTACCGCAGCTGATGTACTAGCGGCAACTGACTTTGTGATGCCAGCCATCGAAGTTGTCGATTCACGCATCGAAGATTGGAAAATTAAAATCCAAGACACGGTTGCTGATAACGCTTCATGTGGCGTGTTTGTCTTAGGCGATCGTGCGGTAAATCCCCGTGATGTTGACTTATCTACCTGCGGCATGGTGGTAGAGAAAAACGGAGCCATCGTATCTACAGGTGCAGGTGCAGCAGCATTAAGCAGCCCAGTAAACTGCGTAGCCTGGTTGGCCAATACATTAGGGGCATACGGTATTGCACTCAAAGCAGGTGAAGTGATTATGTCCGGCTCGTTAGTGCCCCTAGAGCCAGTTCAAGCCGGAGATTCTATGCGTGTTTCTGTTGGTGGTATCGGCAGCGTGTCAGCACGCTTTGTGTAGCCTCGATTCTTATTGCTTATAGGTGAATGAAACTATGAATAACAAACTAAAAGCCGTCATCATCGGGCCAGGCAATATAGGCACTGACTTGCTGATGAAAATGAAGCGTTCAGACTGGATTGAACCCATCTGGATGGTTGGCATTGATGAAACCTCTGAAGGGTTAAAACGTGCGCGTGAAATGGGTATCAAAACCTGTGCAACAGGCGTAGATGGCGTACTGGAGCAAATAGTAGCTGATGATATCCGTATCGCTTTTGATGCAACATCTGCCTACGTTCATGCAGAAAACAGCCGTAAGCTTAACGAGCTGGGCGTGATTATGGTTGATTTAACGCCAGCCGCGGTTGGTCCATTCTGCGTGCCGCCGGTGAACCTTGCTGAGCATGCCAAAAAGCTAGAAATGAATGTGAATATGGTGACCTGTGGTGGCCAAGCAACTATTCCAATGGTGGCTGCGGTATCACAAGTGCAGGATGTGGAATACGGCGAAATTATCGCCACGATTTCCTCTAAATCTGCAGGTCCTGGTACCCGCAAAAACATAGATGAATTTACCCGCACCACTGCCAGTGCCTTAGAGCAAGTGGGCGGTGCGACTAAGGGCAAAGCCATTATTATTATTAATCCTGCCGAGCCCCCATTAGTCATGCGCGACACAGTGCATTGCCTTACCAAAGACACGCCAGATGAAAAAGCCATTACAGAATCCATTTTAAACATGGCCAAAGAAGTACAAAAGTACGTGCCTGGCTACCGTATTAAAAATGGCCCTGTGTTTGATGGCAATCGTGTTTCGGTCTTCTTGGAAGTGGAAGGCTTGGGGGATTTTTTACCTAGGTACTCGGGCAACTTAGACATCATGACTGCGGCTGGTTTACGCACCGCTGAAATGTTTGCGCAAGAAATCGCGTCAGGCAGTGTTCAATTGCCAGCCCGAGCATAACAGGAGACTTGATACATGAATTTATCCGGAAAAAGCGTCACCTTGCATGACATGAGCCTTAGAGATGGTATGCATGCCAAGAGACATCAAATTAGCAAAGAGCAGATGGTCACAATTGCCAAAGGAATGGACCAAGCGGGCATTCCGCTTATTGAAGTGACCCATGGCGATGGCCTAGGTGGCTCTTCGGTAAACTACGGATTTCCTGCGCATTCAGATGAAGAATACTTGAGCGCAGTCATACCACAGATGACACAAGCCAAAGTGTCGGCATTGCTGATCCCCGGTATTGGCACTGTTGATCATTTGCGAATGGCGAAAGACTTAGGTGTGTCCACGCTACGCGTTGCTACTCACTGCACAGAAGCGGATGTGTCAGAGCAGCATATTGGCTTAGCGCGTAAGTTGAACATGGACACAGTGGGCTTTTTGATGATGGCACATATGTCATCGGCCGAAGCCATTGTCGAGCAAGCCAAATTGATGGTTAGCTACGGCGCAAACTGCGTGTACTGCACGGATTCTGCGGGCTACATGCTACCGACCGAAGTGAGCGAAAAAATTGGTCTGCTGCGCAGCGAATTGCCAAGTGACATCGAAATCGGCTTTCACGGACATCACAATATGGGTATGGCGATTGCCAACTCGTTAGCCGCTGTTGAAGCCGGTGCAAAGCGTATTGATGGCTCAGTTGCTGGTTTAGGCGCTGGCGCGGGTAACACTCCTTTAGAAGTCTTTGTTGCTGTACTAGAGCGTATGGGCGTGAAAACGGGCGTGGATTTATTCAGCATTATGGATGTAGCAGAAGATCTTATTGTTCCCATGATGGACCACCCAATTCGCGTCGATAGAGAGGCCCTAACGCTAGGGTATGCCGGCGTATACAGCTCATTTTTACTGTTTGCCCAACGCGCAGAGAAAAAATACGGCGTTTCAGCAAGAGACATTCTGGTTGAACTCGGTCGCCGAGGTACGGTTGGTGGCCAAGAAGACATGATTGAAGACGTCGCGCTAACGTTAAGCAAGCAGCTATCAGCAAATTAATAGGACTTTAGACATGGGTAATTTAACAAAAGAGCAAGTAAATCAACTTGCTGAGCATTTAGAAAACGCTGAACTAGAAGCGTATGAAGTCACCAAGATCACTGATGACTTTCCTGACATGACTTACGAAGATGCGTTTGATATCCAATGGGAAATCAGACGTCGTAAAGAGGCCCGTGGTAACAAAATAGTGGGCATGAAAATGGGCCTGACGTCATGGGCAAAAATGAAGCAGATGGGCGTTGAAAACCCCTGCTACGGCTTTCTTGCTGACTATTTCAGTGTGCCTGATGGCGGCGAGATAAAGTTCGACGAACTGATTCATCCAAAAATTGAGGCGGAATTAGCGTTTGTCACTAAAAAGGCCCTCAAAGGCCCAGGTGTTCACATTGCTGATGTATTAGCGGCGACAGATTTTGTCATGCCAGCGGTTGAGGTGATTGACTCTCGCTATAAAGATTTCAAATTTGATTTAAAAAGTGTGATTGCAGACAACAGTTCTTCTACGCGCTTTGTGACGGGTGGGCGCATGAAGCCGGCATCTGAGTTAGATCTGAAAAACTTAGGTGTGGTCATGGAAGTCAACGGCGAAGTCGTTGAAGTAGGCGCAGGTGCCGCCGTGTTAGGTCACCCTGCAGCGTCGGTTGCCATGCTTGCCAACATGCTGGGTGAGCGCGGTGAAGAATTGCCCGCAGGCTCATTCGTGATGATCGGAGCCATTACCGCTGCAGTACCTGTCAAGAAAGGCGACAATTTTACCGTGCGCTATCAAGACTTGGGCACTTTATCAGGCAAATTCATTTAATTACTACGTCATTTAAACGTAAAGGAGCTAACGATGCCAATCATCAATGTAAACATGATGGAAGGACGCACCACTGAACAAAAAGAAGCGCTTATCAAAGCGGTATCAGAAGCGGTAACCGCTTCAATCGGCGCACCAGAGCAAAATATACGTGTGCTTATTACTGAATACCCCAAAGCACATTGGGGCATTGGTACCTTACCTGCGCACAAAGCAGGGCGCTAAACAGTTTAACAACGAGTAGGACAATATCATGAGTAATACTAAGTTTGACCCAAGAGACTTTAGAAGCGCCTTAGGACATTTTCCTACCGGTGTTACTGTTATCACTACATTAGATAAAGATGGCGCACCGATAGGATGCACGGCAAGTAGCTTTAATAGTGTGTCGGTGGATCCTGCACTCGTGCTATGGAGTGTCGATAAAAACGCCTATAGCGCCACGATATTTGAACATGCTGAACACTTTGCTATTAATGTTTTGAGCGAAAATCAGGTCGCTACATCGAATAAATTTGCTGGTCGCGGAGAAGATAAATTCAAAGATGTTGCTTATGCTTCCGGCTTAGGCGGCGTGCCTCTACTTGAAGGTTGCGGCGCACAGTTTGAGTGTAAAACCTGGAATGTATATGACGGTGGTGATCACCTAATTATTGTTGGCGAGGTCATTGAGTATTCACATAATGACTCAAAAACGCCACTGGTTTTTTCTCGCGGTAGTTATTCCATAACCTCTCAGCACCCAGCATTAAATAGCGAAAGTGCTGAACATAGCAATAGTGATTTTTTGAATGACTTTTTGCTCTATCAGCTTAACTCAACAATCTCGCAATATAGAAAAGAGCTGTACCCCATTCTTATTGATGGATGCAATGTTACGCCCGAGCATTGGCGAATACTAACGATTCTAAAACAGTCTGCGACGTCAGATTTTGGCGAGTTAAGTGATTTGGTGATGCAGCCTGAAAGGGATTTAAGACAGTCTCTTGAGATGTTAAAAGAATTAGGTGTTATCGAATGTAATGCCGACGCAATTTCTCTAACGAGTAAAGGTGTTGAATTACAGAGTGAGCTTTTCTGCATTGCTAAAAAACACGAAGCGGAGTTTTTAAGTAGGCTGTCAACTGACGAAGTTAGTGCACTAAAAAATGGACTTAAACGGATCGTAGAATCGCTGTGAATCAGCTCTAAGCATCTGATTTAGCGGCTAAGGCTGTGCATTTCCCTTGATGTGGGTGATGTGCAGTTTTGTCGTTTCAGTCCGTTTAACATTTCAGTTTCCTTTTGATTTTGTCACTCGCTATTTTCATGGTGACATTTATTTTTCAAAGACCAACGTAATTAACTTAGCCATACACAAATGAATATAAAATTATCTGTTGTTGACCAAAGTCCAGCGCATAAATCACATAGTAAACAAGAAGCCCCTTTACTGACGGTAGAATTGGCCCGACTTTGTGATGAACTCAATTACCATAGATTCTGGGTGGCGGAGCACCATGACAGCGTGCATTTCGCTAACCCGTGCCCTGAAATACTTATCGCCCATATTGCGAGCGTAACGCGGCGTATCAAGGTGGGTAGTGGTGGTGTGATGCTATCTCATTATAGCCCGTTAAAAGTGGCGGAGTGTTTCTCTATGCTTGCCACTTTGCACCCAAATAGAATTGACTTGGGAGTAGGACGAGCGCCGGGCGGCACTGAGCTAACCTCTGCTGCTCTTGCTTTTCCGCATCGTGCTACTAATAGTCAATATTACGCTGAGCAAGCTCAACTACTGGAACAATTTATTCACTGTTCGTTTGAGCCAAATCATCCTTTTCACGCTATTCATGTTATGCCTGATATGAGTTCAGTGCCCGATTTATGGATGCTAGGGTCAAGTGGTGGCAGTGCTAAATTAGCCGGACAGTTAGGATATCATTTAGCGCTGGCGCGGTTCATTGACCCTGCTGGTTGTAATCCCGCTATCTTTGACGCGCATCAAAAAGCCTGGCAAGACGCCGGTCATAACCATGAGTTACAGCGAATATTGGCTATTGCTTGCTTTTGTGCAGAAACCAAAGAAGAGGCAAAATTAATAGCCGGAACTGCGGTATTTCGTAAGTTTGCTACGCAATTTGGTCAGCATGAAACTTTCTTAACACCCGAGCAAGTGCGTGACCGCTACAATCGCTTATCTATCTCTGAGCAGGCAATTTTTGACCAAGTAGAGTCAAGTTACACCATTGGCACGCCAGAGCAGTGCTGGGCAGAAATAGAAATGTTGGCGAATGAGTTTACTACACAAGAAATATCATTAGTGACGGTGACCCATAGTCAAGAGCATCGCCTGAATAGCTATCATTTGTTAGACCTAGGTCGCTAAAAAGCACTCGCTACACGTGTTGAACCTACAACAAACGATATAGTATCTATGATATTGAAGCTTAATATTAAAAGCTTCAACCGACCGTAAATACAGTCAAGCATTCTTCAATGTGAAGAATGCTCAGTGCTCAGGCTTAGTCGCGCTTGCTTAATAGTCTTCGCTATAAAGCAGGCACCGTCATCTTCAAAAGTAGTTATAATTGAAGTTAACACCGTAGGTTCTAGGTAGGCCTGCAGTGCGAACATAAGGGCCATTTCCACCTCTGTAAGCAGCTTGATAGTAATACTCATCCGTTACATTACGAGCCCAAAGTGTCACTCTCCACGTTCCTAATATTGAGCCAATGCCTACTCTAACATTTGTAGTTGAAAAGCTCTCTGTTGCCCGCTCAGGTTGCACACCGCCACTGGTGTCATCTTGAAAAGAATAATCAAGTGCGACGTCCATTATATAACTGTTGCCAACTTCCCACTCATACTTAGCGAGTATATTGTGGCTCCATTTTGGCGATTGCGCTAACGTTCCGCCTGAGGCATCACGGTAAACTGTGTTTGGCCATTGGCTGGCACTTACATCAACCGCTTCCCATTCTTTAATCTCAGTATCTAAATAGGCGGTGCCAAGACGAATGGTCAGGTTGTCTGTGGGAAACCAATTAAGATCTAGCTCAGCGCCAATGATCTCGGATTCGGGGATGTTCGTTAAACCCGCTATGTTGCCGACAAAGGTGACATCCACATCAGCTTCTTGCTTATCTTCGTAATCATAATAAAAAGTGGAGGCATTAAGCTGCATACTGCCATCTAATAATGTGGCTTTAATCCCCAGTTCGTATGATGTCAATAGTTCTTCATCATACGGTACTAACTGGCTTGTGGTATTAGAATTAGCGCCGTTGAAGCCGCCTGATTTAAAGCTGTGAGAAATTGTGGCATAGCCTAAGATGTCTTTGTTGAAAGCATAATCAGCGCCAATCTTTCCCATCCAGCGATTAGTTTTAATTTGGTCATCTGTAAGATGAAATGCGTCATTAATATTCTGTGTTCCGAGCAAATTAAAAATATAAGTATCGGAAACGGGGTTGTCATCTACGACACCGCAAGCACCTGCAGCTAAACTAGCGCCAAAAGCGCCATTGAGAAAATTTGATAAACTGCCTTCACCCGCATCATAGGTGCAACCGCTCCAATCTCTGGTTTCTTCTGTGTATCGTAGACCTGATGTAATGCGAAAGGCATCTGTTAACTGCCATTCGACATGGCCGAAAATAGCGGCAGATTCAGTTTGTTGGTTGTAAGTGGTATCTAGCTCTGTAATGGGAAATTCAACGAAGGCTGTAGGCATTGAAAATGCTGCGGCCGCGAGACCAAAATAAGAATCTGCCATAAAATAATGGTACGACTCATCTATTTCATCTTTAGAATAATACACCCCTGCAATCCATAATAAATTCTCAGTTTCACCACTAATACGGAACTCTTGTGAAAAAACATCTAAGTCGGTCACGTTGATATTACTTGAATCTACGCTAGCGCTGCCATCCCAATCATTCGCTTCTTCTCGTTCAAAGTGGTCGTAGCCCGTAACAGAAGTAAATGAAACATCACCGAACTGCCAATCTAATTTGGCTGATACGCCCTTTAACTCGTTGTCTCTTTGGGGCCGAATATCCCAAGTTTCGCCTGTACTCGGGTTGGTGTAGCTATTCGTCCAGTCTGCTTTCGTCGCGTCACCTGTCGAGTACCAAGGCGGGATTTCCCCAAAGTTAGCACCTGTTGGCAACACGTAATCTGCAAGGCCTAGATAGGGCTGATCATACTCAGCTAATCCGACTATGGTGCCATCATAAGTTGTATTTGCTGTGTTTTCGGATTTGTCTTTTACGTAATGTAAATTCAACAATAATGTAGCATCGTCATTTAGCGTTATGTCAAACATGGTTCTCATCGCTAACTGATTTTTCTTTCCTAATTTATCATCACGAGTGAGACTATCCTGCCAACCCTCATCAGATTGAATCGTTTTTAACGAAAACCGCCCGTTCACTGAGTCGCTAATGCTATTACTGACATAGAATTCTAACTCAGATTCATTAAAATTATTGTAGCCAAGGTCAAACCCCATCTCTAAATCTTCAGTGGGTTTGTTACTGATAAAATTAATTTGCCCTGCCGTTGTATTGCGCCCAAACAGGTCGCCTTGTGGCCCCTTTAATACTTCAACGCGTTGAACATCGAATACTATTCCTCGACTCATCACCGAATATGGCATAGATATTTCGTCAAAATACAAACCAACGGTGGAAGAGGATGCGGTCGAATAATCTTGGAAGCCGACTCCTCGAATTGTGTATAAAGGTACACCAGTTGCAGAGGTTTCGTTGACTGTTAATCCTGGAGTATGAACTGCAAGATCTTGGGATGACTTCACACCGAGATCTTTGAGTTGCTCCCCATTAAATGCGCTTACTGTGATACCCACTTCATTCACATTCTGGGCATGCTTTTGTGCAGTGACCTCTATTACTTCTAATTTTCTGGGGCTATCTTCAGCTGATGCCGGTGCAGTTGATGCACCCACATAGGCTGCCGCTAAAGCTAAGGAAACTCGATTTAAGTAAAAACGTTTATCTATATTCATATGTGTTCTCTATTTTTATTGTTTTTGCTTTACCTAATCAAAGAGCCCTTCCTTAGCGATGATTAGACTAAATGGTAGAATTGACGGTTGGAGCTTTACATTTACAATACTTATTAAAAGTGCCCTGAGGGTGTAATTTCAGTCACTACACCTTAATGAAGCTGGCGTAGCGCTTTTGCTTTTTCCTGCAGGTTTGACTTGCTACCAATCTATTTTGACCACCCGTAAACCTCAGCTATTTCCAAAGTGCTGATAAGCGTTCGAGTGTTGACTGCGCCGCATCGATATATGCTTCTTGGTGATCATTCAACGCTTGTCCGCCCATGCCCGAGTGGATCTCTAAAAAAGGATCTTCAATGCCACTTGATTCCCCGCTTAACGCTTCTATTACGGCCAAGCCGTGGTATGGAACGGTCGATGGGTTGTATCCGCCTTCATGGCACATAACTAGGCGTCCTTGGCACAACTTCTCTGCGGTGGTCATAAGCATCTGAGTCAAAGTGCGATAGCCTTTGCTAGTCATCATTTGTCTGCCTAAAGGGTCATAGGCACCGGCATCGAAGCCGCTTGGAACGATAATTAGGCCAGGTTTAAATTCCTCTAAAGCGGGAATGACAAGCTTCTCAAAGCTCTTGATATAGGCTTCAACCCCAGAGCCTGGAGGTAACGGAATATTAAAGTTAAACCCTAGGCCTTTTTCTGAGCCTATATCTTCTCGTGCGCCTGAATCGGGGGGAAAGCAATTGTCTTGATGAATCGAAATGGTGAGCACGCTAGGATCTTGATAAAATATATGTTCTGCGCCATTACCGTGATGAACATCCCAGTCAACCAATGCCACTTTTTTTAAACCTAAGTTGTTAAGTGCGTGTTTTGCTGAAATAGCAGCATTACTTAACAAGCAAAACCCCATGGCGGTATCTGGTAGCGCGTGGTGACCAGGCGGTCTGACTAATGCGTAGCCATTTTTGACTGTTCTATTAACGACGGCTTCTGTAAGTTCTAAAACACCACCAGCCGCTAGCCTAGCAATGTCTAGAGAGCCAACTCCCATGGGTGAAAATGCGCCTGCATCTCCGCCTGTCTCGTTTAGGATGATGAGTTTATTTAAATACTCAGGAGTGTGAACACTGAGAATTTCGTGGTCAGAGATAGGGCGATCATCTATTAATTGCAGCTTTTTAACCAAACCACTGGCGTCTAACAGATTTTTAAAACGTCGTTTGGCTTCAGGGTTTTCAACGTGCATCAATGGTTGCACATTAAAATCAGAAGGTATGATACCTGCAGCATTCCCAGTGTCATGCCACATGTATCTTTCATTCCATACAAATCCGGTTTTTAACATTTTCTACCTACTTATTTTTAATTTGTTATATAAAAAGATGAAAATATTACCCGCGAAAATTGGTTCGCACTGACATGATTAAAATCCTATATTGTTATAAATTTAATCAGTTTTTGAGTAATTATTAGGCATTAAATCACTCTGTTATTGTCATTGCATTGACACTTTATGCCATTGTTTTGACATTTCAGGACAAACGATTGCGATTTAATTGAATCGGTAGTTTTTATACTCAAAGGTGAGTTTGGTGCGGATGTGAATGAATTCTGATTTTACTGATAGGTCTTTTATATTTAACTTTTCTTGAAAATTGATAATAGGCACTTATTAGTAAATCGTGATTAACGAAATTATTTCAACGTAATTTTAAAGATGATTCTCGATGCAAAATTTGGTATCTCAAATTCACAACCATAGAGGCTTCAATTCTTAGTAAAATAAACGGAAAACTTATAGTTTAGCCGGAGATAACACTGTTCAGAAAAAACACTATTGACTTCAGTATCCTCATACAGCAAGTTACTTATTACCTGTTAAGACATAAGCTGATTTCTCAGTACGAGAGAAATTGAGTAGGATTTGTATTGAACGGTAATAAAAAATTATATTTGTCAGCAAGATTTGTAACCTATTTGGTAGATTTTTTACTATATAAGGGGATAGACCCTGCTCTTTATATTGATGGATATAACTTGGCAGAAACAACTCATGAATTAACTTCTCCTTTAGATATAGAGTATATATCTGACATTTTCGACAATATCTCAAAGAGCCTTTCTATTCCTTTTTTAGGTTATGAATTGGCAGATAAATTTCAATTTGAAAATAGCAGCATAATGGTTAAAGCTATGTTGAGCTCTGAAAATGTAGAAGGTTTTTTTAATACGGTAGTCAAATATGATAAATATGTAGATAGTGCAATAGAAGTGAATTTCTCTTGTAAAAGTAGTGAGGCTGTTTTCGATATTGAACTGTTTTCTCCTAAAAACGTAAATACGACACAAGTAACAATTTATTTGATTTCATTTATTATTTTAACCTTGAAAAAGGTGACTCGGGCCGAGGTCCCTTTGACTAAAATAGATGTTGTCAGCAACGTTGTTGCTGAGGCAATTTGTAATAGTTTCAATACGCAAGAGATTGAGATTAAGAAACATTGCGCACGAAACAGGCTATTTTTCGACCGTGAATTTTTAAGCAGAAAACTCTCCTCGTCTAATCTTTTATTGCATGAAATACTCTGTTCCGCCCTTGACCAACATTTCTCACCGCAGAGTGAAAACATCAATATCATTGATGTGGTGCGCAGAGAAATATTAATGCAAAACTACCAATCTAACGCCAATGTATGCTCCGTTTCACTGGGGTTGAATATGACTGAACGAACGTTGCATCGCCGTTTAGCTGAGCATGATACGACCTTTAAGAAGCTGAAACAGCAAACGATAATCGAGCGGTCTATGTATTACTTAGCGAACACGAATATGTCTGTTAATGAGATATCGTACGAGGTGGGTTACTCAGAAGTCAGTGCTTTCAGTCGAGCATTTAAGTCATACTGTAACGAGTCTCCCCAAGATTATAGAGTGACTTCGAAAAACATCGTTTAGCTATTTGTGGTCATGCATACGCTTGATGAATAAAGTGCCCCCTCATCATGCTTTTTACGGATATAACGCACTCAGCACATAAATCTTTGTTTTTTAGAATGATGTATACAGTGCGTTACTCTTTTTCAGTCTTGCAGCCAATAAATGGGAGATAAAAGTTGCTCTCAGTTTGAAAAGCGTTTTCCCGCATGTGCTAATTCAACGAGCAGAGGGCTTGGCTTCCACCATTCTTTGCCCGTGACTTGATAGAATTGTTGGATTGACTCCAGAACTTTATCTAACCCAATCGTATCGGCGTAGAACATTGGCCCACCTCTGTATCGAGGGAATCCATAACCATTTAGCCAAATGACGTCTATGTCACTGGCTTGCTTGGCAATACTTTCTTCTAAAATTTTAGCGCCTTCGTTAATAAGTGCATAAATTAATCTTTCTTGAATATGCGCTTGGCTAATTTCCTGTTGAGGTATTCCATGTAATTTTGCTTCTTGTTGAAATATTGCTAACGCCGCGGGATCTTCTGATTTCACCCCAGCTTCATCATATTGATAAAAGCCTTTTTGTGTTTTTTGGCCAAGTCGGCCAGCTTCAACCATCAGGTTTGCGGCGTGAAAATACAAAGGATTTTTGGATAGGTTGGGGTTCTCTTTACGCGCGTTATAGGCAATGTCTATTCCTGACATATCATTAACCGCAAGCGGTCCCATGGCCATTCCCCAGTCCACCATCGCTTGGTCAATTTGACTTGGCGTGGCGCCTTCGAGCAATAATGAATTCGCTTCACGACCGTAACAAGAGTACATCCTGTTACCTACAAAGCCGTAACACATGCCTACCACGCTGGATATTTTGCCAATGTGTTTAGCCAGAGCAACTGCTGAAATGAGTGTTGTTTCGCTGGTCTCCTTGCAGCGTACAATTTCTAGTAGCTTCATGATGTTGGCAGGACTGAAAAAATGCATACCTAAGACTTTCTCTGGGCGCGCGGTAGACTCGGCAATTTCTTCTATATCAAGGTAGGAGGTATTGCTAGCCAAAATCGTCTGCGGTTTACACACGGCATCAAGCTTCCTAAAAATTTCTCGTTTAACCTCCATGCTTTCAAACGCAGCTTCGATAACTAAATCGACATCATGCAAGTCGTCGTAACAACAGGTTGCCTTCATCATCTTTAAGCGAATGTCCATTTGCTCTTGAGATATACGTTTCGAAAGCACCATTTTTTTATAACGCTCAGTGATCCCACTTGTGCCGCGAGCTAAATTTTCTTCAGATGTTTCAACTAAAATGACAGGATAGCCTCTGTCCAAAAAGCTCATAGCGATACCGCCGCCCATTGTACCAGCACCAATAATCGCAATCTGTTCGATATGTAGTGGTTCGATTTTGTTTAATGTAGCTGGGTATTTAACTGCGGCTTTCTCTGCAAAAAAAGCATGGCGCATTGCGGCCGATTCGGTGGATTCACGGCAAGATAAAAAGTATTCTCTCTCCTTTTTCAAACCTTGGTTAAACGGTAAGTTAAGGGCGTTTTCAATAGAGTCTATTGCGCTTTGTGGCGCTTGTTGCCCCCTTGCGCGCTTGGCTAGTTTAGCTCGATATTGTGCAAAAATTGTATCCTCAGCCTCGCCCATCTTCACATTTAGCAACGGCGTCGCAATCACAGGCTGCTTAAGCGCTACTTGCTGTGCGAATTCGATAGTCTTTAAAACAAGATCATCTGAAACTATTTTATCAACAATACCTTTGGCTTGTGGTGATGCAATATCAATATGTTTACCTGAGGTTATCAACTCAATAGCGCTTTCGACCTCGCATACTCTAGGTAATAGTTGTGTGCCGCCCGCACCAGGTATTAGACCCAAATTGACTTCAGGTAGGCCAACTTTTGTACCCGTTAACGCAACCCGATAATGGCAGGAAAGTGCCGTTTCGAAACCACCCCCAAGGACGGTTCCAAATAAGGCCGCCACGATTGGTTTTGGGCTGTTTTGCAGCTCGCTTAGTACGCTTGGTAGGTGAGGGGGCTGAGGTGGCTTACCAAACTCTAATATATCAGCTCCGGCAATAAATGTTTTACCAAGGCATTGGAGCACAATACCGTCAATTTCTGGATTTGCTAACGCTACTTTCAACGTTTCTAATAGACCCTGCCTTACGGCTTGTGACAGTGAATTAACTGGGGGGTTGTTAATTGTGAGCAACCCAATATTCTCCCGCTGTTCGAGAGTAACGACAGATGAATGCATACTTAAGACCTTACTGGTTTATCTAACTGGTTATTGAAACCGAGTTATAAGGTGGAGAATTGACTTACTTGAACAACCGGACTCGTATTGGTGAAATTTTCAACGTCGGCCATTATCTCTTCGCCAGCTTCCTTTATGGCGGTGAGAAACTCTCTAGTAGTTTCAAATATCAAATAACCTATGGCGAAATAGGGTGCTTTTTGGGGGCCTTCAAGCACTTTTGCTTCATCTAGTTCAATACGTTGTAGTCCAAAAGGGGTATATTTTTCTTTGACTAAATCTAAATGAAATGAACGGTAGTAATTACTGTTGAATTCATTTCCTGGCTTATTTGGGTACATAATGGCGACTCTGATCATCGTATTCTCCGTGCAACCGAATAAGCCAAGTGGCCTATTCGTTATTTTAAACCTCCAAGACGATTAAAAAACTTAGAAGATGCAGCAGGCAAAGTTCCGTGTGCGTTAAATAGATTTTCTTCTGTGTAACGTAACGATGGTTTGACCAGCATTTTGTAAAGTCTTTTTAATAAATCTTGGGCTTCGTATCCGACCCAGCCATTTGGCAATAGGTCATCGGGTAAATCAGGATCGCGCAGCTGTATTCTACGATAGTCATGTATCAGTACTGCGCGATAAATAAAGCTTTCTTGTGGGCTAAGTGCTGCGACGTCAATTTTGCTATGCAATGCACGATAGAAACCGAGAAAGTCTTGATAGGAAATCTGTAATTCAGAGACATCCCACTTCTCATTCACTAACCCTTTAATAACGTCTTTTGAATGCAAGTCTTCTAACGTGGCGTTGAACACCACCACATCCTTGGTTAAGTTTTGCTCTATCAATGTCTCGTCTAGGGAACGCCTATCTGATGATGGGTGTGCGAAAAACCCAAATGACAAAGAGTTAAAACCCTGCCATATAAGACTTTTCTTAAACTCATCACGCTTCTCTTCTGGTACTGAAACGGCTAATACTAATAGCCAATTTCCGTCCCAATCTGGGGGCTCGGGTATGTATATACGCCGTGCGACTCTTTCGTAGTGACTACGTGCATTTTCAGTGAAGCAGTAATAACTCTTACGGCCAATTTTTTTAGCCTCTAACCAGTTACTCTGCATCAAGCGATTGACAGAGGTACGCACCGATCTTTCGTTAAAGCCCAAAGGGGCTAATGCTTCGATAAGGCTTCCAAGCCATATCCAGTTGCCATGTTGAGACACAACATCACCAAATAATGTCATTGTCAATGAGGTGCAGCTGATGTTGCAGTCTCTTATGTGTTGGGCTAAAGCATCTTGTAGATTATTGATTTTTTGCACTTTAATTTCGCCGAATTGTATTAAGCTACTTTCAAGTGTACCAAAGTCTTTTAATCTTGGTTTTCCTTGTTTTTTATCTTTGGTCAAAATCAACTTCTACTTCGTCACTAATTGGGTGAGCTTGGCAGGTAAGAATGTAGCCAGCTTCAACCTCGTGAGGTTCTAGCCCATGACTTATATCCATATCAACTTTACCTTTGACTAGCTTGGCTTTGCACGTGGAGCAAACACCTGCTTTGCACGAGTAGGGGAGTTCCATGCCGTTATCCATGCCTGCATCGAGTAGGTTTTCGCCCACAGTGGCAAGTTTGAACTTAATCGATCGTCCGTCAGATGTAAGAGTGACGTTGCTGGTTTTATTTTCACCATAGCTCTCTACACGCGCTTTGGCTTTGTCCATAATTTTTTGCGAATCTTCAGCTGAACTAGTGAACAATTCATAATGTATTTGGCTATCTTTTAAGCCTTCAAGACGAAACCCATGAGATACCTCTGACATAAGTGACTCTGGGCCACAAATGAAAGCTTCATCAGTATTGGTGATATCAATGAGCTTTAGTTTTTGTAACAGATAACCTTTCTTATTATCTATACGACCGGAGAGTAAATCAGACCCTTGGTCTTCCTGACTCATGATGTTGATCCATTTAAAACGCTGCATGAATTGGTTTTTAAGAAAGCTGAGTTCTTCTTTAAACATCATGGTGTTACTTTGTCTGTTGCCATAAATAAGGGTCACTTGGCTATGCGGCTCTACTGCTAATACCGATTTAACAATAGAAAGCATGGGCGTGATGCCACTGCCCACAGCAATGCACATGTAATTCTTAGCTTGCTGAGCAGATAGCGGCGTAGAAAAATGGCCCTGGGGCGGCATGACCTCAATTGTGTCTCCCGCTTTAAATGAATCGTTTGCAAAGTTAGACAGTTTTCCGCCATCTACTCTTTTTATCGCAACCCGTAAGCTATTGTCCGTAATCCCTGAGCAGACCGAGTATGCCCTGCGTAACTCTTCACCATCAACGTTCACTTTCAGTGTTAGAAACTGTCCTTGAGTGAATACGAATTTGTCTTTTATTTCATCAGGCACGTCAAAGGTGACGCAGACTGCGGAATCTGTTTCTGGCTCAGCACTTTTTATTGTCAGTGGATAAAACTGGGTGTCTTTCATGGTGTCTCCAGAAATGAATACTTATATGCTTTTAAAAAAATCGAAAGGTTCGTGGCAGTCATCGCATTTAAATAGCGCTTTACATGAAGTAGAGCCAAATTCACTTATGACTCGGGTATTGTCAGAGGAGCAATGGGGACATTTTACGCCTTCAGTGGGGGTAAAGTGCTTAATGCAACCTGAGGGGGCGTCAACAGGTGGTGCAATCCCATATTCACGAAGCTTGTCTTGCCCTGCTTGTGTCATGTTATCTGTGGTCCAAGCGGGGGACAGTGTCACCCTTACACGGGTTTTAGGATAACCATTGGCGCGTAAATGCGCGTTCACGTCCTCTTTGATCGCGTCCATAGCAGGGCAGCCTGAATAGGTCGGCGTGATCGTGATGAGTACCTCATCATCACGCATTGCAACGTCAGTTAATATCCCGATATCCCAGATTGATAAAACTGGTATCTCGGGGTCACAGATTTGATCGAGCAACGACCATATTTCAGGATATAGTGATGACGCTCGACGAACATGGCGTTCATGGCGATGGTGAGGAATAGTGGCTATCACTTGCATCGGTTTACCACTTAGCGCCGGGATAACGTCTATGCACGCTCTGCATTACGCTGAGTAAGTGCCCTAGGTGCTCAGTATGATAGCCCTTACGACCACCACGCACTGCCCATTCTGCGTCAGGCACGGCTAGGGTCGCTTTGTTCAATGTCTCGGTGATTTGTGCTAACCACTTATCTTTTAAGCCTGAACTATCCACCGCTATGTCTTGTTCAATCAAGCGATCTTCTAGCGCATCTTGCTCGAAAAGTTCGTGCACGTAGCCCCAAAGTTCGCCCAAGGATTTTTGCATTCGCTGATGACTTTCCTCGGTCCCATCGCCAAGACGGATACACCAATCTTGACTGCGACGTAAATGATAACGGGTCTCTTTGATAGATTTACTGGCAATGGCAGCGAGATTTTCGTCTGCAGATTGCTGTAGCAATGGCAAATAAAGCGCGTTGAAAACGTCGATGAAGAGTTGGCGCACGATAGTGTAAGCGAAGTCCCCTTTGGGCAGCTCATTGAGTAAATGGTTGCTAAAGTCGCGCTCATCTCGAAGATAGGCGTAGTCATCTTCTGTTTTGCCTTCACCGCTTAGTTCAGCAGCATAGGTGTAGTACATTCTGGCCCTACCGAGATAGTCGAGTGCAACATTACCCAGGGCTATATCTTCTTCTAAAAAAGGTCCATTGCTGGCCCATTCTGACAGGCGGTGGCCTAAAATTAGTGAGTCATCGCCCAAGCGCAGCGCGTACTCGATTATATCGGCGGTAGAGTCGTTTTGAGTATTAATCGTCATCAGTGAATCGCCTACATGTTTCCCACTTCTTTAGGAAGCGGGTAATAAGTTGCATGTCTATAAGGTTTATCTTCTGATGGATCAAAGAAGCCTTCGTTATCGTCTTCTTGAGACGCACAGATATCACTCGATTTAACTACCCAAATGCTGACGCCTTCGTTGCGGCGGGTGTAACAATCTCTCGCATAATCCACAGCATGTTGGGCATCTTCTGCATGTAAGCTACCCACGTGTTTGTGATCTAACCCGCGTTTTGAACGCACAAATACTTCGAATAATTCTAGATTTTCTAATGTCATCGTCATCACTCCTTAAGCGACAGCTTGCGCTTGGCGTTGTTTAACTTTTGCGTTGTAGGCATTTTGTGCATCTCTTACCCAGGCCCCCTCTTCATGGGCTTTGACATGGTGCTCAATACGCTGGCGATTACAGTGACCATTGCCATTGATGACGTTATAAAACTCTTCCCAGTCGATCTCGCCACTGTCGTAATGACCACGTTTCTCGTTCCATTTAAGGGCTTTGTCTGGGTGTTCTAAGCCTAAAAATTCAATTTGAGGAACGGTCTGATCGATGAATTTCTGACGCAAATCATCATTTGTCTCGCGTTTGATTTTCCACTTCATTGATTTCGCTGAATGAGCAGATTCTGAGTCATGGGGACCAAACATCATCAGCGAGGGCCAGTAGAATCGGTTCAGGGAGTCTTGTGCTAGCTGCTTTTGTTCAGGTGTCCCTTTAGCCAGTTCAATCATGATTTGATAGCCCTGGCGCTGGTGAAAGCTTTCTTCTTTACAAATACGGATCATGCTGCGTGCATAAGGCCCGTAAGACGTCCGCTGTAGCGAAACCTGATTACAAATGGCTGCTCCATCAACTAACCAGCCGATAGCACCAATATCGCCCCAAGTTTGCGTTGGGTAATTAAAAATAGAAGCGTATTTCGCTTTACCCGTTTGCAGGGCTTCAATCATCTCGGCTCGACTTACACCTAATGTTTCAGCGGCGCTGTATAGATACAAGCCATGACCTGCTTCATCTTGCACTTTTGCTAACAAAACTGCTTTACGACGTAATGAAGGGGCGCGTGTTATCCAATTGCCTTCTGGTTGTTCACCAATGACTTCTGAATGGGCATGTTGAGATATTTGGCGCACTAAATTTTTGCGATAAGCATCTGGCATCCAATCTTTTGGCTCGATTTTCAGCTCACTATCAATCTTATTCTGGAATGTAGTTTCGAGGCTTTGCTCATTGGTACTCATCAGATTCACCTATTGGTTAAATATTGCATAATTAAATGATACATCTAATTTATTTTAAGTCAACATTGTGTATCGCTTAATGTTGCCTGTTTATGTTCTTAGTTAACGATTAAGTAACATTCATTTGCTTGTGGTCACTAAACTCGTTCTATAATCATCGCTATCCCTTGTCCTACACCGATGCACATGGTGCATAAAGCGTAACGACCTTTTACGCGATGAAGCTGGTGCATTGCTGTCATGACCAAACGCGCACCGCTAGCACCTAACGGGTGACCTAGCGCGATAGCACCACCATTTGGATTCACGTGGGGGGCGTCGTCCGCTATGCCTAAATCACGTAATACCGCTAAACCTTGAGAGGCAAACGCTTCGTTCAATTCGATTACGTCCATGTCTTCAATTCTTAAACCGGCTTTGAGCAAGGCTTTTTTACTGGCTGGGGATGGCCCAAATCCCATGATCCTAGGTTCGAGGCCTGCGGTGGCCATACTCACGACTCTGGCCTTTGGTACTAGTGAGTGAGATGCAGCTACGCTTTCAGACGCCAGTAGCAGGGCAACCGCACCATCATTAACACCTGAGGCGTTGCCGGCGGTGACAGTCCCGTTATTTCTAAAAGGGGTACCTAGCTTGGCTAACGCTTCAAGGGATGTTTCTCTTGGATGTTCGTCTTTATTGAATATAAGTGGCTCTTGTTTTCGACGTGGTATTGAAACGGGGGTGATTTCAACGTCGAATATGCCCTCTTTTTGCGCGCGAGCAGCTTTAACTTGGCTGCGCAGGGCAAAAGCATCTTGATCTTCTCTGCTTATATTAAATTGCTCGGCAACGTTTTCAGCCGTTTCAGGCATGGAATCAATACCGAATTCTTGTTTCATTATTTGGTTCACAAAACGCCAGCCAATGGTCGTGTCATACATTTCAGCTTGGCGACTAAACGCCGTTTCAGCCTTACCCATCACGAAGGGAGCTCGAGACATCGACTCAACGCCACCAGCAATCGCTAGTCCAATATCACCGCTTTCAATGCCGCGCGCCGCTGTGCCGATGGCATCCATACCCGAGCCACACAAGCGATTTATCGTAGTACCTGGAACGTTGACGGGTAGTCCTGAAAGTAGTGCACTCATACGGGCTACGTTTCGGTTGTCTTCACCCGCTTGGTTAGCACAGCCATAAAAAATATCATCAACGGCTTGCCAATCTACTTGAGGGTTTCGTGTTTGTAAGGCTTTGAGCGGTATGGCGCCTAAATCATCGGTTCGAATCGACGACAAAGTGCCAGCGTAGCGCCCAAAAGGGGTGCGGATGGCATCACAAATAAAAGCGTTTTTCATAATATATTCTCGTTATTTCGATGGAAGTAATTTACGGTTGATGCGTGCAGAGTTACCCTTAAAAATAGCGACTAACGCATCAACTTGATTAGTGATGTGAACTTGATATATACCCGTTCGCTTTCCTTGATGGCAGACAGAAGCTGAGGCTTGAAGTACGTCATCTTCTAGTGCGGGGCGAATGAAATCGATAGTACAGTTGGCCGCTACTGCTGCTTCATTCTGGGAGTTACAGGCGAATGCAAAAGCTGAATCTGCAAGCGTAAATAGGTTACCGCCATGACATGTTTGGTGGCCATTGAGCATGTTGGGTGTGATGCGCATCGACACTATCGCTTGCCCTTGGGCGACGTGGATAAGCTCCATGCCCATGTTTTGGGTAGCCACATCATTGGCGAACATGAACTGCGCGCACTTTTGCGCTAACTCATCTGCGGTTGTTGTCATCTTAGTGGCCTTGAAATTTTGCTGGGCGTTTGGCGATAAATGCAGCGACACCTTCTTGGTAGTCGTTGCTTTTACCCAGTTCGCGCATGGCGTCTTTTTCAAGTTCTAGCTGTAAATGCAATGGGTTAGAGAACGACTCATTGAGCAGTTTTTTGATACGACTCAGCCCTTTTGTGGGCTGTGTGGCCAGGTGTTCAGCTATTTTGAGGGCCTTTGGCATCAAGTCATCATCGTCGATGCACTGCCAAATCATGCCCCATTGTTCAGCTTTTTCTGCACTTAGTTTTTCACCTAATAGGGCTAATGCTTTGGCTCGAGGTAAGCCTAACGCTCTTGGCAAGTTCCAGGTACCACCGGAATCAGGTACCAGTCCTATTTTGCTAAATGCTTGAATGAAACTCGCGCTACGTGCTGCCAAAACGATGTCACAGGCGAGGGAAATGCTGGCTCCAGCACCTGCTGCTACACCATTCACTGCGCATATTACTGGCTTCTCAAGTGAGGTAATGGCGCGAATAAGAGGGTTGTAGTTATTTTCGACTGATTCGCCTAGGTCAGGTGTTGCATCTCCAGCGTTTACGCTGCGGTCATTAAGGTCCTGACCTGCACAAAAGCCTCTACCTGCACCTGTTAATAACAAGCAACGAATATCACTGTCTTCGCGGGTAATTTTCAACGCTTGCTTTACCTCAGAATGCATTTCGCTGGTGAAGCTATTCAGTGAGTCGGGGCGATTAAGCGTTAGGATGGCAACATTATTTTTGACTGAATATTCTATAGTCTTAAAGTTCATTTTTGGTTACTCTCGTTTTTCGTTAATCTACATTAGTGTCCATAGTCGACCTGATTTTTGGCCTATGACACAAAATAAGTTGGAAGATAAAATGCCCGTTTATGCAATTGATGATCTTATTCCTGTAGTCGACCCTAGCGCCTATGTTCACCCAACCGCAGTGCTTATTGGTGACGTCATCATTGGCGCTAATTGTTACGTCGGGCCAAATGCTGCGTTGCGAGGAGATTTTGGCAGGATCATTCTTGAACAAGGCTGTAATGTGCAGGACACCTGCGTTATCCATAGTTTTCCAGAACAAGATTGCGTCATAGAGCAAGATGGCCATATTGGCCACGGTGCTGTACTGCATGGCTGCCGAGTTGGCAGGAATGCGCTGATCGGAATGAATGCTGTTGTGATGGACAAAGCTGTTATCGGAAGTGAGTCTTTGGTTGCCGCCACTGCTTTTGTGAAGGGAGGCTTCGAGTGCCCCCCTAGAAGCTTGGTCGTGGGTAGTCCTGCAAAAGTTAATCGTTCGTTGTCCGACAAAGAGATTGACTGGAAAACGAAAGGCACCCATGAGTACCAGGTTTTGACCCAGCGATGCCTTCAAAGCATGCGCGAGGTTCAAGCCCTTGGTACTGTGCAAGTTGACCGTCCCCGTTTTAGCGCAAGTAGCCACCGACCTAAAGATGAAGCCTGAGTTTCCTCAGGCATCTTTCCTAACGACAAGTGTCATGATGTCGTAAAGCGCAACCATTTCACCGTCTTGGTTAAACACTTGTACATCCCAAACAACAACGCCAGTGGCCTTGTCTTCATCAGGGCGCTTGGTTTTTTTAATTTTTTGCTTGGCAGTAATTTTGACTTGAATCGTGTCACCAATACCAACAGGTGAAACAAAACGCAGATTCTCAAGACCGTAATTGGCTAAAACTGGTCCTGGAGAAGGCTCTACAAACATACCCGCCGCTGCAGAGATGATGAAATATCCATGGGCGACCCGCTTTCCGAACAATGAGTCTTTGGCTGCAATTTCATCGAAATGGGCATAGAAGTGATCGCCAGATACGCAACCAAAGCTAACGACATCCGCTTCCGTCACTGTGCGTCTATGCGTCGTTAGGCTTTCGCCTATTTGCAACTCTTCGAAGTACTTTTTAAACGGGTGTTTGTCATCGGTATATGTTCTGGCACCTGCTATGTACTCTTTAGTGATGGCCATCAAGGTTGTGGGGGAGCCCTGAATGGCTGTGCGCTGCATGTAATGCTTTATAGCACGAATACCACCTAATTCTTCACCGCCCCCGGCACGCCCAGGGCCACCATGTACAAGTTGTGCTAATGGTGAACCATGCCCTGTGGATTCTTTGGCGCAGTCACGGTTGAGTACCAACATACGACCGTGGTAGGACGCTGCATTTAAAATGAACTGGGTCGCTTCTTGGTCATCATAGGTGACGATCGAGCCGACTAAGCTACCTTTGCCTAAATTTGCGATATGTACAGCATCTTCAATTGTGTCGTAGGGCATGAGTGTGCATACAGGCCCAAAAGCTTCTATTTCATGAGGGGCCGCGCTGTTTTTTGGGTTTTTACATAGGAGCAATGTTGGAGGGTAAAAGGCGCCGCTTTGTGCGTCTGCATTGACCACCGAGAACTCAGCATCGTTGCCACCCAGCACCACTTCACATTCTTGTGCCAATCGAGCAACGTTGGCTTTTACATCTTCACGTTGCGATAAGCCAACAAGAGAGCCCATTCTTACGCCTTCAGCAGTGGGGTCACCTATTGCTACTTTTGCTAATCGCGCTTTCAACGCGCTGATAACGTCATCGATACGGTTAGCTGGCACTATGGCACGACGTATAGCAGTACATTTTTGACCCGCTTTTGTCGTCATCTCTCGGACTAACTCTTTGATGAATAGATCAAATTCAGGATCTTCTTGGGTAACACTAAGGCCGAGTATGCTGCAGTTTAATGAGTCTGCTTCCATGTTAAATGGAATGCTGTTAGCAATGATATTTGAGTGAGTTTTGAGTTTACGTCCTGTGCTGGCTGAACCGGTGAAAGTCACACTGTCTTGCTCATTTAGTTGGTCGAGTAAGTCACCTACGCCACCACAAATAAGTTGTATCGCACCTTCAGGTAGAATGTTTGATGCAACAATCTCTTGTACCATAGCCTCAGTTAAGTAAGCGGATACGGTGGCAGGCTTTACCACAACAGGTACACCAGCAATTAAGCTTGGGGCTATTTTTTCTAGCATGCCCCAACAAGGAAAGTTGAAGGCATTGATATGTACAGAAACCCCAGGCTTGGAGGTCAGAATATGCCTAGCAACGAAATTACCTTTACTTGAAAGTACGTCTGTTTTTCCTTCAACTAGAAAGGTCTCGTTGGCTAGCTCTCGTCTTGCCATGCTGGAATAACTAAGCACGGTCCCAATACCGCCTTCGATATCGACCCAGCTGTCCGCTTTAGTCGCGCCGGTCCATGAAGATACTTGGTAGAAATGCTCTTTTTTAGACATTAAATGAAGGGCAAGCGCTTTAAGTGCTTCGGCACGTTCATGAATGGTCATGGCGCGCAGCGCTGCACCGCCTTTATCACGACCATAAGAAACTACTTTGTTAAAATCCACACCTTCAGAGTTCACATGACAGATAACCTCACCAGTGACAGCATTACTTACCGGGGCTCCTTCAGATTTGCCTTCTACCCATTGTCCGTACACATAACTTTTAGCTTTCATATTTAATACCCTTCTGATTATCTAAACTTAGTTTGCTGTTAAGCGAAAGTTAATAAATATGATACACAAATGTTGATTTATAGCAAATAAGTGTATTATATTAATTTGCAGGTTAATCGAAGGTATTATTTTTGTTGGTTTCGTTAACAAGATGATGCAGTACAAATTATTGGAGACTTAAATGTCAGGGTACAAAGTAGGATTGCATGCAATCGAAAACGCAAGTGTTGATGAATTACGTGGATTACAGCTAGAACGATTGAAACGTACGTTACATCATGTTTATGCGAACTCACCTGTATACAAGGCAAAATTCGATGCGCACGGTGTTCACCCTGATGATTTGAAACAGCTTTCAGATCTCAGCAAATTTCCTACCACATCAAAAGCGGATTTACGTGATAACTACCCTTTTGGCATGTTCAGCAAGCCAATGGTAGAAGTGGTCAGGGTGCATGCTTCTAGCGGCACTACAGGCAAACCCACGGTGGTGGGTTACACCCAGAATGATATTGATACTTGGTCTGAAATTGTTGCTCGTTCAATCTACGCAGCGGGTGGCCGACCGAAAGACAAAGTTCACGTGTCGTATGGTTATGGCTTGTTTACCGGTGGGCTAGGGGCACATTACGGTGCTGAACGCCTTGGTTGTACTGTTATCCCAATGAGCGGTGGCCAAACTGAGAAACAGGTTCAACTCATAAAAGACTTTGACCCAGATATTATAATGGTCACCCCTTCTTACATGCTCAATATTGCTGACGAGATGTCAAGGCAAGGGATTGATCACAATAAAATAGCACTGCGTTTAGGCATTTTTGGCGCTGAGCCGTGGACTGAAGCGATGCGTAATGAAATGCAGACGCGAATGTCGATGGATGTTGTAGATATATACGGCTTGTCTGAAGTGATGGGACCTGGTGTAGCGCAAGAATGTATTGAAACCAAAGACGGCCCAACTATCTGGGAAGACCATTTTTATCCAGAGATTATTGATCCTATTACTGGGGAAGTCCTGCCGGATGGTGAAGAAGGTGAGTTGGTGTTTACGAGTTTAACCAAAGAAGCCATGCCGGTAATCCGTTATCGCACCCGTGACCTAACTAAATTACTGCCAGGAAGTGCTCGTACCATGCGTCGTATGGGAAAAATCACCGGCCGTAGCGATGATATGTTGATTATTCGTGGTGTTAACGTATTTCCCACCCAAATCGAAGAACAGATTTGTAATGTGTCAGGCCTATCGCCGCACTATCAAATTGAGCTGTCTAAGAAAGGCAATATGGACAGCGTGAATATTCGAGTAGAAAAACAGCCCGAAGTCAGCACGCAAATGTGCGACCAGCTAATGAAAAAGTTGGCGAGCAATGTAAAAACGTTCATCGGTATATCTTCGTCCATAGAGCTTATTGAGCCGGGGGGTCTGCCGCGATCTGAAGGTAAGGCGAGTCGCGTAATAGACAACCGGAAAAAGTAGCCAAGACATGTCTGAGAAAACTCAAGTAATTTTGCAATCACCTAGTTTTAAAAAACTGCTCAAAGCACGGGCAAAAGTGAGAATAACGATGACAGCACTATCGCTTTTTAGTTATGCATTTTTTGTAGGTGGGATTGTTTTATATAGGGATTGGTTTGCCGCTCCGGTAATGGATGGAAGCAGTATACCCATTGGTATCCCGGCCACTGTTTTTGTCATTTGCCTGATGGTGTTATTGCAGTACCTATATATAAAACTAAGTGAACAGTACCTAGACGTTCTTCAGAAAAAAGCAAGAAAGGACTTATCCCTATGAGATATTTGCTCAGCGTAAGTGCCTTTTTGTTTCCTAATTTTGTTTTCGCTGCGAGTAGTGGGATCAACTTTGCCTCAATTACAACATTCCTGTTGTTCGTTTTGTTTACTCTGGGCATTAGTTACTGGGCGTCTAAAAGAACAAAGTCCAGTGCGGCTTTTTATACTGCGGGTGGACAAATTAGCGCGAAGCAAAATGGTACTGCCATTGCTGGCGACTTTATGTCTGCAGCATCATTTTTAGGCATCACGGGGCTTATATACAGTGTAGGGTTTGACGGCCTAATTCTAGCCGTTGGTGCGTTGGCTGGCTGGCCCCTAATGTTGTTCGTGATTTCAGAGCGGGTAAGAAATTTAGGAAAATTCACCTTTACCGATGTTGTTTCTTATCGTTTACAACAGCGCCCTATAAAAGCGATCGCGACTGTTGGTTCGATTACGGTCATCGTGCTTTATCTTGTGGCGCAACTCGTTGGGGCTGGAAAGTTAATTGAGTTGCTTTTCGGCTTATCTTACGAGGTTGCTGTGCTTATCATTGGTATACTTGTCATGGTGTACGTCACTGTGGGGGGCATGTTAGCCACCACATGGGTGCAAATTGTTAAAGCAACCTTGTTAGTTTTTGGCGTGACATTAATGTGTATTTTACTCATGGCTGTCATGAACTTTAATGTTGATGCGATATTCATTGAGGCTTCAGCGGTTCATCCTAAAGGTGACCAAATTTTACAGCCTGGTAGTTTTTTTACTGACCCTATCCAAGCAATAACCATAGCAATCACAATGATGTGCGGCTTACTTGGGTTACCGCATGTATTGATGCGTATTTTCACTGTTGCCGATATGGGCACGGCAAGACGATCTATGTTTTACGCATCCGGCATCATGGGTTACTTCTACACGATGACAATCCTTATTGGGTTCTCTGCAATCATTCTTGTGTCTACCAACCCTGATTTCTTTAACAATGGAGAGCTCATAGGTGGTACGAATATGGTTGCAATCCATCTCTCCAAAGTGCTGGGCGGCGATATTTTGATGGGCTTCATGTCCGCGGTCGCGTTTGCAACTATTCTTGCTGTGGTTGCGGGGCTCATTGTCGCAGGCTCTGCTGCTATATCACATGACATCTACGCTGAACTCATTTGTAAACGCAACCCAGACCCAGAAAAAGAGCTAAAATTAACACGTATTGCTGCGGTTACTTTATGCTTCATTGGTATGGGGATCAGCATTTTATTTCAATATCAGAATGTGGCTTTTATTGCAGTAATGCCTCTTGTTATCGCTGCCTCTGTAAACTTCCCCATTTTAATCTTGGCAATGTTTTGGCGTGACCTAACAACGAAAGGCGCAGTAGCGGGCGGAGTTGTAGGTTTGATTAGTTCTGTCGCTCTTATTGTACTTGGCCCAAAAGTTTGGGTTTCCATCGTCGGCGCCCCTATGGCCATCTTCCCTTATGACTACCCAGCGTTATTCACTATGACCGCTGCTTTTATCACTATGTTTGTTGTCTCAAAGCTCGACCATTCTGCCGAAGCTGCTGAAGACAGATTAAAATTTGATAAGCAGCTCATCGCTTCAGAACTTGCTACCGAAGTGAGCGTAGCAGCTGACCACTAATTATAAATCGAAATTTCCGTGATTTAAAAACCTTCCACAACACACAAAGGTACACACATGAAATTATCTAAAGTAGCCTACGCTTGCTTGCTTTCGCCTGTCTTGCTGAATTCTCCTAATGCACTAAGCCAAGAGAAAGCAGATACAACCACCGACGGTAAACTTGAAGTCATCAAGGTAACAGCACAACACAGAACCCAGAGTATCCAGGATGTTCCACTAACGATATCGGCCATCAGCGGGGTAGAACTTGAAAAAGCAGACATCAACGATGCGGCGGGAATTGCTTTATCCGTTCCGGGGTTTGCTTACTCTGAGTTCGCGCCAGGACAAGCGATATTATCCATGCGAGGCATTAACTCTGCAGATGATGGTGCGGGAATTGATAACTCAGTTGGACTGTTTTTAGATGGCGTTTATATTGGCCGTGGCGCAGCGATAAATTTTGATATGTTTGACCTTGAACGCATCGAAGTGCTCAAAGGCCCTCAAGGCACATTGTTTGGACGAAACTCCATTGGTGGGGTTATCAGTGTTATTACTGCGAAACCCACCGATGACGTGACGGCAAAGGTCAGTGCTACTGTCGGCAATGAAGGTATTCTACGTTATGCAGGCTTTATAAGCGGCCCTCTCTCAGAAAGCCTTTCTGGGAAGTTGTCTTTTACTCACCGAGAGAACGATGGCTTTGTCGACAATGTGGTGTTGGGCACTAAGCTGCAGGATGAAGATACCGATTCGCTAAGAGGGCAACTTGTTTATTATACCGATAACGGAGATTGGACACTCTCTGCTGACTGGATGGAAGATGAACGTGCTGATATGGGGCGCGCGCCAATCGCAAGTAACGCACCTGTGGTTGAGATTGCAGCGGCAAATGGCGTTACTGGTCCCCGTCAGAGCGCTGCAACAACTGATGGCTTCTCAACAAGGGAAGCGTCTGGCGTTAGCTTAACAGGTTCATTTCGCTTTGATGCGGGGCACTTCACCACTATCACAGCGTCTCGCAGCGCAGAAACAGATTGGGCTATGGCTTCGGTTGGAGCAGGGCTTGGTGCAATTGGTTTACCTTGGGATGAACTCATTGATGAGATCCATGAGGACATCGACAGCTTCTCACAGGAGTTTAGGTGGGTATCAAATATAGGTGATGATTTTAATTATACGCTGGGTGCATTTTACTTTACCGAAGACACCAGCAGATCTGAAGAATTTAAGATCACCCAGGCAGGCGTTTACAATGGATTTGAGATCATTGAGATAGGCTCTCAGGACATCATCGGCAATGAATATACCTTGTCTGATAACTCAACCACGAGTTATGCCATATACGGTCAAGGGAACTACACCCTGAATGACAAAACCACATTGACCCTCGGAGCGCGATATACCAAAGATAAGAAAGATTACCTCGCAACTGCTGTCGATTGTGGCGGTGACCGTGCAGGCACTGAATTTGAGAACTTTTTCGCATGCCCTGATGGGGTGGGCGGCAGCGTGAACATTGTTTCAGAGTCTTTTACTGTCACACCAGAAGAGACGTGGAGCGACTTTTCACCCATGGCATCTGTGCAATACAAAATTGACTCCGGACGCATGATTTTTGCAACAGCGTCCCGGGGCTTTAAAAGTGGTGGGTTTGGTGGCTCGCAAGGTGTCGAATCGGCTGCAAGACTATCGGTCAACCCTGAAGAGGCGACCAACTTCGAAATCGGTTTTAAAGGTGACTTATTGGACAATACATTACGCATCAATAGCACCCTATTTAAAACCGATTATAAAGATCTGCAGGTGGTTCGTTTTGGTCCTGTTGCAGGGTCTGAGTTTGGCACCTTTATAACGGCGAACCTTGGCACAGCCGATATACAAGGCGCGGAGCTAGAGGCTGTGTGGATGGTTACTGAGGATTTCAAACTAAGCGGTAACTATGCTTATCTTGATACCGAGGTGAACGACCTCGTCATCGAAACAACATCAGGGCCGGTAGATATTTCAGGACGTCCATTAACTGCGGCGCCTGAGCATTCATACAATTTTGTCGCTAATTATATTTACGCGTCACCTATCGGGGAAATTGACTTCAGGGTGCAATATGCCCACGTCGATGAGCAAAGTAGAGATTACCTTGATGAACGCGTGATTATTGACGAGCACGATTTAATTGACCTGCGAATTGGTTGGGTTTCAGCTGATGAGCAGCTAGACATATCACTGTGGGCGAAAAACATTACTGATGAAGATTATATCGCTCATTCGTATGTTATAGGGCCTGGAGTTATCGGCGTATGGGGAGCACCGCGAACCGTTGGCGTCACTGCAACTTGGCGACTTTGGTAGATAAACCAAGGTAAGAGAGGGAAACCTCTCTTACCTTAACAGGAGTCGTTATGAAACGTTTTTTAATTTGTATGTTTGTAACAGGTATTCTTTCTGGCTGCGTAACGTCAGAGCCTATATCCACTGTTCCTCGTGAGCAAGTTCAAATTCTGCGTGATGAATACGGTACCCCCCATATTTACGCTGACAAAGTGTATGATTTATTTTATGGGTACGGTTATGCAGTTTCTCAAGATAGACTATTTCAAATGGAGATGGCTAAACGCAGCACTCAGGGGGCGGTCGCAGAAGTATTAGGAGCACAGTATTTAAATTTTGACATAAATGCTCGGCGTTTATACTCACCTGCTTCTATTGAGCGTCAGCTAACCAGTATCGATAAAAAGGATATGGATATATTTGAAGGCTATGCAGCTGGAATGAACGCATGGATTGCCGAGGTTGAGCGACAACCAGTTAAATACATGCCTAAACAATTTGTTGATTTTGACTTTCTGCCAAGTCAATGGAGTTCTTTTGATGTCGCTATGATCTTTGTAGGAACGATGGCCAATCGTTTTGGCGATTTTAATTCGGAAACGGAAAATCTTGCGATATTGGCGGAACTGACGGAAAAATTTGGCAGCGAAAAAGCAAACGCCATTTTTGACGATCTTAATCCGCAATATACTCGTGGAACAGCTACATCTATTAGCAAGCAAGACTGGCAGCCACCAACAGAAGTATTCTCACAAATCAGGAAAAATCCTACAAGTTTGTCGCACTTCGCTCTTGAGGCGAGCCAAAATTCTAGCCCGATTTCTGGTTTTAGCAATTGTTATGTTATTGGTAAAAATAAGGTGAAGGGAGCTAATTCAATATTGGTAAACGGACCGCAGTTTGGTTGGTATGATCCTGCATACACATACTCAGTAGGGTTACATGGCGCTGGTTTTAATATTGTTGGAAATACACCGTTCGCATATCCAGCAATTCTATTTGGGCACAACGAAAATATTGGCTGGGGCGCAACATGGGGCGCAGGGGACATTGTTGATTTATTTACGCTCGATTTAGATAAAAAGGATCCTGAAAAATATCGATACAATGAGGAGCTGATTGCGCTAGAGAAACGACTTGAAGTCATTAAAGTTAAAGATGCGGATGATCATGAGCAAGTAATTTACCGTTCAGTTCATGGTCAGGTAATTGCTTATGACGAAAGGAATTTAGTGGCAATTAGTAAAAAACGTACTTGGGATGGCTCTGAAATTAAATCATTGCTTGCATGGTTATATCAAGCGACCGCTGAAAACTACGACCAGTGGATCACCTATGCAGACGATCAAGCATTGAATATCAATTGGTATTATAGCGATAGAGACGGGAATATTGCTTACAGTTATACGGGGCATTACCCACTGCGCGAAAAAGGACATGATAATCGTATTCCCGTAACTGGAGATGGCTCGATGGACTGGTTGGGAATTCAAGACTTTTCGCATAATCCGTCTGCGCTTAACCCTGAAGCTGACTTCATCGCTAACTGGAATAATAAACCTGCCCCAGGAGTGTTAAATCCCGATCTGTATTGGTATTCGTGGTCGGGGGCAGATCGAGTCGATGCTTTGAATGATGAGTTAGCTGGCCAAGCTTTATTTACGCCTCAAGAAGCCTGGGATCTAGTGCAAAAAAGTTCATATGTTGATTTGTTCGCAAAGTTTATATTACCGATAATTGATGATGCCTCACTGGCGTCAGCAGAAAAAGAGATCCAAGATCTAAATACTTGGCTGCAAAGCTGGGATCGTAACAGTACTGACAAAGATAACGATGGATACTATGATCAGCCGCAATATCTCTTTATGCAAACTTTTGCTGAAAATATAATTGAAGCAACACTAGGCGATGACCTAGGCGAAACCTTTAAATATTTTCAAAGTTCTGGTTATCCGAAAAAGGGACAGCCGACAGCTTCAGGCATGAATCTATCTAGCGGTTTGAAAGCAACGTACGAGGCACTACTAGGTAAAACAAAAATCGATTATCTCAACGGGGAGGCGCTGTCCTCTTTCATTCAACGAGTGTTAAAACGAACGTTTTCTGAACTCCAAGAGCAATATGGTAGTGAATACACAAAGTGGCAGCTGGTCCGTTATCCGCGATTGTTTGACCATAGAAACTTCATGAATATTCCACAAAATTACGCAAGTCAAACACCAACTTTACCCCTAGAGCAAAATCGAGGAACTGAGAACAACATGACGGTTTTCTATTCTGATCGTATTGAGGCATTCGAAGTAGTACCGCCAGGACAAAGTGGCTTTATAGCGCCCGATGGAACGCTATCAAACCATATGTATGATCAGCTTGAGCTGTATCAAAATTTTGATAGAAAGCGTATGTGGTTTTACAAAGAGGATGTTCTTAGGCAAGCAAAGTCAAAAACGCTTTTGGAAGCTAGAAGAGCTCATTTGCAATAGGAGTTAATACGGCGTTAGCCTAATGCTAATGCCATATCAATAAAGACTCGGAGACGTTTGGGCATATTTTTTTTGCTTAAATAGTTGATTGAGTAACGGCCTTGTGTGGACGTGTATTCTTTTAATACCTGAACCATTTGGCCGCTTTCCAAATACTTTTGAATATCATGCGCATATAAATAGCCTATCCCTAAGTGGTTTTTCACAAAAGCGATTAAGCTGTCTGTGTCGTTAGTGATAACGGCTGGTTTAGGTGTGACAGAGTATTTCTTATCCCCTTCGCCGAATTGCCAAGCGTAAATACTTGCGGCGGTTTGTTGTTTGTAACAGAGCCCGCGATGCTCAGTCAGGTCTGAAGGATGACTGACGTGCCCAAAACGCGCTAAGTATTCTGGTGATGCGACAACAGCCATGTCTAATTTAGGGCCTACCGGTACTGCGTAAGTGTCTTTTTCGAGTAACCCTCCAATGCGAATTGCAGCATCTACTCCTGATTGCACCAAGTCTACTTTATTGTCTTGATACACAATTTCAACATTGACAGCTGGATACTGAGTTGCAAAGTCAATTAGCAGCTTATCTAAGAAGCAACTGCCAACGGCTCTAGGCGCATTGATTTTTAAGGTGCCACTCAGACAATCTTTAGCCTCATCTAGCTCCTTTACAACATCTTCGATGTATGAAAAGGCTGATGAGCAACGATTAAACAGCGATCTACCCGCTTCGGTTAAGGCTATTTTACGTGTCGTACGGTTTAACAATTGATTACCTAATCTGTCTTCAAGCCTTTGTACGGATTGACTTACAGAGCCTGCGCCTAGGTTTAGCTTTTTTCCTGCAGCGCGAAAACCGTCACTTCTGACCACTTCAATAAAAATGCTTAATTCATTCAGCTGTATCTTCTTCATTGTTTTGTTTACCAAACAGTGTGTGACATAAATATCATATTATTAAAACAATCTGAACGTTCTATACTCAAATCTTAGTTCGGTCAAACGAATTATTAACAAGTGAGTTGCATAAAATTAACAGTGTAAGACCTTTACTTGTTGTTTATGAGGTCCGAGAAAGCGCTATTCACATTAACTGAAACGATACACAAATATTGAAAAAATAATAAAAGGTCGGAACATGAAACACAACAAAATATCATTTGCTATCACAACTGCTTTATTTTTAAGCGCCACTACAGGTGTTCAAGCCCAAGAGAAATCGGGTGTATTTGAGAAAATCCAAGTAACGGCCAAGAAAAAGTCAGAAGATTTACAAGATGTCAGTGTTTCAGTAACCGCCTTCTCCGGTGACGCACTGCGCGAGCTTAATATGACCGACAGCGTCGATATTGCTGCACAGACCCCGGGCTTGAATATTGGTACGCCAGTAGGCGAGGGGAATAACCCATCAATTAGCTTACGAGGTGTAGGGCTAAACGATTTTAACGATAATAATGAAGGGCCGATTGCCGTTTATCGTGATGAGGTTTACCAATCTGCCATGCCAGGATTGACCTTTCAACTTTTCGATCTTGAGCGCGTGGAAGTGCTGCGTGGGCCACAAGGTACATTATATGGACGTAACGCAACGGGAGGGTTAGTTCACTTTATTTCCAATAAACCCACGGAAGACACGGAAGTGTTTTTCAACTTAACTCTTGCTGAAAATAATCAAATAAAAACAGAATCAGCTTTAGGCGGTAGTTTGAGCGATTCTGTGCAAGGCCGAATCTCATTGGCAACCAACAGGCATGACGGTTACGTAGAAAATCGTATTGGCAAAGATGCCAATGAAGCAGATAGCTACGCCTACCGCGCGCAACTTAATTTCGAATTAACGGATGATTTTTCTGCTTTAGTTAATATTCACGGTGGGGAGTCGGACACGATTGCTCCGCAATATCAGCACCAAGCAACTGACGATGGTTCTGGGGTATTTGGTACCACAGACTATTTTGGTTACTCAGACACAGATGGCGACCCATTTGCAGGAGAGTACGACCGTGAAGGCACTCTGAATATTGAATCAAAAGGCGCGTCTATTAACCTAGAGTGGGACGCAGATGATTTCTTATTTACGTCGATCACAGCTGTGGAGAGCGTTGAAAAATACCATGAAGAAGATACAGATGTCGGCCCGAATCCCGGCATAGAGCCAAATTTTGGCTCGGAAAACGACCAGTTCAGCCAAGAGTTTAGATTGAGCGGGTCGACCAATAGTTATGAGTGGATCGCTGGTATCTACTACTTTGAAAATGAAGTTGATGGCACACTGGATCTAGACGTAAATTATCCAGGAGCAGTCGTTGACGGTATTACAGGAGCGCCAGCAGGCACATTTGGTAGCGATTATCTCACCTTCTTTAATTATGACGTTGATTATAAGCAAGAAGCTGAGTCATACGGAGCGTTTGGGCAAGTCGAAAAAGAACTAACCAACGACTTAACGCTGACCGTAGGTTTACGCTATACAAGTGAAGAGCGCACCATGGCTTATCAGAATAAAACCACAGGAAACCCTGATGCAGTGTTGAACTCTTGTGTGATTGTTCCCGGAGACGTGTGTGACTTTGGTTTGGGCGCTGATTTCCCTGGAACCGATACCTTTATTGATTTTACTGACGCGAACCCTTTGGCAAGCAATTTAACGACCTTGGATGACAACAATGTTTCAGGCCAGATTGGGTTAGATTATAAAGTTGATAAAGATACTCTCGTTTTCTTCAATATCGCCAATGGTTTTAAAAGTGGTGGTTTTAACGGCGGCTTTCTTGATTTTACAGATGGTGTAACAGAAGAAGATGTGCCATTTGAATCAGAAGAGCTGACGAGTTACGAAGCAGGTATTAAAACTACGTTTGCCGACGGCGACATACGCCTCAACGCCAGTGCGTTTTACTACGATTATAAAAACTACCAGGCCCTTACTTTCGCCGGTTTGAGTCAGTTTATTAATAATTCTGATGCGACATTGAAGGGGATTGATGCAGAAGTGATTTGGATGCCAGGTAGCAATTGGGATATTAAGTTAGGTGCGAGCTATCTGGATACAAACGTAGATGAAGTTACGGTTCGTGGCGTGGGCGCAGTAACCGATACAGAGATGGTACAAGCACCTAAATTCAGTGCCAACGGTATTGTTCGCTATCAGATAAACGATGAGCTATCCGCTCAGGTTGATTTCAATCACCAAGGCAAACACTATTTTGACATTACCAATAGTGATGTGTCAGAAGAAGATTCATACACAGTATTCAATGCTCGCGCAGGCTATGAGCTCAGCGATAACTTGCAGCTATCAGCATTTGTCAAGAATCTAACGGATAAAGAATATCGCGTCTATTCGTTTGATTTCACCGGACCTGCCGGTTTCAATCAGCAGTTTTACGCAAAACCACGTTGGTTCGGTGTGAGCATTCAGTATAGCTATTACTAACCGCAAGCTGTTTTTTTTCGCGCAAAGCAGAGATTTCAATTTACCCATTAAAAGGGACAAAAATGCAGACTTATAACATGATTATTGACGGTAAAACCGTTTCAAGCGTCAACGATTTTGAAGTGATTAACCCCGCTACGGGCGCTACCTTTGCAAAGTGTGCGCTGGGGGACGAAAGCACCGTTGACCTTGCGGTGGCTGCGGCGCAACGTGCATTTGTTACTTGGCGCGATGTCAGTGATGAAGAAAAAGTATCAAAGGTGAATGCTTTAGCCAGTATCTTAGAGCAGAACATGCCGGAGTTAATGGAGTTGGTCACCAAAGAATCAGGTAAACCGATGGGGGGCTTAAATGATATTGGTTCCGGTATGGAAGTAGGGGGCTCAATCGCATGGACCCAATACACCGGTAGCTTATCGCTAAGCGTTGATTCGGTTCAAGATGATGACTCGGCTAGCATTGAAGTGCACCGCAAACCGCTTGGGGTTGTCGCTTCAATTACGCCTTGGAATTGGCCTCTTATGATTGCTATTTGGCACGTTATACCTGCAATCAGGGCGGGTAATACAGTATTAATCAAACCGTCGCCTTTGACGCCAGTTGCCACTATGCGTTTCGTTGAGTTGGCCAACACGGTATTACCGCCTGGGGTACTGAACGTGATCACCGGTGACGGGCCGGTAGGTAATGCTATCTCAAATCACCCAGGCATTAACAAAATTGTTTTTACTGGCTCAACTCAGACGGGTAAAAAAATCATGTCGGCGGCATCGGGTAATCTTAAACGATTGACCTTAGAACTTGGCGGCAATGATGCGGGTATTTTACTGGCTGATGTGGATGTAAAAGCAATTGCGCCCAAGTTGTTTGCCGCTTGTTTCCACAACAATGGTCAAACATGTGCTTGCTTAAAGCGTTTGTATGTACATGAGTCTATTTATGACGAGGTGTGCTCAGAAATGGCGGCCATCGCTAAATCGGTTGTTGTGGGTGACGGACTTGAAGAGGGTACGCAATTAGGACCAGTACAAAATAAAATACAACTTACCAAAGTTAAAGAGTTGATTGATGATGCGATTCAACAAGGCGCAAAAATATTAGCAGGTGGTAATAACTTGGGTGGAGATGGATATTTTTACCCACCGACAATCGTTTCTGATATTTCTGACGGCGTTCGTTTAGTAGATGAAGAGCAATTTGGTCCGGTTTTACCTATTATCAAATATGCTGATATAAATGAAGTACTCACTCGATCAAACAATAATGAGTGTGGGTTAGGTGGATCTGTTTGGTCGAAAGATATTAGTAAAGCAAAAGCAATTGCCGCTAAGATGGAAACAGGCTCAGTCTGGATAAACGACCATGGTGCGATTCAACCTAATGCGCCATTTGGTGGTGTTAAACAGTCGGGCATTGGGGTGGAGTTTGGACAATATGGTCTGGAGGAGTATGTGTCTTTACAAACGATCAAAGTGTGTAAAGCATAAATTTCACAGTTAGGAATATTAATATAATGAAAAATAGATACTTTTTGCGCTATTTATTGCCAAGTCTGTTTGCTGTTGCCGTTACTGGATGCAGCTCGATAGGGCAAGATTCAACTGTTTTACAGGCCCATGCTGAGTCAGCTGCTAGCCCCGAATTTGTTGCGGACCCGTCATTGCCACCTTTACCTGTAGAAGTGGTGGGCAACGTAGAGCATCTTCCTGACACATTCCCATTGAGCTGGATGTATGTGGACGAGTCAAGCTTTAGTAGCATGTTTGGTGGTAAAGTTATTGTGCTTGACCCCCTGGAAGAAAACCCAGGAAGTCGCATTAAGGGCATGGTTGATAAAAACCTATTAGGTGGTTTTGTTTCACCTAAAGAGCGTAATGAATTTTATGTTATTGAAACATTCCATGAGCGGGGAAGCAGAGGTAAGAAAATTGATTTGTTGGTGATCTACGACAAGATCACGCTCACCCCAATTAAAGAAATTGTATGGCCTGAAACGCGATTGGGTGCGCTACCGCGAAGACACGCGATGGGTATTTCACCTGATGAGCGTTTTTTGTATGTATCTAATTTTAGCCCCGCTGCCTCATTCACTGTGGTCGATTTAGACACCCGAGAGATAGTTGAAACGGTGGGGACACCCGGCTGTGTATTGACCTTCCCGACTGGACCTAGAAGTGTGACGTCAATCTGCAGTAACGGCGGCTTGATGTCGTCGGTATTGGATGAGAACGGCCGCAAGCAGTCTCAGCAATTTGTGGAACCGTTTTTTGATACAGATGATACCCCCATCTTTGAGCGCCCAACAATAATCGACAATATTGCTTATTTCCCAAGCTTCCACGGCGATGTACACATGGTGGATTTGAGCGGTGATATTGCTCAATACCAAGGAAAGTGGAACTTACTATCAAACGAAGAGAAACAACAAGGTTGGCGTCCAGGTGGCTTGGCATTAATTGATTCGGATGAGCAAGGATTATTTTATGTGATCATGAACCCTGAAGGGTTTGAAGGCTCTCAAACCCATGGCGGCACTCAGGTATGGGTTTTTGATCCTAAGAGCCAGTCTCGCGTGAATGTGATTGACGTGCCTAGTTGGGCAGTATCTGTTGCTGCTACTCGCGGTAAAGAGCCAATGTTAGTTGTGACCAACGGTGAGATGAATTTAGATGTATTTAACCCTCGAACTGGGGAATTAGTGCAGACCGTCAGTGGCTTTGGCAATATTACACCTTTGGTTATACATAAGGCTTATTAGATGACAATTACCCATGTTTTATCTGATGGTGTTGCTTTGTTTATGTTGTGGTTATTTATGACAGCAGGCATTAGTAAGCTCAAACCAGAGAATAAGCGCTTCTACAGGGAGTTGCTGAATGAATATGGAATGACGAATCCGTTATTGGGAAAAAGTATCGTATTCATTCTTGGAGTGACAGAGATTTTAGTTGCTCTAGCGATACTATTGCCTATTTCCCGTTACTTTGCAGCGTTCGCTGTTGGTTCACTGTTAACCTTCTATTTAATCATTATGGCTGTGCAGTTATATAAAGGAAAAGTCGATATGGACTGCGGTTGCGCTGGTCCTGGTGCTGAAATGAAAATAAGCCCTGTATTATTATGGCGCAATGGGCTGCTTATTCTTGTCACGTTTTTCTGCCTTGCGCCAAGCGTAGGGCAAATTCAGCCGGTGTGGTTTATATCTTCCATGTCGGCATTGTTCGCAATTATGCTGTATTCGAGCATAGAAAAACTAATCGCTAACAAACAAATTATCCACGCAATGAGGACTCACTAATGGATTTTAATACGATATCAAACATCTTGTTGTGGGCTGTAGTCATAGTACAGGCTGTCGTTATTTTTGCGCTCATTCGCCAAGTCGGTGTGCTGCTTGAGCGAGTCGCCCCTGCTGGGGCGTTAGCGATGAATCAAAAAATAGAAGTGGGTCAAGATGCCCCCGAACTCGCATTGCAGTCTATTTCGGATGGTTTAGTGACTGTGGGCGGTGGAAGTAAGAAAAAATCACAGTTGATCTTCTTTGTTTCTCCTGACTGCCCAGTATGTAAAAGCTTACTACCAGCGATAAGATCTTCAGCTAAAGATGAGGCGTCATGGGTAAGTGTGTTGTTCGCGAGTGACGGAAAGCAACAAGATCATGAAGGGTTTGTGAAACGCTACAAGCTAGAAAATCATCCTTATGTTGTTTCAGAGCTATTAGGTAAAACCTATGGTGTCGCTAAATTACCCTATGCCATTTTAATCGATGAGCAAGGTAAAGTGGCTTCAATGGGCATAATTAATTCGCGTGAACATCTTGATAGTTTGTTTGAAGCAAAAGAGCGCAATGTAGCTTCAATTCAAGATTACATGCAAAACAACGCACCAGCCCCCCATTTTGAAGAGGTGAAGTAACTTATGCGCTTTTTTGATAAATTTTTTGAAAAATCCGCTCGTAGCGTAGCCCAAAATAGCTCACGCCGTGGGATCCTAAAGAAATTAGGTGTGACTATTTTAGGTGGGGCTGCCATACCTCTGTTGCCCGTCGCTAGAGCGGCTGACAACCCAAGCTATCCACAAGACGATGCTGCCGGTGACCCAGCAAGCTGCGACTACTGGCGTTATTGTGCTGTCGATGGATTTCTGTGTGAATGCTGCGGTGGCTCTTATAACTCATGCCCCCCAGGTACGGAAATGTCTCCTATTACATGGATAGGTACATGCCGTAATCCAGTAGATGGAAGAAATTATGTTATCTCCTATAACGATTGCTGTGGCAAAAATCAATGTGGTTCATGTTTATGCCAGCGAGATGAAGGTGACAGGCCCTTATACCGTTCAGATAAGTCCAATGATGTTAATTGGTGTTTAGGAGCAAATAGCGCTGTTTATCATTGCTCTACTGCAATTGTTGTTGGTGTGGCATTCGAGCAATGAGGTCAGTGACGACGATAAAGCATACTTTAACAACATTGTTTAAATCTTTGTTTTTATTGGTGTTAGTCGGCGGATTTTTCGCAAGCTCAGCTTTGGCTGAATCTCAAATAAATCCGGCCAGAGCTAAGTTTAACTATCAGCTTTTTTGTCAAGGCTGCCATGTGGGTGATGGGCGCGGCGGCAAAGATGTGCCGAACTTTATCGGTTTTGTTGGTAATTTTTTAAAAACCGATAAAGGGCGGGAGTATTTACTCCGTGTGCCAGGCTCCGCCAATTCAGCAGTAAATGATGAGAAGCTCGCTGAGCTAATGAACTGGATCATATTGGAATTTGGTGAGCAAAGCGTGCCTAAAGATTTTCGTTATTACACTGCGGAAGAAGTGGGGCGCATAAGAAAGTCCCCATTAATGGAAGTGGTTGAATATCGAAAAGCGATTATACAAGACCTTAAAGATAAGTATTTAGTCACACCAAAATATAAAAGTGATGAGAATTTAAAATGAGACGTAATACCCTACTAAGTTACTATAAAATTTCGCTACTAGTACTGGCCTATGTGCTCGGCGCAAAAATAGCGATGGCTGATGAGCTGAGCAGTTTGGCAAACACCTGTAATGCTTGTCATAGCGCTTCCATGGTATCGACCGTTAAAACGTTTCCTATTTTGCATGGGCAAAAATCAGGATATCTCGCTGCTCAAATTATGGCCTTTCGTGATGGCGTGCGCGTTAACCCGCAAATGCAAGGTGTCGTAGACAACCTAAGTGATGAGCAAATTCAGAAGCTTGCTGATTATTACGCACAGCAGACTTTTGCCCGTGAGCCAATAAAAGAAGACAGTAGAAGCGGCGTAGATGTTCGTGCCCGTTGTGTTTCATGTCATGGCTTGTCTGGACACTCAGTGAATACAGAATGGCCAAATCTACAAGGCCAGAACAGTGCTTATCTGTATAAACAGTTAGCTGATTTTGCCATGGGGGCGCGCGAGTCTATGATCATGAATGTGATTGCAAGTGAGCTAAGTGATCAGCAAATGAAAGACGTTTCAGACTATTACGAAAACCAAGGGCGGACGCACTAAACATATTTGCGCTCACGCTCAAGGGTTGTTGAGGTCTAATGACCAACACACTTGAGTGTAATAAGCATATTTGGCCAGTTGTTAACCTGGCCATTTACCCTACAGATTTCGCCATGCCTAAAAGGCTTTTCAACTTCTAGTAAAATGGTATTCACCTTGTCTTCTCAATTTAGAACCGGTACATACTGGCTACCTATATCATTTTCTAAAGCTACTACGATGTATCTCGCTTTATATCGTGTGGAATCTTTCTTCCATCAGCGCTAATTAAATAGGTCTGACATTGTCTCGTGTATTACTGTTGACGAGTAGGGCTTTGAGTTGGTGGTTAGGCAAAGGCCTCATTGCGCGCTCTTGAATCTTCTTGTGTAAATAGTTTGGAATAGGCTTTACGTTATCTTTGTTGGCAAATTCACCTCCTTAAGTGAGTTTATTCACTTAAGGAGGTACCTAAAAGTATTGGAGAAGATCAGTTCTGGGGGATCATGAACTCATCAAAAAACGCTGTTAATGCTTCGTGATCAGTGAGAGGTAAAATATTTGCAACGTGCTGATCTGGTCTTACTACTACCATGCAACCTGTCGAGCGAGCTATATTTCGCTGCTCAAATATATCGTTGCCTTCTTCAGCGTGAAATACTTTTTCGTAGTCTCTCAACCCATATTTTCCTTTGGCTGGCCAAAGAAAGTCGGGCATATGCTCAATAGACAAATCTTGTTGTTGGAATACTGCGTAGACATCAAAGACTGAATCGATATCTGAACCTGCCGGTGTATATTTTTGCACGGGTGAATTATCTGCTTTCGCTAAAAAATGTATAAGTTCATTTGAGTCAGAAGAGTCTTCAATTGGATTTTTATCACTACCGAAGATAAAAATTCTCCAGCGACCGTCTGCTTTATTTAAGTGACCAAGATGCTGCCTGTCACCATCGGCAACCCGAATAGCTTGCGCTGAATGAAAACGCTGTCCAATTTTAAACCCTGTGGCTAAATTTTGATTTTCTTTACCACTACAAATATACGAAGCGTTGTACTCAATAGACGTACCTGACACAAAGCCGTTTTGTTTAGCCATGAATTTTTCGATATCAGCTGTGTTCGTTTTTACTTCAGCTGCTACCTCATTTGTTGTTGGGCGCGTAGCGACTAACTTTGACAGTTGTCTATCTGCCTCAATCAATTGTAAGGCTACTTTACGACGCTCTGTAGAGTATGTCTGGAGTAATTTTGGTTGACATTTTCCTTGTAAAACAGAGGCGACTTTCCACCCTAGGTTAAATGTATCGGGTAGTGACGTGTTCAAGCCCCAGCCTCCTTTTGGGCTATGTGTGTGACAAGCGTCACCTGCAACAAACGCCCGTGGAATAAGTCCTTCGGGATTATCGATTGGGGTATCATCGAATTTCTCTGCTATTCGTTGACCAACTTCATAGATTGACCACCAAGCGACTTCTTTAACATCTAACGTAAATGGGTGCATAATTTGCTGTGCTTTGGCTATTACATCTTCAGCTTTGAGATTAAGATCTGCCGCTCGTTGGTCTTTACCTAATAGCGCAAGCTCTATATAGAACCGAACTAAATAACCCCCTTCCCGCGGAATGGTCATTACTGCACCATGCTCTTTTGATTGAATAAAGCTCTTTACTCGGATGTCAGGAAAGTCTGTTACTAATAAAAGATCCATGACCCCCCACGCTTTATTTGCAGAGTCCCCTTTTAAAGCTATTGATAGACTTTTACGGACCGTACTTCTTGCTCCATCACAACCTACAACGTATTTCGCTTTAACAGTTTCTATTTTAGGTCTGACTGAATGATTGTTAAGCTCAAATGTCGCTGTAATCGGGTGTGCTTCAAGATCTTGAGTGAGTTCTGGGTCTACGTTCAATTTTGCGAGTCGACGGCTGTAATGAGGCACAATTTGATTAACAGAGGTCTTCATACCTTCTAGCAACAACTCATGTAGACGTGCCTGGTTAACTATTCCATGTGCAAATTCAGACAAACCAATTCTCGCATCAGGGACTTTATGTGTACGTTTAATATTTTCAGAGTTGGCGCTATCAGGTTCCCAAAATGTATTCTGGTTGAGACGGTAAGCTTCCTTGACAATATATTCGCTGCAATTAAATCCTTCCATTATTTCCATTGTGCGACAAGAAATACCATCAGCTCGTCCAAAAATAAGAGGTCCTTTTTCTAAATCAACTATACAGGTTGTAATATCTGTGAACTCAGCCAATTGCCTTGCCATGGTTAGACCTGCAGGACCACAACCTACTATTAATACATCGACTTCTTTAGGAAGGTCGATAATCGGTAGAATAGGCGCTGGCTCCCTAACTGCATCTGCTACTTGGTAGTTACCGGGTTTAAAACCATTTAAGTGATATTGCATTTTTATTATTCCCCTAAGAAACTTAATAGATATTCTTTAAAGGCCTATACATACTCATCATTCACAGCTACTGCTAAAAATTGGTTAAAATTGTCAGAAACAACTTCTCTTAGATTTATTTTCAAACTTGTATTTTTCATAGCATTCACGTTATATGCATCAACGTATAGGCAGACTGTTATAGAACTATTTTCCCCAACCCAACATCACTGCTTGTATGTAATTGAGGAATTATTAAATTATAAGGAGAGTTAGGTTTTTAGATAGATAATTTCCATTGGTTCAATGGTACTTTTCATAGGAAGTTTGCAGGGGATTTATGATTAAGGAATTATTCTTTATCTCTGTATTGGTTTGCGGTTAGTCCGGTATTCCTGCGGAAAAAACGAGAAAAATATGCTGGATCTTTGAACCCAAGAGCGTATCCAATCTCAGTAATTGACATCGATGTAAATGTTAACAACCTTCTTGCTTCCTGAATTATCCTATCCATGATTAGTCGTTTTGAAGGTAATCCAGACAACCGACGACAAATTTCATTTAGTCGAGCCTCCGTAATACTTAATTCTTCTGAATATTGACTTAACGTTAAATGTTCTTTGTAATGAGTTTCAATTAGCTGATTATAAAGATGGAAAATACGGATATCTTCTTTACGGCTTTTTTGTCTTGGTTGGTCTTGATCTGCAAGGCGCAAAATATCTATTAAAATCAACTGAAGTAAAGCTTTTAAAGCAAAATCATGTGCTACGCCTGGGTGTGATGTTTCTTCGGCAATTTGTGTAAGCAATCCAAGTAAATGTTCAGCATTTTTATTTTTCTTTGGTGTAAGTGAAACACACAGAGGACGTGTCATAAAATTATTTTTGTCCCACTCTATTGCTATCATCTTGTCCAAAATCTTCCATACCAATGGTTGTCGTACTGTAATGACGTGCCCTTTTGCATTTATCTCAGTAGTAAATGCATGGGGTATTGTTGGTGGTGTAAAAAAAAACATTGGGGCTTGAATAACGTAGCTGTTTTCATCTAAATTGATATGAACAGTCCCGGTCAGAATGACATGTAACTGGTAAAATCGATCATGATGGTGTACGGGCATGATACGACCAAAAAAGTTAGCTAAATTCTCAAGACTTTCGTAATGAATATCCGTATTTATATAACGTTTATCATAAGATTTACCTAAATCTATATTAGGGATTTGTTTTTTATTGTGTTTATTCAATAGTGGATTTTCAACTTTCATTCTTACTCAATTTATTGACCTGCGAGTCAGGTTCGCTGAACGTGATTATTAGAGCCACAATACCAGCACGGATGTTTTTTGTATGAAGTCTTTGTTACTTGCTTTTGAATCTTTCAATTTTCTACGATTCGACGCTCGTTTTGTATATTAGCTACATTCACTAAATACAGGTTTCACAAGCTAAAGCTCATTTGATGCATTTAGCCTAAGTAGTCATTAGGCAATCTGTGCGTTATCCCAGCTTAATAAAATAGGCATTTGATAATTGCCTCATGTTCTGACTAAACGCATGAAGCAATATTGCGAGTACTATTGGGTATATACTCGCTAAAGACTAATAACTTGCCTTTACTGTCGTTTGTTCAGACTGACAGTATTGCATAGCCAAATTTCTAGCTGAGGCAGCGAGCAAACTTGCGTCGACTCCTACACCAATAAACGTCGCTCCCTTTTCAGCATATCCTCTAGCAAGGTGTTTTTCTACGGCTAGCACGCCGGCTGCTTTACCTGCTGAAATGATGGTTTCAATTCCGAGTTCTACAGCCTTAACGACATCAGGGTGACCTGGGTTACCAACAAACCCCATAGATGCAGATAAATCCGATGGACCGATGAAAACACCATCCACACCATCCACAGCAACTATTTCAGCTAGGTTTTCTAATGCTTCTTTTGTTTCCACTTGAACTAGCAGGCAAATCTCATCATTTGCTTTTTGTAAATATTCTGGAATACCATTCCAATGTGCAGCACGTGACATTGATGTTCCTAAACCGCGTATACCCTGTGGTGGATAACGAGAGTCTTGCACTAATTGGTGAGCTTGTTTTGCAGTATTCACCATTGGGATTAGTAATGTTTGTACACCAATATCCAATAGTTGTTTGATACCAGCCGTCTTACCTTCAGGGGGTCTGACTAAAGCAGGAACATTGTAGGGTGCAATAGCTTGCAAGTGGGTTTGAATGCCGCGTAAGTCAAACGGTGCATGTTCACCATCTATCAGTAACCAATCAAACCCGGCTCCCGCACCTATTTCGGCACATATACTATCGGGTAATCCCATCCATAGGCCATACTGTAAATTATTCAATTTGAGATTCTGTTTAAACGTATTAATCGGTACATTTTTCATATCAGTTGTCCTTTATACAAATCTACAAGAGATTGTGCCAAGAGGGCCATAATCTGCAGTCACCGTGTCTCCAGATTTTACGGGGACAGGCGCAGTAAATGAACCTGATAAGATAATTTGTCCTGGCTCGAGCGCAACGCCGTGAGGAGCGAAACGTTTCGCTACCCAACAAATACCATTTGCGGGATGGTTAAGTACAGCAGCAGCCAAGCCTGTTTCTTCAATCACACCATTAATATTTAAAATGCCGCCGCACCAACGAAGATCCATATCTAAGGGCTTGATTGGACGCCCGCCCATAATGATTCCTGCATTACCTGCGTTGTCTGCCACCGTATCTAACACTTTTCTGATGTACCCTGTTTCAGGGTCTTTACGATGAGTTCTGGCAGCAATAACCTCTAAGGCAGGCACCACGTAGTCAGTCGCATTGAGCACATCAAAGATAGTGATGTTCTCACCTTCAAGGCGGTCTTTTAGCACAAAGGCTAATTCGACTTCAATGCGCGGGTCACAAAATTGAGATACGTCGATTTGTGCACCGTCATTAAACACCATGTCATCTAATAACACGCCAAAATCAGGCTCATTAATATTAAGTGCTTTTTGCATGGCCCTTGAGGTATAGCCAATTTTATAACCGACGATTTTGCGGCCTGCAGCTATTTTTTTGTCAACCCAAAGTTTCTGAATAGCATACCCATCTTCTAGCGTCATCTCTGGGTGTTTCAAAGAAAGCGGTGTGCCCGGGCGGCTATTTTGCTCCGCTAATAAGTGTTCATTAGCGGCTTGTTCTAGTATCTTTTTATCAAGCATTACAAGTTCCTATTAGACTTCAAGATGCGGATGAAACTAAGTAATCACGAAGATTATTTTGGTTAAACTTATGCTCAGCAAGCTCACTTAACTCGAATGAGATTGCCAGTCCTTGTGAAGTGAAAATAGCGGACAAGTGATGTGACAAAATATCAAATAATGTTTTGGCAACTTGGGCTTTTTGCTCTTCGGTGCGACCTGCGCCGATTCGAAAATTCAGATGTACAAAAGCAAAGGTTTTTGTTTCACCAGCCACCAGAAAGTCTTTACATTTATGTGCTCGACATCGGATACCCGCCAAGGGGAAAATGTTACTGGTTACTGCTGATTCGGTTAGCGCAGCAAATAACCCGTCTAAATTAAGTTGATCCGCTTTCAAGTTAGCGGAATATTCAAGAATAAAATGAGCCATGGTAGATTCCTATTGATGTTTCGTTACTCACAAGACTGGAAATAATGCGTTAATTTGTCCAGTGCCAGAACTACCAAAATATGGAGTGATAACTTCGACTTTACCTTGATATTTTTCCCCGCCCAATACACCTAATAACATGGCTGTATCATGCATAAAACCTTCGCCATGACATTTTTCTGCATACTCGGGTAGCATCTTAATAAACTCGGGCCACTCACCGTTTTCCCACATATCTACCACACGATGATCCATGTTTTCTAATAATGGCGACCACACTTTATGTAAGTAGCCTTCAGACGTTCCATTTTGGGCAAATCGGTGAGATAACGAACCAGAAGCGAATACAGCAACCGTACCGTCATATTCTTCTTCAATGGCTTTTCTCACCGCAGCACCTAAGTTGGCGCTTTCCTTGAGGTCATGTACTTGGCACATTGCTGAAATTGATACCACTTTAAAATGCTTGTCTTCATTCATGTAGCGCATAGGTACTAAAGTGCCATACTCCATACCCAGAGTGGTTTCCGAGTGTGCTCTTGTGGGGACACCAGACCCGTTTGCTACTTTGGCAATTAAATCGCCTAACTCAACGTTACCGTCGTAGCTATAAGGCATATTTTTAATGAAATGAGGCAATTCATTACTGGTGTAAACTCCTTCGAAGCGAGGGGCATTATTTATATGGTAACCAGAGTTGACTAACCAGTGTGTGTCAAATACCACAATAGTATCTACGCCTAATTCGCGGCAGCGACGTGAAATCTCTTTATGCCCATTAATAGCGGCTTCTCGACAACCTTTATGTTCACCATCTAATTCAGATAAATACATCGATGGCACATGTGTGATTTTAGCCGCAAGTGCAAGTTTACCCATATCTATATCTCCTATTTAACTATTTAGAGTTTACCTAGTACCGGTATTTTATGATTACCATGAGCAATACAGACATTTTTGGTTTCCATATAAAAATCAAAACTCCAATCTCCACCGTCTCGACCAATACCTGAAGATTTTATGCCACCAAATGGTGATGGTAAGTTTCGGTTGTTTTCTGAGTTAACCCAGAGCATTCCTGATTCGACATGTTTAGCCATACGCATGGCTCGTCCGGAATTTTCTGTCCAAATATAACCAGATAGTCCGTAATCCGAATCGTTGGCGATTGCAATAGCTTGCTCTTCCGTATCGAAACCAATAGTGGTTAGTACTGGCCCAAAAATTTCTTCTCGTGCAATACGCATGGTATTGTCAGCATCCGTAAACAAAGTGGGAGAAACGTAGTTTCCAGTTCCCATATCTGCAAGATGAATCCCCCCGACTCGAGTCGTGGCTCCATCTTGTTTGGCAATTGCCATATAACTCATGACTTTTTCAAAGTGGCCCTTATGAACTAGTGGCCCAATTTCGGTCGCTGGATCTAACGAATGCCCTACTTTTAGCGATTTTACTCGTACTTCAAGGGCATCTAAAAACTTGTCTTTAATGCTATTTTGAATTAGTAAGCGACTAGATGAGGTACAACGCTGACCGTTTAAGCTGTAAATCATGAAAACGACAGCATCTAATGCTCGATCGAAGTTAGCGTCATCAAACACTATGACAGGGTTCTTCCCTCCCAATTCAAAATGTACTCGTTTCAAAGTATCTGCACCCTGTCGCATAATATTACGGCCCGTAGCCGAATCACCGACTAATGCAATAGCCTTAATAGCAGGGTGTTCTGTCAAACGCTTACCTACTGTAATACCAAAACCATTAACAATATTCCAAACGCCATCAGGGATACCTGCTTCTTTTGCAATTTCACCCAGAAGCATAGCGCTCAAAGGCGTCATCTCAGCCGGCTTATGCACGATAGTGCACCCTGATGCCAATGCTGGAGCTATTTTCCACGTCGCCAACATGAACGGGGTGTTCCATGGTGTGATAATACCTACCGGCCCAATAGGTGAACGAATGGTAAAATTGGTGTGCTCTTCTTGATGAAGTGAGAGGCCATTAGCTGCTTCTGCGGCTTTATCTGCAAAAAATCTAAAATTAGCAGCTCCTCGAATTGCGGCTTGTTTCATGAAGCGAATAGGTTGCCCACAATCCATAGATTCAACTAATGCGATCTCGTCAGCTCGTTCTACTATTTTGTCAGCAAAATGATTCAGGATTTTTTTACGTTGAGCACCCGGCATATCTCGCCAAGCAGGGAATGCATCTTTTGCTGCTTCACAGGCTTTATCGACATCTGTCTCAGTGCCTACAGACACTTCGCCTATGGAAGTATTGTCCAAGGGGGTATAATTAGTGAAAGTTTCGTCATTAGAATAAAACTCCCCGCCAACGAAGTGCCCTAACGGTTTATTTTTAAATCTCTCTAAATATCCGTTTGCTCGATTCAGATTTTGTTCAAATTCAGTCATTTTTCGGCTCCTAGCTATTTCAGAAAAGTACTTTACAGTCACTCCGGCAATTCTTACTTATTAACACATAAATACTGAAGAATGATTAACATGTTAAATAAATAATTCAATTTATGTCAAGTTAATTGGGGAAACATTTACCAAAATCGCTTTAAAGTCCGATAAAGGTTAATGTGTTGCAGGAAAGTACTTAACGTGTTACATATATTGCGGAAGCGTACTTTAACTGGTTAGGAGTAAACAATGCGGTTTTTAACATTTAGTCACTTAGGTAAAGAGTCTTGGGGTGTCATTTCGGATGAAGGGATTATTGATTTAGGTAATTTAGTGGGGAGTAGCTTATTAGAGGTGTTACAGCTTGGTCGACTAGATAAGATGAAAAAGCTCGCTGCTGGGCTAACTGTTGATCACCAAGCAAAGGATGTGCAGTTCCTGCCACCCATTAGCAACCCAGGTAAAATTGCTTGTGTAGGGGTCAACTATGCGAACCGAAACGAGGAATATAAAGATGGTTCTGAAGCACCTAAATATCCAAGTTTATTTATACGTACCCCCGACTCATTTACTGGGCACGACCAGCCACTTATTCGACCACCTGAATCCGATAAACTCGATTATGAAGGCGAGATCGTCATCATCATTGGCAAAGAAGGTAGACGTATTGCTGAAGAAGATGCTTATGAGCATATAGCGGGTATTACTATTATGAACGAAGGTACTCTGCGGGACTGGGTGCGCCATGCTAAATTCAACGTTACACAGGGTAAAAACTTTATTCATTCTGGGGCTATGGGGCCTTGGATGGTAACAGCGGATGAATTTACCCCTGAGCAATTTGAAAATATGCGTGTCACAACGCGTGTCAATGGGGAAGTTAGACAGGATGACACTACAGCAAGTATGATGTTTCCTTTTAAGTATATCATTAACTACTTCTCTAAATTCTTCCATCTCAAACCTGGTGATGTGATCGCCACAGGCACGCCAAATGGCGCTGGTGCTAGGTTTGAACCACCCCGATATCTCGTTCCCGGTGACGTGGTTGAAATTGAGGTTGAAGGTGTAGGAGCTTTAGTCAATGGTGTCGAAGACGAACATATCTAGAGAAGAACCGTAAACATGCCTGAATCACTCCGAAGTTTTGAGCGTTCATTACCTATGGCTTTATTAGAAGCTAGGGAATCTGTAATGAAAAAATTTATTCCGTCATTAAAGGCTCATGGTCTTACACAACAACAATGGCGAGTAATTCGAGCTTTGGAGCATGAAAATGACGTTGAAATGAGTGTTCTAGCAAAACGTTGTCAGTTACTGATGCCAAGTTTATCCAGAATTATTAATCATCTAACTAAAGAGCGTTTGATAGAACGTCGAGTGGTTGATAGTGACCAACGACGGGCAAAAATAGCGCTAACGGCGTCAGGCAAAGCGTTATACGAAAAAGTGGTGCCTAAATCTGTTGAACGCTATAACGAAATTGAAAAATTATATGGTGTGAGAAAGCTAGAGCTACTTTATGAATTGCTGGATGATTTAATCAATACTTTAGAAGAGAAATAACTATGACAATGTTATCCGATGATACTTTATTGCAAACAAGCAGTTACTTAAATGGTAAATGGCTGGCAAAGTCTAAAGACACGGTTAATGTGTCTAACCCTGCGACAGGGGAAGTGATTACAACACTGCATATCGCTAATAAAGAAGATGCTGAAACTGTCATTAATGATGCGAACAAAGCGTTTCAAGCGTGGAAAAACACATCAAGTAAGGTGCGTTGTGATTTACTAAAAAAATGGTTCGATTTAATCATCGCCAATAAACAAGATCTGGCTTTGATAATGACCATGGAGCAAGGTAAACCGCTAGTAGAGTCTCTCGGTGAAGTGGATTATGGTGCGTCTTACGTGGAGTGGTTTGCAGAAGAAGCAAAGCGAATTTATGGTGATGTGATCAATTTACCCGACCAAGATCGTCAAGGGTTCATTATTCGACAACCCGTTGGTGTAGTAGCGGCAATCACACCGTGGAACTTTCCTAACGCAATGATAACTCGTAAAGCGGCTCCCGCCATTGCTGCTGGGTGCAGTATTATTATAAAGCCTGCGCTTGAAACACCGTTATCAGCGCTTGCCTTAGCTAAATTAGCTGAACGAGCAGGGATCCCCGCGGGAGTGATCAACGTTATAGTCGGCAAGTCACGAGATTTAGGACAAGTATTTACCGATAATCCTATTGTTCGAAAATTGACATTCACCGGCTCAACACCAGTAGGCAAAATACTCATTAAACAATGTGCCGATACGGTAAAAAGAACATCAATGGAGTTGGGCGGAAATGCGCCGTTAATTATCTTTGATGATGCGGATTTAGACAAAGCAGTTGATGCGACTTTAATATCGAAATATCGGAATTCAGGACAAACGTGTATTTGCGCAAATCGAATATTAGTACAGGAAGGCGTTTACCAAGCGTTTGTCGATAAACTTGCCGCTAAGGTTGGAAACTTTCGATTAGGTGATGGTGTTAACAGTGAAACAACACACGGCCCTTTGGTTTCACAAAAAGCCGCTAACGACGTCAACTCTTTGGTTCAAAAAGCCGTTGAGCAAGGTGCGAACGTGGCTATCGGTGGAAAAATCTCCCACTTAGGAGCGTGCTTTTTCGAACCCACCATTTTAACGAACGTCAACCACACAATGGATATTTTTAGTGAAGAGATATTCGGACCAGTAGCCCCAATCTTTAAATTTAAAGATGAAAAAGACGCTACCGCTATGGCTAATGATACCGAGTTTGGTTTAGCTTCCTATGTTTTCACTAACAATATAGGGATGGCTTGGCGAATGGCGCAAAATATTGAATATGGCATGGTCGGCATTAATGAAGTTGCGATAGGCTCTGAAATGATACCGTTCGGTGGGATAAAAGAGTCAGGTAATGGCCGAGAAGGCTCAAAATATGGCTTAGAAGATTACACAGAAATGAAATACATCTGTTTGGGCGATCTTGCTAGTTGATACTGTTCAAATTTACTAGTCTTGTATAACTAAAGCATTTTGTGTAAATCCCCTAATAACAGACTAATAAACCTATTACTGGGGGATTTTTTTGAGTTTATAGGGTTTGGCTTCGATCCCTAGAGAACTAGCAATATTTTTGCCTAACATTTCCTATTTTATAAATATCTTTAAAATATATTGATTGCATGTCAGCAGAATACTCATTTGATTTATTTTAATGAATATCATCCACTTTACTCTGCTCAAGTTATATATTTACGGTTATATAAGTCGTATTCAATTATCATACTGTTTAGAATAAGAGACACATCTCAACGTTGAACTGATGTGGTTAGTCGAACGTTTGCAACCTGATTTCAAAATCATTGCTGACTTTTGAAAAGAAAATGGCAAAGGCATCAAGAATACGTGCCGCCAGCGCGTTGAACTGTGCCACCAATTGAATATATTCAGCGATGCGTTATTTATCAATGTTCGCAGAAAATCTAAAGCAGTAAACGACAAAAAGAATAACGTCACTCCCCAAAAAGCGAAGGGCCATATTGCATTCATTGAAACGAGTATCAGCGAATATTTTTTGAAGTTAGATAGTGCAGACGCTAACCATCAGACTGATCGAGATAATGTTCGAGCGTGTTAAAGCACATCTCGATCATCAGCGGTGTCAACTCCAGTGCCGTTTCTGTGCCTTTGCGAGTGTGCATCCAGCCGAGGTAAGTAAATCCACGAACCACCAGAAACAGCGGCAATCTGGCTAGCTGGATAGACGGAAGTGGACGATGCTCACGATAGCCTTCAATCAGTTCCCCCCTAGCAATTGAGTAGTGCTTATCACCCTGTACTGAGTACAATGCCGTTGCAAGTTCGAACAAGTGCCAACCAAAGCCAGCATCGTCGAAATCAATGATATTAACCTGGTCTCCATCAACAAGAAAGTTTTCCGGGACGAAGTCCGCATGGATAAGACTGTAATCACTGGACGCCTGTCCGAATTCAATGAGTTCGCGCCTGACCTGCTCGCGTGCGGCCAATAGCTTGGTCCGCTGCTCGGGGGTCAGGGCTTCTAGCTCCCAGAACTTACCCCAAAGTGCATTGTCACCGACCAACCCCTCGACATTCCAAGCATGACGCTCGAATCCCTCGGGGAGAGTCCAATGCGAAGCCTGGTTGTGTACCTGTGCCGCAACCCGACCAATGTTGGCATAGATATGTCGAATTGTATCCGGATCATCCCCCATACCTCCCTCGATGGAACCTATCTGTTCACCTTCGATCCAGTCTAGAAGATCGACCTGACGGGACTCTGACACCCCGACGATCTTCACTCGTGTGAAATATTCGCCGGTTGTGGTGGGGATGACTTGGGGTACGCCAATACCATAGGATACCAGCGCTTGCATCCACGCTAGCTCGGATTTCAGCGACACATCCGAATGATAATTAGCGCGATGGACGCGCAGGGCGTATTGTGCCCCCTCATTCGTAACGAGGCGGTAGACGGTGTTTTCACGCTGCTTGATCAAACTCAGCTCACCGGCCAGATTCCAGTTTGATAACGCAGCTTCGGCGACCCCAAATAAACGCGCCTGTTGTTCGTCGATGGTAAGATCTGAAAAGTTTGTCATAAAAGCCTTTAGTGTATGGATGCTGCACAGCTGCCGGTAAGCCACCAACTCAGGGTTTGCAGGGTGCGAAGCGATATAGAATTCATATTTTTCATAAGTAACGTTGCCTATAGCTGTTTGAATGTTTCGTCTAGGGCAGTTAGGAGCAAGTCTGCGTTTTCGCTGGAAAAACAGATTGGTGGTCGCATTTTCAGAATGTTGTCATGCATGCCGATCCTGCTCATCAGGATACCTTTGTCCTTCATCACATTGACCAATTTTTTTGCCGCCTCCGGCGCAGGCCTCTTGCTATCACGATCCTGTACCAACTCCACACCGAAAAACAGCCCCGTGCCGCGCACATCACCGATGAGTTCGTATTTTTGAGCCAGTTGCTCGAGACCGCTCCTGAGATACCCCCCCCACAGTGCGGGCATTCTCTAATAGGTTCTCTCTTTCGATCACCTCCAGTACCGCGAGGCCCACGGCACAGGAGACCGGATTTCCACCGAAGGTATTGAAGTACATGGCGTGATCGCGAAACGCTTCGCCCAGTTCGGGCCGGCAGACGGTGCCTGCGAGGGGGTGCCCGTTACCCATGGGTTTGCCGAGTGTGACGATATCGGGTACCACACCGGCATGCTCATGGCCCCACATAGTCCCGGTTCGACCAAATGCGGATTGCACCTCGTCAAAGATCAGCAATCCGCCGGCATCATGCACCACCTGCGCAATCCGCTGCAGGTAATCGGGTGGAACATTGGGTAAACCCTCATTGGCGAATATTGGACACACCAGCATGCCAGCGAAACCCGTACCGTCTGCGATAAATGCATCAATCGAATCTTGTACCTGAGCTATCAGAGCATCAGCCAGCGCGCTGCCCGACAGGCCGTTGAACGGTCTGTAGGTGTCGGGAAAACTTACGGCGGCGACATCGGGACCACTGGGCTTGCCATGGTTGAACATAGTGGCGAGAGCATCCACGGCAGTGGTATTGCCATGATAGGTCGCATTGGTGCAGATGATACCCCTGGCTCCGGTATAATTGCGCGCCATCCGTAGCGCCACCTCATTGGCTTCGCTACCGGTGCAGGTAAGAAACAACATAGACAGCGATGAATCAAATTTGGCTATCAGTTTCTCACCGTATTCGAGGATGCTTTCGTGCAGATAGCGAGTATGGATATTGAGAGTCGCTGCCTGTTTGCAGAGAGCCTCTAGAACATGTGGATGGCAATGGCCGACATTGGGAACGTTGTTATAAACATCCAAATAACGCTTACCGTGCGCATCAAATAACCATACGCCCTCCCCGCGAACCATATGGATAGGCCCATCATAAAAGAGCGGCGCTTTTTTGCCCAGCAGACGATAGCGACGCTCGAGAAGCACCTGGATGTTAGTCGTCAATCTATTTACCCCCTCTATACAATCTCAAATACTGTCGATCCAATAGCGGGTCGACAACCCTGATAACTCAATTTACACAGCTCTATGAAAAAAGGCATCATAGTCCGCGGGTTGGGACTCGGCTATCATCCAAAAGGTTGAATCCGGAAAAGCTTATTCGCTGCTCAGCACCGGGGTAAACCCGCCTCACGATAGGTTTTAGTTTTAAGCTATGTGTTCAAGCAGCGTGCTTAGTTAGAAATGTATAGTTAGTGTATCTATAATTGACGATGGAGCAGCCAGCAGCGCTCCTCAGTTGTAAATTCAGTACTCTCGGCAATCCAACTTTTTATGTTGTTGCGCAGATCGAGCGTCCTCTGGAATGAACCTGTGGACGAAGTCGAGGCTCTGCGACTTGAATTTAGTTGGAAAAATTGACGAGCTGTGAAGCGGCTTTTTCCTACGAGCCCCCAATAATGAAATTGCAGTATCTCAGCAAGAGAAATGACGGACCTATGTGCTCAGATCTTCAATGACTTTTGAAAGCAACGCGGCGCGGGACGAAACATCCATTTTTTGGAAAATGTGCTGCAGGTGAGTCTTGACGGTGGCCAGACCCAGAGTAAGTTCGCTCGCGATGAGCTTATTACTGGCGCCCGACATGATCATTTCCATGACATCCAGTTCACGTTTGGTCAGGCTGTATTTATCTTCTAGGGATTGGCGTTCGCCCACCCGCTTAGGCAGGTAGACGGTATTGAGTGTGTATTCCAGAAAGGGTTGCAGTTTTCTTAACAGAGAGAGCTCCTGATCAATGAATCTACCCAGCGATTGCTGACGCAACAGGCTCAATACGGCAATGATTTCGCCCTCGTAGCGGAAGAATACATCTGCCACGTAGCGATGATTCTTGGGTTGCATAAATTCCTGATAATAGATGGTTTGCCGTAACATGTTGAATGGCATCTGTGAATCTAGGGTGACCACCCTGTCATTCGTACCGCTGAATTTGCGCGGATCCAAGAGATCCAGAAGCTTGAACATTTTTTCGTACTCCTTTTCCACCTCAGAATGCAGATTGTATAGCGCAACGCCGCGATGCCGCATGTCTGGGTCCAGTAAATAAAATGCCGCGGAGGTGATGTCGACCAATTCATTGATCAGCCTAATAGCTTCCCGTTGAAACTGATTCGGGAAATGAGATTTCTTGTTTATAGGGGTCATCTAGGACGGCCTGGATCTGCTCAATTTAATCGATATATTATCAGTTTCCCAGCTTAAGAAACCAACCTTTTGGTGGATAGCTAACTCATTTTGTTTCGCCTAGGCTTGCTTAGTTTTAGTTGCCCAAAAACCTTTAATTCGGAGAAACTACATGCTTAATGCCATCACTGGAGACGACAATGCAGCGATTGTTGCCGACAAGCGTATATCACTGATAGCTGCCATATATCTTGGCATCGTAGGCCCGGCAATTTTTATTGTACAGCCGGGGTTTGTCCAGGGGCTGGTCGAATACTATGGCTTCAGTGCAAAGGAAGCCGGTTATGTTGCATCCGCCGAAATGTGGGGAATTGCTTTAACCACTCTGGCGTTGACCTTTGTTGCCAATCGAGTGAATTGGCGAAACATATTGACGTTGGCGATACTACTCGCAGCGGCGGGTAATTTTTTATCTGTTTTGACCCAGGATGTCGTCATCTTTGCAACTCTACGCGCGCTCGCCGGGGTTGGTTCGGGTGTTTTGATATCGCTGACCTTCACCAGCATTGGTTTAACGTCGAATCCCGACCGGAATTTCGGTTTTCTAATCATGTGGATCCTTGCGTACGGTGCGGCAGGCTTCCTTTTGATGCCGGTCGCTTATACCACCATTGGAATGACTGGCGTGCTGTTCTTTTTCGGCCTGTTGAACCTGAGCGCACTAGCCTTTGTCCGCTACCTGCCTGCCTCCGGTGAGGAGCACGCCCGAGTCAACGATAACACCGTGGTTCTGCCAAAGCTCTTTAAAGCATTGGCGGTCAGTACCATGTTCATCTACTTCGTTGGGCAGGGTGTCGTCTGGGCATATCTGTTTTTGATCGGCAGCAATGGAGGCTCCACCGAACAGGAGGTGAGCAACGGGCTGATACTGTAACAGTTCTTCGGCATTGCCGGCGCATTTACATCCGCGATGGTCGCAAGTCGCATCGGAAATTCACGTATCTTCTCGATCGGCGTTGGTATTGCCGGGAGTGTGCTTTCTCTGGTTTTGATGTTCGGTATAAAGGGCGCAATGATTTATACCGTTGCTGTCTGTGTTTTCAATTACGCGTGGAACATGACACACCCGTTTTTACTCGCAGCACTGGCGAGTTTTGATCGCACTGGGCAAATCGTCGTCTATGGCGTTGCAGGACAGATGCTAGGACTGGCTGTCGGCCCAGCGTTGGCCGCATCGGTAATAGCAGAAAATGACTATTCGAATGTGATCTGGCTCGGCCTAATACTCTTCCTTGTTGCATTTTTCACTATTGTCCCCCCGGTGCTAAAGCATAAGGCGGACAACCCAGCGTAAAGTCAGTGGTGATTGTAAATCCAATTCAACCATTTGGACGATATTGCAACCTGCCCATATTAACTAAGATAGTTTCAGATCAAACATACATTGAATAGGATAAAGGCTAATGAACGATAGGAACCATACGGAGTTTATGCAGGTCGGCGAGTTTGTCGCGGATTTTGGTGAGAATGAACTGGAACATACAGACGATCTCGTCGGCAAACGCCTTAACATACATCTCGAAAACGGCTGGATTATTCGCCATCATTTCGCAGCCAATCAGGCTTTAACTTGGGAGATGATCGAAGGCGTAGATACCGACCCCGCGGCGCCCACCAGTGCCTCGGAAACCTATCGCGCGACCAACCTGCGCGAAGGATTTTACCTAGTGGACTTCGTAAAGGGACAAAGGCCAACCCAATCGGTGAGCCTAGTGCTCGATTTCAAACAGGGTATCTGCACGGCCGTGATTGCTGACATGCCCAGTCGTGAGGAGACGCTCAAACCCCTGTTTCAACGCGTACTGGATAAGGAAATTCTGACGCCGATGCGAGCCACCTATCTAAATGGCGCTATCGACAAGCCCATCGATGCACAAACGCCGCGGCACCAGCGGACCGACGAACTGGTGGGTAAGCGACTACTCCACCGTTACGGCTCTAAGGATGCCTATGAACACATCTACCTGAGCCCGGAATTTTATACTTGGAACTGCACTGAGGGACCGGAAGTCGGCCTAGCCGACACAGATCAAGCGAACTACTTCAAGCTGGACGACGAACTCTACCTGTTCGTCTGGTTGGAAAAAGTGATTCCTACCGAAGGATTGATCATGGTCGACCTGAAAAGCATGAAAACCAGTGGCAAGATTTTCGGTTACGAGGGCGATGATTTCGGCAAAACATCGAATACGCCCGTTGGAGCAGTGTTGACGGTACTGAACAAGGCTAGATACAGCTAATATGTATTAGTTCCGACTAAATTTTCCCCTAACTTTGTGGGCATTTTTTACTTAGAAAACGAAGTAAGGTAAAAAGCGTTATGAATAAAGAATATCCAGACGAATTTAAATAAGAGGCCGTGCGTCAAGGCCGTAAGTTCACTTTTTTACTATTTCGGCTTAGCTATGCACGTGAAGTGGCCAACTCAGTGAATTGAAAATTAGACGAATTGACTGTTTTATTGATGAAAAAAATCGATTGAAATGCATTCTCTTAAAGCAAGTTAATAACGAAAAAGTGTTTTAAATTGACGGCCAAAAGATACTATTTAGTAGATCTTTTTTGAATCATTTCGACCAACTTCTTTTGTGATTAAATGTCGAAATTTATTTCGCTTTTTTACCTGTTTCTGTCTGCTGTTTTGTAAATTTTCGGGAAGGAAACTGATATTTTTTATTGATTAAGTCGTAATATTTTTTGACTGAATAACATACCTTTCAACGCCGTTTAGTCTCATCTTATCTGCTTAAAATGACGATTTGGCTTCAATTTTAAAAATCGTAATTCGCAGTTTATTTTGACACTCAAAAAGCTAAAAACATTGATTTTTGTCAGTTCTGAATTGCAGAGTTTGTGTAAGACGAAAAACTGTTACCCCTGAAACCGAATAATTCAATTCTGGATCCTATCCCCCCCGTTACTCCTGAAATTTTATTTCAGGGGTAACACGTTTTCGATTTCAGGGGTAACACTTCATAATTCAAACAAATCATCCTTTTTTAGGGTAATATATTTAACCATTGATTAACTGTCGTATTTGCGATTTGATTTTTACTTTAAAAACAAAATGAGCGACGAATTTTCGCTTTATCGTCAGACTTAGACATCTGTAATGTTGATGATTTTTTATCGAGCTCTTTTATTACATTATGAAGTCTCTCTTGTTAATAATTTCATAGCGCAAAGTAAGATCAGAATGATGTCAGTTAAAGTAAAAATAATTCATGATCTTTTCACTTGGCAGAGACGCATAAATATGTGTGGATTGGAAACAATCTAAAACGATTAGTTGAGTGGTTCTACTTATTAATTCTTAGAGGGTGAACAGACAAGTTAAGTGTCTACGAAACGGGGTGAAGATCAAAGGTCTTTTCTCAGTGTGGCATTAATGCCTTTTAAATTGGTATTGCCATCACTTGCTTCTTTGTTGGTGCCTATGTAGTAGGTGCCTGACAATCGCAACGTTAACCTGTGTTGGTAGCTTGCTGCCAAGCGTTTTTAAGGCAGATGCATTTCCTCTTGGATCGGTAGGATTACTAGTACAGTGCGCCGCCAACACATGTCCAGTAAACGACGCTATACCAATGACACAAACTGTTTTAATTTTTATCTAATATTTATGACCACGTTTTACACTAGCAAGGTAGTGTCCGTGATGGTTGAGAAAGAAAGCTCATTTTTGCCCTAAAAAGTCATATAGTGCGCTGCCAGCAAGTAAAAAAGCGCCAACTCCGAAAAGCTGAGAATCGTCTTTTGTCACCACGTCGGGCTTTTCATTGACGCCTTGTACCCAGCCGAATTTACCGTCGGGGTGCACGGCTGACGACAGTACTTTCCAGCCCTTCATTGCGGCAGGTAAGTAAGCTTCGCTTTCTAATAATCCGTTGTTCATTCCCCAAATTATCCCGTAAGTGAAAAATGCGGTTCCGCTTGTTTCGGGTTCTTTATAGTTTTCCCCTGCAAGTAATGACATAGGCCAGGCACCGTCGGCTTTTTGCAGCGCTACTATGGTTTTTGATAATTGAAGATACAGTGCTTCATAATAAGAACGATATTTGTGGCCAACAGGAAGACTTTCTAGCGAGTGAACGACGCCAGCGTAGACCCAGCCCATACCCCGTGACCAAAACACCTGTTCTTCGAATTTTCCCTTTTTATTGAAAAAGCGAGAATCTCTGAAGACAAGTTTGGTTTTCGGGTCTTGTAAGTAATCGATAGTGGCTTTAAATTCTTTGTGGGCATAGTTCGCGTATTTCGGGTCGCCGGTAATAGAAGACAACTCGAAGAGCGCAGGAGGAGCCATGAACAGCGCATCAGCCCAGCACCAACGCCACTGACAGTTGTGTACTTTGTCTTTATTTCTGTCCGCCACAAATTCGAGGCTATTGTCGGGGGCTTGCTCAATGAGCCAGTCAAACGTTTCTTTTACTGGCGCAAGCGCTTCTTCGTTTTTGTGCCTGCGGTAGTACCAAAGGTTAGTTTGGGCGATAACATGGTCATCAGCGAAGTATTTTACTTTCCCTAGCTTCCAATTGTGATCTTTACCAACATAACCAATCCATGTTTCATAAAAAGGATTTTCAGAGCGCTCAGCTAGCTTTGTCAAACCTTTGTAAAAGGCGCCTTGAATCCACCTTCCGTAAGCTTCAGACCCCGCTCTCGCTCGGCCAACATGCGTCATATGCTGGGTACGGGCTATTTGCCAATTCGCTACCTTTTCCATTTGGGCCATAACGCCTTCTTTGAGAGGAAGTGCCTCTTGCTGATCACCGTTTGCCAGCGATACAAACGGAAAGCATGCGAGTATGAAAGTCGTTAATAGTGGTCTAAATACTTGAGTTAAGATTTTGATTATTCTGTTTGGCATATTCACACCTTAGATGATGTTTCTTTGAAGTAATTTTGACGCGTAGTCTGCTGCGCGAGCGGTAATAGCCATGTATGTTAAGGACGGGTTCTGTGTTGCACACGAAGCCATACAAGCGCCGTCGGTTACAAACAAGTTGGGTACATCGTGTGCTTGCCCCCAGCCATTTAGTACCGATGTGTTCGGATCGCTTCCCATACATGCGCCGCCCATTTCATGTACTTGTTTGCCCATGGGAATGTGCTTGCTTTGTGGTGTGGCAGCAACTTCAATATTTGTACAACCGCCTGCTTCAAGCATTTCTTCAATGTCTTTAGCCGCCTGCTTAATCATCTTCCGTTCGTTTTCTTTTATTTCGGCATCGATATGAAGTAGGGGCATGCCCCATTCGTCTTTTTTGCTAGGATGCAGGGTGGCGACATTGTCATAATAGGGCAGTACTTCTCCGTACATAAAAGCTCTGAAGCGCCACGGACCCGGCTGCCCAACGTTTTGTTTGGCAATAATTCCGATACCTTTTTCTTTGGCCGTGGGCCGGGTAGAGGAGCGGTGTTGTGCGGTGGTTTGAAAGCCAAAACCTCTTACAAAATCAGCATCAGCGCGCTTTTCATGCCGATAATTTGGGATATAAGTAGCAATAGGGCGTCGTCCAAATGCAAATTTATCTTCACCACCCGGTACATCTGCACTCGCCACTACACCGGTGACATGTCCCAGTATGTAACGTCCCAGCATGCCGCTGGCATTTGCGATACCGTTTGGAAACGTTTCCGATTTAGAATTTAGCAGTACTTGCACGGTACCAAGAGATGATGCGCACATAAAAACAACACGGCTTTTGTATTGCCTTCTTTCTTTCGTATTTGTATCGATGACGGTAACACCCAAGGCCTTTTTACTGCTCTCATCGTAATCAACTCGTTCCACAATCGCATCGGTGACTACCGTCAAATTACCGGTTTTCTGCGCAGCAGGAAGAGTGGCTGACTGAGAACTAAAATAAGCGCCAAATGTGCACCCGCGGCGACAGTATGAACGAGCCTGGCATTTGCTTCGACCCAAAGCGGTTTGTTCCTGACTTGGTGATGTGAGGTTTGCCGCTCTGCCAATGATGAGGTGCCTATCGGTGTAGCGTTTCGCAATATTGTTGGAAATATATTGCTCGGCATAGCTCATTTCCCATGGCGTTTGAAATTCCCCATCAGGTAATGTCTCTAAGCCATCTTTATTGGCAGAAACGCCGATAAACTTTTCGACATAACTATACCAAGGTGCCAAGTCGTCGTAGCTAATAGGCCAAGGGATACCATGCCCGTCATTCGCGTTTGCCTGAAAATCCATAGGGCTCCATCGCAAAGCTTGACGCCCCCATGTTAAAGATCGTCCGCCCAGTTGGTATCCGCGAGTCCACATAAAGGGTTTATCTTTAGGAAAGCTGTAGGGGTGTTTCTTATCGTCCACAAAAAAATGCAGTGCATCTGTTTTGTATAAATGACCTTTTTTTCTTAGAGTAGCGTAGTGACCATTATCGGCGAGTTCTTCATCAGGCATTCCACGGTTTTGTAGTTCCCATGGCGCTTGAAAATCCTTGTACTCAGGCCCTCTGTGTTCTACGTTTCTGCCTCGCTCCAAAACTAGGGTATTGAAGCCTCTTTCGCAAAACTCCTTCGCTGCCCAGCCACCGGTGATCCCTGAACCAACAATAATGACATCATATTCTTTGTTCATAAGTATTTTCTCTTGTGGATTGCACTCAGCTCAGACTCTGTAAGGTTTCCCTTGTATCCGCCAGGGACTAAGAAGAAGTTGGGATTAGCTTCTTCAGAAGAGTAGTGAATATGGAAAATCAGCGCTTTTATTCGCTTATATGCCGTTGAAAATTCGTTTCTATTTTTTTCGAAAGCGTTTCCATCGACATATTCTACGAAGGCTTCACGCTCTTTTTTTGTGAGTGAAAAGTAGTTTGAGTTGTTAGCACCTTTCGCTTTTGATTGAAATTGAGCTAAGAAGTTGGTGAATTGTCGCTGAGTGGATGACGATGCCCAAGAGACCATTAACTCATCTAACACTTGCGCAGTGTGAGAATCTGAAGCTCCAGGGGTGTTTGTAGTAGGTATCATTATATTCGCAAGATCATAAACCAGCGTCATTTGATCAGCGTTAAAGAAAGCCGCATCTGACTTAAAGACGTTGAGTTTAAGCACCTTTTTTAGCTCTGATGGTAAAACAGAAGCTGAAACCACATACAGCATAGCGCCTAAGAATATCCGTCTGTTTATTTCCACATTACCCTCTTCTTCTTTTGACTCGGGAAATTTGATGACGTTGATACTACCTATAAAAACAAGCCAAAAGCAATCATTATCAATCAAAATAATTTACATTATTTTGACATTAATGTATTAGGTAGCAGGATATTAGTTGTAGGTGGGTTAATAGTTTCTGTTTAAAAATTGTCTTTGGGTAAGCCGGTGATGTTATCTAGTAGTAGCGTCTTATTAGGAGTAAGTTCTATATGGCTTTTGTACGGTAACGCTTTTGCAGATGGCTGGCTGCCGTAGTAATTCAGGCCCATCAAAACATTGTTATAGTGAAGCGCTACCATAAAAGGTGTTAGCGCAAAATCATAAAATGCCACTTCATCTATAGTCCCCGCATAGGCCTCTGCGGCGTGCCCTTGAGCGTTAGGAGAATTGCCAATATTGGCTAACCCCGCTCCACCGCTCAATACTTTTGAGCCGGGTGGGTATCGGTAAAGTGCGCCTACTTTTCCGTCGATATAAATTGCTTTTATCCCACTTTCAACGTCATAAGTTGCCGCCACATGGTGAAAGTTTCCATCTTTTAACTGCTGAAGCGTTGGACGTCCGTCTCTGCCGTCTAATGGTAGTTTGAGCTCATGGTACCCTTGACCTAAAATGTACAACCCGAAGCTTAGAGACTCTGGATAGTCTCCAGCTGGCACTACTATTGATTTGTTGCGGTCATTTTGAAAGCTAAGCAGTATTCTATGATCTTTATCACTTTGATCTTTCCTGAAAATCTCATCAATTTCACCGTATCGTGTCGTAGTTGGGCCTTCTCCACTATATAAAGGCTTAATCAATGCTTCTATAGTGACACCATCAATAACGGAGAACGAACCTGTTGCGGGCGCACTTCCACCTCCGCTACCCACGTTAATTCTTGCATGCTTTCCATTATCAAAATAGAAAGCGCCTTTTCCGACGAGTCCATCGATGCGTTGAGCTCCACTACTTGGAACACCGACTGCGCGACCTGCAAAGTCCATCACTCTGTCGCCAACATCATCGAGGTTCCAAAAGTGTTTAGGTCGCCATGTTTTAGGAAAGATTTTTGCTTTGGTGTTACCAGAGACCGAGGTTGCATCACTGTCAATGTTTACGGTTAACTTGCCCGAATGCATCTGAATATCAGAGGCGTTGGCAGAAATAGCAATAGTCTTATTTGAATGAGAGATAACGTTAACCTCACCGCTTTTTAACTCAATTTCGGTAGAGTTAAATAATTTAAAGTGCGAATGAGCAGAGAGTATTAAGCTATCACCAGAGCGTAATTCAAGCTCGACCGGTCGTTCGGTTTTGTACATACCAGGATAAACGAGAGTGTTTTGTACGTTACCATTTTCGTCAATTAACAGCTCCCCACTAACTATTTTTCCTATAAAGGGTTCGTCGGGAAGTGGTTTGAATTGAATAATTAGGTATACCACCAGCATGCACAGCACTGTGAGTCCCCCCGCTAAATAGAACTTACGTTTTGTGCTCGCGGCTCTCTTTTCAGAGGAGGCTTCATAAGGTTGGTTTTGATGAGGTAAATTTGAAGCGTGCGTGGGCCGCATAATAAGTTCGTCGACGAAGGTTTTTCGCCTGACTATTTCAAGTTTTGGAAGAGCATTCGATTTAAGATGAAAGTGAAATTCGATGTAATCAAGGTAAAACCGTTGAGCCTGCTCATCGTTACTCAACAGTGATTCAAGTTTTTGAAGCTGCATCTGTGTAACGGTACCTGCGCAAATATCATCTGCTATGGCCCGAACTTCCTCAAACCTTTCTGAGCGATTCAAGTGTCGTGCTCCACTTTTTGTTTATCAACGCAGTCGAAGAGCTTACGGCGAAGCAAGTGGATAGATTTACGAATACCAAAAATCGAGCGCCCAGTTTTGTCTGCAAGTGCCTGTGCGCTTAAATTTTCTATGAAAAAACCATAATATAATTGGTGTGCGGAAGCAGAGAGGTGAGAAACGCAATGCTGCAGCATGCCCCATTTTTGGTCTGTATTATCTTGATGGGAAGCTACTGCTGATAGCTGCTCTAGCAACTCATCACTCAAACCTGAGACGAGTTTTGTTTGTTGTCTTCGGTACGTTCTGACACAGTTAAACACAATCGTATTTGACCATTTTCTAAAACTCGTTCCTTGCTCAAAAGTCTCGAATTCTTTCCAAAGAATAACGCTTGTCTCCTGAAAAATATCATCCGCGGCCGCTTTGTCTAAAACAAAGGCATAGATGTATGCATACAAACGTTGCTTTTCTGATTCAAACATTGCCGAAAACATGTCTGAGGTTGTATCCAAAGAACCTCGATTACCCTGTGGTGATGGCACGTTTTGATACACCTTAACCTCTCTATTACGATGTGATCATCAAATTCATCGCGACAGTTCACTACTCATGTCAGCAGCGTTAGCGTCACACAATTAGTGTATGCGCAACACTGTAATAATTTACGCAAATTTAACATTTAAGACATTGTTTGACTATATTTGATTGAATTTAAATTTTAAGGGTATCAATCTCACAATTCGGCGCCTTTTCTAATTATATAAAGTCTGATTTGAGCCAAACAATGTCATATTATCGTTACTCAGTATTATGTTTATTCGCTATTTTTGTTGTTGCCTGCGAGCACGTAGGGCCTGACTCCATCAATGACAATGAGTCATCATTAATAGCTCCTCCCATTGGACTTACGGTGGGAGAAGGGGTGGTAAATCCCATCGGCCACTATGAGAGCGTGCCACGTTTTAGTTGGCAGCTTGACACCGAGTCTTCTCAGCTAGCTCAGCAAAGCTACCAACTTCAAGTTGCAAGCGACGGTGCATTCAAGCCCGAACAAATCATTTGGGATAGCGGAAGAGTAACCTCCTCTAAAAACGCTTGGATAAGACCTGAAGGCCTCACTTTGGAATCAAGGCAACGCGTGTTTTGGCGAGTTAAAACATGGGATGTACAAAGCAATAGTTCACAATGGAGTGAAATACAGACGCTCGAAACTGGCTTATTGAGAAACAGTGATTGGCACGCTCAATGGATAGGGCATCCAGACACTAATGAGCGTACAGAAGTGCTTAGTCCTAACGCTATTGAGCAACCAGATAACCAATACTACCCGCCACAGTATTTACGCAAAAACTTTGAGCTTAATAAGCCGATTAAGCGGGCTCGTCTTTATATCACTGCAAAGGGCGTTTTTAAGCCATTCATCAATGGTCAGGCTGTCAGTGAAGATGTCATGACTCCGGGATGGACGCCATATCATAAACGTATTGAGACGCTGACTTACGATGTTACTAACCTACTACAGTTAGGCGCTAATGCCATTGGTGCTGCATTGGCAGAAGGGTGGCAAGGTCGTATCTTCCATCCTACAAAGCAGGATTACGTAACACCACTGCGTCTTATTGCGCAGCTTGAGGTCACCTTTGAAGACGGCACTAGCTCGCGAATTGTAACGGATGATAGCTGGCTATCAACGGACCAAGGCCCCATTCGCACTGCGGGTAATTACGATGGTGAGCGCTATGATGCGAATTATGAGATGCCTGGTTGGAATACTCCAGAGTTTGATAGTGAGGGCTGGAAACGTGTTTACTCTGAGCCACGTGAACCTGTGGTTAAGCTGCGGCCGAAACGTCATGCGCCAGTAAGAGTAACAAAAGCAATTTCTGCTATCACACTTGTGAGCGTAAAAGATGGTGTAGCCATTTTCGACATGGGTCAAAACATGGTAGGCGTGCCCGAAGTATCGCTGCCGGTGAAAAAGGGCCAAACCATAAAAATTCGTTTTTCTGAAGCGCTGCAAGGCGAGGAATTCTATGTTAAAAATTTACGCTCGGCCAAAAGTACCGATTGGTACATTCCTAACTCTGATGGCCTAATTACCTATCAACCAACATTTACGTTTCATGGCTACCGTTACGTAGAAGTGTCGGGGTATGACAAAACAGCAACGCCAGCGCTGGATTGGATAACAGGAAAGGTGCTTCATTCTGATTTCGATGTATATGACAATTTTTCCAGCAACCATAGCAAACTTAATCAGTTATCAAGCAACGTGTCGTGGGGGCTAAGGGGTAACTTTCTTGATATTCCAACTGACTGTCCGCAGCGCGATGAGCGGTTAGGCTGGACGGGTGACGCTCAAGTTTTTGTACGCACATCCTTATACAAAGCAGACGTTTACGCATTCTGGGCATCATGGCTAGAGAGCATGCGAGAAGAGCAGGGCATTGACGGAATGATCCCCAAATTTGTGCCGTTTCGCCCGTTTCTTACTGAGGGAACCGCCGCTGCCTGGGGTGATGCGGCAACCATAGTTCCATGGGAGTTATATCAGCATACAGGTGATTTAACGATCCTTTCGGAAAATTACTCAATGATGAAGCGGTGGGTAAAATTCACCGAGTTTAATAGCTTTGATTATATTTCAAATATCGGTACGTACGGTGACTGGCTGCAGCCTTTTACAGAAAACGGGCGTGCATCAGGTGACACGCACCCAGATTTGATAGCTACAGCCTATTACGCGCGATCGGTCGACATTTTGGCCAAAACTGCACAGGCGCTAGGCTATGAATCTGACGCTCATCAATATCGACGATTATTTAATAACATTAAGCAAAAATTCAGAACGTTCTTTTTTGATGATGCCCTTAACGTTGTAAGCACAACCGCTAAGCAAATTAAGAGAGAAAAAGGGAAACGGCTTAAATCACCAAAAACTGTTGAACTTAACCTCAAAACTACTCAAACAAGTTATTTACTGCCGCTGGCGTTTGGTTTGTTTTCCGAGGACCAACAAGCCACTGCAGTTGAGAAGTTATTAGACTTGCTAGAGAAAAGCGATCGGCATTTACGTACCGGTTTTCTCGGTACGCCTATGCTCCACCAAGTGCTTCAGCAATATGGCCATAGCGAATTGATGTACGATATTTTGCTGCAGGAAACCTATCCGTCGTGGTTCTACTCAATTAACAATGGTGCAACGACCACTTGGGAGCGATGGAACTCTTACTCCATTGAAGACGGTTTTAATAAAGCTAATATGAATTCACTAAACCACTATGCTTACGGTGCCGTGGCTGAGTGGTTTTATACAGGTATGCTTGGAATTAGAACACTAGAGCCAGGGTTCAAAACCTTTCAAATCAATCCGCAGTTCACGAGTAAGCTGAATAACTTACAGGGCACTGTGCCAACTATAAATGGCGATATTAGCGTGGCTTGGTCTATTGCCGCCAATCAATTATCAATGAGTATCACTGTACCCAAAAACACCCGAGCTGAATTGAAACTTCCGTCTATTGAGAAGCTAACACTGACCCGAGATGGTAAGGCGTTGGCAGATACGGACTTATGGCTTGAGCCAGGTTCTTATCTTGTTTCGGGCGAAATTACGATATCAAAGTAACGTGCTTATGTTTCGTCAATCATGCCTATGTAAAAGCTTTAATGGATACAATTTATGCGCACAAAAGAAATAATAATTGCTAGCATTATGCTACTCGGCTCGGTTTTACCTCATTCTGCGCTTGCCGTTGAGTGGGCAGCAGAGTGGATTTGGGCAAAAGAACGATTTACCGATCCAAACACCTGGATGGCACTTCGTAAAGAAATTAGCCTAGATGAAAAGCCTCAAGAAAGCCTTGCTTATATCAGCGCAGATACCAAATATTGGTTGTGGATTAATGGTGAACTTGTGGTCTTCGAGGGAAGTTATACAGGGGGACCGTCCCCGGTAAAACCTGCGCCACGGACGGATTTCTTTCCTATTGCATCTAACAAATACTACGACCAAGTTGATATCAGCCAATACCTCACTGAAGGCACTAATACTATTGCGGCATTGGTATGGTATTACGGTGACAACGGGCAAAAGGGCACCCATATCTCGTCCAACAAAGGGGGCTTTATCTTTCAGGCTAAAGTGGGCGATACCCAGGTTATTTCTAATGACTCATGGAAAGTAAGCCCACACCCAGCTTACGCCACGAAAGTGACAAAGCAATCTCCGTATCGCGTAGCAGCATGGAACATTGACTATGATGCCAGAAATAGCATGGGAGATTGGACGGATAATGCTTGGTACATGCCTGGCTATGACGATACGTCATGGCAACAAGCAAAAAGCCTGCACCGCCCACCGCGCGCGCCTTTTAATGCACTATCCCAGAGTGAAATCCCAATTCTTAACAACTATGGATTAGCTTACTGCGAGAACTATCCAGCCAGCAAGTTTCCCTTTGTGAGTAACGGCGAAACCATTAAATGTGTACTCGATTTTAATAAAAATGTGACGCCCTATTTTGATATAGAGGCGGAACAAGGCCAAACCGTACATATCGATTCGAATATGCGACTTAACACCATTGAGACTGAGTACACGACAAAAGAAGGTCGGCAGCAGTTTGAGTCGTACTCATGGTTTAACGCCCGCACCATAGAATATAGCTTTCCAAAAGGTGTGACAGTGCATGGCTTAAAATACCGCTGGACTGGGGTTGGCTCAACGCCTGGCCATTTTGAAGCAGACGATACTTGGTTTACGCGCATTTGGCAGATGGCTGAAAATACCTTGTACATTTGTGCCCGCGATAACTTTATGGATACCCCGGATAGAGAACGTGGTTTATGGATTGGCGATGTAGCCGATCAGGCTAGCTATCTGTTTTACTCAATGGATAAGCCTGGCAGAGACTTACTTAAAAAGGCGATTAAAGTAACACTTGCCTTTAGCGATAGTGAAACCGGTATTTTCGCTGGTTTAGGGCCTGGTCGATTTAGAGAATTGCCCGCACAGAGTTTACAGTTTATTGAGCAAGGTATTTGGCACTACTACTATAATACCGGCGATCGTGAGACGCTTGAGTTTGCCTATCCGTATGTGCATAAGTACCTCACATTATGGGGAACCCGTGAAAGCGGCCTCGCCACGTTTAGAAGTGGCGCGTGGAAATGGACAGACTGGGGACCACAAGACACCATAGATTATGACGTTATTCAAAATGCACTGTATTACAGTGCGCTGGTATCTGCTCGCAAGATGGCCAGGGAGGTAGGTGACGATACTCATCTTAGTTTCTATGATAGCCGCATTGCCGCGCTAAAAAACGCGTTTAGGGCTACGTTTTGGCAAAACGGCTTTTACAGCAGTAACCCCCAACAGTTTAAAGATGACCGAGCCAATGCAGTTGCAATCTTGTTCGGTTTAGCTGACGAGTCACAATACAACTCGATAGTCGACAATGTATTAGTCCCCAACCACTTTGCCAGCCCGCATTTTGAATGGATGGTTTATAACGCCATGGCAAAGTCTGGGCGTTATGATGAAGCGCTCTCTAGAATGAAAGAACGTTATGGCAAACAGGTAGCAAACCCGGTTCGGTCTACGTTAACCGAGTACATGAACGGCGGGGGAACTGAAAATCATGCATGGAATGCACCTAGCACGGTACTGAGCAAATATATTGCCGGCATAGCGCCAACTTCTGTGGCCTGGAAGACATATCAGATTATGCCTAACATGGCGCACATGAAGCACATTAAACAACGCGTGCCTAGCGTGCAAGGCGCTATTGATTTTGTAATCAGCCGCACCTCAGAAAACCTTACGCTTGAACTCACCTCCCCAGTTAATACAGTGGCTATGGTCGGAGTGCCCAAAGAGTATTTTGATATCAGTAAAATATCCGTTAACGGCAAAGTAGTGTGGCAAAACGGGCAAGCTAGAAACAATGTGAGCGGTGTGAAGTTTGTGTCAGAGACATCAAAATACATCAATTTTGAAGTTGACCCAGGCACCTGGGAAATAAACGCAACTTAAGTTTTAGAGGTAGAAATGAGATTAGTATTTAAAAACTTAGCTGCGCTTATGCTTGTGTTTTCAGGTGTATTATTCAGCGTAATGACTCATGGCAGTCAATCTGGGCAATCTCCTAACATTGTGGTGTTCTTGATTGATGATCTTCGACCTGACTTGGGCGTTTATGGTCACAATCAGGTGCATAGCCCCAATATCGATCAGCTGGCCAGCGAGGGCGTGAAGTTTACTCGGGCCTATGCGCAACAAGCGATATGCGGCCCTTCTCGGGTAAGCATTATGACAGGCTTGAGACCAGAGACTACGGGCCTGTATACCATTAGAAAAAATGGGCGACTTAGACCTAATCAGCCAAATGTGGTGTCGATGCCCCAATTGTTTAAAGCCAATGGCTACAAAACTATTAGTATTGGTAAGGTTTACCACAGTACAGTCGACGATGCAGAAAACTGGTCTACTCATATTAAAAAGCTCGATAATTTTTACGCCATTGACGGTAATAAAGAGAAACGATTTGCTTATGAGGCTGGCGAAGTAGAAGACGACTTTTATAAAGATGGAAAAGTAGCCAGCGATGCGATACGTGCATTAAAAGAGCTGAAAGACGACAAATTTTTAATGTTCGTTGGCCTCAGTAAGCCGCATTTGCCTTTTAACGCCCCCAAACGTTATTGGGACCTCTATGACAGCGACGAGTTTGCAGTGCCAAGTCGAAATAAGCCAAAGGACATGTATCGCCTTGCGCTCACAAACTGGGGCGAGCTTCGAATGTATGGCGGTATTCCTAAAGAAGGCGATGTTGATGATGAACTCACCAAAAAGCTCAGGCATGGTTATTACGCATCGGTAAGCTACGTGGACGCGCAAATGGGCAGAGTAATGCAGGCACTTAACGAAATGGACCTGCGAGAAAATACCATGGTTGTGTTGATGAGCGATCATGGTTACAAGCTTGGCGAGTACGGTGCGTGGAACAAGCATACCAACATGGAGCTAGATACTCGGGTGCCTTTGATTGTCAGTCGAGAGCTTTCTCACAGCGCGCGTGTAGCGAATCGAACCTCGTCTGCACTGGTTGAAAATATCGATATTTTCCCGACACTCGCCGAGGCGGCAGGCCTCACTATGCCTGAAGTAGATGGCGAAAGTATGCTGACTCTTATCGACAATCCCAACCATTCATTCAAACAGGCTGCCTATAGCTTGTTTAATCGCGGCAAGATTATGGGCGTAACAGTAACAGACGGGCAGTGGCGATATACACAATGGCGAGATGCGGCCACGCAGGAAATAAAGTTTACAGAATTATACAATCACACAGTGTCTGAAATTGCACGGGTCAACGAGTCTGGAAAACCCGCTTTGCAAAAAATAGAAGAAAAGTTACGTAAACTTCTGCATGCAAAATTCCCCCTTGATGCTCCCTCTTTTTACCAACAGCGAAACGTCAATAACAAACAAATGCCGGTCACACTGGTTTCAGATTTTACGGATAATCATGCTCAAATAGGTGAAGTATATGATTTTTTCGACGTTGCGGTGAGAACAGAAAGAGGCAGCCCAAAATCTATACCCGCGACGTTCGGACGTAGGCCTAAGGTAAATACAGTTAGATTGTTAGGGGGTTGGTTTAATCAGGATTTATCGGGCGATACCTATTTATGGGACGGTGAGCAGTATATCTATAACTTTGAGGCTGCATTCGCCAAGCTTGATAGTTGGTTAAAGGGCGACTGGGACATCTTTCAGATCGTATTAGATAATCCACCCTGGGCCTTTCAGCGTGGCTATAAATTTGTAGAAGAGCCCGATGGTGAGCACTATTTATTGAAAGACAAAGTGGGCGTGTATGGAAATGGGCTACCGCCGAACGATGCAACAGCATGGAACAATTACATTCGCGCCTTTATTACCGAACTGGTTGAACGTTATGGCAAAGAGCGAGTGCTTAAATGGCGATTTAGAGTGGGATCTGAAATAGATACCCGGCCCCAGCACTGGGCGGCCACGCGAGAGGAATTTTTTGATCACTACCGCAATACAGTAGCAGCAATTAAGACTGTGCTACCTAGTGCAAAGGTAGGCGCTCACTTCAGAGAAGCCTCTCATAAAAGCCGGTATATTGATTACACTGGTAACAAAGAAGATGCCTATGCACCGCATTTTGTCTCTTGGGCAAAAGAAAATAACGTGCCCTATGACTTCTTAGCGATTTCTTACTACCCCCATATAACCCATCCTCACGAAATGGATATGGAAAGGGTTTATGCTAATCAGATAGCACCTATTTTGGAGCATGCAGATTATAACCCGGAAGCTAGCTTTGAAATTCATGAGTATAAATTCATTGTGAAAATGAAGCGGGCAGGTTTTGTGAGTGTTGCGACTTCACATAATTCAGCATTTTTTGCCATGCTCGGTAAAATGATGCTAACCCACAACATTAAAGAAGTTTTTCAGTGGGGTAACGTTCAAGAAGGGTCTTACAGTCCTGAAGCAATGACACAGCTAGCACTGTTTTCAATGGTGGGTAACACGCTCTACGAAAATACCTCAAGTGTTTCTAAAACGCTTAAGGGAAACACGGTGAACGGAATATTTACGAAAAGAGAAGCTGATGAGGGAATTGACGTGCTTACCTTCAGCTTTAATAACGAAAACATGGAAGCTCTCGAACCAGAATTACTTCAAATACATGTTCGTGTTGATAAACCTGCTGGCACACAGTTTCAATATCGTATGGCACAAATTGATAGCGAAACAAATATTGAGCAGCAATTCTTCAATGACTTTCCCAAGTCCATGGTTATCGAAAGTGAAGGCGGGTGGCGAAAAGCCGATGCTCATCCTACAGCATCTGTTCGCGATGCGTTAAACCAAACAGGGCAGGACGCGTTTCGTGTGCATAGAGAAAAATATGGAAAAGTGACCTCCTTGAAATGGAGTGGCTGGATTGAGGGACGCACTCATCAAGCAAGCAGTGAAACGTCGACAGTGTCAATTGAAGCGTCTATTTCTTCTTTCTCCGTGCAGAAGTACGAAGTGCGATGGGTGAAGGAATATATATAAGAATCGTGTCGCACGTTTTACGCACGATAATATGGAAATGTTATCAACTTCTCAATCAGTATAAATAAAGTAGCTAGTTTAATAGTTGTTAGAGAAGGGCTTGTAGTTTGAAATGGCTAAAATGGAGCTAGATAGCATGTAAAGGTTGCCGTATTTTCTTTAGAAAGCATTTTTTTGGATTGCTAATGACTTAATATGATTGTTTTTGATGAAATTGGGCGGGTTATTGTTTATCCTGTAAAACTAAATTAGTTACAACGGTATGTATTGGATGAACAAAAAACAGCAAACTATTACCTCCATTTTAGCGGCTTGCATTTTATCTGCTTGCAGCGCGACAGATGAGCAAGTTAGCGCTCCGGTAGTAAAAGAAACAGTACCTAACACAGTCACTTATTCTAAGAAAATTGATTGGCCGGAAAATAATGCTAAGTTTGCGCAGCAGTATTAGATCACGCGACTATTCAGTACGATGGTTTTAGAAAAACTTATACCGACACTAAAAATGTGCCCAGATCGTATAGCCAAGGAAAAGCAAGGCTAGAACCAATGCTAGGTTGGACTACCGGTTTTGTTGCTGGGAGTTTTTGGAATTTATATGAACATAATCAAAATCAAAGTTGGTTAGACACGGCAACTGAATGGACAACTGCGCTAGAGAAGAATCAATACAATCGCAAAACCCATGATATTGGTTTTATCATCTACGACAGTTTCGGAAATGGCCTGCGATTAACCGACAATAAAGAGTACGAGACGGTTATTGTAAACGCCGCAAAAACCTTGATGGAGCGTTACAACCCCAAAATTGGTGTTACCTATTCTTGGAGTTGGGGAACATGGGAATTCCCGGTTATTATCGACAACATGATGAATTTAGAGTTGTTGTATCGCGCATCTGAAATAACTGGTGACCCAGTTTACCGCGATGCTGCTATCAGTCATGCAGCCATCACGATGGAACACCACTTTCGTGATGACTACAGTTCATTTCACTTAGTTAATTACGACAGAGAAACGGGTAAGCCTAACTGGAAACAAACTTTCCAAGGTATTGCTGACGATTCGTCATGGTCTCGGGGACAAGGTTGGGGGCTTTATGGCTACACCATGTCATATCGATTTACTCAAGATGAAAAGTTCTTAGAACATGCAAAGGGTATCGCAAACTATATTCTTAACCACCCGAATATGCCCGATGATTTAGTGCCTTATTTTGATTACGATGCGCCAAAATACGAGGGAACAACGTTGTACCGAGATTCGTCTGCCGCTTCGTTGGTAGCGAGTGCGTTGCTTGAGCTATCAACGTTTGTTGAAGGAGCCGAGTCAGAACGTTACTACGATGCTGCTATGAAAATGCTGCGGACACTATCTTCACCTGCTTATCTTGCCAATATAGGTGAAAACGGCCACTTCTTGTTGAAACAGGCAACGGGTAATTTTCCTGCCAATGATGAGTTAAATTCAGCATTAAATTATGGAGATTACTATTATCTTCAGGCATTGAATCGTTGTAAGGCGATTTAAGACAAAGAGCTTTAATTAATGCTACTCAACCCGTGCATTTAGCACGGGTTGTACAATACCTACTTAGTTTAACCAGCCTTGATGAAAAGAGCCCTATCAAAGCTGAGCGTTCCATTAGTGCCAGTAGATGCCGTTCACGCGCTGGCATTGAAATGGCAGCAGAGTACGTATTGCAGACCTTGGCACCATGTAAAATTGATAGCGATTTTGATCGTTTGGTAGGCGTGTACAAAAATCGGTGCGAAGTGTTTAGGGATTAGTAGCGATTCAGTGAGACATTTTCCACGTTAGCACAGTGAAGATAATTTTCACCAATAATCTGTATTAGTTCCGACTAAATCTGACACTGCTTCTTGAAAAGTAGAGAGTTACCCGTTTTGATAAAGGTGTCGAATCTTTAAATCAAAACTAAAAGGTAACTCTCATGTTGCATAC
>Ga0207897_100034_pt1 | contig 88171 bp, 74 predicted proteins | sample LinPmetageLP42_FD_184054 | JGI IMG/M metagenome (GOLD analysis project Ga0207897, IMG submission 184054) | Marine viral communities from the Pacific Ocean - LP-42 (SPAdes) | ecosystem: Environmental > Aquatic > Marine > Oceanic | place: Pacific Ocean | collected 2010-08-27
TAATACCAATCCGCATTAATAAGTGACCTCCTCAGAATGCGTCCAGCGGTTTTTGATTAAGGCGTCGCTATGAAGTAATGGTTGTTCCCTTTCGAATAGTGAGAACGCAGAGCAAAAGCCGCTGGGGTATTACGCCGTCTGGCTGGTTAAATCGTGTAATAAATGATGCATCTTTCACATCGGTTTAATAGCACCTAACGCTAAATTCTATTTATAACTTAGCGCCGAAAAATAGTGCTGAAAAATAGAGCCGAAAATTAGTGCCTAAAACTCGTTAATAAGGCTGGTATCCCTGGCAACATTCCCACCATTGCCATAACACTTGTGAGTATAACGAACATGGCGAGTGGGATGATCCAGCGACTCATTCGCGTCAACTCGGCACTGCGCGCTTTGCAACCAATTAAGCCCAAATTATCCAAAAGCATAGTCAGTGACCAGCCAAATGCTGGGTTGACTAAGGATGAGGCAAACACAACGATCGCGGCCGACTGTGTGGTTTTGCCCTCTCTGGTCATTTCCATGCCCGCTTCAAGCAGTGGAATAAACACTCCAACTATCAACGCCACACACAGCACAGGCTGCCAAATTGCGAGATCCATTGGATACCCCCATACGCCGGCAATAACGCAAAACAAAGCGGTTAATATAGCCCCAGCGGGTATTGGACGCTTAGCAATGGCAGCAGGTACAATATATGTTCCCCAAGATGAGGTGAAATTCGCCCCACCAAATATAGAACCAAATGTTTGACGAACCGACGCACTTAGCATGGTGTCATCAATATTCATTTGCACTTTCTGTGTGCGCTCAGGATAACTAATCTTTTGAAATACCTGATGCCCTAAAAAATCTGGTGACCACATAGCAACCGCCAATATTGCAAAAGGCAATACCACCATGAAGCTTTCGAACGTGGGCATGCCGAGCATCCAACCTGTATTTTCTCCCCACCAATACATTGGGTTCATATTGGGTAACCCCGGCGCAGTGTGAAACTCAAACGGGGCCCCTAGTGAAAAGGCAACCACCCCACCCAAGATGCAACTAAGCGGCACGGCTAACCATCGTTTTTTAAAGTGCTCAAGCAAGGCGTAAAGCAAAATAGTCGCAAGAATGACGATAAAAGCAATATGGGTCATTTGAATACTTTCAGCCCATGCAAACAACTTCTTCACCTGCGAGGTGGTACCGATAAACCCTAAGTACAGCAGTAATCCTCCGCAAACACCTTTACTGGTCAGCCTTGCAAGTAGACTCCCCCCTTTGCTAAACGCCAATATCAGTCCAAAGGCACCAATTAGTAACCCAAACGCCATAGGGTGGCCCCCGGCTGCCACCACAATAGGGATTAACGGAATTAGCGGGCCATGTGTACCAGCCAAGTTGGCTGTGGGTAAAATGAATCCGGAAAACAGCACAATGAACACTGAGACAATGAGTAGTTCGTAACGCACGTTCTCAAGTACAAAGGCATCACTTAAGCCTAAGGTGCCAGCAAATGTTGCTGCGATTGCGCTGACCATTACAACTTTGCCAATCGTTCCTGCCAATGCAGGAATGGTATCTTCAAACTCGAAGCGATAATCTCTGAAGGGTAAATTGGGCCGCCAGCGTTTTGGCTGCATAATTTGCAATTCGTGTTCAAGATACTCATCTCGGCTGTTAAACGCAGAGCTCGGCTGATGCAACTCTTGGTAGCTGTCAGATGTTAACGCACTTTTTGCGTGCGCTTCATTTTCTAATTTATTCTTCATGTTTCTCCTACATAGCCATGTGGTCACAATCGTTACTGCAAAATCACATGGCTTGCTCTTAGAGGGCAAAGGTTCAGGTAGGCAGGGTAAATCAAATATCGATCGTGGGCGCATAAGCAAAAGGTCTTATACGGGGTATGCTCGCTTATAGGTTGAATGTGCTAACTTGAATTGGTTAACTTAATGAAAGAACTGTCAGTTACAGTTAATTTTTTATACGTGGCTTTAAAATTAAGGACGACAGCGTGGATGAAGGAATGGTTGGATTAAGTGTATTCTTGTCGATAACCCTAGTGTGCTCTGTTATCGCGCATATATATTTGAAGAATATAACGTGGGCTACCGGAATTTCTACACTTGTTTCTACTCTGATTTTTCAAATAGCTAACTTGGTGATGAACGATAATCCTGATCCGTTTATGAGTATAGCGGTCATGTTTACCCTGATTTACGCATTTTTCATTGCTCTTTTGGTTGGAATTCCATTCCACCTATATCGACGCAATCGCTCCTAGCACCCGTATTGCACTGGGCTCAACGGCTGTAAAAACGAAACGTTAAGTGCCCCATAGTCGTGTTCTCGTAAAGGTGGCCTGTTTTCAGGCCCGCCAACTGTTATACGCATCAGAACGCGAGTTAAAGTGACCTGCTCAACATATTCATAAAGGAGAACAGCCCTCTCAATGGGAAAAGCGAATTTCAATTACCTCGCTATTGGCTATCGCTTGCAACTTTTTTCGCTTTTATCGACGCAGCAATCCCTTTAAATTCATACGTAGGATAAATATCAGTATCAAAAATGCCCCAGGCCGATTTCTCGATAGCGAGGTTAAGAGTGCGTAAATCTTTAGGATGAATTTTTACCGTGATCACTTGCCCCAATCCCATCATGACATACCAGGAATCAATTTCTGCTCCTTGTGGGGGAAATGACTGCCAAAAACGGTTTTCATCCATCTTTTGCTGTAATTCTGTAAGGCTTTTATCTTGCTGATGCTTGAGCACCACAGTGACAAGAATCTTGTCACTGTCAATTGTGTAATCTTCGTTAGCAATGACATTTTGTTGGCTAGTTAGCCATAAAAAAGCGATTAAAACTGACTTAATGAGTATTTTCATGTTGTGACCTAATGGGTTTCAATGAGAGTTTATCGTCTCATTTAGTGATTAATTAAAATAGCGATCATCTTTCGTTTTAGAACAGTCGCGAATGTGTTTGTAAAAACGCACTGCTATCCAGCTAAATACAAAACACACATCAGAAAACGCAATAGAGTTAAAACATGCATAAAATACAACAAAGCGACTTAACACCTACTGTGACAACGCGTATTCTACTTAAGTATATGCAAACATTAGACTAACAATATTCTAATATATGGTTAATGAATAAAATGAAGTGATTATTCCTTTTGAATCAAAGCAATGTTCCAACCAGACAACTAGATGAAAAAAACGGTTTACTTAAACCTGTAGCCTATTTTTTCGCTGTACTATATTGCGCTCTGACATTGGCACACTATTTTGTTTTGCAAGAGCCCTTCAAGTGGGTGCTGTGCGCGATGACGTTATTAACCGCGCTGCTAAATGGTGCTGTTGCCCTTAGCACTGCAAAGATCCCTGCTAAGCGGCAAAGTCTGATTATTTTAATATTGTTGATCATCGCCAGCGCCAACAGTTTTTTACATTTGTGGTTTTCTGAAGCATCAGAACATACAACTAATATATTCGTCACCATCATCGCCTCAGGCATAGTGTTGTCGAATCGCGCACATTGGACAGCTTCAATTCTGTTCAACTGGGTCGGTTGGATCACTATCAGTGTTTGGCTTGAATTGGCCCTAATACAACATTTCTTCTTCGCTATGGCCATGAGCACGCTGCTTAGTTGGTTTGCGCATTTAGCTCGAAAAAAGCTGGTCACGAAGCAAATTGAATTGGAAATAGAACGAGATTTAGCCATTCAACATGAATTAGAAGCTAAAGCAGCTACAGAAACCAAAAGCGCTTTTTTAGCTAACATGAGCCATGAGATCCGCACGCCTATGAACGGGGTGATAGGTATGATTGAATTGGTATCCCAAACAGAGCTCAATACAGATCAAAAAAACTATCTTGCTACCGCTAAGCGCAGCGCTGATTCATTACTGATTATCATCAACGATATTCTAGATTTCTCAAAAATAGAAGTAGGTGAACTCACCATAGAGTTTGTGGAATTTGACCTCGAACAGTTTTTTGAAGAGCTTATCCACGATCAACATTTTCACGCTCGCAAAAAAGGTCTTACACTTGCTCTGTCAAAAGGTGATTTTCACCACAGGCACGTAGTGGGTGATCCCTACCGTATAACGCAAATCATGAACAATCTGCTATCCAACGCCATTAAATTTACCGAGTCAGGCGGTATTACCGTTCATTATGACCTTGTGACACTTGGCGATAATTTGCAGCTAAAAGTAGAGATAAAAGACACGGGTATTGGAGTGAGTGAGACAGCGCTGCCCTTCCTTTTCGACTCATTTTCTCAAGCCGATACCTCCACCACGCGCAAGTTTGGCGGAACGGGGTTAGGTTTATCCATCACAAAACAGCTATGTGAACTGATGAACGGCGACATTAGCGTGAAAAGTCAGTTAAACCAAGGGTCGACATTTTCCTTTTCAGTACGGTTAAAGCCCCCTCGTCAAACCCATAAAATGGCCAGCAAACCACCTGTTCCAGTGTCTTTCGAAGGGCTACAGGTCTTGTTAGTTGAAGATAACGAAATCAACCAAGAGGTGATGCTCGCCATTTTAAAAGGCTTAGACGTAAACGTATTTATTGCCAATGACGGTCTTGAAGCACTTGCAACGCTCTCACACTCTCAAAGATTGAAATTTGATTTGATACTGATGGACTGCCAAATGCCGAATTTAGATGGTTACGAAGCCACCAGACGCATACGAGCTGGTGAAGCAGGTGAGATATTTAGTCATATCCCCATCGCTGCCCTTACGGCAAATGTGATGGACAGCGAAAGGGTAAAGTGTATTGAAGCAGGCATGAATGAATACCTCACTAAGCCGGTTGAAATCGGAGCATTAAAATCCGTATTAGTGAAGTATCATAAGCAAGCACCTGCCCAGCACTAGCGGGCTGGTGTCGAATAAATCGGTGCGAACATCCGATATTACATTCGTTTTATTGTGCTGCTTTTTTCCACTCGACTAGGGTTTGAATATGTCCGGTTGATGCGGCAATCAAATAACAAGCTTGTAAATAGCCTTTTTTATGAAATGCTTCTAGGTTGTCGCTACTTAGTGCGCCAAGGTTAGCCTCATTTATATTGTATAAGCCATCGAAGCGTTTTTGCTGCCCGTCTTTAAGTGTAATACTCAGTTGTAGCTCTTCAATCAAATCATGCTCAAGTAATGTTTCGATAAAGACTTCGGTACGATTGTTTCCTGACATTAACTGCCCAAGTAAATCAATCATTTGCGTGAGGTAATCACTAGGTTTACCATGCTCGTTAAACAAGCCTTCACCCTGTTCGGTGTTAACCCGCGCGCTATCCATGTCTAGAGTCAGTACGGTATTGTCGCTTGTCGGCTTTGCACCTTCTTCAGTTACCCCCACCAAAAACGGCTGGCGTCTTAGGTGAATAGGCACATAATGCGTGCGCCATTGGTCGCCCTGTAAATACAAATTTTCCCCGGCTTCAAAGCCAGTTAATACATTTAAGCCAAACTGCCCAGTGTTGTTATCTTTTAGAAAACACAAAGGGTACGCCAGAGCCAATGCCCTAACCTCGTCAGCGATAACCGGAATAAAGTGCACGTTCTCTCCAAACTCAGCACCTCTGCCGGTTTTAATTAACGTCTTGCTGTGCTGTTCAAAATCAATTAGTACAGGCTTGGCCACTGCCGCCTCCTTGTTGTTATGTGTATTTTTATTTTAAATATCTTTGCTATTAATTACGTAGACGTATTGGGGCACTACCCGGTTACACTCGTTGCATACCAAACTGGTGAATTTTATTGATTAAACCTCGATTATCCGGCAAGTTTTTCAACATCTGCTGCACTTGTTGACTGTTTTTTTGCCGTAAAGCTCCGGCTTTTTGTTGATAGGCTTGTGACATACCTAGTTCGTTGGGTTTGGTATAAAACCCCATTCCGTACAGCACGTATTGATAGCTCGCTGCTGGGAATACCTCTACCGCATGTTCAAAATCATTATGCCATGGTGGTTGAAATTGCCACAGAGTTAATTGTTCCTGCAGGCTTTGGGGGATCGTTGTCGTATCTCGGTTGTCTATCCAAAACGCGGAATCATTACGTTTTGACAACATATAATGCAGCTTTAAAAAGTCAATGATACGCTCCCAGCGATACAAAAAAGTATGGTTAAAGCGCTTGGCCACTATGTCCATCGCATCCCGGGTAGCAGGGAATTGATCGGCGATCATTGCCGCTGAGATCTCAACCAACAATAATGAAGATGCCTCAAGTGGTTCAAGAAACCCCGCGGACAAACCAACCGCCACACAGTTTTGCCGCCAAAATGTTTCTCTGTGCCCAGGGTTAAGCCCAATGCTACGAATATCCGCTTCATTCACCTTACCACCTGTTTGAGCAATGTAATTGAGTAGTTCTTCGCTAGCACGCTGCTCTGTTGTATGCGCGCTAGAGTAGACATGCCCTACTCCGCGACGATTTTGCAAACCAATGTCCCACACCCAACCGGCACTTTGTCCAGTAGAAATAGTATGCGAGGCAATTGGCGCGTCATCCGTATCGTACGGCACATGTATGGCCAGCGCTTGGTCTACAAACAACACATCTTTGCAGGATTTAAACCTTACCTTGAAGTGCTCACCCAGTAACAAAGACTTAAAGCCCGTACAATCAATGAACAAATCACCCGCAATATCACCATTGGCTTTGGTTGACACGCTGGCAATATCACCATTTTCAGCCGCATTAATTTTGCTCACATTGTCCAGAATGTGATGTACATTGAGCTTTTCGATACAATGGCGCTGTAAAAACGCCGAGAAACGCCCTGCATCTAAGTGATAAGCATAATTAATAATCGAGGTGAATTCTGCGGTTGCGATAGTTTTAGGGGCGAGCCCAGTTTCACATACGGCTTCTTGCGGGCTAACCGCCTGAGAAAAGGACTGCTCAAAAGGGTGCGCCATCCAGTGGCGTGCAAGGTTAGTGCTATCAAAATCTTGCGGCAGCACTAAAGGATGATAATAAAAGTCATCTTCGGCTCCGGTTACCCATTGGGCAAATTTAGCTCCTTGCTTAAATGACACATTACATTCACGGATAAAATCCGTTTCGCGAATACCCATCGCCTTTAATGTGCGGCGCATGGTGGGCCATGTTCCTTCGCCTACTCCAATCGGCTTAACGTCAGGTGACTCCACTAAGGTAATTTTAAAACCATCGGCATGTTCATTTTGCAGTTTTGCAGCCAATGTGCCTGCGGTGATCCAGCCCGCGGTCCCCCCGCCTACAATCACAATCGATTTTATTGCTTGATCCATGTTTACTCTCCAGCGCCTTAAGGCGCTTTTTTGCGTACGGGTAATAGTAACGCATTGCACCAAGTGTAAAAGCTATCACCCATAGCAAAAAAGCCGCCTAAAACGGCGGCTGAGCTTATTTTACACCTTTAAATAACGGCCAAACACATCAGATTCACGCCTTTGACCAAGGTTTACTACCATTTTCCGCTGATACCAAAGCTATAACGCGGCCCATACTGCTCTGCTGAAATTAACTGCTCAGCAAAACGGCCATGGCGACGCACAGTTTCATCGGTTAAGTTCAATCCATCAATGTACACCGTGAAAGTGTCATTAATTTCATAGTTTATGCTCAAGTCCCACTGACCGTATGCTTCAGTGAATGTTGGCTCAGTTCCTAATGCCAGTAGAAAATCATCACGCCAGTTGTATGCAACACGCACCTGCAAAGCATCATTTTCATAAAAGCCCACTAAGTTCCCTGAATCACTCAAGCCTGTCAGAGCAATGGTTTGATCAAAATCATATGGGTCAAATGACTCATCACTGTCAACCAAGGTGTAGTTTGCCACCGCGCCAAAACCAGTATCAGAGAACATGTATTGAGCGTTAAGCTCCCAGCCATCTACCTCACGATTTTGTAAATTGTCAGGGGTAGACACATCAAAAATAACGATAGGATCAGTCGCTTGGCTCAAACACGCAGGATTTGGCGTATCAGAGGAGTCTGGGCAACCGGCACGAGGGTTCACACTTGGGTCACGTAGCGGATTGCCATTTACATCATTGATTTCACGTTGTTCAACACCTGCCCCAATGAAATTTTCGACGAATTTTTTAAAGTATCCAACTGACGCATAACTGCCATCTGCGTGGTACCACTCAAGCGAAAAGTCGAAGTTATCAGAGGTAATAGGTAACAGATTCGGATTACCTTGTGACGCATTGAAAGGTCCATCAGGACGGGCATCAATATTAGTCGAAGGGAACATTGCGCTAATACCCGCTCTTGCTAAGGTCCTGCTATAAGAGAAGCGTGTTTTCACTTCTCCTGTCAGCTCCATAGAAAAATCAAAATTAGGCAATACGCGGGTGTATCCCCCGCCTAATTCTTGCGCCGTCGCAGTGTCATCAAATAACGGTCTAAGTTCTTCTGCGTGACGGTAATTCAAGGCCAAAATACCCGGCTGCACTGAATAGGCTCTTACGTCTGTGTCTTCGTAGCGCACCCCGACATTCAAGTCGATCGGAAATTCATTAAATTCGGTTCTGAAATCGAACGACACATACAAAGCGGTCGTTTCTTCGTTGACCCCATTGGTCGTAATATCAGGCGCTAAGAATAACCCTTCGTCTTCAACGATGTCTACAAAGCGGCTGGCTTCATAATTCGGAAGGAACGAGAACAATTCGTTCGCCCCAGAAAACTGATCAGCAAAGTCACCTAATGGCGTAAAAGTCAGCCCTAAATCATCAAGGGGAATATCAACAAACGAGAAACGCTCTGACAAATAGGTATCAATCTGATAATCCGTGTACATGGCACCAAAGTTAATCGCTACCAGTGCGCCATCTTCTAAATTGTCCCACTGACCATTAAACTGGTATTGCTTAATGTTGTTTTCCATTTCATACCCACGTAACTGGTACAAATCCGATACGATATTATCAGGGTTATACGCCCCTCCGGGTAACCCAGAATCATCAACCGTAATAGAGGGAATTTCACCGCTGAAGTCTGCGCCAATAAGTGCAACCGAGCCAGGTGGGTTTTTAAGGTTAGCCAGTGTTTCAGCGGTCTGCCCGTCTGGGTTTGAGTGTGACGTTGAATCGTGAATATCAAATGCTAAATTCAGAGCCTCTGTCGCTTGCCACTTAAAATTAAAACCAACTGAGTCGTTTTCTTTTTTCTCGTAGCGCTCCCAGGCCCAGAAGTTCAGTTCGTCATTTACATTGGTGATATTAACCAGCGTGCCATTTTCGTCTGTGGTGCCGGCAGGGTTATCGAACCAAAACGCTTGTTTATTCGTCAAGCTGGTTTCTTCAAAGCGTGACATTGTGTAATCAAGTGTGGCTTCAATGCGATCATTAGGGGCAAATTGTAGGACCAACTGCGCATTTTGACGCTCGCGTTCTGTATCAAAGCGCTCTATCTCTGGTGTCCATGGCACCCAATAAGCTCCCGTAGGGTTGTTCGAAAGATCGATAGCACTAGCATCAACACCATCAGGGTCTGCACGGTTACGTACCCAACCAGACGACGTTCCTACGCGGTCTCGCCCGCTGTCACGCTCAGCATGAGAAGCAGACAATAGGATACCGAACTTACCGTCAGCAAAGGTTTGGCTGATCATACCAGAGACTTCGGGGGTGATACTGCTGCCTGTATCAACACTTGAATCATGTACACCTTTGACACTGGCAAAGGCTTTAAAGCCATCATAATCAAACGGTTTCGCTGTGCTGATATCTATAGTTGCACCAATACCGCCTGATGCTACGTGCGATTTACCGGTTTTGAAAACCGAGACACCAGAAACACTTTCAGAGGCGATTTCACGGAAGTTAAAGCTACGAGATACACCCGCTTCTTGTAAAGCAGAGGAATTGGGCATTTGACGACCATTTAAGGTCACTAAATTGAAATCTGGACCGAAACCACGCACGGTAACCTTGTTACCTTCATTGTTAGCGCGATCAATTGAAACGCCGCTAATACGCTGCAATGATTCAGCTAAATTTGTATCAGGCAGCTTACCTATATCTTCTGCAGAAATAGCATCCACCACCCCAGATGAGTCCTGCTTAATCGATGCAGATTTACTCAAAGCGCTTCTAATACCGGTGACGTTAATCACTTCTAAATCACTTTGCTCTGCGCTCGTTTCCCCCTGCTGGGCATAAACGCCAGTAGACGTTACCAACATCGCCATACAAATGGCGTTTAGTTTAAAATTTGCATTACTCATTTGGTGCACCTCAAAAAACACTGCATGTTCAGAATGAATCAGTTGGGTTATTCAACCACATAACCGAAACGAAATTGTCATCAACATGATTGTTAACAATTCACAAACAATAATAAAAGTTTGCCCATCAAGTCAATCTAAATCAACATTAATTTTACAACTTAGTACATACAATTAGCCTAGTTTACGAGGTTTTTGATACATAAAAACCCATATACGCCTATAGAGTGAAAAAGGTTTCGGGCGCTCTATTTTTTGTAACTTTATGAATTACCTATAAATAAAATTATTTTTAGAGGCGAGAAGTAAAAGGCAGTTTGCACCAACAACAGAAATATGATGTGAAATAATAAACCCATGTGGTTGCAACAATTATTTTGCCCCTAGTAGATAAAGAAGACTCAAGTGAAGCTCTGGTTGGCTTTTCATTGGGTAATTATTTATTGCAATAGGTATTCGCAAGCAGTCGCACAAAGCGAAGAGCAAAGAGCAAAGAGCAAAACGATAAGGTGTAAATTAAGCTAGCGTTAACAACGAAAGCTAGCCCTCGGCGATAAAAGACAGCTTACAAGAGTTAAAGGCAGGCTCCAGCGGGATTAAATAAGGTTCAGAGGACAAAATAGAGTTTGAGATGAATAAATGAGTGAAGCACAAGGCGCCACAAGATGTGGCACCTGCGAACAAAGAATACTATTTAATGTTTTTACGAATACTTGAAATCGCTAACTTTAAGTCATTTTTGCGCAAAGCATCAACGATATGGCGATGCTCGTCTACCAAGGTTTGTGAGTTACGAATACGTTGGTAATTCATGCGCATTCTAAGCACAACCGGATACCATAAGTTGGTGAGATCTTCACCGCCAGCAAGACCGACAAAGTATTTATGAAACTCAATATCTGTTTTCGTCAGATCTGTGAACTCTTCTTTATCAAAATGCTCTTGCATTCTATCAATAATGCCGTCCATGCGAGCCAAGTCAGCTTCTGAAATATTATTTTCCAACTGTTTTACTGCGTGCTCTTCAATTTTTCGGCGAATATCAATACTGAGCTTTTGCAATTCTGGGGTAAGTGGACTACTTACTGACGAACCAACATTATCTTTACTAACCAACAAGCCTTCTTTGGTTAGTTTAATCAATACATCTCTGATCGGACCTCTAGACGTACCAAAACGTTCAGCAAGTTGCTGCTCATTCAGTTTCGTATTGGGTTCCAGTTCGCCAGAAATAATATCAGAACGAAGGACATCAGCGATTTGTTCTCTGACGGAAAGAATTTTATTAGATTTCATAAGGTAAGCTTCCCAAAAAGCGCTGTTTTATAATGTGATATATAGTAAACGAAAAAACCTTCTTGTGATAAATATTTTTAGTTAACAATGGTCAAATGTATAGCAATGATAATTAGGTTTGCAATTAATTGTTAACAATGTACAATTAATTCACGGTCAATTTACACAGTCAGGATCTACATGAGTGTCATTACGAAACTAGACACACCTGCCATGAACAATTCGCAGATAAAGTCCGTCAACGTTGAGTTATTCAATGTCCCCCTTGACGAAGTATTAAATGATGCAAAGCATGGTGATCACACACATTTTGAGTTGATACTGTGCACAATTACTTGCGCAAATGGTACACAAGGCGTCGGCTATACCTACACCGGAGGTAAAGGCGGGCGTGCAATTTTTTCTCTGCTCAATGATGAACTAAAACCCTTTCTAGAAGGTAAAGATGCTAGTTGTATCAGCCACCTATGGGAAGAAATGCAATACCATTTGCATTACATAGGTCGCGGAGGATTAGTAAGCTTCGCGATTTCTGCAGTGGATATCGCCCTATGGGACATTCATTGTAAAACCTTAAAACAACCCCTTTGGCGCGTAGCGGGCGGTTGCAGCAATAAAGTCAATTGTTATGCAGGTGGTATTGACCTTAATTTCTCCACTGAAAAACTACTGAGTAATATTCAAGGTTACCTAGATAGCGGTTTTAACGCGGTTAAAATCAAAGTCGGCAAGCCTGACTATCGTGAAGACGTGGCGCGAGTTGCCGCAGTGCGCAAACTGATAGGCCCTGACGCTATCTTTATGGTAGACGCGAACTACTCACTTACAGTTAATCAAGCCATTAAGTTTGCCAACGCCATTGAACCCTACGATATCACATGGTTTGAAGAGCCAACCATTCCAGATGACTACGCAGGCTTTGCCCATATAGCGCAAAAGATCAATATCCCATTAGCCATGGGCGAAAATTTACACACCCTGTATGAATTCAATCAAGCTATTACGCAAGCCAAGCTTGGGTTCCTGCAGCCCGATGCGTCTAATATTGGTGGAATAACAGGCTGGCTAGCCGTTGCCACAATGGGCTATGCCAATAATTTACCGGTGTGCAGTCACGGCATGCACGAGCTACATGTGTCACTGATGGCATCGCAACCAAACGCGGGGTACTTAGAAGTGCATTCATTTCCAATTGATAAGTACACCACTCACCCACTAAAACTTGAAAACGGTATGGCCGTTGCGCCAGATACTCCTGGCGTCGGTGTTGAGTTCAAAACAGAACGACTTCTGCCGTATTTAGTTAAACATTCTTAGGAGGCGCGTATGTTCGCTGCTCAATATATTGGTAATAAATCATTCAATGTGGTCGAAGGCCACGCAATTGCCCCACAAGCGGGTGAAGTGCGCTTAGACGTAGGTTACGTTGGTATTTGCGGCACAGACATGCACATTTATCACGGTGTAATGGACCAACGCGTGTCTATCCCACAAACGATCGGACACGAGATTTCCGGTGTTGTCGCACAAATTGGTGAAGGCGTAGAAGGCTTTACCGTTGGAGAAAAAGTCGTTGTTCGTCCGCTGGATTGGTGCGGTGAATGCCCTACTTGTGAAGCTGGCTTGACCCATATTTGTCAAAACCTTAAATTCATGGGCATCGACACCCCAGGCGCATTTCAATCGAGCTGGACAGTTAAAGCCCGTACCTTACATAAATTACCCGACGGCGTTGATCTAAAGCAAGGGGCGTTAGTTGAGCCTTTATCGGTTGCTTGTCATGATGTTAGTCGTTCTCGCTTAAAAGCAGGTGAAAAAGCCGTTATTTTGGGTGGCGGCCCAATTGGGCAACTCGTCGCAGCAGTGGCAAAAAGTGTTGGTGCAGAGGTACTGGTGTCAGAGCCAAATGATAGTCGACGTGCATTTGCTGACGAGCTCGGGGTCAAATCTGTTAATCCAATGGATACCGACCTGGCTGCGTATGTAGACGAGTGGACCGGCACCAAAGGCGCTGACGTCGTATTTGAAGTGTCAGGCGTATTGCCTGCCATTCAAGCAATGACGCAAATTGCAGGTCGTCGCGGACGAATAGTCATGGTGGCTATTCATTCAACTCAGCCGCCAATTGATTTGTTTCAGTTCTTCTGGAAAGAACTTGAATTGTTAGGCGCCCGAGTATACGAAGCCAAAGACTTTGACTGGGCGATTGAATTAATTGCCAGCGGTCAAATAGACTTAAAACCTTTTATTAGCTCAATCAGCCCGTTATCGGATATTGGCAGTGCATTTGCCAACATGGACGGAAACCCACAAGGCATGAAAGCCCTTGTTGAATGTAACGCCGAACAGTAAAAATAGGGCTAGATAGGAACATAAGCATGTTAGAAAAATTCAGTTTAGAAGGCAAAGTCGCGCTAGTAACCGGCTGTAAACGCGGCATAGGCAAAGGCATCGCACTAGGTTTAGCAGAAGCAGGCGCTGACATTATCGGCGTATCAGCCAGCCTTGAAAGACAAGGCTCAGAGGTTGAAAATGAAGTCACGGCTTTAGGCCGTAAGTTTAAAGGCTATCAATGTGACTTCTCTGATCGTGATGCGCTTTACGCATTTATCAAAGAAGTTAAAAGTGATTTCCCTAAAATCGATATTTTGGTCAATAACGCAGGCACCATTTTGCGTGCCCCTGCCGCTGAGCATGGTGATGATTTATGGGACAAAGTCATAGACGTTAACTTAAACTCACAATTTGTTCTTAGCCGCGAAATCGGCAAAGACATGGTCGCCAATGGTGCAGGTAAAATCATTTTTACCGCGTCACTACTGACATTCCAAGGTGGAATAACCGTACCAGGCTACGCTGCAAGCAAAGGTGCTATTGGTCAGTTAGTCATGGCATTGTCCAATGAATGGGCGGGGAAAGGCGTTAACGTTAATGCAATTGCTCCGGGATATATAGACACAGACAACACAGAAGCCCTGCGCAATGACGCAGAGCGCTCAGCGGCAATTTTAGGCCGTATTCCACAAGGCCGATGGGGCAACCCTGATGACTTCAAGGGCCCAGCGGTATTTTTAGCATCTGAAGCAGCCAGTTATGTCAATGGCGCTATTTTATTGGTCGATGGCGGCTGGATGGGGAGATAATCTCAATGACGGTTCAAGAACTAGATTTTAAAAACAACGTAAATTTCATTGGCGGTGAATATGTTTCATCTAAAGCGGATGGCAAGATAGAAATACTTAGTCCTGCTACAGGAAAAGTCATTGGTGAAATACCAAAAGGCTGTAAAGAAGATGCCGAACAAGCACTCGATGTTGCACAGGCAGCGCAAAAATCATGGGCCAAGTTAACTGCCCGTACCCGACAAAAAATTTTGCGTACATTTGCAAATAAGATCCGTGAAAACAAGCACATCCTAGCGCCTATGCTCGTCTCTGAACAAGGTAAATTGTTGTCAGTCGCCGAAATGGAAGTGGACGTAACCGCCACCTTTATTGACTACGCTTGCGACAATGCACTGACCATCGAAGGCGACATACTCCCTTCTGATAACCAAGACGAAAAAATCTACATTCACAAGGTGCCTAGAGGTGTTGTGGTGGGTATTACCGCATGGAACTTCCCACTTGCTTTGGCAGGTCGTAAGATTGGCCCTGCGCTTATTACCGGTAACACCATGGTATTAAAGCCTACGCAAGAAACGCCGCTTGCCACCACAGAGCTTGGGCGTATTGCCAAAGAAGCAGGCGTACCGGACGGCGTATTCAACGTAATCAACGGTACTGGGTCTGTTGTAGGCCAGGCACTGTGTGAAAGCCCCATCACTAAGATGATCACCATGACGGGTTCTACCGTTGCCGGTAAACAAATCTATAAAACCAGTGCCGAGTATATGACCCCAGTCATGCTCGAATTGGGTGGCAAAGCACCTATGGTTGTCATGAACGATGCAGATTTAGACAAAGCCGCAGAAGACGCTCTTTGGGGCCGATTCGCCAACTGTGGCCAGGTGTGTACCTGCGTAGAACGTCTTTACTTGCATGAAGAAATTTATGACCAGTTTATGAGTAAGTTCCTCCCCTTAGTGCAAGGTTTAAAAGTAGGCGACCCTATGGCGAGTGATACGCAAATGGGCCCGAAATGCAACCAGCGTGAAATCGACAACATCGAGCACATTGTGCAAGAAGCAATTAAACAAGGGGCGACCATCGCGACAGGTGGAAAAACCGCATCCATTGATGGCTTTGAGGGCGGCTGTTGGTATGAGCCAACCGTTTTAGTTGATGTAAAACAAGACAACATTGTTGTGCATGAAGAAACGTTCGGCCCAATTCTACCGATAGTGAAAGTCAGTAGCATGGAGCAGGCAATCGAGTATTGTAACGACAGTATCTATGGTCTCAGTGCTTATGTTCACACCCAAAGCTTTACCAATATCAATCAAGCGATCAGTGATTTAGAAGTCGGTGAAGTGTATATCAATCGCGGTATGGGCGAACAACACCAAGGGTTCCATAACGGTTGGAAACAAAGTGGCTTTGGTGGTGAAGACGGTAAATTTGGTCTTGAACAGTATCTTGAAAAGAAAACGGTTTACATTAACGAGGCCTAATCATTATTGGCAACCGCTACACCTTAAAAACCAAATACTGACCGATAATTTACTTAAATGGTGACTTTTAGAAAACATAAAATATGTATACAAAATACATAAAAGAACAATAAAAAGCTAAAAGCACTGCGGTTCAGTTATGTGCCCTACTCTTAAAAAGGTAAACCTAATTCAGGTTTACCTTTTTTTATTTTCTCAGATAAACCAAGTTCATCGCCTGCATCAAGGGCTTAAAATACACAAGGTAGCCCCTTTGTAATAGATGATGACGTGTTATAAGGTTGCAAAAAGGATTAACAATGCACGGAGTAGTGAAATGAGTTTAACAGAAGTTTTCCCACAAAATTTCGGGCAGTTTGGAACATATGCACTGCTTTTAGCAACGACTTCAGTCGTAATTTATTCAACTTTCAAATCCCTCACTTTAAAATCACAGCTCACCAAAACAAAAACACAACTAAGTAGTGCCCAACAATACACATTGGAACTCGTTGAAAAGTACAAACCTATTATGTCAATAGAGTCTCATCTAAGGGAGCTTTCCGCAGAAGCGACTTCCACTGCGGCAAACATCGAGTCTCTTCGAGAAACTTAAGCAGCGAAACGGGAGCTTTTTAGAGAACTGGAAAAGGAAGTAGCAATATTCGATGAAAAGATAGAGCTATCAACACTCGGATTTTACGAGGCTCACTTCGATTTCGGTACTTCCGAAAGGTTCAAAGCCGAGATTATGGCCGTTAGAGAACAGCAAAAGGATATGCTCAAATCACAACAAGCCGCCCAGTGTGACACTGAATGGACGGTTAATAATAGCGCAAGAGCTGGTCAAACTATGACAAATAGGGCTATTAAGCTGACATTGAGAGCTTTTAATAACGAATGTGATGCAGCAGTGTCGAACGTAAGATGGAATAATATCCGTAGAATGGAAGAGCGATTAACTAAAGCAAGAGAAGCCATAGACAAACTTAACATTTCGAATAGCATTAAAATCAGTGAAAGCTTCTTTCAACTTAAACTGCAAGAAATAAGACTCACCTATGAATACGCTGAGAAACTCAGACAAGAGAAAGAAGACCGAGCAGAGGCAAAACGGCTAATTCGAGAAGAGCAAATTCTCATCAAAGAGCAAGAAGCCGCAATAAAAGAGAAAAACAAGTATGAGCAGCTCGTAGCTAAATCCTTAGAAAAAGCAAATAAAGCTACCGGTGATGAACTTGAACGCCTCAAATCTGAGCTTATTGCGCTAGAGCTTCAACTTAGCGAAGCTAAAGCAAAATCTGAACGAGCACTTTCGATGGCTCAGCAAACTAAATCAGGTTATGTTTATATAATTAGCAACATCGGCTCATTCGGATATGGTGTATTTAAGATAGGAATGACCAGAAGACTTGAACCGCTTGACCGAGTAAGAGAACTTGGAGACGCAAGCGTACCATTTACGTTTGATGTGCATGCTTTGATTTATTCTGACGATGCGCCGGCATTAGAGTCTGAGCTTCACCGCCATTTTGGTGAGCACCGATTAAACCTCGTAAACAACCGTAAAGAGTTTTTTAGAGTAGCTCTGCCAAAATTAAAGGCAAAGCTTGAAGAACTGAAACCGGACTTAGAGTTCATTAGTGATACCGAAGCACAGGACTATCATCAAAGCCAACTAATCAACCAACAAAAACGCATTGCTAGAGAGAGTGCGAGTATTAGGCTACCTGAAACGATTTGATATTACCGAGTTTAGTTACGGAGTTTTTTCAGACTGATTGATTGCACAAACGAAAGAAAGAGGCGGACGCACTAACGCTCGCACAACGTAAAAATAAAATAACACCAATCTATTCACTTTATTCTCTGGCTGAGGTGACCACCAAAAATGCCGTATTTTGGTAACCTTTCATAGCACTAAAAAGGTGCTTCGATAGAATCGAGTTTGGCGCTGATGCATATGCTAAAACTTTGCTTTTTATGCGTTCCATACATTGAAGCAATAAGTCACAGCTTATCTGGCGATTTTCATTTTCTGTGCTTATATTTTCTTTAGACAAAATCACATCCCCTTGGCCTGAACTTAGAGATTTAAAACTCGGTAAATTGGCCAAGTATTCATTGTGCTCTAGTCAAAAAGGCACCTGTCACGAGGAATAGTTAATTGTTTTAACTCTCCTTAAGGTCAGTGTCTTGGCTTTTCCTGCTGCAGTTTTTGCGGGGCCGTTATCGCCCACAAGCGGTAATTAACAATATGGGCCGTCAGTTCAATAAAACTGAAGACGCTCTACATACCAACCCAATCGCGTAAATGGAGTTACCGCAATGAAGATTCATCGCCATCTGTTTTTTGTTTCTGCCATATTAGTGTCACTTTTACTGGGCGCCTGTGCCCAAAAGCAGGAAAGTCCAGTGTCACTCCCCACCGATGCGAAGCTCACAAACTCAGACAAGTTACAGGCCACTAAAGCGTTACGTACCCTGGCTGACGACGTTTGGGCCGATTACCTAGAGCATTATACTTACTTACGGTTACAGGAAGGGTTGCCAATAGAGCGCTTCGAAGACTGGACTTTGCAGGAATACCGCAGGGAATTAGCTCAGGCTCAAAGATATCGAGCAAGACTGAAAGAGATCAACAGCCAAGCCTTGTCGGGTGACGACTTGATCACCTACGAAATATTGGCCTTCCAAAATCAGGACGATGGCTCGAATGATGACGATTACTGGTTGGTGTTTGACATAACAGCCTACCAGGCCCCCTTCGCGTTCCAAACCAATCAGCAAGCCTTAGAGGCGCAGTCCCTCGCTAGCGATTCAGACGCACAACATTACCTAACATTGGTAGGCGAACTCGCAGATATAATCGACCAGCTAGTGGCCAAGGTTGAAGGGCAAATTGAGCGTGGTATCTATTTGCCAAAGCCAGCCCTACCATCGACTAGGTTGACATGGGAAGGTATGCAAAGTGGCTTACCTTCAGCCATCAGAGTCGACGATAAACGACTGGATGCGCTTTCTGTGGAGCAGCAGTCCCAGTTCAATAAGGCACTGGAATTGTTAATTGAAAATCGCATAATGGGTGGTTTCGACAAGCTATTGGCTGTGATAGGAGAAGAATACGAAGCCAGTGCACCTGAAACTGTCGGCCTCGCTCAATATCCGAATGGTCTTGCAGTCTACAAAAGGTGGGTGAGAACAATGACGACCCTGGACCTTTCCCCAGACGAAATACATCAACGGGGAAAAGCAGCTGTAGAAGATATTTCGCAGCGCATGGAGGCAATCCGAGTGCAGCTTGGATTTGAAGGAACTGCCCAAGAATTCTTGCTGCATCTGAAAACCGACCCCAGATTTATAGCGGCTGACGCGGCAGACGTTGAAAAAAGATACTTAGAATACGTCCACCGAATTGAGCCAAAATTAGGTGAATATTTCAAGTCTCAACCTAAAGCGCCTTATGGCATTAAACGGCTGCCACCGGGTGCCGAAGAGGGCATGACTTACGGCTATTACGATGGCCCAAAAGCATCTCAGCCTGTTGGCTACTATTATTACAACGCATCGAATTTGCCGGAACGTAGCATGGTATGGGCAGGCTCCCTTATCTACCATGAGCTGTTACCCGGTCACCATTTTCACATTGCTACGCAGGATGAAAATAAAGCACTACAGAAATTCCGCCAGAATTCCCTAGATACTGCTTATACCGAGGGCTGGGCTGAATACGCTGCCAGTCTACCAATAGAAATGGGCCTTTATAAGACACCTGAAGAATTATACGGCCGCTACATTGGGGAAATATTTCTAGCAGCACGCCTAGTTGTTGACACCGGTATGAACGCGCTCGGCTGGTCGCTAGAAGAGGCCCGTGAATACATGGCTAAATACGCTATACAGTCGGAAACTGAAATCGCTTCTGAGACATTACGCTATTCAACCAGTATGCCTGCCCAAGCGCTTGCCTATCGTATCGGTTACGAAAAAATCTGGGAGCTTCGTAGACATGCCGAAGCGACGCTCGGCGACAAATTTGATATTCGGGATTTCCACGATATTGTTTTATCGGACGGTTCAAAACCGCTGGCGGTGTTAGAGGCCAAGGTAGAGCGGTATATCGCGGCTGAACGAGACTAACAGCTGCTATGAATATTGGCTGTTGCGCCAATAGACTCCGAAGTGCCCTTTGAGATACAGGGGTTTCATGGCACAGCAGCCACATCTAGATAATAGTCAACGCATGAGGCACATTATGGCAACTCACTGTCTGCCATGTTCAGGCAGTTTCGTTGTGTAATCCCCATAAAATCAGTGTGGGTTCCATGAATCTAAAAAGTGGGCGCAATAAAGAACTGCGGAAAACCTAAGGGGGCAGATCATTCGAGCCAACAGCATCGTAATATTTATTGAGGATAATTCCGTCATGAAACTAGAGATTATCTCTACGATTTTTTACTGTGCTTAATCTATATACGTTTAATTAGTCGCTTAAATCGATTTTCGAAACCAGTGTGCGTACTTCATCTGGCGCTAATGGTCTAACAAGTCGAGCCACTTCATTCCCAGCGTGCAGCAGTACTAAAGTTGGCCACAGTTTCACCTTAAATTTACGACCCAAAGGCTTACCCTTTCCATCATAAATTTTTATATGCCTTAGCCCTGAGTGTTCAGAAACGACTTCATCTATGGCTGGTCGTGCTGCCTTACAATGGCCGCACCAAGGCGCGCCAAAATCAAGTAAAATATCACCAGACAACGCCTGTAATTCATCGAGGGTGAGTGTCTCTTCTGTATATTCAGAATTAGATCCAATAACGTTAACGTTCATATCATTTACGCCCTACGGTTAGTTATTCACTTAGTTAATCATTCGCCTAGTGAATCACTGCTGATGACTTGGTAAACAACGGCGATTAAAGCGTTAATTATAAAAAGATAGGTTAGCGTAAAATGTATACTCAGAGATACTAAAATGTGGTGGCCAGCATAACCCGCCATAATAAACGCATCAGGTGCCAAGCAAAAATTACGCTTATCAAGGGAGCCTGCATGAGAAAAGAGTTTGAGTTAACGTTTTGCGTCCTTTTGATTAACTTATGCAGCTCTACTACCATTCAGCACTCTGTTTTAAAATTTTTGTAATAGATTGTGCAATTTCCCATCGAGGAGTATTGCTTGAGTTCGTAAGAAGTATCAATGCATTTTTACTATCAGGAAAAGCCAGAATAAGTGTTTTATACCCTCTGATACTACCTGGGTGCCTAGCAATTTTTTCATTTGAGCTTTTATATACTTGCCAACCCAGCCCCATATGTATTTCTCCCCAAGTTGTTTTTACTTGGGGCTCTAACATATGTTTATATGTTTGCTTTTTTAAAATAGACGAATCACCAGCAAGTGTTAACTTAAGCCAGTGGCTTAGATCTTGTACACTTGAAATTAACCCTTCGCTTGGGTTAAACGATAGGTCATAAGGTCTTTGATCAATTTTAGCTATTATTTTGCCTTTGTATGTCGGTTTCGTATCAGGAAAATAAAAAGTATCACTATTGAAAAAACCACTTTTATTCATGTTGGCAGGCGTCAGGATGTTCTTATATACGTACTCTTCATAACTCAAATCAGAAACAGCGCCAATGATAGCCCCTAAAATATTAAAATTAGTATCGCTATATTCAAAAATTTTATTTTCAGTGTTTTTAGATAGAGACTGAATAACGCTATCTAAGTAAGAGTTTATTGTTCTTTGCTTGTCAAAATTTACAGGCTTGATTGAATCGCTTATCCCTGAAGAGTGAGTAAGTAGGTCTTTAATAGTAATGTTACTATCTTGAAAGCGGGGTATATAGTGGCCTATTGTTTCATTTAGCTTTAATTTGTTTCTCTCTACTAATTGCATCACTGCTTGAGCAGTAAATAGCTTAGAAATTGAAGCGGTACGAAACAGTGTCTCTGAATTGGTAGGTTTTTTATCTTCATCATCAATAAAGCCGAACCCTCTAATATAGCTTAGTTCGCCAGATGTGATTATCGCTACGGACATAGCTGGGATATCATTTTTAATTCGTATATTTTCTAGCGTAGCCGTTAACTCTTCTTGCACATTTACTGTATTAGCAAAAGCATTAAAAGAAATGGAAAAAATCACGATTAAAAATAATTTATGCACCAAACTTCCTTGTGGAATTTAACGTCAAACTAAGCGGAAAACATTTGCGCTTTGAACGAAACGTCCAGCAATAATTACCCCAGTGTGCTTACGAACCTTATTAAGCAACTTGTATATAGCTGCACTTTTCAGTCGTTAGTATATTTATATTCACAAGAAACCACAGCAGCAGAAAGGCCACTGATAACGAGTAAAATGGCTGCCGTAACAAAAGCGAAAACACTGTATGAAAGAAGCCCCTGCTTCAAAACAGTTTCCATAATGGTTTGCGGCGTTACGAAGGAAAAGTAAATTGCAAAAACAACCGTTGCAACAAAGAGAAGAATAGCGCTAGATGCAAGCAGCCGTGCTGCGAGCAACAGTAGCTTTAAGTTATTCGATGTAATCTGTGAAAATGGATATAGTTTCATATTTAATCCGTTAAAATTTAAGCGTGAGAAGTTTACTAAGCTACATTACGCTTCGAATATGTAGCGCGCGCTATTTGACATCTTCTATTAAAAGTGGGGATTTCGCCAAAAACCAACCAAGCTGTTACGGGCAAAAAACAACACCATGCGTGATATTTCTATCTTACACGATTTGCTTAAAAAACAATGCCGTAATCTACAGAGTGAACGACTCGACATCTACCGTTGGCACGCAAAGCTATCCTCGATATAAAGACACCCATGATAAAAATGGTCAATTTTATAGGCTGAACTACACTTAATTTGTGTTTCATTCTGTCAGGTAGATGAATTATGCCTCAACCTCGAAAAAGCCAAATTAGTTTAATCGATACGCCTTATTACCATTGCGTTTCCCGGTGTGTACGCCAGTCTTTCTTATGTGGTACGAATGCGCTGACAGGGCAGAGCTACGAGCATCGTCGTGGTTGGGTAGAAGAGCGTTTATTGTTTCTAGCGACAGTATTCGCAATAGACATTTGTGCCTATGCGGTCATGAATAATCACACTCATGTGGTGCTTTGTGTGGATAAAGCATTGGCTGATAATTGGGATAACTATGAAGTGTTGAGGCGCTATCACAAGCTGCACAGAGGCACATTGCTGACTCAGAAATTCATGAATGGCGATACGCTGAGCCAAGGAGAGCTAATCACCTTTGATGAAACCGTTGAAACCTATCGAAAACGCCTGTACGACGTAAGCTGGTTTATGCGTGACTTGAATGAGTATATTGCTCGCGAAGCCAATAAAGAAGACGGTTGCACTGGTCGTTTCTGGGAAGGAAGGTTTAAATCTCAAGCTTTGTTGGATGAAAGTGCAGTCTTAGCGTGTATGGCCTATGTGGACTTGAATCCCATTCGTGCAAAAATGGAAAAAACACCAGAAACATCAAAGCACACCAGTATCAAAAAACGCATTCACGCCGCTAAAAATCAACAATCACAACCGAGCGTTTTAATGCCCTTTGTGGGAAACCCTTGTGAAAATATGCCCAAAGGTATCCCCTACTCACTCAAAGACTATTGTGAGCTGGTAGATACAACAGGCCACTGTATTCGTGATGATAAGGCAGGTCATATCGACAATACTCAAAGCCCAATTTTAGAACGACTCGGCTTAGATTCTGCCCAATGGTTAACCTTAACTACTGAGTTTGAGAAACACTTCTGCTACGCCGCAGGTGCGGAGCAAATGATGAATGCGTTCAAACGCCACACCCATCATCAACGAATACGCGGGATGGGCAAAGCAAAAGAGCTGCTGAAGCGCGCTTAAACTTAAATCAATCTCAACAAATACACTTAATGCACAGCTTGTGACACGAGCGCTTGCCTATATTTCATCAGTCCACATAAATTCCTTTCTCAACGTTCAATTTTTTATCGAATATCTTCAGTTGTTCAGCTCAAAAGTGCAGTTATTGAGTATCGAGAGAAATTCTTACCAATGAATAACAGTGCTGTTGATTGGTTAAAGCGTTTTGAGCAATGTTAAACATGGATGTCTTCATAATTTGAACATGGATGTCTTTATAATTTGATGTCTTTATAATTTCTTTTTGATGGATCTAGTGTGCAAAGAGCTGTGCGAGACGCGGCGCGTAAAGCATAAATTGATAAAATCGTCACCCCGCACACGCTTCGCCACTCATTCGCGCCCCATCTTTTACAATCAGGTGCAGATATTCGCACCGTACAAGACCAGTTAGGCCACAGCAATTTGCGCACCACTCAGATATATACGCACATATTGCAACGAGGGGGTAACTCTGTCGTCAGCTCTTTATCTAAGCTGTAACCTAACGATTTAATATCAACAAATGATGCAGCCCCGACAATTAGCCCATGACTTTTATTATACTAATTCCGTTAATCAATTAACCACTCAGCGAAAATTTAAAAGGATTTAATCAAGACGCTTAAATGAAGTAATAGAATTACTCTTTTATCTGTAAAAACTTAATGTATATCGCAAATAAATTAACATTGACATCTAGGTAAGTGTTTTGCAGTAAAATAAAGTGCGTCTAGACAAAAAGCTTCGCGCTCATGTCATAGGTTCAGAGATATGCGATAGATTAGGAGTTCTTGGTATAGGAATTTGAGGGCAGTTGAATTGGTCGGTGTGATAGGATTTGAACCTACGACCCCTGACACCCCATGACAGTGCGCTACCAAGCTGCGCTACACACCGACCGAAGACGCGCATAATACGGAATTTTGACGTTTTTGCAATGAGAAATGTGATTTCACTTGTTCGTTCGCTTATTTGTCATACAAACTGCAGATTATTCAGCCAGCTAAATATTTTTTTAACCTCTCATCATCAGCGTAACGCCCCCTACTCTTTTGCGAACGATTTGATTTCGCATTTTTCGAGCCTTTCGCTGCTTTAGCTGCTTTAGCTGCTTTTATCAAAGGCGACTGAATAAAAATGCGAATGGCTCCGGTCTGTTTTTCCGTGACCTGTGCTAATGAGCGACATAAACCCCAACCTGTAGGGTTAATGTCAGTATCGCGCTTTTTACTTCTTACTTTGTTACGAGCGAGTGAGCTAATGCTTCACTCGTATTTTTTGCGCATCGCCAGTCGTTTCATAGCGAGCAAATACAAAGGGTACCAAAGCTAAAAAGCGCTGCACGAACCTGTTTTAGCAATTAAACATAAAACCTAGAGTTCATTACTCGGGGTGAATTCGATTTCTGGCCATTGTTGGTTTGCTTCAATCAAATGCTTCGGAATGTCTTTCTTCCATGCTTTGTATACATCAGGGTTTTTGTTCACATACAAAGTGCCGTCTACGATTTCAAAGGCTTTGCCGTCGATGTCGAATTTTTTACCAAAGGTAGCGCCAAACGCACAGAAGCCACCGTATGCAGGGGCGTATTTTTCCGGATTGCTGTTAAATGCATCGCGATTAGCTTCACTACTGAAACGATAGATAGCGTCATTATGCACTGCGGTATATTGTGCTTTACCTAACACAGGTTTGTTTTGGGTAAAATAAGCCACTGCATCATGGCCGGCTAATATCACGTCGTTACTGTCAGTTTGGGTATCAACACCGGCGTAACTTAAACTTGAAACAGTAATTGCTACCGCAGTGAATAATGATTTTAAGGTGAATAGTTTTTTCATTTTTTTGTCCTCGGGTTAGATGTTCACAGATGAAAGTCATCAACGAGGTAAAGTGTAAGTGGCAATAGATTTTGCCACTATGTCTGTAAAACCAGAGGTTATGTCAGAACGTCTATGGATGTATTAAATCAGCTATTTTCCACTTTCAAAGTGGCAGCCAATATATTTCACAATGGCCAATATTGTGGAGACTGGGCCATTAACACCTCGGGCACCCACTATATGAATTTTCATATTGTTAGCCATGGCAGCTGTTATTTATCACTACCAGCGGGGGCTGCTCAGACCGAAAAACATGTTCCGATCAGGTTATCACAAGGTGATGTAGTGCTGTTCCCTAACGACAGTCAACATGTAATAAGTGGTCAAAGCGATTCTAAGGCAATAACCAACAGCAGTGCTTCACAAAACTACCGCAGTGGTATTCATCCCAGTGCGACCGGACTTGTGTGTGGGTACTTTAGTCATCACCATCCTTTAGTCAGCAGCATTACCGCACATTTGCCAGAAGCGATTATCATAAAAAGTCAGTCATTAAATGGCACGCCTACTGGGTTACATTACTTACTAGAGGCGCTGCTTGACGAATCAAAGCAGCCGGGGCAAGCGTCAGATTTAATCATGGGGCGAATTGCAGAAGCGATTTTAGCGATCATATTTCGCCAGCATTTACCTACCGATAACGGAGTGCTCGCCGCTACTGTGCACCCTAAGCTTGGGGCGGTCATGAGCGCGATACACGGCGCACCTGAGAAGAAATGGACGATAGACCTGCTCGCTCAGCAATGCTTTATGTCTCGTGCGGCCTTTAATGAATTATTTAAGTCAGTGCTGCAACAATCGCCAATGGAGTACGTTACACAATGGCGATTAGGTCTGGCGTATAGAATGTTAGCCGATGAAAATGTTTCTACCCTGCATGCCGCTCTCTCGTGTGGTTATGATAACGAATCATCATTTTCCAAGGCTTTCAAGCGCGTGCTGGGCGTGAGCCCTGGTGCGGTACGTGCAGTAAGTGTACAGCAATAGAATAAAATTGAAGCAAAACGGTTGGCGTGTCATTCGTCGACCGCTTTAATAAAAGCATACAATTTAATAGGCGCGTGCAATGTTAAACAACAAAAACCTTTACTGACTGGCTGTTTTATCATCACCGCTAATACGGCTGGCAATAGCGCCTTCTTGGTTCTTGTATTTTGCGTCAACGCGGGCATTGTAAGGTTTTTCCGCAAAGTCTGACATAACCTCAAAACTCAGCGCACCTATTTTCATGCCCGGCTTTAATGCCAGTGGCAATTTACCGCTATTAAAAAACTCTAACACTATGTTACCTGACCAACCTGGGTCTATTCGGTGCGCCGTTACATGCACCATCAGCCCTAAACGCGCCAATGACGACCGGCCATCTAACCAACCAACAATATTACCAGGTAAGGTCACTGACTCAAGCGTAACCGCAAGGGCAAGCTCTCCTGGGTGTAAAAAAAATGACTTATCAGGGGCAATACTAATTTCGTCACTCATGACCGTGTTTAACGCCTCTTGCACCTGGGCTTTAGGGCCGCTTAAATCGATATAAGGCGCTTGATGCTCGGTGAATACGCGGAATTTATTGCCTAATCGTATGTCGACGGTTACGCCACTAATCTCTGAATAATCAGGTTCAGGGCTAATTGATATTTTGCCTTCTTGAAGATGGGTCAGAATGTCTTTGTCGCACAAACGCATAATGTTTAACTCAGTAAATAGGTTTCGGGTATTTGGCTTTATTTCAGTTGATAGCCACTTAACCGCGCAATTATGCGTAGCTAAGGGGCTATGTTCAACGTTTTTAAATATTTTGTATGCGTAAGTCGAGCAAACCGTTCATATAAAGCTGTTTTGAGATAGCACTTGCGCATTGCATATAGGTTTGACTTAACGCATCACTAGGCTCGGCGACTAGCAAAGGCATGCCTTGGTCTGTGTACTGGCGAATTTTAACATTCAGCGGCAACTGGCCAAGCAACGGCACTTTATTTCGTTTGGCCAGTTCCACGCCGCCATCTTGAGCAAAAATATGTTCTTCATGACCACACTTAGGGCAAATGTACAGGCTCATATTTTCAATTAAGCCCAATACAGGCACATCCACTTTATTAAACATAGCAATACCCTTACTGGCATCTGCTACGGCCAAATCTTGCGGTGTGGTCACGATCACCGCCGCACTGACAGGCATTTGCTGGGCAAGGGTTAATTGAATATCCCCAGTGCCCGGCGGCATGTCTACGATCAGGTAATCCAGCTCTGGCCAGTCCGTTTCACGTAATAGCTGCTCAAGGGCTTTACTCGCCATCGGGCCGCGCCAAACGGTGGCGTTTTCCGCTGGCACAAAGTAGCCAATAGAACTGGCCACTAGCCCGTGGGCAGAAAAAGGAATGATGGTTTTATCATCGCGCGATGCGGGCGTTGAGTCAGTATTGCCTAACATAATTGGGATAGACGGGCCGTAAATATCCGCATCTAACAAGCCGACTTTTGCGCCTTGAGCCATTAATGCATAGGCAAGGTTCACGCTCGATGTAGACTTACCCACCCCACCTTTGCCCGACGCAATAGCAATAATGTTCTTAATTTTACTGACCTTGGCCACCTTGGTAGGCGATGCAGGAATGTTTGTTTCGATCAGCACATGCTCTACAGGCAGCTTTTGCTCATCCGCTGCAAGTTCAATCGCGCTGATCAGCTCTTCATGAAGGGATGCCACAGCAAAAGGTAAGCTAATTAGCACATTATTGTTTGCTATGGTGATCCACGGATGAACCTGCTTCTCGGTAAGTTCAAATAGCGCGGCGAGCTTGTGCGATACCAGCGACTGCAGTTTTTGCTCAGGGGTAGAACGGCTAAATAACATGACACTCCTACAAAATAACAATGAAATTGGCGCAAGGTAGCTTTTAGATAATGCAATGGCGGCGTATTTTCGATACCATTTGCGGCCTTTTTAATTAAACGAAGAAACCAAAATACACATGTCGTCACAACCACGTAAAATTCTTGTTACTAGCGCCCTTCCCTATGCAAATGGCTCCATTCACTTGGGACACCTTTTAGAGCATATCCAAACGGATATCTGGACGCGCTTTCAACGAATGTGTGGCCATGAAATATACAGCGTATGTGCCGACGATGCACATGGTACGCCCGTTATGCTCAAAGCCCAAGAGCTAGGTATAACACCAGAAGAAATGGTAGCCCGTACTCGTGCTGAGCATCACCAAGATTTGCTCGACTTCTTCGTAGAGTACGACAACTACCATGTTACCCACAGTGACGAAAACAAAGAGCTGTCAGAACTGATTTACAACCGCTTAAACGACGCAGGTTATATATCTAAGCGCACCATCAGCCAATTGTTCGACCCTGAAAAGAACATGTTCTTGCCTGACCGCTTTGTAAAAGGCACATGCCCTAGCTGTGGTACTGAAGATCAAAACGGTGACAGCTGTGATAGCTGCGGCGCCACGTACGATCCCACAGAGATGAAAAACCCTCGTTCAGTGGTCTCTGGCGCAACACCGATACTAAAAGACTCTGAACATTTCTTCTTCGATTTACCGCAATTTTCAGACATGCTGCAAGCCTGGCTAAAAAGTGACGCACTACAAAGTGAGATCAGCAATAAGCTAGAAGAGTGGTTTGATAAAGGCCTACAGCAATGGGATATCAGCCGTGATGCTCCCTATTTCGGTTTTGAAATACCCGGTGCACCTAATAAATTCTTTTATGTATGGGTAGATGCGCCCGTAGGCTACATGGCCAGCTTTAAAAACTTGTGTGACCGCAGTGACATTAACTTTGACGAATTCTGGGGCGCAGACTCAGACGCAGAGCTTTATCACTTTATCGGAAAAGACATTACCTATTTTCACTGCCTATTCTGGCCTGCCATGCTAGAAGGCGCAGGGTTTAGAAAACCTACTGGGGTCAATGTACACGGCTTTGTCACCGTTAATGGTGCGAAAATGTCTAAATCAAAGGGGACCTTCATTAAAGGTCGCACTTATTTAGAGCATTTGAACCCTGAATATTTGCGCTATTACTTCGCCTCTAAACTGGGCGCTAACGTCACAGACATCGACCTAAACTTCGAAGATTTCGCCCAAAAAGTAAATTCAGATCTCGTGGGCAAAGTGGTTAACATTGCCAGCCGCTGTGCAAGTTTTATCACAAAGCGCTTTGACGGTAAGTTGTCTGATAATGTACTTGAGCCAGAGCTTGTCGCTGAATTTCAGCAAGCACAAGCCAGTATTGCCCAAGCATTTGAAGAACGTCAGTACCATAAAGCCATTCGCGAAATTATGGGCCTTGCTGACAAAGCAAACCAGTTCATTGATGCCAACGCTCCTTGGGTGACGATTAAAGACGAAAGTAAACAGGCTTTCACCCATGATGTTTGTTCATTGGGGATCAACCTGTTCCGCATGTTAATGGTGTACCTAAAACCTGTTGTGCCTAAATTAGCAGAACAAGCTGAAGCCTTCTTAAACGATGACTTAAGCTGGACCAGCGCACAAAGCGTATTAACTGGGCATGAAATTAATAAATTTAAAGCGCTTATGCAGCGTGTTGATATGGACAAAGTGAATGCAATGGTTGATGACTCCAAAGAAAATTTAGCGCCAACGGTCACGCTTGACCCGAACAGCCCATTAGCGAAAGATCCTATCAGTGAGACCATCGAATTTGACGATTTCGCCAAAATTGACCTGCGTATTGCTAAAATCGCCGTCGCTGAGCACGTTGAAAAAGCGGACAAGTTACTGCGCTTAGAACTGGATTTAGGCGGCGAAACACGCCAAGTGTTTGCCGGTATTAAGTCAGCTTATCAGCCGGAAGACTTAGTCGGTAAGTTAACGGTAATGGTCGCCAACCTTGCGCCGCGTAAGATGCGCTTTGGTCTATCAGAAGGCATGGTTTTAGCCGCAGGCCCTGGTGGTAAAGACTTGTGGATCATGGAGCCCCACGAAGGCGCACAGCCTGGTATGAAAGTTAAATAACCTAATACCTTAACGCTGCAAGAGCACAAACATGCGCCCGTCTAGGTTAACACCCGACGGGCTTTTTTATGCGCGTTGCTTTTAGGGTTGTTTTTTGCAGTTGTTTTTTGCAGTTTTTTTGCGCAGTAGTTTTAAAGTTGCTTATACATGGTTGGCTTAATCAATGTTCAGGTTATGTGGCTAGCTTTGTGGTTTTTCACTGTTAACACCACCTGCACGAATGCTCGCCCCTACAGCACTAAACTTAGGTTTTAACTTCCACTTAGGCTTTATCGGCGACAAAGGAACTGTACGTTTTTTTGCCACAATAATATAAACGCTTGCGAGTTGAGGTAAAAAACGCTGACACCAGCGCGTCACTATATTGTTTGGCCTGTTGGTAAAAAACTTGGAATACGGCATATACTTCACCTGCGTTACCTCAAAGCCTAGTAGCTGCAACCAGTCTTTTATACGCGGTACGCTAAAGTAGCGCGCTTCATGCAAAATACTCTGCCGATTAAACCACATGAGTTTACGCAGGCCGGTTAAACTCAATGGATTAAAACCAACAATTGCCAAATCGCCGTCAGGCATTATGGCTCTGTCTACCTCACGTAAAATTTGATGGGGGTCTTGGGCAAAATCTAATTCGTGAACCAAAACAAAACCATCGACACTGCTCTCTTTTAATGCCATTTCCCGCGATAACGAGCGCATACCTGCTGCGTCATGTGCTTTGGCAACCATATTGACACAATGCTTAATAGAACACTTAGTTAAACTGACTTCGCTGCTTAAATTGCCAACCTTAACTAAGTGGTAACCGAAGAACTGCTGGGTAATATGCTCTAGCTCATTTTCGACCATGGCTTTACGCTCAGCACCATTTGGTAAGGCACTCCATGAACGTGGGTAATCTGGTTTTTTGTCAAGTAACGCTGGTTTCATCAATACAATACAAACCTATTTTTAACAAAGGGGAAGCAACATTTTACGCGATTAACAGTCAACATTGTTGAGACTAGTACATGCACATGAATTTTGAATATGTATAATGTCGGATTACTTTACACCCGTTTCAATATTGTTGTCACTGGAGATTATTATGCCATCCCTGAAAATAAGACCAATTAAAGCATTCGAGGATAATTATATTTGGTGCCTAACCAATGGTGAAACCTGTGTTGTGGTCGATCCAGGTGATGCTAATCCCGTCATTAAATATTGCGCTCGGAACAACTTAATCCTAACGGATATATTGATTACCCACCACCATAGTGATCACACTGGTGGGGTAAATGACTTGGTCAATGCGTTTGAAGGCGTGACTGTTTACGGCCCGCAAAATCCACAAATTCAATCTATCACCCGGCGCTTACAAGCAGGCGACATGGTTCAATTAGCGTCGCTAGACCTTGAATTTCGCGTTTTAGAAGTCCCAGGGCATACACTTGATCATATTGCGTATGTAGGTTCATGCGGATTATTCTGCGGCGATACGCTCTTTTCCGCAGGCTGTGGCAGACTGTTTGAAGGAACGCCAGAGCAGATGTATCAGTCTTTAGGGCAATTAACGGCGCTAGCAGATGACACGAAAGTGTACTGCACCCACGAATATACCTTAGCCAACCTTAAGTTTGCCTTAGCGGTTGACCCTGAAAATGAAAATCTATTGAACTATAAAGGCTGGGCAGAATCTCAAAGGGTTGATTTGAAACCCACACTGCCCTCAACCATAGGACAGCAAAAAGAGATTAATCCCTTTTTACGTACCGCCAGCGACGCAGTGAAAGCACATGCTGAGCAATATGCAGAACAAACATTATCGACCCCTGAGTCGGTATTCGCTGCGCTTCGAGCATGGAAAGATAATTTTTAAAATAGAACAATTAGAAAAAGGAACGCCTAGTGCGCTTAAAAACCCTACTATGCCTATCGCTAGTGTCGATTTTACCGGCCTGTCAAATGATGGAGCCCCATTCAGAAATAGCAGAACAGATAGATCAAGAGCATGAAATAGCGCAAAAAATCGCTGATACCTGCGAACAAGCTGGCGAGTTAGCGAATGACGAATACGATTGTGAAGCAGCGGATGAAGGCACGATCCCTATTACTCACCCCGAAGAAGAGGTAGAGGTTGTTATTGCCCCAGAACCGATCCCTGAAGACGTAGAAGTGTTAGACGTTTGGCAACAGGTGGGACAAAATTTATCATTCGAATTTGAAGACAACCAACGCATCGTAAGTCAGCGCAATTGGTATCTCAAACACCCTAGCTATATGCAACGCGTTGCCAAACGCGCCAAGCCATTTTTATATCTCATCGTAGAGCGCCTTAAAAGCCAAGACATGCCGATGGAATTAGCACTTTTACCCATCGTTGAAAGCGCTTTTGACCCCTTCGCCTACTCCCACGGTCGCGCAGCTGGCATGTGGCAATTTGTGCCAGCAACCGGTAAACGCTTTGGTATGAAGCAAACCTGGTGGTATGACGGTCGCCGTGACGTGATGGCATCTACCGATGGCGCTATCGCCTACTTAAAATATTTAAATGAAATGTTTGATGGTAACTGGCTGCATGCACTTGCCGCCTATAACAGCGGTGAAGGCCGTGTTATGCGCGCTATTAAAAAGAACAAAAAAGCCGGTAAGAGCACTGAATACTGGGCGCTAGACTTACCTAAAGAAACCCGCGCATACGTGCCAAAGTTATTGGCCCTGGCAGATATTTTAAAAAATGCCGACACCTATGCATTCAAATGGCCTGTCATCGAGAATATAAAAGTCACTGAGGAAGTCGATGTTGGCTCGCAGATTGATTTGGCGCTCGCCGCAGATATGGCTGGTCTTACCGTAGAAGAGCTTCACGCATTAAACCCTGGCTATAACCGCTGGGCAACCGACCCAGAAGGCCCGTTTAAGCTGCTTGTGCCGGTCGATAAGGTTGAAACGTTTAGCCAAGCTATCGCCGCAACAGCCACCAAAGAACGCCTAAATTGGGTGCGTCACAAAATCAAAAGTGGTGATAGCTTGTTAAAGCTAGCGCATCAGTATCACACCACTACAGATATTATTAGCCAAGTGAACGAGTTAAAGGGCAATGTGATACGCGCAGGCGAGTATTTGGTGATCCCCGTGGCATTGAAATCGTTGGACTTTTACTCCCTATCGCAAGAGCAGCGTTTAGCCGATAGACAGTCAAAGCACATAAGCGGCACCTATCAGGTTAAACACACAGTGAAAAGTGGCGACACCATGTGGGATATAAGCCGTAAGTACAAAGTCAATATGCGCAGTTTAGCCAAATGGAATGGCATGGCCCCAACTGACATGCTTCGCCCAGGTAAAGAGCTCGTAGTATGGCTTAAAGGCAGTAAAGGGACGAAAACCCGGGCCGATGCCGTAATGCGTACCCTCACTTATACCGTGCGCGGCGGGGATTCATTGGCAAGAATTGCCCAAAAATTTAAGGTAAATGTGTCTGATTTGGTCACATGGAACCAAATCAGTACCAAGAAATACCTACAACCGGGCCAGAAGTTAAAAATTAAAGTGGACGTCACTCGCACCTAAGTGCGAGTGGTTTACTTTATCGAGAGAAGCTAGCTATTTTGGTTTCTCTCGACCCAAGTTATCTTGGGTCTGCGTATTTCCCACTCTTTTTCATTGGCCTAGCATTGTGCTTATACTATCTTTCCTTTTGCGAAATCACCTCTTTCGCCAAGCCTTGCAGCCCTCAGTGACCGTTAGCGGATGCCCAGCTAAAAAAGTGCTCAGCTAAAGAAGTGCCCGGCTGTGAAAGTGTATGCCCAAGAAATTGCTCGACTAATATAGTGCTCGGCCAAAAAAGTGCCCGGCATGTTAGCGCGCTGCCGCTCGATAGATAAATTCAATTCGATTGCCGCTCGGCTCATACACCATCATATGCTTGTTCGGTCCATTACCCGCCAATTCAGGTGCAAACTCTATCTTTACCTGCTTGTCCTGTAAGAAGGTGTCATGCAGCGCATTCAAGGTCGCCTCACTGCTGACTCTAAGTGCCAAGTGATGTAACCCAACATTGTGCTTGCGATCAAATGCCACAGCCCTATTAGGGTCAGTCACGCGCCACAACGTAATGACAACACTGTTGTTTGATAGAAACACAGATGGGTACTTTTCATCACGGCTCAGAACATGAAACCCTGCATACTGGGTAAAAAATCGCTCTGATGCCTTTAAATCGCTTACCGCTAACCCTACGTGATCTACACCTTGCACGCTTTGTTCTTGCTTTGGCTCTTGCGCATTCACTGAGAACATTAAGCACAAACCAACACATAATAAAAATCGTTTCATCGGTACTTCGCTTATTGGCTAGTTAATACTCGAACAAACAGAACGATATGCGTAACAATATCTTTCACCGATACAACTAGTTAAGTCTCTTATTTTACGTCTATTGCTCTCTAGGACGGCGCATAACACCAGCCAGATCAAAAGTACCAGATGGCGTTTTTTATGAATGCGAGAAATGCGTGCTTTGGTCTTTTTACTCTAAAAATAACATGAGGCGTCGCGAGTTCGCACATTGTTAAAAATGCGGCGTTTAGCAAGAGATTTTAGCCTGAGCTATATGATGGGTCGTTTGCACATTCTTATTTTACATTCTTGCGCCGCACCTTGATCCTTGCGCAGCGCCTTGCCAAGGAAGAGTCTAGCTAAAGCCTTCGCAATAAAAAGGCCAGCTAATTAGCTGGCCTTGAATGTGTCATCTAGGTTACGAAAAAATACTAACCCTTGCGCCAAGTGGTGCCACTTGGGCCATCTTCAAGAATAATATTCAGTGCATTTAAGCCGTCTCTTGCTGCATCGGCTGCTGGCCAGTCTTTCGCGGCGCGGGCGTCGTTACGGGCTTTAATCAAAGCTTCAATTTCGGCCACTTCATCTGCGTCTTGCTGATCACCCTGCAAATATTCGCTTGGGCTGCGCTGTAAAATACCCAGCACCTTACCTAGATTCAGTAGAATGCCTGCCAAATCACTTGCTCGGCTGTGCCCGCTTTGCTCTTCTGCCTTAGCTTTATTTAACTCTTTGGCAACATCAAATAAAACCGCCATGGCTTCAGGGGTGTTAAAGTCATCGTCCATTGCTTTATCAAAACGGGCGAGGTAGTCACCACTTTGCATATCAACTTGAATATTGGCATTCACGTCACGTAAGGCGGTATATAAGCGTTCAAGCGCACTGCGCGCCTGAGTGATATTGTCCTCAGAGTAACTCAACTGGCTTCTGTAATGAGCAGACATCAAGAAGTAGCGTAAGGTTTCAGCATCGTGCTGTTTTAAAACATCACGTAACGTGAAGAAATTGCCCAGCGATTTAGACATCTTCTCGCTATCAACTTGTACCATGCCAGCGTGCACCCAATAGTTCACATAAGGTGTATCGTATGCGCAGCATGATTGTGCCACTTCATTTTCGTGATGCGGGAAAATCAAGTCTGACCCACCACCGTGAATGTCAAAGTGCTCACCCAAGTGTTTTTGATTCATGGCAGAACATTCAATATGCCAGCCTGGGCGCCCTTCACCCCAAGGTGATGACCAACTTGGTTCACCTGGTTTAACTGTTTTCCACAATACGAAATCCATGGGATCATCTTTATCGCTGTCTACATCGACGCGCGAGCCCATATTTAACTGCTCTAAGTCTTGTTTACTGAGCTTGCCGTAATCACTATAGCTACTGACATCAAATAAAACGTCGCCGGATTTTGCTTGATAGGCATGTCCGCGTTGAATGAGACGCTCAATAATGGCAATAATCTCTGGCATATGCGTGGTCACGCGCGGCTCGATATCAGGCTCTAGCAAATTAATTGCTGCGAAATCATCGTGCATCATGGCGATAGTGCGCTCTGTTAATGCGCGGGTAGTTTCGCCATTTTCATTAGCACGCTGTATGATTTTATCGTCTATGTCGGTGATATTACGCACATAATTCACCTCGTACCCCTTGTGACGTAAATAGCGCACCATTAAATCAAAACTCAAATACGTGCGAGCATGTCCCATGTGTGATAGGTCGTACACTGTGATACCGCACACGTACAACCCCACCTTTGATTCATGTAAAGGTGTAAAGAGCTCTTTTTGTCGAGTCAGGGTATTGTATATGTGTAGCATTAACCGTTTTCCTATTTAAAATTGAGATGACGTAAATGGGTATAAAAAAAGAGAGCATAAGCGCTCTGTACGGTGATTCTATCACTGTGTCACTCCCCTCGCATTAATCAATATTAATCAACTGCTTAAAAAGCGCCGCGGTTTACGTTAGAATGGCGAACTTTTATTTTTTATGATTCATCTGAGGGCATTAAAATGGTCACAATTCATACTAACTACGGCGTCATTAGCGTAGAGCTTTTCGCAGACAAAGCGCCTGAAACAGTTGCTAACTTTCTAAGTTACGCCAAAGAAGGTTTTTACGACAACACCATTTTCCACCGTGTTATCGATGGTTTCATGGTACAAGGCGGCGGTTTCGAGCCTGGCATGGAGCAAAAAGCAACAAAAGCGACCATTAAAAATGAAGCGAACAACGGCCTTGCCAACGAAGTAGGTACATTGGCGATGGCGCGCACTAACGAGCCACATTCAGCTAGCTCACAATTTTTCATCAATGTTGCTAACAACAGCTTCTTGAACTTCCGCAGTGAATCTGGTGACGGCTGGGGTTACTGTGTTTTCGCTAAAGTAACTGACGGCATGGACGTAGTGAACAAGATTAAAGACGTAAAAACTGGCAACTCTGGTTATCACCAAGATGTACCGGTTGAAGATGTGGTTATTCAGAAAGTTGAAGTAAGCGAATAATCTAGTGTTCGAGGCCTATTCGTCCTGAATGGGCCTCATATTGAGTTCTCCCATGCCTTTTACCTATTTTATCGCTGATTTACATTTATCTGCCGAGCGCAGTGATATTAGCCAATGTTTATTTCAGTTTCTTGAGCATGATGCACGCCAAGCAGATGCACTTTATGTTTTAGGCGATTTATTTGAGGCCTGGATTGGTGATGACGATCAAACCCCGTTTAATCAGCAAGTGGCCAGCGCTTTTAAACGCGTTGCTGACGCAGGCGTCAGTATCTTTTTTATTCATGGTAATCGAGATTTTTTGATCCGTGAACGCTTCGCCAAGCAAGCCGGCTTTACTTTGTTGCCCGAGCAAGTCGTGATTGACCTGTACGGCACGCCAACGTTGATTACTCATGGTGACGAACTATGCACCCAAGATGTGGCGTACCAAAAATTCCGCAAGAAAGCGCGCGGATGGTGGTGGCCTAGACTTGTATTGCGCCTGCCGTTAAGCACTCGACGAAAAATAGCCGAAAACGGTCGTGCCACCAGTAAAGAAAATCAGAAACAACTTACGACAGACATAATGGATGTCACCCCTCAAGAAGTCATAGACACTATGTCTCGCTTTAATGTAACGCGGCTAATACATGGCCATACACATCGCCCCGCTATTCACGATTTAACCGTAAACGGCCAACCTGCCCAGCGCATCGTATTAGGCGACTGGTATGATCAAGGGAGTATTCTTACTGTGACCAAATATAACGTGTCACTCACCGAGCATCCATTTTTTCAACTTACAAAATAAGCTGATTAACGCACTAAGTAGATAAAATAACCCCACGTCATAAATTGGTAAAAAATCTGCCATGATTTTGCAACCTCAGCGTCACCAATCCGTCAATAAAGTGTCAGCGAATCTTCACACTACTCACCTACTCTAGCTGCGCGGTTATCGGACATACCGATAACAAAATCACCACAAGCACATAAAATTCGGGAATAAAAACATGAAACTGAACTGGATATCAACGGCCAGTGCTCTCGCACTTGCTGTTTCAACTGCGCTTCACGCTGATGTTTTGCCTAGCTACCAAACGGACAACACTTGGTATGCTGATGCGCAAACTAAACTAGCTGAGAAATTAAATACAAATAATCAATTCAAAGCGAAGAATGTAATTTTATTCGTAGGCGATGGCATGGGTGTTTCAACACTTACTGCTGCGCGTATTTTACAAGGTCAACAGGCCGGTAACCCTGGTGAAGAAGGTTACCTTAGCTTCGAGACATTTCCCCATACAGCTCATGTTAAAACCTACAATGTAGATGCACAAACCCCAGATTCAGCAGGCACCATGACAGCGATGATGTCCGGCCTTAAAACGGATGTAGGCGTTATTGGTGTTAACGAGAATATTGAACGTGGCGATTGTTCTACGGTTGCCGGTAATGAAGTATCTACCGCATTAGAACTCGCTGAAATAAAAGGCATGGCGACGGGTATTATCTCCACGGCGCGTATTACTCATGCAACCCCCGCTGCAACCTACGCTAAATCAGCTGATCGCAACTGGGAAGATATTTCAGATATGCCAGAGGAAGCCGTTACCGCGGGTTGTACCGATATTGCTGACCAACTTGTTAACTTTGAGTCTAACCTTGAAGCACGTTTTACAGGTGTTGATGTAGACGGTTTAGAAGTGGTTATGGGCGGCGGACGTCGTCACTTTTTACCTAAAGATGCCGCCTCTAACAGTGCAGATGCCGTCAGCGAAGTTGAAGGTGATCGCACCGACGAACGCAATTTAGTCACAGAATGGCAAGACATGTACACAAACGGTACCTATGTCATGGACCAAGCTGGCTTTGATGCAGTAGACGCAGCCACTACCACACGCCTATTCGGTTTATTTAATGAATCACACATGCAGTACGAAGCAGATCGCGCTAATGACGTAGCGGGCGAGCCTTCACTAACTGACATGACCAGCAAGGCCATCGATGTATTAGACAATAACGATAACGGTTATTTTCTAATGGTGGAATCAGGTCGTATCGACCACGGTCACCATGCCGGTAGCGCATACAATGCATTAACCGATGCGATTGAATTATCCAACGCCATTCAGGCGGCAGTTGATAGCACAAGTTCTGAAGATACCTTAATTTTAGTCACAGCGGATCACGGTCACGTATTTACTATCGCGGGCTACCCGAAACGCGGTAACCCCATCCTTGGTAAAGTGGTTTCTGTTGGTGCTACCGAACCTGCCTTAGCGGCAGACGAAATGCCTTACACCACTTTGGGTTACACCAATGGTAATGGCTTTCATGATTTAGGCGATGAGACCGACGCTGATGCCAGTTATAGCGAAGAACTTGCTGCTGGGCGCATGAACATCACTGACGTCGACACCACCACCTCTGGTTATCACCAAGAAGCGCTTATCCCCCTTAGCTCAGAAACGCATTCAGGCGAAGACGTGGCGCTGCATGCAAGCGGCCCAGGTTCTCAGTTGGTGCAAGGCGTGGTAGAGCAAAGCGTGGTCTTTCACATCATTGAGCAAGCGCTTGACTTAATTCAGGAATAGGTAGAAAAACATGAAAAATTTAAAATTATCCCTAATAGCGCTTGCGGTAATGGGTCTGTCAGCATGTGACGGAGACGACGGTACTAACGGCACCGATGGCAGCAACGGCGTAAATAGCTTAATTGTGCAAACAGCGTTAGCCGCAGGCGATGCAAATTGCCCGAACAGCGGTGTACAAATTGATTCTGGTATCGATGCAGACAGCAGCGGCACATTGGAGTCTAGCGAAATTGATTCAACTGAGTACGTTTGTTCTCCTGGCGTCACAACGGTAGACAGCAGCGAATTACTTACTAACGTCAATAATGAATGGTTTGTGGAAGGGCAAGAAGAAGTCACCGCCGCTCGCCAAACATGGTTAGAAGCAACAAACACCACCTCTGCAAAAATCACTGCGGATACCGCGCCCTCGGTAGCGGCGAAAAGTATCGCTAGTTTACGTGGCAGCGCCAAAAACGTTATTTTATTTGTTGGCGATGGCATGGGTATCTCAACTGTGACTGCAGCACGTATTCTAGAAGGTCAAATGAAAGGTGAGCTAGGGGAAGAAAACCAACTTAGCTTTGATAAAATGGATTTTTCTGGTTTGGCAAAAACCTATAACGTGGATGCACAAACCCCTGATTCAGCTGGCACCATGACCGCCATGATGAGTGGTGTTAAAACCGATGTGGGTGTTATTGGTGTTGATGAAGACATCGAACGTGGTGAGTGCTCAACTGTTGCTGGCAACGAGCTTGTGACCGCGTTAGAGCTTGCAGAAATTGCCGGTAAATCTACAGGTATTATTTCAACGGCCAGAATCACCCATGCTACACCAGCTGCAACATACGCTAAATCAGCGGATCGTAACTGGGAAGACGTTTCAGATATGCCAGAAGCTGCGGTAACGGCGGGCTGCGTTGATATTGCAGACCAACTGGTTAATTTTGAAAGCATGCTTGAAGCACGTATTAGCGGAGTGGACGTAGATGGAATCGAAGTCGCCTTTGGTGGTGGACGTCGTCACTTCTTGCCAAAAGATGCCAGTTTTAATAGCACTGATGCAGTAAGCGCAGTAGAGGGTGACCGTACAGATGGACGCGACCTCACGGCAGAATGGCAGGCAAACTACAGCAACGGCGTTTATATTACTGACCAATCAGGCTTTGATGGCCTAAGCACCGAAACCACTGAACGTGTGTTTGGCTTATTCAACGAATCTCACATGCAGTATGAAGCGGACCGTGAAAATGATGTAGCAGGCGAACCTTCCGTCAGTGAGATGACTGAAAAAGCCATTAAAATATTAGACAACAATGACGAAGGCTTCTTCTTGATGGTTGAGTCAGGTCGTATTGACCATGGCCACCATGCCGGAAGTGCTTACAATGCATTGACCGACACCATTGAGTTTGCACAAGCCGTGCAAAGCGCCATTGATAACACCGATCCAGAAGACACCCTAATCATCGTCACAGCCGATCACGGTCATGTATTTACCATCGCTGGCTACCCTAAACGTGGTAATCCTATTTTAGGTAAAGTCGTCAACGTTGGTGCTGATGAGCCTGCAATGGCAGCAGATGATATGCCGTATACAACATTGGGCTACACAAACGGTCTGGGCTTTCGCAACTTAGGTGACGAAACGGATGCCGACGCCACTTACTCTCTTGAGATTGCAGCGGGTCGCCAAGACTTAACGGATGTTGATACCACGAGTACTGGTTACCACCAAGAAGCACTAGTACCGCTTTCGTCAGAAACCCACTCAGGTGAAGACGTAGGCATATACGCAAGCGGCCCTGCTGCCTTGTTGGTCAATGGTACCAATGAGCAAAGCGTGCTGTATCACATCATGGACTTTGCTGCTGATTTAACAACGCAAGCAAATGCTGCTCAGTCACAAGAGTAGAAACACGATGAGGTTAGGTCGCGTAAAGCGCCCTAACCTTTTTTATTTACAGACTAAAAACTTCTTTGTTGTTGGCGGCATAAAAGCGCTTGAATTAAAAAATTGTATTTGCAGTACCCCGCTCTACCGTACTGATAAAAATAATCCATAAAGCAGCACGCTCAAGCCAAACAGCAGCACCACATGTAGTTAAGCTCGCAGCCTATCATTTACTATACCAAAGGCTTTGCACTTAACCTGCAGGAGTAAAATATGAAAAAGACGCTCATTAATATTCGTACATTGCTAGCAACGGGTTTAGCCTTCACAGCGCTCTCCATCGTCACGCCGCCCACATTTGCGGCGCCCCAAGCGAATGCCCAATGTGCAACAACGCCTTCAAAACTCAGTGCATCCTATATCCTTGAGTCAAGCAATGGTGTTCAGAGCCGTAATAGCGAATTAGTTTTATACCGAAACGGAAAAACCGTAGCGCACCACTACCCACAAACTCAGATCACTGAAAGTTGGTACCTGTCTCCTAATCAACAAGTCAAACCCACGCGATTCTTCGACAGTGCTAAGCGCGCAATCGAATATCAACCCGGGGAAAAGGTTCATGGAAAAACCGAAACAGACTGGGATTACCGTAACAACCTGATCTCACAAGCACTGCTTTCACAACTTGATTTAGTAAAAGAAACAGGCACGGGTTGCGAGCTAACACGTCACTACAGTAAAACCATTGGCCATACTAAAATTAGCGTGCAGTGGGCAGTAGAGCAATCATTGTTGCTTGAATACAGTTGGCAACAAGACAACAAAAAAGAAATGTGGACCTTGACTGAAGTTAATCACGACGCCAAAAAAGTTGATCGTTTTTTTGAGCAACGTTCACAATACCAGACCACAGATTTTGCCGATATTGGTGACGATCACAGCGATCCTTTTCTCACAAAAATGGTCACTTTAGGCTTTATTGAAAAAGGGGCATCTGGCTTTTACGATGATAAAGGCAATGCACTGGCTGGCGGTCATCACCACTAATTTTTTGTTGATTGATTCATATAAAAAAACGGTTGCCTATTGGCAACCGTTTTTTCTCATTCAGGCCAGTGCGACCAGGGCGTTAAAGTACGATTGATTTCCCGCGACCATGAGATTCAGAGCCAGCATCTAACTTACCGTCATTGACGATAATAGTGTGCAAATCACCAAAACGATTGTTATCCATCGTGTAGCCCATTTCTTCTAGTGCTGTCACTGTTTCTGGCGTTAACCCTTCGTGATATCGAATAACGTCTTTTGGCAGCAACTGATGATGAAAACGTGGCGCATCGACTGTTTCTTGGGCACTCATACCAAACTCAAGTGCATTTAAAATTGAGGTGTACACTGAACTAATAATAGTCGTGCCACCAGGCGAGCCAGTCACCACACTAACCTTATTGTCTTTTAATACAATAGTGGGCGTCATCGAAGACAACATGCGCTTCTTGGGGTGGATCTCGTTTGCTTGACCACCCACAGCGCCAAATACGTTTGCCACCCCGGGTTTCGCGCTAAAGTCATCCATTTCGTCGTTAAGCAAAAAACCAGCACCCTCAACTACCACACCACTGCCAAATCCAAGATTAATCGTGGTGGTATTTGATACTGCGTTACCCCATTTATCAACAATTGAAAAATGGGTAGTTTCTTCACTTTCTTTTAAGCCCGGCTTAATTACCTCTGTGACTGAAATTTCCCCCATATTGATATCAGCGCTACGCTTAGCGATATATTCAGGGTCGATAAGCTCTGCCACCGGCACTTTCACAAAATCAGGATCACCTAAGTACTCTGCCCTATCAGCGAAAACGCGCTTACCTACCTCAGACAATAAATGCACATAAGGTGTAGAGTTGTGCTCAAACTTGGTTTTATCTTTTGTTAACTGATCGTACATAGTTAACCACTGAATGATCGCAATTCCACCTGAACTCGGTGGCGGCGAAGTAAGCACATCGTAGTCTCGCCATTTAGCGCTAATGGGCTGACGAGATTTAGCTTCATACTCAGCCAAATCTTGCTCATTGATCAGGCCTTTATGTTTAGCCATAAAATCAGCAATGATTTTTGCCGTTTTGCCTTTATAGAAACCTTCACGACCTTGGTCTCTAATAAGCGCCAATGTCGCGCCTAACTCCGGTTGTTTAAACACTTCGCCAGCCTTAGCTGAGGCAAAGTAATCATCGAAGTTTACATTGAAGCCCTTATCTTTTAGGCGCTTGCTGTAACGACTTATAAATCCGGCTAGTTTTTGCGGCATCACAAAGCCATCAACAGCTAGCTTTACCGCTGGCTCAACGAGGTCTTTCCAAGGTAATGTGCCGTATTTTTCATGCGCCAACCACATACCTGCTACTGTGCCAGGTACGCCTGATGATAAAATACCGATAACGGATTGATAAGGTACTACGTTGCCATCTTCGTCAAGATACATGTCGCGATGTGCAGCAAGAGGTGCTTGCTCTCTGTAGTCGATGAAATCCCCTTTTTGGTCTTTATAAACCAGCATGAAGCCACCGCCACCTATATTTCCTGCTTCTGGCAAGGTCACAGATAATACAAACTGCGCAGCAATCGCCGCATCAATTGCATTACCGCCATCTAGCATAATTTGCTGCGCTACATCTGCGCTAAACGCATCAGGCATAGCAACCGCCGATTGACCTATGCTCACTTCGTTTTGAGTTGCCAGAGATGTTTTGTGCACTACTTGCTCGGGCGCACTGCACGCGCTAAGCATAAAAAATGACAGTACAACTATGAGTGAATACTTCATCGGACTTCCTTTTATGTTAAACATGTAACCAGTGCAGGCATCATTTAGCCTGCTTAGCTAAATGATGCCATTGCGAAGACGCGTTTACAGCATGATCAGACTGGCAATAAAGTACGCGATAAACGCCAGTGCCCCACCAAATAGGGCATAAGGCATTTGAGTTCGAACGTGGGTCAGTAAGTCACAACCTGATGCTATTGATGACACGGCAGTGGTATCAGAAATGGGTGAACAGTGATCGCCAAACACCCCGCCACCGAGTATTGCCGCCAATACGAGGGAAGGCGGTAAACCTAAGGTTTGGATAAGAGGCACGCCAATAGGAATTAGAATAGCAAACGTGCCCCAGGAGGTGCCGGTAGTGAACGACATAATCCCCCCGGCTAAAAACAGCACAGGAACAATCAAGGAAAGTGGCAAATAATCGCCAACTAAGTTCGCCACAAAAATTCCCGTACCTAATTCTTTTAAGCTGCCCCCTAAGGTCAGAGAAAACAATACGATGGTGACCAGCGGCAGAATTTCCCCCATGCCTTTAAAGCCTTCATCTACCAATTCTTTGTGGCTGTATTTTTTGGCACTTATCAATAAAAAGTACGCCACCATACAGGCCAACACGGTTGCATATAGCACGGATTTACTGCCGCTGCCCGCTGCGATATCACCGTTGCCTGTCCAAAACATAAAGCCAACCATGCCAAATATCATGGTGCAAAGCGGAACCAACATAAAACGCGCTTTGCTAGCAGGAATAGGTAAACTAACATCATTGTTTTGCTGCATTTCACGCTCTGCTTCACGCATAGGCCCGTGAACTTTGTCTGTGACTATGGTGTAGGTCACAATAAGCAGCGCAATGATCGCATAGAAGTTGAAAGGAATAGTGCCCCACAATATTGAAACGGCAGATTCTTCCAATTCATAGTTACTCAGCAGCCCTAAAACAAAAGCTCCCCAACCATTGAGTAAAATTAAAATACAGATTGGCGCACTGGTACTGTCAATTACATAAGCTAAGCGTGCGCGGCTCATTTTAAACTTATCGTACAAACCTCGAGACAAAATACCCGACGCCAATACGCTTAAATTTGATTCGATAAAAACCACAATGCCAGTAAACATGGTAAGCAAACCCACTTGGCGCTTACTTTTCGCAACCCCCTTGTTGATGAGCATTTCAACCGTGGCTGTGACCCCGCCTGAATTACGAATGTAGGCTAATAAAGCACCAATTAGCATACTGAAGATCAATATGCGTGCGTTCCCGGCGGAGCTGGCGATTTCAATGACGCGCTCAATAGAGCCGATGATACCGTTGAACAAAAACTCACTACCGCGGCGATACGCTAACAGCGCTTCAGCTGAAAAGATGGCGAGAATAAGCGCCAAAATAACTTCTTTGCGCCAAAATACCACTACGATAGCAATGATCGGCGGAAGAATAGAATACCATTCCATATAGAACCTTATTTATGCGCCACAGCGCTATTATTATTGATTGTTGAACTTGGCGTGTCGCTCTAAAATAAATATTCTATAAAAGAGCGTAAATTCAGGAATAAATTATCACGCATATGAGGTGCTCGCTAGCAACATTACACTATTTTTTTCACGGTTTTAAATACTTATTGTATGGCGAGAGCAGTGGTGTACTTGATTTGCTCCATGGCGAAACTAGAGGTGACATCTGATAATTGGATCCCGCCGACCAATTTTTTATAAAAAATATCAAAGGCTTTCATATCGGCAACGACTACTTTTAGCATGTAATCATATTCGCCACTCATACGATAAAACTCAACAATTTGCTCAATGCCAGCTGCATGTTCAGCAAACTGACTTAACCAATTAATATCGTGCTGGCCCGCTTTAATCTGTACAAAAACCGTCATACCAAGGTTGAGCTTTTCAGCATCTAATAAGGCGACGCGCTTTTTGATCACCCCTTGTTTCTCTAAATTTTGGATCCGTCGCCAGCACGGTGTGGTACTTAGCCCAATACGTTCAGCAATATCGTTCACTGACAGTGTTGCATCGTCCTGTAAAAGTCTAAGTATTTCTTTATCCAACCTATCCATAAAATAATTTTCTATGATTACCTATAAATTAGGAAATAATTTACAAAATTATTGCATTAAGCGCAATACTTAGAAATTTATTCTATCTGTAGCATGGCATAGTAGTTACCTGATTTAAGATAATTAAAAGGTATGGAAATTATGTCTACTGAAGCCGTTTCAATTGCAGTGAACAACGACACAAATAAAAACTCTGACCTACAAAGTGCAATGCACTTAGCAAACGTTTCTCCCCAAGGACGTATCTTTGATGACATAACACAAACCATCGGCAATACACCCTTGGTACGCTTGAGCCGCTTATCGGCTAAGCATCAAACCAAAGCCCAAATATTAGCCAAAGTAGAATATTTCAACCCTGCTGGCTCTATTAAAGACCGCCCTGCTCTGGCGATGATTAACGCGTTGATGTTATCCGAGACGTTTAATGAAAAAACCCAAATTATTGAGGCAACGTCAGGCAATAACGGGGTTGCCTGTGCGTGGATATGCGCCATGAAAGGTATTCCTTTGACCATAGTGATACCTGAGCACATGTCGATTGAGCGCCAAAAATTGATTAAACATTATGGCGCGAACGTCATCACCACAGCAAAAGAGCTAGGCACGAAAGGAGCTATCGATAAAGCAAAAGCATTGGTTGCTAGTACAGAAGGCGCGGTGATGCTTGACCAGTTCGCTAATCAAGCCAATCCAGATATGCACTTCAATAGTACTGCCCAGGAAATTTGGCGCGACACAAACGGCAAAGTAGATGTTCTGGTCGCTGGTGTTGGTACAGGTGGCACCATTACCGGTATTGCTAAGGCGCTCAAAATTCGCAACCCAAATATTAAAGTGATCGCCGTTGAGCCTGCTTCTTGCCCAGTATTAAGTGAAGGACGTGCAGGAGTGCATAAAATACAAGGGCTTAGCTCAGGTCACGTGCCAGATGTGCTAGATGTTGAATTACTAGATGAAGTCATTGCGATCAGCAATGAAGACGCTATTAGCTACGCTCGAGAACTCGCCCGAGTGGAAAGCCTACCTGTCGGTATTTCATCAGGGGCAGCCGCATACGCAGCAATTCAAGTCGCTCAGCGTGCTGAGTTCGCGGGTAAAAATGTCGTAACGATACTCGCCGATACAGCAGAGCGCTATTTCAGTACCGATTTATTTACCCAAGAAGACTAATCTCGACCCAAGATGACGAGTGCGTTTGCGCCTTTGTGACGAGAAAGCGATAACGGGTGCTAATGTGGCACCTGTTTCTCATTCAACCAACTATTTGGAAGAATGCCCATGATAGGCGTGATTAAACGGCTCCTGCTTTGCCGCATTTAAATCTTGTTTTTTAGCAAAAACGATATCTTCGCTGTGGCGTAATTTGCGCCACGGCCTATCGCTCACAAACAACATAGCTAAAACCCCAGCCGCAATAGCACCGGCGATTTTAAATAACAAAATTGCCACCATAAACGCAGGTGTGCTTGCAGTTTGTTCAGGAATGTTTGCCAGTGGCAAAAAAACGGTGATGGTTAAAGCAATAACAGCGACAGCAAATAGAAGTGATATAAGTGTTTTATTATTAGACATTATTAGATCCTCTTAAAATTCCTTTTAGGGTAACCAGTCCTTGACGCACTTTCATATGCAAGACCACTACAATATAGCCATCATTGATAGCCCTATCAAACCCATTTTGAGGGAATATTGATCTTAAAAAGAGGCGAAGCTTGATTACGGTAAATAAAACTCGCCAGTTAGATTTTTCTCGATAAACATTAATTAAACTCAAAGTAGAGAATGGCAAGGCTGAGAGACGCCACCAACAACAAAACCAGACCATTAAGCCCGAAGTGATCATTTTTTCTGCGGGTCCGCTTTCGTTTCATGACTAATACCGACACACTTAGCGCGACACAACAGCATAATAACCCGACTAAATAGGTACTCAACGACGCTGACCACTGCTGACGCCCCGTTACGCCCCAAAAATCTTGCACGCCACTAATAAATTCTGGCCGAGCGTAATGAAAGACGATAAGAGCGGCGATAAAAATCGCCCAACCAAAAATATTTACGCCGACCATAGTGCGATATAGCGTATCGTTCTCAATAGGCGTTTTACGTCGATTTTTGCCCTGCCAATCTGCTTTATTCCTTTCCATTCGCTTCTTGCTTCCGATTTTTCTTGAGTCTAAGCGTTACCTGAGTAAGATTACACACCTTGTGAGATTAGCCAAGAAAGGAACACAATATTCTTGCTATTATTTGTGTAATTTTTGTACACAAAAATGTATTTAGGACACCCAATTAACCCATTTAAAGTAATTTACGGCGTTAGCGTGGCACTTCCCCTAAAAATAATGACATAATTTGGCTCAGCTCAAAATTTAAAATAAATACCCAAAGTGGTTTGGAGAGAAAACATGGCGCAAGCCCCAGTGGCAGATATTTTTGCCGGTAAATATTCAGTAGGTCAGCAAGTTACGGTAAAAGGTTGGGTAAGAACCCGCCGTGACTCAAAAGCTGGTTTATCTTTCATTGCCTTACACGATGGTAGTTGCTTTGATCCCATTCAGGTCATAGCCCTGAATACTCTGAATAATTATACCGACATTCAACGGTTGACCACGAGTTGTTCGATCATCGCCACAGGTGTACTGAAGGAATCTCAGGGTCAAGGCCAGTCTCTTGAAATTGAAGCCCGTGAAGTAGAAGTTGTGGGTTGGGTAGAAAACCCAGACACCTATCCTATGGCCCCCAAGCGCCACAGTTTAGAATACTTACGTGAGCACGCGCATCTGCGCCCGCGTACCAATGTTATTGGTGCGGTCACTCGTGTACGCAACTGCTTATCTCAGGCGATTCATCGCTTTTTCCATGAAAACGGATATTGCTGGGTGAGTACGCCGATATTGACCGCTAGCGACACCGAAGGTGCTGGTGAAATGTTCCGTGTATCCACACTGGATATGATGAATGTTCCCGCGACTGAGCAAGGCCAAGTAGATTTCAGCCAAGACTTTTTCGGAAAAGAAACCTTTTTAACGGTTTCTGGTCAGTTGAATGGTGAAACCTATGCCACAGCAATGTCAAAAATTTACACCTTTGGCCCTACGTTTCGGGCGGAAAACTCAAATACGAGTCGCCACTTAGCGGAATTCTGGATGATAGAGCCAGAAGTGGCATTCGCTGATTTAAGTGATATCGCCCAGTTATCAGAAGATTTGCTTAAATACGTGTTCAAAGCAGTATTGGCTGAACGCGCTGACGACATGGCGTTTTTTGCTCAGCGAATTAACAAAGAAGCAATTTCTCGTTTAGAAAAAGTTATCGAGCAAGACTTTGTGCGCATGGATTACACTGACGCTATCGAAATTTTGCAAAACTGCGGCAAGAAATTCGAATTCCCAGTGTCTTGGGGTGTTGACCTATCTTCAGAGCACGAACGTTATTTGGCAGAAGAGCATGTAGGTGCCCCTATCATCATGCAAAACTACCCGAAAGACATCAAAGCGTTTTACATGCGTATTAATGATGACAATAAGACCGTTGCCGCTATGGACGTACTCGCCCCGGGCATAGGTGAAATTATTGGTGGTTCGCAACGCGAAGAACGTTTAGATGTATTTGACCGTCGTTTGGCTGAAATGGGCTTAAACCAAGAAGATTACAGCTGGTATCGTGACCTTCGCCGTTATGGCACCGTTCCACACTCTGGCTTCGGTCTCGGTTTCGAACGATTGGTCGCTTATGTGACTGGCATGCAAAACGTACGAGACGTTATTGCGTTCCCACGTACACCAGGAAATGCAAACTACTAACATTTCCCCCTTCTTTCAAAGCCACCTACGCAGGTGGCTTTTTTATACCTATCAGTAATAAACACAGTTTAATTATAGCTATATGTTTGAATTAACGCACTTTATTACATTTTTTCGCTTCAAAAAAACCTATCCATTCTATTAATTCAATGAATGTTGTGTATAATCCAACATTACCTCAAATGATGGACTATTTAGGCTACTCTAAGCCTAATCAGAGCGTAAAGTGAAAATACTATGAATTTAAATAGAATAGATCTTAATCTTTTTGCCGTGTTTGATGCGATTTATACTGCGGGCAGCCTAACCAAAGCAGCCGACGTTTTATGCATAACACAACCGGCTGTCAGTAACTCACTCGCACGCTTACGAGAAATGCTAAACGACCCGCTATTTGTGCGCACGGGGCACAGTATGACCCCAACTCCTGCGGCACAAAATATTATTGGGCCAGCCAGAGAAGCGCTAGGGCTACTACGTAAAAGTGTACAAGAAAGTCATACGTTCGATCCGGCTACGGCTGAAATTAGCTATAACTTTGCAGCCAGAGACCTACTCGAGGCCAGTATAATGCCAAGGTTAACGGCTAGGTTACAGAGTATTGCGCCCAATATTACCCTGACGAACTACGATATATCACGTAGCAATATTGTTTCCTCTATGGCCAGTGGTAGTTTAGATTTTTATGCCGATGCCTCATCAGCGTTTGTTGACCCACACCTGTGTAAGCAAAAGATTGCAGAAGATAGATTTGTCGTTATTGCGCGGCGAAACCATCCTGCTCTTAGCCAGGGACTCAATCTAGATACGTTCTTGCAACTGGGACATATTAATATATCTCAGCGCCGCACGGGCGCAGGCCCAATCGATGTTGCGTTAGACAGATTGAATTTAAAACGCCGAGTAGTAATGCGCGGCCAGCATTTCTTAACGGTACCTGCTGTGATCGTTAAAACAGACTTGATTGCCTGTATTCCCTATCATTTGGCTAAACACTATGAGTGCTCAATTTATGAGTTGCCATTTGAACTAGCACCTGTGGAGTATTTTTTGTATTGGCATGTCAGCGCCGATCACGACCACGCCCATATGTGGTTAAGAGAACAAATTGAAGAGGTGGTAACCACTTTTCATCCTAGTGTGTCAATCGCATAACGGCTATTGAGTATCACCCAAGCATTTTATGCTTGGGTGTTTATTTTCTCGATTATTTCTTATTCATGCAGTCAATTCAGGCCCTGCGCTTAAATTTCTTCCCCACCATATTGATTCGCTAAATCGTCTAATTCTGAGCATGTATAATCAAATCCTTTGCCATCAAACTGGTATTTTACACTGACCGTATCAGAGCCTTTGGCTAATTTTGCCTTTACCGAAACCTGACCGGAAGACGACGTCCAGTGAGTTAACTCGTTGAGGAATCGGTTCGCCTCCTGACCGCTGCTAAATTGAAACTGAATTTCATTAATCAACACTGTGCTCTCTCGTTAGGTAAGGTTTTTTCGACGTTACCGCGTTTATAAAATTTGAGGTAATCCCTTGGTTGACGCATGGTAACCAACCCGCCGCGGGCTGTCTATTATACCAATCTGCATTAATAAGTGCCTCTCAAGGAATGGTATTATGAGTGAGTACCCCATAGCGCATTCTTTTTTGCTCTCATAAAAAAGGCCGCTTAAAAAGCGGCCGTAGAAATAATTAGAGCAGGTATTTACCTAGCGTAAATCCATCTCTTGAATAATCTCGTGAGCAATATCAGCAGTCGTACATTCAGGTTTTTTGTGTAAATCGCCTTTCAGTTGGCCTTTACGATGCTTAAGGGCTGAATCTAATTTTTTAGCTGCTTTAGAAATAGCTGGATACATAACAGAATTTTCAGCTGATGCAGAAATTCGAGAGCCTTCATATTGGGTGCTTATCTCAACCATAAACTCGCCATGTTCTTTGGAAATAATGATATCGAGGGAAATTAGAGTTGGAAAATGACTGGCTAATTTTGAGAATTTTTCGTTAACGTGTTCTTTTACGGTATCGCTTAAATCTACATGGTGACCTGAAAGATTTATTTTCATAGGTTTTCCTTTTGAATTAACGTTACTTCTTTACTGTACTTTTTCAATGTACATTTTCTTGTTGCTATAAACAGAGTTTGGGGCTGCGTATTAAAAAACAAGTATCTTGAGGCGAGATCCACATTTACTTGTTTATTTAATGACGATTCGCTCAAGTAAAGAGCAAAACGCACAATAAACACTCATCCCTCTATACATTTCCTCCCGTTGACCTTTATCGCATAGATCGTCATACAAACGCTAATAACGTCTTATTCATTGAAAACAATTAATAAGACCCCAGTGTTATTAAGCCATGAGCAAAGATATGCTCAAAGTTATAAAACCAATAACGTCATCATAGGCGTTTTTTTTAGATGAGGAATACTAGACTTTAGGAGAAGAACAGATGAGCAAAACGTTGATCATAGGAGCAAGTGGGCAAATCGGTAAAATGACCACCCAGAAGTTAATCGCAAAAGAGCAAGAAGTTGTTGCTCTGGTCAGAGATAAAGAAAAGTTAAGCGATATCACCAGTGACAAGTTAGACATTATCGAAGGTGACTTAGAACAAGACTTTAGCCACGCCTTTAAGGGTTGCGACAAAGTCATTTTTGCCGCAGGTTCTGGTGGTAGCACAGGTACCGACAAGACCGTGTTGATAGATTTATGGGGCGCTTGTAAAGCTGCAGACTATGCCAAAAAAGCCGATGTGTCTCAGTTTGTTATGATCAGTTCAATTGGTGCGGATGATCCCGCTCAAGGCTCAGATGATATGAAACCCTACTTAGTCGCCAAACATATGGCCGATGAGCATCTTATAAACAGTGGCCTAAATTACACAATTTTGCGACCAGGTGGATTGCAAGATGAAGAAGCCAAAGGTGGCTTTCAAACCGCTAAACCAGAAAGTCGAGAAAAAATGGTTATCACCAGAGAAGACGTTGCTGATGCACTGGTATTCAGTGCAGGAAACACGGATCTGAATAACAAAATATTCGAATTATTTAATGGTGAGCTACCGCTAGAACAAGCACTCGCCTAAGTTTCATTGTCAGAAACGAGCCCTCTGAGCATAGAGGGCTATTTAGCCACTATGGCCTGAAGTATTCCAACCAAAAAGATCCTCCCTTTCCTCTCGTACACGGCAAAATACGTACATTGTACTTCTAAAGTATGAGTTTTTTTGTGCAAAGGAAGCATGGTGCTTCGCTATGCTTGCCACCTATTCTAGTACCCGAACTAGCACATTGGCTTCATCCCTTAAGGGTAAATCCTTTGAACCAAACATACGCTGAATTTTCCAGTCAATGATACGAGGTACATTATGATCTATGCAAACCCAGGCAGCGCTGATGCTGTAATCAATTTTAAAGATCGATACGAGAACTTTATCGGTGGAGAATGGGTCGCTCCAGTAAAAGGCGTTTACTTCAACAACCTGACGCCGGTCACCGGTGAAGACTTTTGTGAAATCCCCCGCTCTAGTGCAGAGGACATCGAATTAGCCATCGACGCTGCTCACGCTGCGAAAGATGACTGGGGGAAAACCTCGGTACAGGAACGCTCTAACATATTACTGAAGATTGCTGATCGTCTAGAAGAAAATCTAACCAAACTTGCTGTAGCCGAAACATGGGATAACGGTAAACCTATCAGAGAAACCATGGGCGCTGACATCCCACTGGCCGTCGATCACTTTCGGTATTACGCAGGTTGTATTCGCGCTCAAGAAGGCACGCTTTCACAAATTGATGACAATACAGTTGCTTATCATTTTCACGAGCCAATGGGCGTTGTGGGACAAATCATCCCTTGGAATTTTCCTATTTTAATGGCTGCTTGGAAGCTGGCTCCAGCCTTAGCTGCAGGGAATTGCATAGTATTAAAACCAGCAGAGCAAACACCAGCCAGCATTCTGGTGTTAGCTGAATTAATATCAGATATTGTTCCCGCTGGCGTGCTTAATATCGTTAACGGCTTCGGTAAAGAGGCCGGTGAAGCCCTAGCCACTAGCACTCGTATCGCAAAAATCGCATTTACTGGGTCGACTGCAGTAGGTGGGCACATTCTAAAATGTGCAGCTGAAAACCTAATTCCATCTACTGTTGAACTGGGAGGTAAATCACCTAACATCTTTTTTAAAGATATAACCAACTTTGAAGACGACTACCTTGATAAGTGTGCTGAAGGTTTTGCTTTAGGCTTCTTCAACCAAGGAGAAGTTTGTACCTGCCCTTCACGCGCTTTAGTACAAGAAGATATATTCGACGAATTTATGCAGCGTGTGCTTGAAAAAACCAAGAAAATCATTCGAGGAAATCCATTAGACGACAGCACCATGGTCGGTGCTCAGGTATCAAAAATTCAGTTCGATAAAATCATGGGGTACATTGACATTGGTCGTGATGAAGGTGCTACGGTACTTACAGGTGGTTTTTCAGAAGAGTCACCAGCAGACATTGACGATGGTTACTACATTCAGCCAACCATCCTAAAAGGCGATAACTCAATGCGCGTTTTCCAAGAAGAAATTTTTGGGCCTGTTATTTCGGTAACGACATTTAAAACACCTGAAGAAGCGGTAGCAATCGCCAACGATACGGCCTACGGGTTAGGCGCGGGCGTCTGGACCAGAGACGCTAATCTTGCTCATAAAATGGGACGAGCGATAGAGTCAGGTCGCGTCTGGACCAACTGCTATCATCTGTACCCAGCGCATGCCGCTTTTGGTGGATACAAAAAGTCTGGAATAGGGCGCGAAACACACAAAATGATGCTAGATCATTATCAGCAAACCAAGAACTTATTGGTTAGCTATGATACTGCGCCACTCGGTTTCTTCTAAGCTGAAGAAGTGCGTACCGCTTTGCAACTTGTGCGGGCGGTATGCACATTTATCCGCGAATTTGCTATGCGTTTAACTCACCTATATAACGATTTAATCCTGATTATTGGTACTTTACTGTGCCTTTTTTCAATTGCCAGCCATGCAGATACCGTTCCTCCAGATATTGCTAAACTGTTCCCCAGTGCCACACGCATCGAAGCCCCTCTTGAAAATCTAGCCGTTACGCCTGTTTACCAATTAAACGAGTTACTAGGTTATACGTTCGAGTCTGATGACTTCACCCAATTTATTGGCTTCTCAGGTCAAACTATTAATCTGCTCATCGGCTTAGATACCCAAGGGATCATCACAGGTATTAAAGTACTGACTCACAATGAGCCTATTTTTCTCCACGGTTTAGGAGAAGAAGCGATGTTCGGTTTTATCTCGCAATATCCCGGACACTCAATTAAGGAGCGCTTTATTATCAACAGCCGAGAACAACATTCAGCCGATAATACTTATCTTGATGGCGTCACTCGAGCTACGATCTCTGTACTTGTTATCAACGACACCATTATTGCCTCTGCTCTAAAAGTCGCTAGGCAAAAACTCGATGGTTTTCTAGCTGCTCAACCTCACCAAATTAGACATAATTTCTATCATCCTATGTCCTTTGAGCAACTTATGAAAAAGGGATACATTCATCACTGGGAGGTAAGTACCGAAGAGGCAATGGGCATCTCGTCAAAACTCGCCCAAAAAGTAGCAAGCGTAACCAATGGCCAAAGAGACTTTATCGATATCTACTTTACTTTCGTCAATATCCCTATTATTGGCCGGAACCTATTAGGTGACAAAGAATACGATCGCCTATTGGAAGAGTTAGCGCCTGGCGAACATGCCTTAATGCTCTTCAACAAAGGGCAGTATTCATTTGTCAGCGAGCAGTTTATTCCCCAAACAACCTCCAGCCGGTTAAGCGCTGAACAAGGTGGATTCCCGGTAGATGTGCGAGACATAGATTTTTACAGTTATTACCCTCCTAGTTTTGCTATAGATATACCTGCATTCAATGACCAGAGGGTATTTCGAATTAAATCTCAATCAGGTTTTGATATCAGCCAACCGTTAAACTTAAAGCTACTTGTCAGCTATCATTCCTCATTCTTAAGTCAGCAAGAGTACGCATTCCCCTATACAAGTGAGCCAAATGACGAGTTATTTGAAGAAACGTCTGCTGATAGAACTAGCCATGATCAAAGACCATTATGGCAAAAAATCTGGTTAGACCGCTCTGTGCAAATCAGCACTATGACACTCTACTTACTGTTCGTCATTTGGGTATTTATGGCACAGCATTCGCTAGCCAAAAACCAAACGAAGATACACCGCCTGCGTTTCGCCAGTTTAGTGTTTGTCCTGTTCTTTATTGGTTTTTTCACTCAGGGACAGCTTTCGGTAGTGAATATCTACACCTTACTTCTAGCGCTTGGCCCTGATTTCAATATTACGGTATTCCTGCTGGACCCTATTATTTTCATTCTATGGATGTTTGTATTTGTTACGTTATTTTTATGGGGCCGAGGTGTTTTTTGCGGTTGGCTTTGTCCATTTGGCGCGCTTCAGGAGTTTATGGGGATGCTGGCAATGAAACTCCGTATACGCCAAATTAAAATTTCACCAACGCAACACAAGTTTGGTCAGAAGATAAAATACGTCATACTGCTAGGATTAGTCGGATGTTCATTCTATTCCCTTACCTTGGCAGAAAAATTAGCTGAAATAGAGCCCTTTAAAACATCGATTACCTTGAACTTTGTGCGCTACTGGCCATTTGTGCTGTATGCAGTGTTGTTATTGGTTCTGAGTTTAAAAATTCATAAGGTGTACTGTCGTTACCTATGCCCATTAGGCGCTGGCTTAGCCGTGCTAGGCCGTTACCCTTTATTTAAATGGTTAACGCGACGCCAGGAATGTGGCAATCCCTGCCAGCTTTGTCGCAACAAAAAATGTGCAATTGATGCGATTGAGCCTAGCGGAGCCATTGATTATAAAGAGTGTATTCAGTGCCTTGAATGCTTAGTAACCATCGAGAGCCCTAAGCTATGTGTTGTAGATAAATATAAGAATAAGAGCATTAAAGTGCGTAAAGTGACATAAAACAAACCATTGAATCTGTTTAAATTTCACTCAATTCCTGAGATATTTGTATGTGTTTAGCTCTTGTTAAAATATGCAGCTATCCCCTACTCATCCGCTTTGGAAAACGAGTTTCCCATTATATTATGAGTGGCAGATCAATAAGAACGCGATGCTAGATTTCATCTAATAAGATATAAAAAAGGCTATACATAATGTCAAATATAAAAACAATAACAGCCATCACTCGCGCCACTGACCCGGCCATTGCCAGCCTAGAATTGCGTCAACAATTGTCTGACCCAGATATAGCGTTCGTGCTGTTCTACTGCTCATCTGTATACTCCTTAGACAACCTAGCAAAGCACATGACATCTACCTTTACTGGTATTGAACTAGTCGGCTGTACGACCGCAGGTGAAATTACCCCAAATGGTTACGAACAGCATTCCATTATTGCCATTGGTTTTAGCGCTTTTCATTTTGCCGTTAGCGCTCAGATTGTTGAATCAATGGAAAATTTCAGTTTGATAGATGCTCAAGAAACCGTTAATAAGCTTACCGAAAGTTGCTTTGTTAAAAAAATAGCTTCTATTAAAAACAACTCGTTTCTATTGACACTGCTAGATGGATTATCTGCCGATGAAGAGCAATTTTTGGTTACGCTCAATTCTGCCGCTGGGGGCATTCCTCACTTCGGGGGTTCCGCTGGCGACGACATACATCTAGCCAATACACATGTTTTTTACCAAGGGTCGTTTTATCAAAATGCGGCGATTGTCTTAATGGTCAACACAACATGTCCTTTTGAAGTATTCAGTAGCAACCATATCAAATACGCTACCAGTAAAGTCGTGGTAACCGCCGCCGATGCGGACAGCCGTACCGTATACGAATTAAATGCCGAACCCGCTGCACTTGAATATGCCCGGCTGCTCAATGTAAAAGTTGAAGACTTAAGTCCTGAGTTGTTCGCTTTGCATCCTCTTGCCGTTAAAGTGGGCGGTAAATACTATATTCGCTCCATTCAAAAAGTGAACGAAGCGGACTTAAGCCTCATATTTTACTGTGCTGTAGATGTAGGAATAGTGCTTAGCACTGTAGTAATGGACGATATTTTTGCGTCTCTTAGCAATGAATTAACCCGCATGACATCTCAGTATGGTGAGCCTGAGTTAGTGTTGACTTGCGACTGCTTCTTGCGCCGCCTTGAAATAGAGCAGCGCCAGCTACTTGGTGAAGCAAAAACCCTACAACAACGATATAACATTCGTGGATTTAACACCTACGGTGAACATATTGATGGTACCCATCTCAATCAAACGTTTACCGGCGTGTTCATCGCCGGAGTTAGCAAATGAGTGAACAAGAGCTGCTGCAAGAAATCGCCCAATTACGGGCTGAAAACACTAAATTAAGAAAAATCAACGATGCGCTCATTTCCCGTGTAGAACAAGGCGGAGGCAATCAATACGCCCCCTACGCAGCATTTGAACATTCTGTGCACTTAGCAGAACAGGTCAGAGAAAAGACCCAAATTTTAAATGAAACGTTGGCAGAAGTAGAGTACAGCCACCGTGCACTTAAGCAAGCAAACGAAGACGCTAATATTTTTAAGCAACGTTTTATTGATGCGATCGAAAGCATATCTGAAGCATTTGTATTACTCGATAGTGACGGCCTCATATTGTTGCAGAATTCAAACTTTGCAACGTTCTGGGGTAAAACCGGCTTATCCATCCAAGAAGGTGCCAACTTCAACGATTTAAAAGATCGTGCAAAATCTAGCGGTATGATACGACGTGCAAGTCCAGGTGGTGAACAAAGTAGCCCAGTATATCAATTGGCAGATGGGCGCTGGTTTCAGCTGAATGAGCGACGCACAAGTGAAGGTGGTTGGGTAATGTTGTACACCGATATTACTGATATCAAAGTTGCTGAAACAGCCCGCTATGAACAAGGCATGATCCAAAAATCGATGCTACTGCAAGGATTAATAGACAACTTGTCCCAAGGGGTTGTGATGATCAGCAGTTCGAATCAAATTGAGGTCTGGAATAACCGATTTGTACAAATGAGTCAGCTTTCTCCTAACCAACTACGATCCATGCCGTACTTTCAACACTTAACTAATTTGACTGAATTAGAGCTCAGTGAGCGACCAAGAAATAAAGATGGCTACTATGTTCAGACGTTATCCAACGGAACCGTATTGGAAATCCGAGACCACAGGTTAATCAACGGTAAATTGATCAAAACCTACACCGATATCACGGTTAGGCACCGTTATGCCGAATCACTAGAGAAAAACGAACGTTGGCTACGGCTTATTACCGATAATGTACCTGCTATGATCGCCTACATTGGCAGCGATTTAAAGTTTCAATTTACCAACCAAGTCTATGTAGACTGGTATGGTTGGCCCCAGGGGAGTTTGGATGGCGAATCGATAAAAGATAGCCGGGTCGATTCAGATTACAGCCAGCTTCGCCCTTACATTGAGCGCGCGCTCAAAGGGGAAAGTCTGAGCTTTGAGATTGCTGAAAACAATCACGCTGGGGAAGCTAGATACCTACTAAAATCCTACGTACCTAACCGAAATAGTGAAGGCCACGTGCAGGGTTTCTTCGTTTTGGTCAGAGACATTACTGAACGTAAACGCAATGCCGTCGCATTACAAAAAGCCCATGACCAGCTTGAGATACGCGTGGCTGAACGAACATCTCAACTCAAAAACTTAAATGATGAACTGCTGATTGAAGCAGAAGAACGCCACATAGCTCAAGTGAATCTAACGAACGCTAAACGAGAAGCTGAGTTTGCGAATATTTCGAAAACAAAATTTCTTGCCGCGGTTAGTCACGATCTACTGCAACCCCTTAATGCAGCTCAACTGTTTACCAGTTCACTAGCTGATACACTGATAAATACGGAATCTTTTCCGGTGGTGAATTCATTAACCAACTCACTTGATGATTTAGAGAATTTAATCAGCACGCTTATTGATATATCAAAGTTAGATGCCGGTGTGGTAAAAGCGGACAAAGGAACATTTAAGCTCTCTGAGTTGCTAGACAACCTGGCTAATGAATACCAACAGGCAACCAGTCAATACAACATTGAGTTACGCTACGTTCCATCACATATCATGGTGTATAGCGACAGCGTTTTGCTTGCTCGTATTCTGCGCAATTTTATGTCTAATGCTTTTCGTTACGCCGCGAAGGGTAAAGTTTTGTTAGGCTGCAGACGTCGTGGCGAGCACGTTACATTAGAAGTATGGGATACTGGCTCCGGTATTGCCCAAAATCAACTCTCTGAAATTTTTAAAGAATTTAAACGTTTAAAATCTTCACAAAGTGCATTTGGAAACGGGCTCGGTTTGGGATTGGCTATTGTGGATAAAATAGCCTCGGTATTAGGGCATAAAATAAACGTACATTCTGAATTAGGTAAGGGCTCAGTATTCTCTGTTTCTGTGCCTATTGCTGCCACACTCGAACCTCTAAAGCCATTGACCTCAACGCAGTTTGCGGTCAATCCAACAGATTTTTCAAATTACCGAATATGGTTGGTCGATAACGACATAAGTGTTTGCGAAGGGATGTCGCGTCTACTTGCAGGTTGGGGTTGCAAAATAATTACAGCGGTTAGCTTAAATGAATTAAAAGACAAGGTAGATATTGCCTACGATAAGGTAGATATTCTAATGGTTGATTATCACTTAAACGATGGTGAATTAGGTCTAGATGTAGCGCAGCATATTAATCAAATTCGGCGAACCGCCCTACCCACCATAATGATCACGGCCAATTACAGCCAATCACTTAAAAATGAGATCAAAAACAGCAAAATATTATTGCTCAATAAGCCGGTAAAACCCATGAAACTGAAAACATCAATGCTTTATCTCTTACGAAAAGCTTAACGTTTCAGATATTGGTTAAAATCAATATCACCACAGCCTACCACTACTTTTACACGATTTGTGGCGCCTAGTTTTTTAAGGATAGATGACACATGGGACTTAATGGTTGTCTCTGAAATATGTAGGTTGTAAGCAATCTGCTTATTTGCTTCGCCCTTAGTTAAATGCTTTAACACGATCAGTTCTCGGCGAGTTAATAGCGATATTTTTTCGGGTGATATTTCATATTCATTTGTTTGGTTATCAACCGTTTGAGAGCGCATTATATTTGGCGGTAAATATACATTTCCTTCAAAAACACTCTGAATCGCCTCGCCTATTACTTTTTTGGATGAAGATTTAGCAATAAAGCCAACGGCACCATAGGAAAGCGTTTGTAGTATCTTCTGCTTTTCGGTTTCTGCAGACACAATAACCACTGGTGTGGTGGGGCATTCATTTCGAACATCAAGTAAACCATTGAGCCCTGTCATGCCCGGCATGTTCAAATCCAATAGAATCAAATCAATTTCATCATTACTTTTAATTAACTCAAGCGTTGATTCAATGTCTTCTGTTTCATAGGTTGAAGAGCCTGGAAACGCAGAACTAATCGTATTGATTATCGCTTCACGAAATAATGGATGATCATCAGCAACTAGAAATTTATACATGACGCTTAACACTATGTTTTAAATAAAATATTCTACCTTATTTATGCCCCACAACCCACTTAAAATTAACAGTTTTTTAACACGAAAAGGCAGTAAAATATGTCATTTTACTGCTCTACGTAATAACACTTTCGATTTAATTTTCTTTTCCGATTAAAATGCTCGGCGCCCCGCCAGTTGAAATACGTACTGCGTCACTTGCTACAATTTGCATTTCTTCACTAGCAAGTGTGTGCTGCAATTCCTCGATCGAACTAAAAACCATGGTAAACAGCTGATAATACTTGGTTATTTCATCTCCCACCGCACAAAATTTAGTGACTGTGTAGGGCAATTCACCTGTTTGAGAAATGCCCAACTTTTGATGGAACAACGCTAAATGCGAAACATAATCGCGCTCAAACGTTTCTTTGTCTTTTGGCTGTGGATACAACACCATTAATTTTACACTTTGCATTATGCTCACTTTTGAGTCCATTGCTATTAATTCAACTTAAAACGTCACCACTGCACCAATGGAAATCGTATCGTTATCTTCTCCCGCCAAAGAGTCCGTTACGTCTGCTTCGGTATGGTTATATTCCAGCACAGCCGTTAGTCCAGGACGAATAGTATTGAAGTAAGCTAGCCCTGTATTTTCATGTTCAGCATCCAAATCGCTGTTGGTATTTTCTACTTCAGTTCGCCCATACGTCATCACGAACCTGTGATCTGCCAAGGTGTAAGATGCCTGCAACAGCATACCGTCGGTTTCGATAACCTCAGGCCCTACTATTTGATCGAGCCCAGCAACGTGCCCTAACCCTTTGGTGCTATAGCCAGACGCAGTTAGTGCTATACCCGCGAATTTAACATTTGCGCCATATCCGACTCCAGATTGATCTTGTTCTACACCATCAACTTCACTAGATTGGCTAACACCGCTCAACCATGCTTTAAATGAGCCATTGTCAAAAGTTGAGTTGTACATCAACTCAGCTTCAAACCGAGGTAAGTCTTCAGATGAGTCAGAAGAAACCTTGTTAGGGTCCATTAGACCCACCGCAATTTTAAAACCATTGAATTCAGGTGAGCGATAGGTAACTTGGGCCTTAGGGAATGGATAGGTGTAACCCGTACTGATGTTACCGAAGGACACATTACCGCCATCGACTAAGCCAAAAAAGTCAGACGTTTGACCAAAACCTAACAATAATTCATCATTTAATATGTTCGCGCGATTAAATAACCCGAAATCTTTACCTATGAGTACTTCCCCCCAATCCGCCTTAACAGTCGCATAAAATTGGCGCACATCAATTAATGACCCCGTTCCCAAATCAGCAGGCGATGCGTCGCGATTATTATCGGTGTCATTAATGGAGACCCAAAATGACGAGCGCATCTCAATTTTCATATCTGACAACTGATTAGAAAAGTTGAAACCTACATTATTCGGTAAAAAGCCCATTCGCACACGCGACTGGTCTCTGTCTGTACCAACACCTGCAGCATCAGTAGTTTCAATTGAACTATTAGAATAGAAGGCGTTAACCAAACCGTCTGCGCTAAAACTCAAACCATCATTTTCGTAAACTTCTATTTTAGCCACTGCACTGAGTGAACTTGCGAGCGTCGCTGACAAGAGTCCAAATTTCATTAATTGGTTCATGATTGTGTTTCCCATTTTTTGTTATCGTTCAACGGGATCATATAAATACCGGCACAGCTAAAGAATTCGACGAGGTAACGAAATCACGCATTATTTAGGATGATAAAAAAGAACTAGTACTTAAGGAGGGAAATGCTGAAAAAGCACAACTATCCTCTCACCGCGATACGTTGAGAATAAGCCGGAGAAAGTTAGCCAGTTTGTTTTTTGATAACCCGTATAAAGAAACGCATCACGAGCCACGTAAATACCAGTAAAACCGGGACGGCGGCCCCTTTAACTAAGGTTTCGTTCAACGCCAAATCAATCGATGCGAGGGCGTTTAATACGTAATCAAGTAAACTCATGGAATAGTAAACAATGGCGACAATCGACACACCTTCTACTACTTGCTGCAATCGCAACTGCACCTCGCCTCTTTGATTAATCGCCGCAAGTAGTTTTTGATTTTGTTGCTCAATTGACAGGTCAACTCGGGTTTGCAGTAAACCACTCGCCCGCTCTATGCGACAAGCTAGTGCATCTAAGCGACGTGTTAACGCCTGACATGTTTTGACACCAGGGCTTAGCCTGCGTGTAACAAATTCACTCAAGCGTTCTTTATTGCTGATCTCTTGTTCTTTGAGCTGAGCAATGCGCGAGCAAACTAAATCGTAATATGCATTTGTGGCGCTAAAGCGATAACTAATATCAGCTAGTATTTGCTCAGTTTGACTTGCTAAATGCGATAATGCTGTCAGCATTTCTTTGTCATCAAAACCGTCAAGGCTTGCCATGCTTTGATTGATTCCCATTAAGCGCTGCTCTATTTGTGTCACCTCAGATGACAACGCTTTAGCGATAGGTAAACTTAACAGTGCCATCATTTGATAGGTTTCAATTTCCAGCAGTCGCTGTACCAAACGCCCAGCCTGATAGGTATTTAAAGCAGATGACTCAATATACACCCGAGAAAAACCATCACTGTGTATTCGAAAAGAAGTAAACACATTAGCTCGCCCACTAGATACATTGCTACCAAAAACTTGGTAACTTTCGAAGGCCTGACACAGGAGCTCTTCACTGGGTGGTTTAGCACTTAGAATCACGTTCACAGCACTGACAAGCTCCCCTACTAATTCATCAAACCATTGCTGAGGAATAAACTCTATGGCGAAACTATCAAACAATCTTTGACTACTACCATTTCTGATAAAAGTATAATTAGAAAACTCTAAATGCCGTTCCCAGCGGATCTCAAAACCAGTGAAATGCTGGTAATAACAACAAGCATCTGGCTCTGGAGGCGGAGCATTGTAACGTGCACACAAGGAGCATAGTTGCTGAAATTCCTGCGCCCGCTGATCTTGGGTAATCCGCACTGCGATGTGACTTATACTCGTACCAATATCAATTTGCACACTGGGTCGATTATGTAATTCTTGACTCAAACTTTGTCGCGTTTCAGACACCCATAGACGAGGCTTATTTTGATTACCTTGGGAGACAGCTTCTTTTGTAAGTTGTATCGTCATTCTGGTGACTTCTTTGTTTGTTCAATATCTACGCATCATATGACGCTACCCGCGAGTAAGTTCGGGTACTTTGCCAAAAGAGCGGCTTGCCAACTGAGTTCATCAACACCAGACTCGGTGCGAGGGCGAGCAATTTTTACTGACTCCTGATGGACTATTCGACTGGGCGGCTGACTTAAAAATAGAATTCTATCGGCCAGATACACAGCCTCTTGTAAGTCGTGGGTGACAAAAATCACACTGCACTTGTGACGTTGACAAAATCGCATTAAGAGTAAACGCAGGCGCGCCGCAGTCGGGGCATCTAGTGAATTAAATGGCTCATCAAGTAACAACAACTTAGGGTTAATAAGAAATGCACGAGCAATACTGACTCTTCGCTGCATTCCTCCAGACAAAGTACGGGGGTAGCAATCCTGTTTCCCCTCTAACCCTACGCTCTTTAGTAACTCACTGATAGTGTCTTGATCAACACTTGGTTTAACTAACGCTAGGTTTTGCTCAACGGTTAACCAAGGCATTAACCTAGGTTGTTGAAAAATATAACCAATTCGAGTGCTAGTTTGAGTATTTAAAGGCTCACCATCCAATATAACGCTACCCGATTTACTTGGTTCAATGCCACTTATCATGTTAAGGACGGTGGTTTTACCGCATCCTGAAGGGCCGACAATCGCCATAAACTCCCCAGAAGCTAGATCAAATTCAATATGCTCTAGTACACTGGTGCCATAAACGTACTGCTTATTTTCGATACGAACGTTAATTTCAGCCACGCACACCGCCCCGAGCAATAAGTTTATCAATAGGTCGAAAAACAACCGCTTCAACGCACAGTATGATGCTGATAAAAGCACATGTGTAAGCCAAAATACCCGTAATATCAAAGTACTGAAATTGGGTGTTTAATGCGAAGCCCACTCCGTCACTTCGCCCAAGCAACTCAACAACTAAGACAATTTTCCAAATTAAAGACAGCCCTGAACGAGCAGATGCCATGATAAACGGATAAAGCTGCGGTAAGAACACCTTGAGGAAAGTGCGCCCAGGTGACAATCTATAAAGTTTTGCCACTGCCAATAGATCACTATCCACTACCCTCGCCCCTTCGCGTATCATTACCACAACCGTCGGGACTTTATTTAGTACCACCGCCGCAATAGCAGCACTTTCCACTAAACCAAACCAAATGTAGCACAACAAAATGGTCACTAACGCCGGGACGTTTAAGGCGATAATCAGTGCTGTATCGGTCAATTTGTTGAATCTAGTATAGGTTCCCATTAGCACACCAATTAGCACGCCTAAGAGCATAGAAATAACAAAACTCACGGCCACGCGTTTAAGCGTTACCCAAAGGTTTAACAGCATTTCTCCTTGCGTAATATGAAAATGAATACTGCTAATGACCGCAATACAACTTGGAAAATCAGGACTTGCCACAAGCCAAGCGACCGCTTGCCAAATGATACCAACGGCTAGTAAATTGGCTAAACGTGCCAACAACCACCTAGTTGCCTCATGAGTAACAAGCGACACGGGCAATACACGTGCAAAAAGCAGCCTTTTCATAACAGACTTGCTAGCGAAGTGTAATGAAACGTCATGGAGCGTTTTCATCTTTAACCGCCGGGATCCAAGTCAATAGACTCTGGTCGAGTGTGTAAAACGTTTGCGTATCTAGGTGTGTTGCCTTGCCGACTAAACTATGGCCTCCATGCTTGGCCAATACATTAAATATCTGTTTTGTTGCCATTAACTCCTGAGGGCCGAATTGGTGTAGTATTCCTCCACGGTATTCGTTTTTTAAACTAGCAAAAACGGTGTCATTTTCCGCTTTGGTCAAAGCACGAATTCGCTTCCATTCTTCATCCGACGAATAAAGGATCTGCTTTGCTTCCAAGGAGGCCTGCAGGAAGCCTTTTACACTCTTTGCGTGCCGATCTGCCCAAGGCTTTTTAAATGCCCAGCCTAGCAGAGGGACATCGTTTTCAATGTCTAGGGCTTGTAGCATCTCAGGTACAGTAACCAGTAATTTATACCCTTCGGCCTTTAACCGCGCGCCGTAATGCCAAAAATTAATCCCACCATCAAGCTCCCCTCTAAGCATAAGTACGTTAAGTAAAACAGGTGACATAAAACTAGCTTGGGCAAGATTTTTTATGTCAAAACCGTATTGAGCCTGAGAGTATGCTTGCAGTAATAACCAGTTTTTATCCACCTCGCCGCCAGCAATACCGACTCTTTTATTCGCTAAATCGCGAACGTCCTTAGCGGGTGAGTCATTTGTAACATATAAACCACCTGTGGCAATCGACGTAGGAAAAAGGCTAAAGTCTTTTTCACTGGCGCGCTGGCGATTCACCCATAACCAATCGGTTAAAATTATGTCAACCGCATTGCTTTGCAGCGCCACCGCAGATGCGTTTTTACTCCCTAAGGAAAGAACGTCTAAGTTAAATCCGTATTTTTGGTCCAGATTGTGATGCTTAATCACATCCACTTCCCAATTGACCGTACCGTATTTCAGCACACCTAATCTCACATTTGGTACCTTTTTGGCGAACGCTTTCATGCTTAATGCGAGCGCGACAACCACCAAGCCAAAGACCAGTGCACGTCTTATTTCTACAGACTTAAACATGCTCTACTCCCATCCTACTGAGTGAAAAAGTTGCGCATTCATCTCGATTAGCATTTTTGCGCTGAGGTATGCGGCCATAAAAATATGATGCATAAACAAAATTTAAAACCTCGCCTCTATACCCAAATGAATAGCCCTAGGTTGCCCACCAAAGTAACGGTATGAGCCAAATGCATAATCAGCTCGGCTGGCATATCGTTCATCAAGTACATTTTCCAGCCGCGCTAGTAGACGAATCTTATCTGACAGCGCGAATTGCCCCCGCAGTTGCAATAAGTTATGCCCTTCGTATTCATGGTCATTCGATGGATCTAGGTAGTAGCTCCCCACATGCGCCCATTCAAGCTCCAAAGATGTGTCTTTAGTTGCCTGCCACGCGAGACGCACATTTCCCAATTGACGTGGAGCCGTATCAATATCGTTTCCTCTGCGTACCCCGCTATTAGCATGTTCTGATTCGTATTGATGAATCGCGTAAGTGTAATTAAGCGCAATAGATAGATTACTAAGTAACGAATAATCAATGCCGGCCTCCAATCCTTTGTGAGATGTTTCAGCGTCAGTTACATTTAAACCATCTCCATCTCTAAAAAAGAAATGATCTTTGGTCATATAAAATGCCACCAGCTCAAAATTAATATTGTTGGCTAGCCCTCTTAGCCCTAATTCTTGACTGGTGATTTTTTCTGATTCAATTTGTCCCACTTCTTGCTGGTTTTGAATGCGGTACAAGTCTGTGGTTTGCGGCGCTCGAAACCCCTGAGACCAAGCAGCAAAAAGCGCGACGTTTTCATCCAGCAGATAATTAAACCCCACCTTACTGCTAACGTTATCGAAATCATCTTTACTATCAGTTGGGCGCTGATACAAGCACGCGACAGGCTCATTGTTACCGTTAACACATGGGGTACCGTCAGCCTGGGTGGTACCATCAGCGAGTCGGTTTTCATAATCGTAATGAGTACTATCAAAACGCACACTGGCAGACATACTTAACGCTTGGCTGTATTGCCAGTCCGCTTGAACGTAAGGTGCTAAAATAACTACATCAACCTCATAGTCGTAGTGAACCCCTTGCTGGCGCGCTTTGCCAAAGCTAAAGGTACTGGCCTTTTGTTGGGTTTCAGTTAGTTCGCCTGAGGTCCACTCTACATCGGCCCCTAAAACAAGCGCCAAGCTCGGGTCGAATTGCCAGTGATAACTGCTGGTCAATCCAATGCTGGAGTGGCTATTTTCTTCTATCGCTTCAGAGGGTAAATAGTGCTGGCGAAATTCCATATCGTTTGTTCGAGCGTAAGGTGTAAGTACGAAATACGTAGCATCAGACAAGGTGCGTTGCCACTTGCTAGCTACGCGCAGTGATGACCACTTTCGAAAAGAATCCTCTTCGCAGTTTTTTTCCATTGCTTGAGTGTCTTTAAACAAGCGGTTATCTGCGTATGTCGATTCAAAACACCCCTCACCATTGTCGCCAGAAGCAATAAAACCAGCGGTGTTTTGGTCAAGTACAAAGCCTGAAACACTGGTCGTTATTGCATCTTGTTCATCTTTGTATTCATGGCGTAGCCCCACTTTGGCTGAAGTGAAACCACTGTTGTCACGGTATCCACCATTGTCTATCAATTGAGTATTGAAAATTAAGCCATGGTCGCCGAAATCATTACCGACACTACCTTGTACTTGGTAGTGCTCATTTGGACCAAGTAGCAAGGATATATCGCCGCCGTCCTGTACCGCTCGATTAATCACATTCACTACACCGTGAACCGCGTTCGAACCATAAATTGCACTTGCTGGACCACGCACAATATCTACTTCTTGCGCTTGCGCTAAATTAAGCTCCGATAAAGCATTATTGTTGGCAAATCCCGCGGCCCGTGTTGCAATACCGTCTTCTAAAAATAAAAAAGCCCCCCCCGCACCAGGTCCTGTCACCACGGGAGAGCGCAGAGAAGGCAAAGACTCCATTCCATTGTTGGCTTGTACGTACACGCCTGTGGCACGATTGAGTAAATCGCTCGGGTAAACTGAGTTCACAGTGCGAATGTCTTCGTGTGATATGCGTGCTAAATTGCCACTTAGTGTTAAAAGGTTTTCTGCTTGACGCGTGCCAGTGACAACAATGACGTCAGGTAGCTCAGAAGCAGAATTTGATGACGCATGCATTTTTTCTTTGGTTTTATTTGTTTGCCCAGCATCTGCATTTAAATCAAATGCCTCTGCCCAGCTTGCGACCACTAGCAGAGAAATTGGGAAAACAGAGTATAATTTTTTTACTGACTTTCGAAACATCACAGTTCTCAAAGTATTCGATAATGTATGTTCAATGCTATTGCTCGCCCTCTCTATAATCCTTCCTTCTTTAGTATGACTACTCTCGTCAATTGTGGCGGGAAGGCGAGTTTTTCGAAAAATATCACTCTGCTTAGACATTAAAACTGCACCTGAACATTCGCCGTTACTCGGCGCGGGCTGCCTGGACCTACAAAAAACGCCTCATCAATTTCTGGGTGTACATCTTCCAACACCTCATCTGGCTCACCGTAGGTTCCAAAGGTATTGTATTGGCGGTCAAAGGCATTATCGATACGCACCGAAAGTTGCACGGACTCACTGACTTGGTAATTCGCATACACATTAGCAACGGCGTAGGATGGTAACTTTTTGTTTTCGTTTGCTTCATCTCCTCGATAATATGACGATGACGAAAGCAACCATTCAGCGCCTAATGTTAGTACCTCGTTGAATGTCCAACTGGTGTGCATTTTCACTTGATGTTGAGGCTGGCCGGGTATGGTGTCTCCAGGCTCAACTTGACGTCCCCCTCCCAAGGGGTTATTTGGACTAAAGGTAATAAATTTGGATTCAAATGTAGCGTCTAAGTAGTTATAACTCGCCCCAAGAACCAGATTATCTTGCTGATACAGATAAGATAGCTCTGCCCCTTGGCGATTGGTTTTGTCTACGTTGATGAAGTATCCCTCAGACTGCGTCACGCCAGCCTGTTGAAAAATAATATCGTCAACGCTCTTAGTACGATACAAAGTAGCGGTTAACGTATTGGCGTCAGTATGATAATCAACAGAAGCTTCGATAGTTTTAGCAACAACTTTGTTCAGTGGCGGATCGGCCACGAAACCATTGGGTAATTTACATGGGTCGTCCTCATCGGCGCAGCTTAACTCGGCAGGACTTGGCATGCGTGAAGATTCGCTATAGCTTAATGAAACATCCCAATCGGGGGAAATCGAATATTGAACTCCAAGTGCAGGATTGAATCGATTGAAATGATGTTCACCGTTTAATGAGCCTTCCCCTACATCTATTCGGTCATGCATAGATATTTTACTGTCGTTATAGCGACCAGAAATACTGAATAACCAGCGCTCATCAAAGCGTAATGAGTAGCCTGAATAAAGATAATGTTCGTAAGTTTTTACGCCTAGTCTCACTTGAGATTCACTGTCAAAAAAACCTGTAGGGGATACCGAGCGATCATCTTCAGGCGTACTGTTGTGCAAAATACCGAATTCAGTGTCGCTTATAAAATCGATGTCAGCGTGATCGACTCCCCCGCCAATGACCCATTCATGCTCAAAATACGTCGTTTTTTTACTGTGCATAAGCTGTACAGCTAAGCCATAACTCTTGTTTTCAGTGGCGCTTTGGTTCAACGTACCATCAATATCATCTGGGTCTAAATCAGAAATATCACTGAAGCTTATCTCTGGGGCATAACCCACAAACTCGACGCGCTCTACGTCGTCGTCTTCTTCTTCGCACAAGGTAACAACATTATTAAACTCACACTCTTCATAATCGCTGTCGTCGCCATTAGTCGTATCAATATTATTACGTCTGTAATAACTGTTGGCTCGCAGAGTAAAACCGTTGCCTAACGCAGATTCGCTGCTAAGCGCAAACATGCGATGGTCGTTTTCAGTTTTATCAGGGTAAGTATAAACAGCGTCGTACCCCTCTGCGGCTTGTAAGTCTTCTGGTACTGCACCGTTGCCGGTCAGCGCGTTATCGTTGGCAGCAACGAATAACTCAAGGTGATGGGTGTCGCCTTGGTAGGTTAATGTGGTTAAAAGCTGCTTTAAATCGCTGTTTGAAAAGTCTCGCCAGCCGTCTTCACTTAAACGATTAATTGCCACGTAATAGCCCCAAGGGCCATTGTTACCGCCACTTTGTAGCGTTGCTTGGCGTTGACCGAAACTGGCAATTTGCAAGTCCAGCTCATTACGCTCGAAGGTAAAACCATTTTTCACCCGCATATCTAACGCGCCACCTAAAGTATTCTGCCCAAAGCTAGGATTAGAGCCTGAATATAGGGCAACACTTTCAAGCGCTGCAAAGGGAATAAGATCCCAATTGACGGTATCGCCAAATGGCTCGTTAAAGCGTATCCCGTTTAGATACAAAGAAATGCCCTGCGGTAACCCTAAAAGTGGTGACGCAGTGAACCCACGATATTGCACGTCAGGTTGAAACGGATTGTTCTGAACATCATTTATATGCACGCTGGTTAAGCGGTTTTTCATATGTTGCGACAGCGATAGCGCATTACTTTTCGCTAATTCCTCAGCGCTGATAGTTTGAGTACTGCCAATGATGCTAGTGGTATTATGCTCACTAAAAAGAGGGTTTTGACCAAATACACTGATCGTTTCAAGACTGGCAATTTCACTTGCCATACCTTCAAAACTTAACATTACGCCAACTACGATTACGTACTTCATCCTCAATCCCTTTGCGTTGTTAATTACTTCTGCAAAGAAATTATCGGATAGTTGCTTTGGCTACAACTTACGCCAAGAAGCGCAAAACATAAAATAACTCATTACAATCAGTATGTTATATAACATTCATTCTTTAGAGTCCTTCCAAAGTAGGAGACTATTCCTGCCAAAGTAAGCGCCACCTCACTTCTAAAAGTAACGTGTTTCTAACTTCGACCGCGAAATGTAATGAGTGCAATAGAACAAGCGAGCACCGCACTAGTAAACACAACACCTAATGCAATTTCATTTACCTGCCCATACAAAGCAAAGCGAAGTAGTTCAACGCAGTGAGTAAATGGATTAAACTGACAGATCAAAAACAGCATCATACTGGCTTCTTGCATCTTCCATAACGGATAGAGCGCACTGGATAAGAAAAACATCGGAAAGATCACAAAGTTCATCACGCCTGCAAAGTTCTCTAACTGCGTGATAAGATTAGCCAGCATTAAGCCTAGGGCACTGAGGAAAAACGCAATCAAGAATATTGCTGGTACGGCATATACGTATCCCATAAGCTCTATTTCTACTCCTACCAATCGCGTGATTAATAAAAAAATAAGCACCTGAAAAGTTGACAAAATCGCACCTGCTACAAGTTTACTAAACAGCAAAAACGGTCGAGGTAATGGGCTCATAAGCAACACTTTCATACTGCCCATTTCCCTGTCGTACACCATGGATAGAGAGCTTTGCATACAATGAAATAAGATAATCATGCCACCGAGCCCAGGCGTAATGTACTGCTGATACGTGATGTAAGTGCTGTAGGGCTCCATGATTGAAATCCCCAATGCGGAGCGAAACCCAGCAGCGAAGACCACTAGCCACAACAGTGGGCGCACCAATACACTCAACAAGCGAGTTCTTTGTTGTAAGAAACGTAAAACGTCACGCTTAACGATGCCATTCATGCAGTACAAATAGGTCATTGGTGTCATAGCGCCTCCATGTTGGCGGTTAATTGGCGGTATAACTCAGCGACAGAACCTACCTGATAATGCGCACATAACTTATTGCTGATCCCTTGTGCTTTAACCTGCCCAGCGTGCAGTACAATTAAGTTGTCTGCTGAGGTGACTTCATCCATAAGGTGTGTTGCCCACAGCACACACAAGCCTTCTCGCTCGGTCAATGTACGCACATGTTTAATGATCAATGCTCGGCTTTCTATATCAAGCCCTACTGTAGGCTCATCAAGTAGCAGCACACTCGGCTTATGCAGCAAGGCACGGGCTAACTCTACGCGTCGACGATGGCCACCGTTTAGCCTTCTGACTTTTGCATTTAGCTTGTTATTCAGCGATAACGTAAGCAATACATCTTCAATATTTCGCAGTGCAGTTTTAGGGGAAATACCATGTAAAGACGCGTGATATAACAAATTTTGTTGAACGGTTAAGTCTAAGTCTAAGGTGCTTTGCTGGAACACTACTCCCATGGAGCGCATAATATCCGTACGTGTGTTTTGCAGGTTCACGCCGCGAACGCTGATTTCACAGGTCGGCTTAGGCGCAGCTCCCTTTGTGCTTGTTTTTATACGTACGCTCTTGACGTTATGTCGCGGGGTAGTCTTTAAACCGGTGAGCAATGAAAATAAGGTACTTTTGCCTGCCCCGTTTGGTCCTAGCAGCATATTGATACCATTTGACAAGGTTAGGCTCACGGCATCGAGCGCTTGCATTTTCCCATAATGGTAAGACAAATTTCGCACCTCAATACCGGCACTATTTCCATACTGATTTGACGATCTACCGTCAGACATATTATGGCTAGCTTGGTTACGGTTCTCGCCTATCGACTCGCTCATGGTGCACCGCTAACTACTACGCCCCAAGGATAACGCCCTACTTTAATAGAATGAGTCACCTTACGTTTTACTACATCAATCACCGACACGTCTCCGCTTACGCCATTGGTGGTTAGTAACTTACTTTGATCGTGATTAAAGGCTAATTGCCAAACTCGCCTACCCACTAATAAATATTGTTCAATGCTCATGCTAGAAACATCAATAACGGCCACATGGTTTGCAGGCCCAAGTGCAACGAATGCGGTTTGACCATCACGACTTAGTTCAACTCCTACCGGTTGCACTTTGTCGCGGTGTACACCAGCGATCTCAAAGCCAAATTCATGGATTATCTTTCTTGTATTTACATCAAACACACTCAGCGTTCCGCCAATCTCAGAACTGACCCAGAGTTGCTTTCCATCGTGGGAAAACTTTGCTGATCTTGGCCTCGCACCAACGAGTGAATTATCAATATTTTGATAGGTTTGAGTGTCTATCCAGTGCACCATATTAGTTGTTTCTGAGGTGACTACCACAAGCTTTCCGTCAGGGCTCACAGCAAGTCCTTCTGGCTCGACACCCACATCTATTTGGGTAACAACTTGGCGCGTCGCTATATCGATCACGGTCAGCAATGCGTCATCTTCGTTTGACGTATAAATGGTTTTGCCATTGGGATGCAACGCAATAGTTTCTGGGTCTTCCCCTGATGGCAAATCCCCCACTACAGTCTCATGAACTAAATCTATAATTTGGATACTGTCAGAATCACTAGCACACAAATAAGCTATAGTGCCGTCATGATTCAACACTAGCCCTCTTGGTCTCTGGCCGACCTCGAATTTACGCAGCACTTTATGCTGTTCGACGTCTATCACTGAAACAGTGTTGTCTTTTTCGTTCGAAACGTAAGCCAGTTCTTCGCCATTCACGTTAGCCAAAAACCCACAGCTGATTATCATTCCTAGCATTAGGTTAATATTCAATGCGCTCTTTTTCATATATAACCTCTAATCATATTGAGTACTCAGTGGCAGCGCATTTCAGGCGCATCAAAACCTAAGGTATCAAGTTCGTTATTCGGATGTAGCATGCCTGCTTGAGGCGATTGTGATACGAATGCATTTGGCTGCACCAAAGCCAATGGCATTCTTAACTGTCCATTCCAAGGTCGGTAACTAAGCTTGCGCCCTTTATAAGCAGCCAATTCAAACGCGTCCGAATGTATATGAGTAACCAAGTCTTTAGGCTTACCTGAGCCTGTTTGTTGTGCGGCTTGCGCTAAAGTTCGCACTGCTAAATAAGCACTGAAATCTAATTCATTCATGCTTCGTGCAGCCATTCTCGTAAAGCGACTTTGCAGTTGTGACGCCCCCCACTGTTCAATTACGCGATGCCAAGCAAGCGCTTCTAATCCAGCTGAACCAATGACCGGCCGTGGAAGGTAAGTGTTGTAAGGTATAAACTCGGCAAAATCCTTATGCCCATCAGCGACAAAGACCACATCGTAAGGACGTGAGGTTTGCGTAAACAATGGGACTTCTTGCTGAGTGCTGCGTCGTAAATCTGTATTAAAATCCCATATTTTTTTATCAATAATCTTAAGCCTGAAGCGCTGCGCTGCAAGAGAAAAAGCATCCGCTATGTCTTTATCAGCTTTGTTCTGCCCTGCGATCAGTAACACCTTCGATAAACGCTTTGCTACTAGCCACTGGGCTAATGCATCCGCCTTCATACGATAGCTTGGAATGGTATGCAGTACGGAAGACAGACATAGATTGTGGCGCATGTCATCCGTGGGATCACTAACGTTAAAAATGAGCACAGGCTTGTCTTTGGCCCATATATTTAGAGCCTTGAACACCTTACTGTCACCACTAATTACAAAAACAAACACACCATCGATAAACTGTTGCTTAACGTGTTTGAGTAGTTCACTAGGGTCGTTAAATTCAAATTGATTCAGTGAAAATTTTTGATTAATGAATTTACCTGTAGAGTTTGAATCGCTTATAGCCAACTTGGCGCCAGCTACTCCACTGTCTTCAGGTAATGAATTGATATTACTAAACGTGACCACTGGCTCTTTTAACAACTTTAAATAATCCACATTAAAAATAAGCGGGGTATTGTTCGCCATTGTTTGCCCTGCAAAAAATAGCATGCAAAGCATACTACCTATGCAAAAAATGCTTGGTATACGTGCAAACACCTGCTTTACGCACACAAATTTCACCTTCGCTAAATTTACGATACCTCGCCTTATCAAGCAGTTTATTCGACTGTGCATTAACGGCTCCCGTATTCACGATGAAACATTTTGATAGCTCAGCATATAGAAGAACAGCATTATTGGAAATTATAGCCAACCCACACTAACTCATTGAATTAAAAGTAATATATTGAATTCACCGTGAATATAGCAGCAAAAATCATCCTAAAGGATGAGATTTACTCTAGCTAAAGTGCAATGGGTGAATGACCCACAGATGGGTAAGCTAATCCCCGTTGATTAAATCACATACAAATTTCATAGAAAGAGGATAAACGGTGATGATTAGACGTACATTAAGCCGCAATGTTTTTATAGCAGCCATAACCACCTGTTCTTTCGGTTTAGCTGCACATGGCTCTGTTACCCCCCAAGGAGTTGACACTTCAACGTTACCTGAGTTGGGCGAAGAATGGAGCGACACAAACCCTTATCGTGATGCACAAGGTGATGACAAAGAAGAAATTTTGCGTGTCGGCTCATCTGCCTACAATCAAAATTGCGCCCGGTGCCATGGTTTAGGTGGCGTATCTGGTGGTATCGCACCTGATTTGCGTATGCTTGCCCCTGATTATGATGGCGATGAATGGTACGTATACCGCGTGCAAAACGGCGCAGTACGCAATGGCGCTGTTTACATGCCTAAAATGACTGAGCACTTGAACCAAGAAGCATTGTGGGCCATTCGTAGCTGGCTTGAGTCGGTCAGTGACGCTCAATAACGCTTTCCATTTCAGTTTATGGGCGGCTTGTGCACTGCTTTTCAGTGTTTCAAGTTCAGCCCGTACTTATGATGACATCATACAGACCGATTTCATTACCGTTGCTGTGTACCGCGATTTCGTGCCTTTTTCATTTCAAGAAAATGGCAAAGATTTAGGTATAGATGTAGAAATTGCCGCTCATATTGCGAAGCAGTTAGGCGTAACACTCAAATTGAAATGGGCTACTGCTGACGAATCAGTAGAGGACGATTTACGCAATAATATTTGGAAGGGACATTTTCTAGATCGCACCGTTGCCGATCTAATGCTACGAGTGCCTTACGATAAAAAATACCGCCTAAAACGTGATGACATAGGTGAGTTGGTCAATGGGCAAGTGCATATGTTCGCCCCGTATCATGTTGAATCTTGGCAGATTGTATTTGACCAAGCGAACATTGAATCAGTGCCGACAATTGCCGTTTTTCAATATCACGACATTGGTGTTGAAAATGACTCAATTCCTCAATTCTATTTAATGTCTGCCTTTCGTGGTCGCATGCGAGATAGGAGCAAACAGTTTGCCACCATTCCTTTAGCAATTCAGGCAATGCAAGCCAAAAAGGTTGATGCGGTCATGGGTATGCGCAGCCAAATCAGCTACTACCAGAGTCATTTAGACACTCAACGCTACTTGTTGGCGCAAAATGGTTTCCCAAATATCGGCAAACAAAAGTGGGACATCGGCATGGCCGTCAAAGCTGAATATCGCCAATTGGGTTATGTCATTGGCGATATTGTTGAGCAAATGACCAAGGATGGCACCATAGATGAAATTTTTAATCGCTATCGGACGGTATATGAAATCCCAGACTTTTACGCGCCATAAATGTGCACCTTAGACCTCCTACTAAGTGATGAATAAATATCCTACGCCTGACTCATAGAGCCAAAGAGGTGCACACAATACTATGCATATTACCTAATAAAGGTTCTTCATTAACGACATGAGAGATACAGCAACAACCTTCATTAGACCGCTAAATTCAAACACGCTACGAAACTAAAATTTCATGAGGAAATAACAATGAACAATAAAGGTATAAAAACAGTATTGTCATTATCAGTGCTCATTTCACTTGCACTATCCCCTGCGGTATCTGCAAACGTCACAGATAAAGACATCTTAAATGACCAAGCAACCACAGGCGATGTTGTGTCTTATGGCATGGGCCTAAGAGGACAAAGGTACAGCCCACTCGCAAAAATTAACACCGATACCGTGCAAGAAATTAGACCTGTTTGGGCATTTTCACTTGGCGGAGAGAAGCAGCGCGGGCAAGAGTCACAACCGCTTATTAAAGATGGCGTGATGTATGTAACAGGCTCATATTCACGGGTTTACGCAATAGACGCCAACACAGGTGACGAACTTTGGCAATACGATGCGCGCCTACCGGATGGCATAATGCCCTGTTGCGATGTTATCAACCGTGGCGTCGCCCTGTATGGTGAATTAGTTATTTTCGGCACCCTAGATGCCAAATTAGTGGCATTGAACAAAGACACCGGAAAGGTCGTTTGGAAGAAAAAAGTAGAAGATTATAAAGCGGGATATTCTATTACTGCCGCTCCAATCATAGTCAAAGGCAAGATCATCACCGGCGTCGCTGGGGGAGAATTTGGTGTTGTCGGAAATGTTCGTGCCTATGATGCCGTGAATGGTCAATTAGTGTGGGAACGCCCCACGGTTGAAGGCCATATGGGTTACATTTGGAAAGACGGTAAAAAAACCGAGAACGGAATATCAGGTGGGAAGCCCGGGCAAACTTGGCCTGGCGATCTATGGAAGTCAGGAGGCGCTGCACCTTGGTTAGGAGGTACGTATGATCCCGATGTAGATTTACTCTTCTTCGGTACCGGTAACCCAGCCCCCTGGAACTCTCACCTTCGCCCAGGTGACAATTTGTTTTCCTCATCTCGCTTAGCCATCGACCCCGATACAGGTAAAATAGTTTGGCACTTTCAATCAACCCCACATGATGGATGGGATTTTGATGGCGTAAATGAACTGATTTCTTTTGATTACCAAGAAAATGGCAAAACCATCAAAGCGGCAGGCTCTGCGGATAGAAACGGCTTCTTCTATGTATTGAATCGTGAAAACGGTGATTACATTCGAGGCTTCCCGTTTGCTGATAAAATTACATGGGCCTCTGGATTAGACAATAATGGGCGCCCTATCTTTGTGGATAGCAATCGCCCAGGCGATCCGTCGGAATCAAAAGACGGCACGCAAGGCACATCCGTGGTTTCAGCACCTGCTTTCTTGGGTGCAAAAAACTGGATGCCTATGGCGTACAGCAAAGACACTGAACTGTTCTATGTGCCCTCGAATGAGTGGGAAATGGATATTTGGAACGAACCGACTGCCTATAAAAAAGGCGCGGCCTACCTTGGCGCAGGTTTTACCATTAAACCCATCAACGAGGGATACATAGGTGTATTAAAAGCAATCGACCCTAAAACAGGCAAAGAAGTGTGGCGATACCAGAACTACGCTCCTTTATGGGGAGGCGTATTAGCCACAGCAGGCAACTTAGTGTTTATGGGTAATCCTGAGGGATATTTACTAGCATTTGATGCGAAAACAGGGCAAATAAAGTACAAGTTTAACACTGGTTCTGGCATTGTCGGCTCGCCTGTTACTTGGGAAATGAACGGCGAACAATATATTTCCGTTTTATCAGGCTGGGGCGGCGCGGTTCCTCTTTGGGGCGGTGATGTTGCCCAACGAGTGAAACACTTTAACCAGGGCGGCAGTGTTTGGACATTTAAACTTCCTAAGTAGTGCCTTGCAGCACTCTCCTGCTATTATTTAATAACAACCAAGACCAGCCTCGCTGGTCTTTTTTTTGGGGTGTTAGAAGCTCTGTTTTCAACGAACAGCAACCAGCGTTGTTCTGCGCGCTTACCTTCAGACTCTGCTGTGTTTCCTTGCTACTATTTCTCCTGTAGATGCTATCTAGTTTTAAGTGCACACTGTGGTATAAGAAAAGGAATGGAGAAAGAGATGTATTACCTGTTGACGTATGATGTCGAGCCAGACTATTTAGCGAAACGTGAAGCCTATAGAGAGGAACATTTGAAGTTAGCCCAAGCTGCTTGCAGCCGCGGTGAGCTGTGCTTAGGCGGCGCTTTAACCAAGCCTACACTGGGCGCTGCTTTGGTGTTTAAAGGAGAGTCAGCACGGGTTGCTGAAGAGTTTGCTAAAAATGATCCCTATGTGCGCCACGGGCTCGTCAAACACTGGCAAGTCAATGAATGGGCGATTGTGATTGGCGCGGGGATCAATCCCATCTAAGGTAAAATTACAATTTTTAACTCAGTAAACGTTTATCAGGAATTCCCATGCCCTTAGCACAGCTAGATATAGCGACTAGCTTATATCCAATCGAAGCAGGCATTCGCAAACTTACCCTCTTGCGTAACCATGGTGAGTCACTACAAGCATTTACCTTTAGTCACTGATTTAGTGAACATGGTATCAAGGCTGTTGATTCAACCACATCATTAATAAAGTCACTGTACACAAAACCATATAACATAAAGCAAAGGGACTATTGCTGCGTACGATAACAGTGTAAATTTTAATCATTAGGCAATGTTAGTACGAAACTGGAGCAGTAATGCAGCATGTTATTTTTATAGGACTCCTTCTTTTTATGGGCAGTAGCACCGAAGTACAAGCACTGACGTTATCGTCGCTCTTTTCAGATCATATGGTTTTACAGCGAGATAAACCTGTACGTCTTTGGGGTGAAGCCCCGGCTAGCCAAACAGTTAGCGTAAATGTGTTAGGAAAACGCTACTCCACCCAGGCAAACCAAAACGGAGACTGGGAGATAATACTGCCTGCCCATAACAAAGCTGGGCCATTCAATATCACCATTGTTGCTGATCAAACTAAAACAATTCAGGACGTGTATTTTGGTGAAGTATGGATAGCCAGCGGCCAGTCCAACATGGAGTGGAAATTAAAAGGGGACGTGATTGGCAAAGACGACGAGCTCGCTACTGCTAATCGTCCACTCATTCGTTTTTTTGATGTGCCTTATGCGCTGGCGGCCACCAAACAGATTCATTTACCCAAAAGCCATTGGCAAGTCGCCAGCTCTGAAAATGCGGGTTATTTTTCCGCCGTTGCTTGGTTTTTTGCTAGAAAATTACAAGAACAAGAAAAAGTCGCGGTTGGGATTATCGAAAGTAACTGGGGCGGCACGCCAGCTGAAGCTTGGCTTGATTTAGAGGTAGTGAGTACCTTACCTGGCTATGAAAAGCAAAGTGCCGAGGTAAAAGCGCAACATAATTGGCCAGATATACTCGCTTTAAACAAGGAGAAAGAAGCGCAAAAATGGCAGCGTATTACCGATCTTGAAACTGCACTTAAGCAACCCGCGCTTAATAAGGCATATGACGATAGCCAGTGGCAAAGTATCGATTTACCCAATAAAAACCCTTTGCACCATTTCGTGTGGCTGCGCCGTGAATTCACCTTAACAGATATTCCAGATAACCCCGTCACCTTAAGTTTTGGTGGTATCAAACAGAACGCGTTTATCTTTATTAATGGCCAACATCTAGCCACAGAAGATTGGCAGGCCACAGGATCAACGCACCTCATACCAAAAGCCTTACTTCAACAAGGTGAAAATCTTATTACCCTTAGGGTAAACAGTGATTGGGACAATCAAGTCATTGTAGGTAAGCAAGAACAGGTGTATTTGGAGGTTGATGGTGTAAAAACTGATCTATCTACAGCTTGGCGATTCAATAACAAGATTGAACCCCCTATGCCTAAAGTGATGAATTACAGTTTTACCCCTAGTTTTATTTACAACGCCATGATTTATCCACTACTCCCCTATACCGCCCAAGGCATAATTTGGTATCAAGGAGAAAGTAACGTTAACAAACACCAATATTACCACGCCCTTTTTAGCCACCTGATTAAAAACTGGCGAACGCGGGCGCAATCTCCTGCTATGCCTTTTTTGTTTGTACAAATTTCAGCCTATTTACCTGCAAGCGAATTACAGCCCAAAAGCAAATGGGCATACCTTAGGGATGCACAGCGACAAACCTTGTCGGTCCCCCACACCGCAATGGCAGTATCGATAGATGTAGGCAGTGCAGACGATTTGCATCCAAAACAAAAACGCCAAGTGGGAGAGCGCTTATGGCGCCAGGCGGCATCAAGGGTATACGGGCGCAACCTAGTAGAAAGTGGCCCTGACTTTGTGGATCTTCAGTTAGGTAACGGTCAAGCCCAAGGGCAAGCAGCCATTACGTTTGCTAACGCGCAAGGTCTGAAAACCACTGACAGTGCTCCTGTAGAAGGGTTTATTATTGCCGGGGCTGACAAAGTGTTCCGTAAAGCAAACGCACAAATACAAGGGAGTAAAATTTTACTGTCGCACCCCGACATAAAAGCCCCTAAAGCCGTGCGCTATGCATGGGCAAATAACCCGATCGCCAATCTGACCAATAGTGAAAATTTACCTGCAGTCCCCTTTAGAACAGACGACTGGCTTGAAGGTGATGTCAGCGCAAAATAGCCTAGCGTTTGACATTGATAGCTCTGATCTACGGACCTAGGGCTCGGTGCGCGCTTTTCAGCTGAACGTTGACACAGCCTAACCGAAGCTTAGAGCATAAACGTGAATAAGCTGTAAGCTGTGATGTGTGATGTGTGATGTGTGATGTGTGAAGTGTGAAGAATAGAATCGCTAACCTTTAGTTCGCTACAAGCGCAGCGACGATAAATAATGCTGCTTAGCTATCGTCGCCGCTGTGTTTATTGGTGTGCTAAATTTACGAGTTAAAGCGCAGCCGACTGAACTTTAATACGAATATTACGATAAAAGACTTCAGCCCCTTCTGATTGAAACTCAATTCTTCCCTTTGTAAGTGGTACCTGTTGCCCGTCAATCACTTGCCTAGAGTGATAGCCGCGAAACACTTCGTGGCCATTAATTTTATGAATAACCATCGTGTCATCTGCAATAACTTCCATAGAATCCCACTGCCCTATCGGATTCTCAAACTCGCCTAGTTTTAACACCCGATTAGCGATGTCTTTACACATTGGCATATCGGGATCGTAGCGATAGAAATGCCAGTCGCCCTGATTGGCACTACCACAGTGAGTATCAATCAGCACACCGTCAAGGCTATGATAATCACCGCTATCGCCTACCTGAATTTGCATTTCGTGGCTACGCATCCAGTGATTCATCGATGCGCCAGGCTCCCCCACGGCAAAATACAATACACCGCTGTCCCGCGGTAAGGTTTCTCTAGGAGGCCACTTTTTATCACCCCACTTAACATCAAATTTAAGGTGAAAATTAGCATACTCTTTCTTTGTACTAATACCGCCCCACTCTTCTCCTGAAATACGCAGCAGCCCATCTTGCACGCTAAACACATTTTTAGGGTCGTTGTTTACCCCGCGAACAGGCAGATTGTCAGGATCTTGATACTTGCTGTCTTTGGGCTGGTAACTCACAAAAGTTTGCCAACCTTGCAGATCCTTACCGTTAAAGAGCGACACCCACTCATCTTCAGTCTCGTCTACAGGGCTGGCTTTTACGTCAAAAGTACTGTTATTAACCGCATCCGTCATCACACCTTTAGCTTCTTTGCTAGAGTGTGAGGATTCAGCTGTTTGGTCACTGCCACAACCTGATAAAGCGAAACACGCAGCTAGCGAAAAGTGTAAAAGGGTTTTATTGTGCGCCATTTTAATCTCAATTTTTATTTTGATTCATTCATCGCACCAGTGTAAGGAATTAAACACCAAATTCGATAATCAAAATAGGTAACCGGTTTGTGTTATTCCCCAAACATAAACTGACAACCTCACCGATAACCAAGCCAAACAGTGCATCCCGCGTTTTAATATTCTTTGTCGGAAACCCTCGCGAGAATATGACCAAAGGTATCCTCTAGTTACTCAAAGACTATTGTGAGCTGGTAGGTACAACAGGTCGCGGCATTAGAGACAATAAAGCCGTCATATCGACAAAACTCAAAACCTCAATTTAGAATCACTTAGTTTAGATTCAGCTCAGTGGCTAACCCTGACCACTGAGTTTGAAAAACACTTCTGCCACGCTGAGGTACAGAGCAAATAATAAATGCATTAAAGTACCTTACTCATCCACAAGAAGCTTTTTAAGCGCTAAAAACGATTTTATTTTTATCCAAATCTCTAACATACGCCGAAAATTTAGGCCCTCGGTGGCCAGGTGCACCCACACATATACCCCCTAGCTCAATCGCCTTGCTATGCAGCCTTTCCACCTCGTCGCTAGAGCCAACATTAAACCCAATCATAGTGCCGTTACCATTACTTGCAGGCGCACCATCAAAGGGTTTAGCGATGGCAAATGCAAACTCGTCACACTGCCAAAAACTCATTCTTTCTGTGGATAGAACGTGATTTAGCTCGCAACCTTCGAAAAGTGAATTATAGAATTGAAAAGACAAGTCCATGTTATTTGTACCAAGAACGCAATAGTCCATTTTCATTATTGAAAACCCTCAATTGATTAATCGTGAGCGTCATAATAATCAATCGCTACTGACAGTTTATGTCAGTAACCTTGCGCCGAAAAAGAATAACCAAATTAGTCGACAAAAAATCATGCACAACAATGCGTCAGCTTTTATCAAGGTATATTGAATATGCAAAGCGAGAACGTTTAATTTGCGCAGGCCTAACACCAGAATTAACGGTAGCGACGGCTAGCAGCGGTAAATGGGTGCTTATTTATTTTGTTTCTTGTAAACCATTTTGCACTGCTTTTTGTAGCCCCAATACGCACTTAAACTTGTTGCAATAACGGCGCTTAAAAAGGGCCAGAGCAACAAGCTTAAATAATCTTGAGATATGTTTTGTCCATCGATATAAGCCGAGCAAAGCATTACAAGTAGAACGCAAACAAAGACTAAGAAAAACCGCTTAACACAGAAAATAAATAACTGAAAATTCATAACCACTAACCGCTGCTTGTTTTCAGCTTTTAGTGTAACGAACCCCTAACATCTATAAAGTTTAAACTGTAACAATATCAAACTACGAGGCCTAACTCAGAAATTTAAGTGCTTGTTAAACCACGCTTAAAACGTCCATAAGTATCCTGCTTGAAATAACAGTTGCGGACTTGAATAATCTCCTGAACCAACAGAAATGCCGGGCTCGACAAAAAAGCCGCCCCATGAAAATGTTGCCGAGGCACCTACATAAGTCCATTCGTCGATAAAATCATTTGAGTCTTCTAAACGAGAATAGCCTGCCAATATTTGTGCGCTTGAAAAAGCGCCTTCAGCTAGCGAAATCAGGGGGAAACCGAGCGTGATGAATAACAGAGTGAACTTTAGCTTTTTATAAATTAGATACCTCATAAGACTCCTCCAATGTATTACACCTAACTTTTAAATAAGGGACGCGGATATGTGGGCTAAAATCCGAGCGGAGCGAGTCAGCCCACGTGTTTGCTGCCCAGCCCGCGCAGCGGGCGAACTTGATTTTTTTGTTAGGCTGCATGCAGATCTATTGGCTGCACGTTATCCAAGTTGATCTTCTGCTTCGCCTGCCATAGATCGTAATTGTCTTGCATGCTAAGCCAGCTTTCAGGACTTCGCCCTAATACCTTTGATAGCCTTAATGCCATTTCTGGCGTTATTGCACTTTTTCCCTTAACGACACGATTTAGTGTAGAAGCGGCAACACCAAGATGAGTCGCAAGTGTCCGGCAACTTACACCGTGTGGTTCCATGTAAATGGACTCAATAAATTCACCAGGATGTGGTGGGTTATGCATATTCATTAGTGATAATCCTCGTAATTTAAGATGTAAGCACTACCATCCGTGAACTCGAAAGTTACTCTCCAATTGCCGTTGACTGATATCGACCAAATATTAGACCTTTCTCCTTTGAGTTGGTGAAGAGAGAAGCCGGGCAAATTAATGTCATCAATATCTTGTGCAGTGTGGATAGCAGATAATTGCATGCGAAGTTTTTTCGCGTGCTTAGTCTGTATGCCTGAAGTTTTCCCTTTTTCAAAAAACAGCTTCAGACCCTTATGTTTGAATGACTTAATCATAGATGGAGTGTAGCGTATTGCGCAACGCGGTACAACTTGACGCCTAACGCCTCATTCAGAGGCAATAAAATAGCTGGTTAAAATTAGCGACGCAGGAGCAAAAGCCAGCTGTTTTTTGTCCTGCTGAAATGACTTGTTATATTTTTTAATCATCCAATTTATAGACGACATTAATACTTTTTGATATTTCAATAAACTCAGGTATAAATAATGAATTGATTGGGCTACCACTTCTCATCATGCTTACTCGGTTTTCGGCCTGTAATCCAAACGTTGCAAAAAAAGACTGATAAGAACCTGAGTCGTTAATAGCAAAAACTGAATCAATTTTAACTCCTAATCCAGCAGCCATTTGTTTTGCTTTTAACTTTGCCTTTTTGCCCGCTTCAGATATTAATTCAACTTCTATATTTTCTCGATTACTTACATCAAATTGACTTTCAACTCTTTCAACATTATTTACTTTTACCAACTCAGTAGTGATTACTGAATAATTTTCTAGGTTTTTCAATTTTATTTCAAAGCGTTGTGTAAATTCATAGCCTAGAATTTCAAGTTCGTTATACCCGTTGTTTTCTCGTGCTCTCTTTGCTCTTTTATTCATTTCGTAGGTTGTTATGCTGCTAGGATTAACTAGGTTACTTTCAAATATTTCTAATATTTGTTGAATAGTTTGCTTTAAAACCACTTGCCCTTTTGATGACTCTTTCTCAAACACGACCACTTGTAATCTAACTACCGCATTATCCGGAGTTACTTTTCTAGTACTATCTCCGGTTACCGTTACAAATGGAAAGTCGGGAATAGGTGAAGCAAATAAGCTAAAATTTATAATTAACAGAAATAGAAATCCTAATGTTTTCAAATGAGTTCTCCAAAAAATATAACTTTCCAATAACGGGCGCAGGCACGTGGGGCATAATGGCGAAGCCGCCCCGCGTGTTTGCGTCCCAGCGAACGGAGTGAGTGTGTTGATTGGGTTGTATGGATAATAACTCATGTAAATCATCCTGATTTTAATCGGGGTGAGGTAAAGTGAGACCCAAGCTTTAGCTGCAACTAAAGCCTTCTTTTGTGGTAGTT
>Ga0207897_100036_pt1 | contig 83453 bp, 69 predicted proteins | sample LinPmetageLP42_FD_184054 | JGI IMG/M metagenome (GOLD analysis project Ga0207897, IMG submission 184054) | Marine viral communities from the Pacific Ocean - LP-42 (SPAdes) | ecosystem: Environmental > Aquatic > Marine > Oceanic | place: Pacific Ocean | collected 2010-08-27
TCTGGCTCGACCTCGTGGCTCGCGCTGCACTGGCGGGCCTGTTCCATCAGGCTGCCGTCCTGCTCCGTACCGAGGCTCTCGATGCGCGGCACGCCGCATTGCTTGCCGAGTTCGCGTGCCGTCTCCAGCACCTTGGGCTGGCAGACATACAGGTGCGGGCCGGCGTCGCCCAGGAAGTAGCGGATCTCCTCACCTGTGTAGGCGGTGTTCAGCGGCAGATAGACCGCCCCGACCTGCAGGCAGGCCAGATACAGGATGACGGTCTCGCAGCTCTTGTCGATCTGCACCGCGACGCGGTCGCCCGGTGCCACGCCCAGCTCGCGCAGGGCGCTGGCCATCTGGCCGGCGGCGGTGCGTGTCTGGGCGAAGGTGTAGCCGTGGCCTTCGACGGTATCGAGGAAGGTGGCATCCGGGCGCTCATCGAAGTTGCGCGCGAATTGTAGATAGAGGTTGTCGTGGTTGGCGTGAGACATCATTGGCTCCAATGGCATTGTTCTTGTAGTGAGGTGTTGTCTTGTCATGAGGCGTCATTGACGCAAAGAGACGTTGGGGTCAGGCGTGCTTCGGCAGGCGGCGTGCCTGCCGAGCGACTCATTCTTCCAAAGACTCAGGCGCTTGCTTGCTCTCATTGGCATCAGCAGCCGACTTCGGCGCGGGCGGCTGTTCGGCTGCTTTTGATGGCAAGGAATCGGTTTCCTTTTTAGTTTCGCGCCTGGGGGCCTTGGCCAGTTCCTTGTTGGCTTTCGATTCCTTCTTGACCTCGCTGCTGCACACCACGCTGTCGTTGCGGCTGAATGCCTCGTGGTTCTGCTCGATGCGGTGCGGCTCATAGAGGTAGTTCACCATCAGGCCGTGGGCCTGCTGGCGGCCATTGGGCGAGGTGTCGCCGGGCCAGTTGAGGCGATGCAGGCTGGCACCGTTGCCGAGGTGGAAGCGGGCGACCGGGTCCATCGGCTGGCCGCTGCGATGCTTGACGTTGACCAGATAGTGGGCGGCGAGGGCACGCAGCTCCGGTGCCATCTTCTGCTGGGCTTCCTCGTCATTCATCCAGTCATCGTGCTGCAGGTGATGGGCCAGCAGGTCGGAGACTTCCAGGCCTTCCTCGTCACGTGCACGTTCGAGCCACTGGCTGAAACCGGGCACCGGCGAGAGGGTGACGAAGCGGCTGAGGTTGGGCAGTTCGCGTTGCAGCTCCTGCACCACCTGCTTGATCAGGAAGTTGCCGAACGAGATGCCTTTCAGGCCCTTCTGGCAATTGCTGATGCTGTAGAAGACGGCGGTGTCCGCCTCGCGCTCGGTGGTCTGGCCGCTGTTGGCGAGCAGATGCTGGATGTTGTTGGGCACGCCCTTGCACAGCGCCACCTCGACGAAGATCAGCGGCTCATCGCCGATGGCCGGGTGGAAGAAGGCGTAGCAGCGGCGGTCCTCGGGGTCGAGGCGTCCGCGCAGGTCGCTCCAGTCCTGGATGGCATGCACCGCCTCATAGCGGATGATCTTCTCCAGCACCGCCGCGGGGGTGTTCCAGTCGATGGCTTCCAGCATCAGGAAGCCGCGATTGAACCAGGAGGCGAACAGGTGCGCGAAGTCGGCATCCAGCGGTTTGAGCTCCGGGTGCTGTTTGATGAGCTTGAGCAGGTCGGCGCGCATGCGCACGATTTCATAGGTGCCGCCGGGGCACAGGTTCAGACGGCGCAGCAGCGATTGGCGCCTGGGTTCGCTGGCGGCGAACAGCGTGCTCAGGTTGGCGTTGTCGGGGGATTCGCGATAGGCCGCATAGGCGGCGTGAATGCGCGCTTCATCGGCGGCGTAGTGCTCGGCCAGCACATGGAAGAAGGCGAGGCGCTGCTCGTGGTCCAGCTGCTGATAATCCTCAAGCGCCCGCTGGGCCATCATGATGCGCGAGGCTTCACCGCTGCTCTCGGTGAGGTTGTGGCAGCTCTCGGTCAGATGGGCGAGGGCGGTGTCTTCATTGCCGGCGCCTGGCGAGAGGCCGACCTGCTGGCGGGCACGCTGGCCGACATGGGTCAGCAGGTCCTGCAGAAAACTCAGATTGATGTTCATGGCGGTCTTCCTCAAGGCGCGAGACGCGAAGCTGTGGTGGCTGGTTCATATCCATTGCTCAGTATGGCGTCTGAGGAATGAATATTTGGCTTCGTCTTGTTGTATACAACAGATAGGCGTCTGGTGTGTTAGCGTCAAGTCCTGGCATGCCAGACACGACTAAAGTCAGTTTCCTGCGCGGGCACTTCCCCTGTTCAATGAAGGCAAGGGGACGAGGCAGCGACTGGCCTCATGGCCGGTTGGCATGTCTGTGAGGGGATTGAGGCAAGGGCGGCAGGAATTGGCGCCATTGTCACCGCAACAAGGCCGCAAGGCATCAGCACTAGTGCTCAGCATCAGCACTCATCATCAGTGCTCTGCATCAGTGCTCAGCATCAGTAAAAGGACGCCGCAGATGATCAAGATGTCCCACACCCAGCGCCTTCGCGATCTGCTCGAAGATGCCATCGTCGAAGGGCGCTTCCCGCCGGGGACCAAGCTCGATCCCGAGGCCTTGGGGCGCGAGTACCAATGTTCACGCACGCCGATCCGCGAAGCGCTGCAGCAGTTGGCCGCCTCCGGCATGGTGAAGGTGGTGCCCAAGCGCGGCACCTTCGTGACGCAGCTGGGGGTCTCGGAGCTGGTGGAACGCTTTGAAGTCATGGCAGAACTGGAAGCCATGTGCGGTCGACTCGCCGCGCGGCGCATCACCAAGCAGGAGCTTTCTGAACTCAAGGACGCCCACGCCGCCTGCCGTGAACGCCTGGAAGCCGACGACGCCAATGGCTACTACTACGAGAACGGCCTCTTTCATCACTGTCTCTACCGCGCCAGCCACAACGCCTTCCTCACCGAAGAAGCCACGCGCCTGCACGCCATCCTCAAGCCTTACCGCCGCCTGCAACTCCACGTCCGGCACCGCATGCACAGCTCCTACGCCGAACACGAAGCCATCGTCGCCGCCATCGAAGCCGGCGACGCCGCTGCTGCTGAACAGGCACTGAAGGATCATGTGCATATCCAGGGGGAGAGATTCACCGATCTGGTGGCGAATATTGAGAGGTTGCATGAGGTTGGGTGAATATAAATTTGCGATATTTTTACATCTTTTTATTTATAGTTAGTTGGTGGCGTGAACTAAAAGAGCAAGTACATTGATTTATGTACTTGCTCTTGGTTTTAATGGTGTGGTTTTGGTTTAATTTTTCTTTATAAACTGGCTGTAACTAGCTTCTAGGTTACCAGTGGATACGCATCTTGCGCTGGCACTACTTACCACATTCCCATAGCCATTTCTTACTGTTATTGCAGAGCTGCCAAATACATTTACTGTTGCTCTAGTTTTGTTAGGTCCTACTCGACGTACTAATATGTTTATATTGCTTTGCATTGATTCAAAATTAGCCGAATAAAGCCCTACATTCCCAGTAGGCTGTCCACAATTAATAACTCTGAAACTAGGAGAAAGGCCGTGATTAGATGAAATTAATCCAGAGTCTTTTTCCATGCTGTTTATTGGGATATTATTCATTGCAAACCATTCGACTGTGTTACTCCACACCTCATCATAGCTCTGGGAGAATAAGAAGTTTTTATCAAAATCTTCGCTTGGTAAATCTTTAACGCCAGCAGGTGTGCAGCCTGCTAGTGTTGCAGTAATTGCTAAAGATGTTAATAGTTTTTTCATACTTATGAATCCCCTTGTATAATTATAATGTTTTGTTAGAAGTAGTCTTCAGGCGATTGCTTGGACTTATAGCATGATGCCGATGATCTGTTTATCGCTGCCATAGAACCACGCAAACCAAATTCCATATAAGTAGGCGTTTTTTCTGTAGCAACTTTGAATCTTATTACTGATCCATTTATCATATCTTGAATTAATCTTCTCTTGTTTGGGATTTCTAAATTTAAGTAGATCCCCGTATCCCCTCTCTCGATGTTAACATTAGATAGCCCAACTTGTTTCTCTCTACGATCAACCCTGATTTCTGTCTTTAAAAGATCAAGCGATTTGGTTGTGGCGGACACTTCACTACCAGTAATGCGTATAGACATATTTGGATTGGAGCAATCCACAGGGAAGTAATCTATTGCCAAATACATGTCCTTATAGTTAGAGCTGTTTAGGGCGCGAAAAAAACTTTCTGAGCCTAGATAGAGTTCAAATGATTCCCACTGACCATGGTCTCTTGGATCTCTCAGATTGTAACTCGCTGACTCTGCTGAGTGAGCGATAGCTAAGAGAGGTAATATAAGAGCCATTACCTTATTTTTCATACCCATATCCCATGCAATTGCTGACTTTAGTTTTAGTATTAGGAGCTTCTTGCTTATTATGCTTTCTTTTATCATGATTTTATTATTAGATCAAGCGAAATTTAAACAGTTTTTCTTTTAACAGTCGTTAGGTGCGACCATTATCTTCAGTCGTAACAATGCTCATGACTATTTTCCATTAACATACCGCGGACATTATCTCAAGAAGAGCTCTACATTCAAGGGGGGTATGATTTGAGTATATGTCCGAGGTGGCAGATTTAGACGTTTAAGGGCGAGGCTTACCGACTTCTCATCTAATACAGCAATAACTAATATGTGATGATATTCACACTAAGAGGGTACATCAGAGCATTAGATTCTAGTTTTCCCTAGTAATGACAACCTTGTGTGGGAAAGGCAGGCTCATAGCTCGATAGTGTCTACCGCCCGTGCAGTGTGATTTACGGGGGTATAGGAGATATTTCGATATGGTGCCACTGAGGGAGCCAGCTCAATCCTTATACAACTGATTGAAGCCTTTCACGCTGAACCCCTTCAGGAACTGATCGCCGATCTTCAGGACAGGCACGCTGCGAAAGCCTGTCTTGGCGAATTCCTTCTGGCCTGCCGGTGATCTGACATCCACCAGGCGGAAGCCGATCTTCTGCTGCTCCAGATACTGCTTGGCTGTCTTGCAGTGTGGGCAGTTGGCCATGGTGAAGAGTGACACCCGTTTCATTGCTGTGCTCCCGTGTTGATCGATCCCGCGCGTTGTAGGCATAGCCTGAGATGCTGGCGGGCAATGATACCAGCCGTCTTTCCCTTCATGCAGCAGCATCTCTTGCACCAGCACTTCATGCACCAGCATTTCCTTCACCAGCACTTCCCACACCGGGCGTTGTGAAGGTCAGCCCTTGCGCGGGATATGGCTCATCGCATGTTCCGCCAGTGCCGTGATGGTCAGGCTGGGATTGACGCCCAGGTTGGCGGCGAGCATCGAGCTGTCACAGATCAGCATGTTGCGGTAATGAAAGATACGATTCTGGCCATCGCAGACGCCTTCCTCGGGGGAGGCCGCCATGGCCGCGCCGCCCATGCAGTGCGCCGTGGTCGGGATGTTGAATAGTATCTCGGGGATGCTGCTGCCGGGGATGGCGCCGATGGCCTCTGCGCCACGCGTGACGAAATCATTCGCCTCGGGGATGAAGGTCGGGATGCGCTTGCCCTCGGTGACCAGCGCCTTGCGCAGCGGCCAGTACCACAGGCGTTTGAGCGTCATGTTGAGGTGGCCATCTGCCGTCTGCATGCACAGAAAGATGATCGTCTCCTTCGCGAAGCCCCACGGCAGCTGGAATTTCAGCGCGCGGCGCGGATTGGCCGCCACCATCTTCGCCATGGCCTTGAGCCACGAGAAGGGGCGTGTCCAGCCGGGCTTGCCCCTGGCCATCGCGGTGAACAGCAGCCCCATGAAATCGGAGCCCGCCGGATAGCGCGTGGCTTCGATATGGGTGTGCTCATCGATATGAATGCCGGAGCCGATGGCGATGCCCTTGGACATGTCATCGTGACTGTCCGGCATGCGACAGCTGATCAACGACTCCGCATTGGTGCGCACCCGCTTGCCCAGCGCGTTCGAGATGTCCGGCAATGAGCCCTTGTCCCTGAGGTGGAACAGCAGCTCCTGGGTGCCGAGCGACGAGCCTGCGAAGACGATGGACTGACAGGTGACGCGGCGCTTGCCCAGCCCAAGATAGAGTCCGGCGAAGGTGGAGGGCACCGTCGTCACCACATAGCCATCGGCCCCGTCCGCCTTGCCATTGAGCGGCACGACATCGATCACCTTGGTCTCGGCGTGTACCTGGGCGCCGTGCTTCTCGGCCAGATACAGATAGTTCTTGTCGAGGCTGTTCTTGGCGCCGTGCCTGCAGCCCATCATGCAGCCACCGCAGCCGATGCAACTGTGCCTTTCAGGGCCTTCGCCGTCAAAGTAGGGGTCTGCATGCGCGCTACCGGCGGCTGGCGTGGCGCTTTCTCCCTCGGGGCCGAAGAAGATGCCGACCTCGGTGGGGTACCAGGTGTCTTCGCAGCCGGCGACCGCCGCCATGCGTTTCAGGTGGTGATCCGCTGGCGCGATGATCCGATTGGTCGTCACGCCGAGCATCTGCTTCGCCGTGGCGTAGTGCGCCGGCATCACCGCATGCCAGTCATTGAGCCCCGCCCACTGGCCGTTGTCCCACACCCTGTCGGGCGGCACCAGCAGCGTCTGCGCATAGGTGATGGAGCCGCCGCCCACCGCGTTGCCGTGCAGCACGATGACATGGCGGAAAAAGCTCATGGTGAAGAACCCGCGCAGCCCCAGCATCGGCCGCCACAGCCAGCGGCTCAGCCGCCAGTTGGAGCGGGGCATGTTGTCCGGTGTCCAGCGCTTGCCCTGTTCCATGACTGCCACGCGATAGCCTTTCTCGGTCAGGCGATGCGCGCACACCGAGCCGCCAAAGCCAGAGCCCACGATAAGGTAGTCGTAGCTGTGTTTATGGCCCTGCTTATGCTCGTGCGCCTGTTGCGCGGTGTCACTGGCATGGCGATCGGTCTCTGACATGGCGGCTCTCTTCAGGGAAGCGCTGCGCTCAGCAGGAAAGAACCCCTCGCACGGCGCTGGCTGGGCGACTGCCTTCTGGATGCTGGCGAGGGGGCTAGCGAGGGAAATGCTGCGCCAGCTGCCGGACGATCAGATCGACGAAGCCCTGGCGGTCGATCTCGAACAGCACCCTGGCGTTGTGCGGCTTGCCGGTAAGCTGGTAGCGGTCCACCACCGTCATGCCCTGGGTGTGCTCGCCCTGTGTCTCGACCCCGACCCAGCACTCCACCGTAGTGAACAGCTCCGGCGCCAGCAGCCAGGCGATGGTGCAGGGATCATGCAACGGCGCGCCGTTGAAGCCCCACTTCGGATCGCGATGGTAGATCATGAAGAAGTCGAGCAGCTCCGCGACACACTGGGCGACGGGATTGTCGATGGCGCGGATGCGCTCGATGTCCTCATCCATGATCTGCGCCTGATGGGTGACGTCCAGCCCGCACATCACGATGGGCAGGCCGGACTTGAACACCATGTCGGCGGCTTCGGGGTCGACGAAGATGTTGAACTCGGCGGCGGGCGTCCAGTTGCCGACACCGGCAGCGCCGCCCATCAGCACGATGCTGTCGATGCGCGGGTGCAGCTCAGGGTAGGCTGAGAGAAACAGCGCGATGTTGGTCAGCGGGCCGGAGGGCACCAGCGTGACCTTCTGCTCACAGGCGCGGACCTTCTCGGCCATCAGCTCGATGGCGCTCTGGGTGACGGGGGCAAAGCCGGGGTCTGGCAGTTCAGGGCCATCCAGGCCACTTTCGCCATGCACGTTGTCGGCGATGATCAGCTCGCGCGCCAATGGCTTGGGCGCACCGCCCGCCACCGGAATATCGTGGCGGCCCAGCAGGGTGAGCACCCGCAGTGCGTTGTTGAGCGTCTTGTCGGGCGTCTGATTGCCGGCGCTGGTGGTGACGGCCAGGACATCGAGCGCGTCTGAGCTAAGGGCCAGAATCAGCGAGATGGCGTCGTCGTGGCCGGGATCGCAATCGAGAATGATGGGGCGCGGCATGCGGCAGTCCTTGTCGTGAGTCGTCTTGTTGTCGTGGCTTGCCTCTATAAGCTTTTCCTTTATGCCTGAACGCAAAACGACACGCCATCCTTGCGAAGGGCGTGTCGTCTGTCAGGGCAATCGGGTAATGCGGGGCGGATCAACCCGCCTGCTGGGCACGTGCCTCATTGAGCATCTGCACCAGCACTTCCACCGGTTGCGCGCCGGGCACGTAGTACTGGCCGACGATGGTGCTGGGCACCGACTGGATACCGGCATTGCGCAGCGCCTCCTGCTGGGCGGCGACTTCCTGCTCGCCCGCGTCGGAATCGAGGAAGGCCAGCGCCTGCTCGATGCTCAGGTCGTCATCGTGATGGCTTGCGATCTCGGCCAGCACCTGCCGGTCACCCACGTCCTTGCCATCGTGGAAGTAGGCGCTGAACAGGGCTTCCAGCAGCGGGCGCTCCGCCAGGCCCTTGGATTGCTGGCGCCAGACGATGCGCTGGGCATCGGTGGAGTTGGGCGTGCGCTCCATCAGGGCATGACGGAAGGTGACGCCACTCTGTGCGCCGGCCTGGGCCACCTGAGCATCCAGTTCCGCGCCGCGCTCGACACTGCCGAACTTCTGCGCGCGGTAGTCGGCCCGCATCATGCCTTCACGTGGCACCCACGGATTGAGCTGGAAGGGCAGGTAGTTCACGCGCACCTCATCCTTGAAGTCGAGTTGCGCGATGGCGTCATCGAGATGGCGCTTGCCGATCCAGCACCAGGGGCAGACCACGTCGTAGGCGACCTGGATATCGAGCTGTGACATGGGATTCTCCTGCTGATCTCTCATGCGCTCTTCACTACAGCGGGAAGGGCGTGGTGAGAGCACGTCGAAATGATTTTGAGCAATCGCTCATTAGTGTCCTGTCATCCTAGAGATTCTGGGCGCGGGACGCTAGCGATAACGCCCTGACCGATCATGTGTCATGACCGGACAGGGCGTTCGTGTTCAGCGCTTGGAGTTCAGCACTTCGAGTTCAGTACTTGGAGCTCAGCACTTCGAGTTCAGTACTTGGAGCTCAGCACTGCGTATTCACTGCGTCGGGCTCAGCAACTCAATCAACTCAGTGCCTTGCGCAGATCCGCCAGGGCGCGGATGTCGTCCGGGCCGGTGCGGCAGCAGCCACCGATGGCCGTGGCGCCGGCGGCCAGCCAGCGCGGTGTCCAGCCGGCGAGGTCATGGTCGTGGTCATAGCTGTTTTCAAAACCATGCTCAGAGCCGTGGCCATCAGCATCTGAGACGGCGCAGGCGGCAGACCAGGTCTTGGTGACCGGATCATAGACCTCGCCGGAGTTCGGGTAGATGACGATGTCTTTATCTGTCTCGCCACGAATCTCGCGCACCAGCGATTCGATGTGCTCAAGCGCGGTGCAGTTGACGCCGATGGCGACCACCTGCTCGCAGTCGGCGATGGCGCGGACGGCGTCGCGGATCGGCGTGCCGTCGCTCAATTCGGTGGCGTTGCGCGCGCTGAAGGCGATCCAGGCACGCGCCGTCGGGAAGTCATCGCGCAGCAGGTCACACACGGCCAGTGCTTCCTCGGCGCAGGGGAGTGTCTCGACGGCGAGCACGTCCGGCTTGGCATCGAGCAGCGTGGCGAGGCGGGCACGGTGGAAGTCGCGCAGACCGGCGCGGTCCAGCGTGTAGCCGCCACGGTATTCGCTGCCATCGGCGAGCCAGGCGCCATAGGGGCCGACGGAGGCCGCGACCAGCGGTGGGCAGTCCAGGCGCTCCGGGTGCGCGGTCAGATAGTCGCTGCGGGCCTGCGCCGCCAGGGTCACGGAGCGCTGGATCAGCGCGCTGGCCTGGGTCTCGCTCAGGCTGCGTGCCATCAGGCCTTCAAGCGTTGCCTGGTAGCTGGCCGTGGTGGCGACATCGGCACCGGCCTCGAAGTAGGCGCGGTGGACATCGACGATCGCCTGCGGATCATCGGCGAGCACCTTGGCCGACCACAGCGAGTCGTTGAGATCGAACCCGGCGCGCTCAAGCTCGGTGGCCAGGGCGCCATCGACGATCATGAAGGGCTGGCGCGCGGTGATGGCGCTCAGCGGATTGCGGGTGGCATCAGCGGGCATCGAGGGCCTCCTGCGGGGTCGGGTTTACAGAATTCGCGGCGTCATCAGACGTGCGATGGGTCAGATAGTGCACCAGATAGCACAGCGCCACGAAGGGCACGCCGAAGTAGAGCGCGATGCGCTGGTTGGGATCGAAGGCGATGCCGATGCAGGCCAGCGCGCAGAACAGGAAGGCGGCAATCGGCACGACGGGATACAGCGGCGCGCGGTAGGTCAGCTCGCTGGCGCTATGGCCGGCCTTCAGCCACTGGCGGCGGAAGCTGAACTGGCTGGCGGCGATCGCCATCCACACCAGCACCACGGCAAGCCCGGAAATCGACACCAGCGCCAGATAGAGGGTGTCCTCGGCATACACGCTGGAGAGCAGCGACAGCAGGCCGCCGAGCATGGTGATAAGTAGTGCGGGCACCGGAATGCCGCGCTGATTGACGCGACTGAACACGCGCGGCAGCGTCTTCTGATCCGCCAGGGTCCACAGCATGCGCGAGGCGGCGTAGAGGCCGGAATTGGCCGCCGACAGCAGCGCGGTGATGATCACGAAGTTCATGATATCCGCCGCGTAGGGAATGCCGGTGAGCTGGAAGACCGCCACGAAGGGGCTTTCCTTGAGGCCGGCGCTGTCCTGCGGCAACAGGGCGGCGATGACGATGATGGTACCGATGAAGAAGATGATCAGGCGCCACAGGGTCGCGCGGATCGCCAGGGGCACGTTCTTCTCTGGGTTCTCGCTTTCGCCGGCGGCGATGCCGATCAGCTCGGTGCCGGAGAAGGCGAAGCTGACGGCCAGCAGCGTCATCAGGATCGGCATCACGCCGTGATCGAACACGCCTTCCTGCAGGATACGCGTGACGCCCGGCGCCTCGACATTACCCGCCAGGGGCGTGAAGCCGAACATGGCGGCGCCCACCGCGATGAACACGATCACCGCGGCGACCTTGATCAGCGACAGCCAGAATTCGGATTCGGCGAAGAAGCGCGCCGAGACGATGTTCATGCCGAACACGATCAGCGAGAAGATGCCGCACCAGATCCATGGCTCGACATCGGGGAACCAGCGCCCCATGAACACGGCGGAGGCGGTGAATTCCGAGCCCAGCGCCACGGCCCAGGTCAGCCAGTAGAGCCAGGCCACGGTATAGCCGGTGGCAGGACCAAGATAGCGGGTGGCGTGGGCGCTGAAGGCGCCGGGTTCCGGGTGATGCACGGCCAGTTCGCCGAGGCACATCATCACCAGATAGACCACCAGGCCGCCGATCAGATAGGCGAGTACCGCACCCGCCGGGCCCGCCTGCTGAATGGTATAGCCGGAGCTGAGAAACAGGCCGGTGCCGATGACACCGCCCAGTGACAGCATCACCAGATGGCGCTGCTGCATGCTGCGTTTGAAGTCAGTGGCGTTGCTGTCAGACATGGCGGGTGTCACTCATGGAGCTGATGATCTGACTGTCGCTCAGGCTGGTGATCAGACTGTCGATCAAAGCGTGCTCGTGCAGGCCGCGCTCGTGCAGGCAGGGCGGATGGATGGACACATGTGGCATGGTAGAAACCGGCTGGAGGTGGGAGGGAAACAGGCCGAACATGATAAATGAGCGATAAAGTCTATCCCAACGAATCATCAAGCCGATTGGCTATATATTTAGATGGGCAACTAACGGTGAGATGCGCGATTGGTGGTTGAAGAACCCCGCAGTGGCAGTGCTTGGCGTGATAAATCATTTCATGCATTGAAACTGGGTCGTGGTGCATATCGCCAGTCTTTTCACAATGATGGCGTCGCCTTTTCTCGTGTCATGTTGTGCGATGGCAGGTTGCAGAAAACGCAAAACGGCCACCCTAAGGTGGCCGCTTTTTTCTGCATGCCTGCGCTAGACGTTCTGCGCCAGGCAAGCGATCAGGCGAGGCTTTCCAGCGCCTTCTCGATGATGGCGAGACCTTCCTCGAGCACTTCGGGCTCGACGGTCAGCGGCACTAGGATACGGATGGTGTTGGAGTAGAAGCCACACGACAGCAGGATCAGCCCCAGCTCCTTGGCCTTGGCACACACGGCCGCCGTCGCGGCGGGATTCGGCTTGCCATTAGCGTCCACCAGCTCAAATGCGGCCATGGAACCCTGGTTACGTGAGTGCGCGACATGCGCGAAGCGTTCTTCCCAATGGGCGAAACGCGCGGCCAGTTGCTCGCCCATCTGGGTGCTGCGCTCCAGGATGTTTTCTTCGCGAATGACGTCGATCACGGCCAGGGCCGCGGCGCAGGACAGCGGGTTGCCGCTGTAGGTGCCGCCCAGAGAGCCCGGGCCTGAGGAATCCATCACCTCGGCGGTGCCGACGACGGCCGACAGCGGCATGCCGTTGGCCAGACTCTTGGCCATGGTCATGATGTCGGCTTCGACGCCACTGTGCTCCATCGCGAACAGCTTGCCGGTACGCGCGAAGCCGGACTGCACTTCATCGGCGATCAGCAGGATGCCGTGTTCGTCACACAGCTCACGCAGTGCGGTCAGGAAGCTTGGCGAGGCGATGTAGAAGCCGCCTTCGCCCTGCACCGGCTCGATGACGATGGCTGCGGTGCGGTGCGGTGCGATGTCAGTCTTGAACAGGGTGCGGATGGCGTTCAAGGACTGCTCTTCGCTGATGCCGTGAATCGGGTTCGGGTAGGGCGCACGGAAGATGTCACCCGGCATCGGGCCGAAGTCATTCTTGTACGGCAGCACCTTGCCGGTCATCGCCAGAGTCATCATGGTACGGCCGTGGAAGGCGCCGTCGAAGGTGATGACGCCGCTGCGCCCGGTAGCGGCACGCGCGATCTTGATGGCGTTCTCGACCGCTTCCGCGCCGGAGTTGACCAGCAAGGTCTTGCGTTCCGGGCCACGCACAGGCGTCATCTCGGCCAGCTTCTGGCTCAGTTGCACGTACGGGGCGTAGGAGATGACGCTCGCGGCGGTGTGCATGACCTTGTCGAGCTGGGCCTTGACGGCGGCGACGATCTTCGGGTGACGGTGACCCAGGTTGAGCACGCCGATACCACCGGCGAAGTCGATCCAGCGGTTGCCGTCCGCATCCCAGATTTCCGCGTTCAGTGCGGTGTCGGCGAACTGCGGCGTGGCGGTGACGGCACCCTTGGCGACGTACTTGTGCTTGAGGACGTCGAGTTGTTCGTTGCTCAGCTGAGAGTGGCTCATGTCAGGCTCCTTTTCTTGTTGCCGGTGGCATGGCGCGGGCCATGCCACCGTTGTCTTGTGAAAGTGGTGAGAAGGTGTCGTGAGACGTCGTCGTGAGATCAAAGGCCGCCGATGCAGACGTACTTGAGCTCGGTGAACTCTTCCAGACCGTGGTGTGAGCCTTCGCGACCCAGACCGGATTCCTTGATGCCACCGAAGGGGGCGAGTTCGGTGGAGATCAGGCCTTCATTGACGCCGACCATGCCGTATTCCAACGCTTCCAGCGTGTGCCAGATGCGGCGGTAATCGTTGGCGTAGAAGTACGCTGCCAGCCCGAACGGGGTGTCGTTGGCCATCGCGATGGCTTCCTCGTCCTTGCCAAAGCGGAACACCGGCGCCAGCGGGCCGAAGGTTTCCTCATCCGCGACGACCATGTCGGTAGTGACATCGGCCAGCACGGTCGGCTCGAAGAAGCTGTGACCGAGAGCGTGCTTCTTGCCGCCGGTGACCAGGCGCGCGCCCTTGCTGACGGCATCATCGACGTGGCTCTGCACCTTGTTGACCGCCGCGTCGTTGATCAGCGGGCCGATGGTGTTGCCTTCGACCAGGCCATCACCGACCTGCATGCTCTCGACACGTGCCGCGAGCTTGGCGACGAAGGCGTCGTAGACACCGTCCTGGACGAGGAAGCGGTTGGTGCACACGCAGGTCTGGCCGGCGTTGCGGAACTTGGAGGCGATGGCGCCATCGACGGCTGCATCCAGGTCGGCATCATCGAAGACGATGAAGGGTGCGTTGCCGCCCAGCTCCATCGCGGTCTTCTTGACGGTGGAGGCACACTGCGCCATCAACGTCTTGCCCACCGGCGTGGAGCCGGTGAAGGACACCTTGCGGATGCGCGGATCGGTGGTCAGCACTTCCCCGATGGCGATCGGCTTCATGGCGGTGACGACACTGATCAGCCCCTTCGGCAGGCCGGCTTCCAGCGCCAGATCCGCCAATGCCAATGCAGTCAGCGGCGTGGCTTCGGCCGGCTTGATGACCACCGCACAGCCTGCGGCGATTGCCGGGGCGCACTTGCGGGTGATCATCGCCAGCGGGAAGTTCCACGGCGTGATCGCGGCCACCACACCGATCGGCTCGCGCAGCACCATCAGGCGCTTGTCGGCGCCGTGGGACGGCAGGGTCTCACCGGCCATGCGCTTGGCTTCTTCGGCGAAGAATTCGATGAAGGAGGCACCGTAGGTCACCTCGCCACGCGACTCCGCCATCGGCTTGCCCTGTTCCAGCGTCATCAGCTGGGCGAGGTCTTCACGGTGTGCCAGCACCAGATCGAACCAGCGACGCAGCAGCGCGGAACGCTCCTTCACCGGCACCTTCTTCCAGGCGTTGCCGGCGATCTCGGCTGCGGCGACGGCGTCACGGGTGTCATCGGCGCTGACCTCGGCGACACGCGCCAGCTGCTCGCCGGTGGCCGGATTGGTCACGTTGAAGGTGGTGCCGGTCTCGCGGTGCTCGGTACCGATGAGCGCCGGGACGAAGACGTCGCTGCTGGTTTCCGAGTTGACGTAGCGCTTCAGGAAGTCGCTGATCGGGAGGGCGGAACGGGACATGTGAAGCTCCTCTGGCGTTCTGGCGTGCAGGTCATTCATGGAGTGAGCAGCATGTCGCAAGAGGCTTCAGCTGCTCTCGAGTCGGCTCGAATATGACTGAGTCGAGATGGCTGGGCAGGCGGAACAGACTGCCCAGCGGTGTAGGTATTGCGTGTTTACTGCGCCGTGAAAGCCGGGGCCATGACACGGTCGCTATAGGCTCGGCCGAATTGCTTCAGGGCGATGACATACATCACCAGACCCAGAGCCATCCAGGCGCCGAAGATCAGCCATTCGGTGCCGGTCAGCGCGGAAGGGCTACCCGGCAGGTACAGGCAGGCCATGCCGAAGGACAGAAGGATGGCCAGTGTGCCGCAGAGCTTGCCGTGGCGGACGCGGAACGGACGCGGCATGTCGGGCTCACGGATACGCAGGATCAGGAACGAGATCGCGACGAACAGATAGGCGATGACGATACCCAGCCCACCCGCATCAACGATCCACACCAGTGCCGGACGACCGAAGAAGGGCGCGATGCAGGACAGCAGACCGATCAGCAGTACCGCATTGGTGGGTGTCTTGTGCTTGGGGTGCAGCTTGCCCAGCCAGGCAGGCAGCATGCCGGCATGTGCCAAGGCATAGATGGCGCGAGAGCCACCGATGTAGAAGGCATTCCAGCTGGTGATGATGCCGGCGATACCTGCAAGGATCATCAGCTTGCTGGCCCAGGGCGAATTGAACAGGGCGCCCATGGCGTCCGGCACGCTCAGTGAACTTGCCAGCAGGGAGTCATGGTCCAGTGCCATGCTGGTGGCCAGGATGATCAGCGCATACCAGACCACGGCCAGTACCACGGACATCATCAGCACCTTGCCGATGGCGTTGTAGGGCAGATTGATTTCCTCTGCGGCCTGCGGAATGACGTCGAAGCCGACGAACAGGAAAGGCACCAGTACCAGCACCGCGATGATGCCTGCCACCACGCCGCCTTCGGACTGGGTGAACAGCGGTGTCATGTTGGCGACATCACCTTCGAACAAGGCGCCGGTCACGAACAGGACGCCGGCGATCAGAATCACGCCTGTGACGACCTTCTGCAGGAGAGCAGCGGTGGTGATCCCGACGTAGTTGATGGCCATCATCGCCAAGGAGCCACCCACGCCCACTGCTACCCAGGTCGCCTTCACATCCCAACCGGCGATGGTCCACATGTGGCCAACGGCATAGTTGGGCGCGAGGTTCTCGATGACCGTGGGCAATGCCACCGCCTCGAAGGACACCACGCTCAGATAGCCGAGAATGATGGTCCAGGTGCACAGAAAGGAAGAGAAATGCCCCATGGCCCGGTAGCTGTAGACATGCTCACCGCCCACCTTGGGCATGGCTGCTGCCAGTTCTGCATAGGTCAGACCGATCAGGACGACGGCGATGCCGCCAATGATGAAAGCGATGATGGCGCCGACGCTGCCGGCATCCTGAATCATGCCGCCGGTGAGGACGATCCAGCCCCAACCGACCATGGCGCCGAAGGCAAGTGCCAGGACGTCGCCACGCGCAAGGACTCTGACTAGCTGTTCTGCAGGGGGAGTACTGTTGTTCATTGGAATACTCAAATCGATCTTGGAATTTGTTATATAGCGAAGCCGTTTCCTGCTGATGTCCCGTGCGCTCTTCTCAATTTCAAATCCAAAGCTTGCTGGCATGAACGAGAAGTAATGACAGTCCTGTCGCTGGCTGATGCTTGCTGAAAGGTCGCTCCTGTAAAGGGGGAGCCAAGAGCGATTCAGCAATCATTTCGCTGTGAGCATCAGTCAGTAGGCAACGCCTGAAACACACGCTACCAGCGCCATGCCCGATGGCGAATAGACCAATTTTGCGTTTGACTGGACCAATCAGCAGGGGCTGCGGATAATCAGGGCTGAATGGGCGCTGCGCGCCGCCTGTCAGGCGAGTGGCTGGCGGGGGGGGGACGACCTCGGGATGCTGCGTGACAGCACTACGACAACGGCAACGACTATGGCAATGGGAGACCTGAATGGAACTGGCCGCGCTTGAGCCGCTGATCGAATGTTATCGCCGCCAGTCCGAGACGCTGGGCAAGCAGGTGCGGCTGGAGCAGGCGTTGCTCGAGGTGATTCGTGAGCAATGGCCACTGGGCGCGCGGCTGCCGCCGCATCGCAAGCTGTGTGAGGCGCTGGGAGTGGCGCGCAATACGCTGGCCTTGGCGATCAAGTCGCTGATCGAGGAGGGCTATCTGCACACCGGCCAGGGTCAGGGCACCTGGACGCGTCGCCCGCATGCGCGCCGGGCAAGCGCGGGGTCGGGGGAGATTGGGTCGGCGGAGTTAGGGCCGGGTGAATCAGGGTCGGGCGCGGCGGGGGCAGCACCGGCACCGCTGCCGTTGTCGGCTCGGGCCCGCAAGGTGTTGGGCGGGCAAGGGGCGAGTCTGATCCAGAGTGGTGCCTTCGTACCGGGCATCCCGGATATCGCGCGCTTTCCGATGCGCAAGTGGCGTCAGTTGTATGCGAGCGTGACGGTGCCCCACAACGCGCTGCTGCTGTCCTACTCCAGCGGCGGCTATGGCCCGCTCAAGCGTGAGATCCGCGATTTTCTGCGTCGTTGGCGCAATATCGATTGTGATACCCAGCAGATCATCATCACCGAGGGCACTCACCACGGCATCGAGCTGTGCGCGCTGGCGCTGGCGGATGCCGGGCAGCGGGTGGTAATGGAGTCGCCCTGTTATTGGGGCGCGCGCAATGTCTTTCTGGCCGCAGGCCTCGAGACCCGGCAGATTCCCTGGCGGCCGGTGAGCGATACGACGAGTGATACGACAAGTGAGGCAGGACACGATCTCACCTCGCTTGGCGACGGGCCGGTGCAGATCGCCTACTTTACCGGTTCGCACCACTATCCGCTGAGTGTGCCCACCTCGCGGCGTGACAAGCAGACACTCTGCGAGGCCTGTCAGCCTGCCTATATCCTCGAGGATGATTACGAGTTCAGTGGTGATGATCACGGCGAGCTGCTGTTTGATCCCGATTCCGGCAATCGCCTGCTGGTGGGCTCGTTCTCCAAGCTGATGTTTCCCGGGCTGCGGCTGGGCTATCTGGTAGTGCCGCGCGCGCTGGCCGGGCCGATGAATCGCCTGCGCAGCGAGGTGTTCCGTGAGGGGCGCATGCTGGATCAGGCGGTGCTGGCGCAGTTCATCGCCGATGGCGATCTGGACGCCTGGTATCAGCGCATCCAGCGCGATTATCTCGGCCGGCAGCAGGTGGTGCATGACCAGCTGTGTCAGGTGAAGGGTGTGATCAGCGTCTCACCGCCGTCGCGCGGCATCAGTCTGTGCGTGCAGTTCGCCCCCGAGATCGACGATCAGCGCGTCGCGCAGCTGATGGTCAAGGAGCACCTGATCGTGCGGCCACTGAGCATGGTCTGCAGCCGTGAGGATTCACGACGCGGGCTGGTGCTGGGGGTCGGCATGCTGGCGGGCGAGAGTCTGGTCAGCGAGGTGGCGCGCCTGAGACGCACGCTGGAGAGCATTCTGAGCATGCGGGATATTCGGCGCCACAACTGAAAACGCCTTCGCCGGACAGGCGAAGGCGTGGTATCGACGCTGATTGCGTGGGTTATTTTGCCTGCTGCATGCGCTCGGTCAGCTTGCGGAATTCCTCGCGCATGGCGCTGTTCTCGAAGCTGGTGGCGACCGGTACCTGCAGGCCGGCCAAGGTGTCGAAGGTCTTGACGCCCTGGCGGATCAGGTCGGCGACGTGGGCGCTGAGCTTGACGGTGCGATAGGTATTGGTCGCCACCGCAAGCTCGCGCTGGCTCTTGGTCAGAGAGGTCGTGACGCGGTCGCGCTGCTCGGTCACCAGCGAGCGATACAGGTTGATTGTCTTGAGCGTCAGCGCATTGGCGCGGATGTTGTTCTCCAGGCTCTCGCGTGATCCGCCTTGCTTGATCAGCGTGCGAGCTTCGCGCGTGGTGGCCTCGGCTTCGTCGGCGAAGCCTTGCAGTTGCGGCAATACCTCATCATTCACGCGCGTGATGAAGTCCTGCTGCATGGTCACGATCATGCGGTGAAGCATGACGACCATGCCGTAATAACGGCGCGCGTAGTCGAGGTTCTCGCCGCTGTCGCGGGTCAGCTCGGCGAGCTGCTGGGCCACCGACTTGATGCTGGCGAACACGACACTCATGGTCAACACATCATCGCCGACCACCGAGGACAGCCACACCTGCACCTGGTCCGGCGTCAGGGTGATGCCGATCTCCTCGAGTCGCGCGGCCAGCTTGCCTTCCAGCGTGGTCAGCTCGCCTTGATAGGCGGCGATGTTCTTCTCATGCGCGGCGATCAGCAGATCATAATCGCCGCGCGTGCTGGCGGTGAATTCGCGCAGGGTATCGGTGGGCGTGAGGCGCGTCAGCGTCGAGACATCGGTGTCCGGCGCGAGGATGCGCTTTTCCTTCAACTCGGAAATTTCGCTACGCGATTCGCGAATCTTGTCCTCGACCTGGCGATAGGTGCTGCGCAGTGTCGAGAGTTGTGGCACGTCGAGGGCCTGCATGGCTTCCTCGATCATCTCGTCCATATCGCTGCGCGCAGACGCTTGATCGCGGCTGATCCATGCCTCTTCCGGCAAGGTGTCCATTTCATCGAAATAGCTGACCGCCTTCTTCAGGGTGGCGAAGGCTTCCGGCTGGTCAAAGCGCATATCATCGTCTGACTGCGCTGTAGTGGGTACGAGAATCGCCAGAGATAAAGTGAGAGTTACCAGCATTCGCCATGTTGAGGTGGCGGGGCGAATGCGAGTGTCTTGCGGTGTGCCATGTGTCATTAAATAAACTCGGGTCAGCGTGAAGCACGGCAGCGCAGAGTAGCAAAATCGCTGACAGACGTCTCCGAGGGCAATGTGTGAAAGGTTTGGTCAGTGCGGTTGATAGGCTTGCGGCCGGCCGGTGAGAGGGTCGATGCGATCCAGCGACGGCCCTTGATAGCGGTCGGTGATCAGGGCCACCACGGCGTCACCGTACTGCTCGAACCAGAAATCGCCCATGGCCTTCAGATGCTTGATGTTGGTGGTGCTGATGTCATCCATCGCGTCATCAGGCGCCTTGAGCATGCCGGGTTGTGGGCGCATCTCGGCATTGACGCGGATGTAGCTGCCCGGCGGCGAGATGGTGATGGCCTGATAGCCGACCACCTTTTCATCGGAGAGCACGTCGATCAGGCTGCCTTCCAGTACCCACTGCACTGCGCCCCAGTGCTGGGAATCCGGGCCATTGATCTTGCGCGTGCGTGTTCCGGTGCCGATCGACAGCACGCGACGCGGCTCATGCGGCCATAGGCGACAGGCTTCGGCGATGGCACACATGGTGGGGTTGTTGGCGATGACGCCGCCATCGATCAGCCAGGTCTGCTCGTTGTCCGGCCCGAGCTTCATGTCACGGGTCGGGAAGTAGGTGGGCGCCGCGCTGGAGGCGTCCGCGACCTGCCAGGCCAGCAGCTTGTGATGCTCGCGCTTGCTCGACTTCAAGACATGCGGGCGGCGTCGCTCGATGCCGTAGGTGACGACAAGTACCTGCTTGCCAGCGGGGACATTCCTGAGCTTGGCCTGGCCGAGGTGCTTCTTGAGCATCGTGCTCTTGCCCTTGGCCTCGTACTTGGGCGCATTGATGCCATCGAGTTCGAACCAGCCGCGGTTGTCGGCGAAGATCTGCCTGGCGCTGGTCGCGCTGTAGAGCCCGCTTATGTCCTCGAGGCTCATGTTGGTGGTGGCCAGCGCCAGCGCGATCAGACTGCCGGTACTGGTGCCCGTATAGAAATCGACCCGCTCTCGCAGGCTGGTCTGGTGGTCATTTCTGAGTGTCGCATCGACACGCATCAGGAATTGCGCGGTGGCCGCCCCGCGTATGCCGCCGCCATCCAGTGAGAGAATCAGCTTGGACATACTTGCCTCCTGCAGAGCGGGTAACGCTCAGTCCTGTCCACGGCAACGCCTGTGGCTGCTACCAGAATAGAGAGGCCACTGGTTTTCAGTCGACTGAAATGACTGATACGGACAAACAGCAGGGCCTGATACTGGCGGGGAGAGCAGAGGTGATGGGACGCGGCACAAGCGCTGAGGCGCGTCGCGTCTTCCATGAGCAGACCTCGACACGAAACAGGCCGTCCAAGATGGGGCGGCCTGTTTCGTGTCGAGCATGTCGCATCACACCCGGCTTGCTCAGGTGTGTGCTGAAGGTCTGCGATCAGGTGTTGAGCACGACGCCACCATTGAGGTGAATCGTCTGGCCTGTCATGTAGCTTGAGTCTTCGCTGGCCAGATAGACGTAGGCCGGGCCCATTTCGCTGGGCTGGCCGGGGCGTTCCATCGGTACCTGCTGGCCGAAGTTGGCGACCTTTTCATCCTCGAAGCTGGCGGGGATCAAGGGAGTCCACACCGGGCCGGGCGCGACGGCATTGACGCGAATGCCGCGGTCCATCAGCGTGCCGGACAGTGAGCGTACCAGCCCCTGGATGGCGCCCTTGGTGGCGCTGTAATCGATCAGGCTGTCATTGCCCTTGAAGGCGTTGACGGACGAGGTGGCGATGATGGAATCGCCTTTGGAGAGGTGCGGCACGGCGGCCTTGATCATGTAGAAGTGACTGAACAGATTGGTCTTGAAGGTGCGCTCGATCTGCTCGTCGTCGATCTCGGTCACGTCATCCCAGTCGTACTGCTCGGCGGCATTGTTGACCAGAATATTCAGCTGTCCGAACTCCTCCATCGCGCCCTCGACGACCTTGCGGCAGAAGGCCGGGTCGCCGATATCCCCTGCGATGCGGCGTCCGCGTCTGCCTTCGGCTTCGATCAGACGGATGGTCTCCTCGGCATCGACTTCTTCACTGCCCAGGTGCGTGATCAGACAATCGGCGCCTTCGCGTGCGAAGTGCACGGCGGCGGCGCGACCGATACCGCTGTCACCACCGGTGATGACTGCCACCTTGCCCAGCAGTTTGCCGCTGCCGCGATAGCTCTCGCGGATGTACTCGGGCTTGGGATCCATGCGATGTTCATCGCCCGGTTGATGGTTCTGATGCTGTGGGGGCTGTTGCTGAGTCATGCCGTCACCTCCGGTTCGTTGATCGTGAATGCGCTGATGCGCCTTCAGACGCTGAACGTCTGCCAATAGACCTGTGGACGATCCCGTCGGATTAAACCCCTCCATCATAATTTTCTTGTTTAGTAATGTTAAAACGCCCAGTCCTGCATGAGCAGAACTGGGCGTCGGGTTGTCTCGTTTCGGTACGCCTGGCGGTGGTCAGGAGAGCGCATCCTCATGCTTGTCATGCACGGTGGCTGGCGTACTGACACCCGCTGCCATAGACTGCGCATGCGGAACACGCGGCTCACTTTCCTTGGTCTGTTCTATGCCATGCAGGCTTGGCAGATTGGCAGGGTCATGCCCGGGGCCGTTTTCGAGGCTGGGCAGGGCCTTGCGAATGATGCTCGCGCATAGCGCCCGATGTTCATGCAATATCAGACCTTCCCGCTCGAGGAATTGCAGCAGCCGAGTGGCAGAAACCAATGCCACGATGGGATGGAGATCGCGAAAGTGTTCCTCGACCTGGCTGGCGCTGATCGTCGCGAGTCGCTCCAGATGAGTATGCGGCATCGAAATATCCTCTTTTCGGGTTCCGATGAGTCGGAATCTTGAGTGATTCTCTAGGTGTCACGCTGCTTCGTCAGCGGTGAGGCTAGCCCATCTGCCGGCGAGACCCACGCGCTTTTCATTGCGCGCCAGCCATCAGGCAAGTGACAGTTGCTACTGAGAGTGTTCGTTCTGAGTGTGTCTGGTTTACGACGGTGTTGCGTTCTACAAAAACTAGTATTAGAGAATTCGCGAATATCTTCCAGCCTTGATGCGCGCATGCTCTCATTTTTCTCGTGCTTTCGCGAAACTTCATGCCTTCGCGCAGGCGGATACCTGCCATGGGGTTCTGACTGTTAGACTAACGCTCCCCCATGTCGTACAGATGTCCGTCATGTTGAATATAGTCAGGATGGCCACGAAGCCACCTGACAGATGATCATTTTTCCTTCTATGGATGTGCCATGAAACGCTTTGTGCTGCTCGATACCGCGCCGATCCCCGGCACGTCGGATTCGTTGTGCCTGTTCGAGTATGGCGAGGACTTCGTCATCAAGATCGAGAGCGGCAAGGGCGGGCAGCTGATGAACACCCGCATGCATGGCTCGGAAGATGCGCTGGCCGAGATTCCTGCCGGCCTGCTCAAGAGTCGCGGCACGTCGGCGGCGCCACAGCGCGTTCTGATCGGCGGCCTGGGGATGGGCTTCACGCTGGCTGCCGCGCTCAAGCACTTCAAGGCAGATGCCGAGGTGGTCGTCGCCGAGCTGGTACCGGGAGTGGTGGCCTGGAATGACGGCCCGCTGGGGGCCAAGGCGGGCTATCCGATTCGGGACCCGCGCACGACAGTCGAGAATCGCGATGTCGCCGAGGTGCTGCGTGGAGCGCCTGGCGGCTTCGATGCCATCATGCTGGATGTGGACAATGGCCCGGAAGGCCTGACCGCGGATGACAACGACTGGCTCTACAGTGCGGAGGGGCTGGCGGTATGCGCCAGGGGGTTGCGCCCGGCCGGCATTCTGGCGGTGTGGTCGGCCACGGCCGATGCGCGTTTCTCGCAGCGCCTGTCGCGGGCCGGTTTCAAGGCCGAGGCGCGTCAGGTCTACGCACATGGCACCTCGGGGGCCAAGCACACCATCTGGATCGCGCGTTACGTGGGGCGTGCGGAGAAGCCTGATGACAAGACGAAGGCCGGGAAAGGCAAGGGCAAGCGCTCAGGCAGCCCAAGCAGAAAGCCGGCAGCGAAAGGTACCGCACGGCCATCGCGCCGCAAGTAACCCGAGTGCGTCGTGGCTGATGACGTGGTGGATGGCTCTTCGCCTTAGTCGTTGTGACACACGCTTTCACAGGCGTCGATGCCCTCATCGCAGGGTGGTGAACACATGAAAAAAACGGGCTGACCACATGATGTGGTCAGCCCGTTTTGGTGTACGTCATCGGCGCTTATCGATAGCGTTCAGCATGTTACAGCGCCGAGCGCTTTCGACTAGGCCCGATGCTGAATTCTGGCTCAGGCCGCTTCGCGCGCCTTCATGTCCTGATGATATTCCTCGGCGAGGCGTTTCTTGGTGGCGTCATCGAAGACGCGGCCTGCCAGCTGGAAGACTTCCTGCTCTTCCTCATCCAGATGGTGGGTCACCAGGTGCTCGAGTTGCTTGGCGGTGGCCAGCCAGCCAGGCGAGCTGTAGTCGGTCGCCTCGAGCTTCTCGACCAGCTCATCGATCTCATGGTGCTCGGCGACACTGTGACGCGCCTTCTCCTGCGTCATGTCGTGCTCCATCATCGGCATGTAGAGCGCGCGTTCCTCAGCACCGGCGTGATTGGTCAGCGATTCCTTGAGACGCTTGAACAGGTCATCGCGCGGCTCGCTGTCACCTTCGGTCTGCAGCAGCATGTCCAGCAGGCGGCGTTGTTCGTCGTGGGTCTCGCGCAGGGCTTCAAATACGGTCATGTTCCAGCTCCTCATCATGTCTGGCGTGTTGAGTGGCGGGTCTGCTTGTGTCAGGTCTGTACAACTCTGGTGGCGGATCGGCGGAAGTTCAAGTGCGCAACGGCGATCGGCCTTGAAAAAGGCTTGGCGCGAGTCAAGGAAGCAAGGGTGACCCTTGAATTCTTTGTTCGGTGGCGTGCCCGCAGCGGTGTCTGATCGATGCCAGCTGCCGGCCGCCACCGTCAGGAGCCCCGACATGTCCCAAGACCAGACCACGCCAGTCGATTCCTTCAGCCCCAAGGGGTCCCACGCGCCGGCGTTATCGGCGTCGCTGTCCGGCAGTCAGCTGGACCGGCCGCCGGGCGGTGGCTGGCCGTCGATCAAGGCGGTCGAGAAGTTCATCTGGCAGGAGCATCTGCCCATCGAGGGCCATCGCAGCCTGATGAAGATGAACAAGCCCGATGGCTTCTACTGCCCGAGCTGCGCCTGGCCGAATGGTGACAAGCCCAAGGGGGCCAACTTCTGCGAAAACGGTGCCAAGGCGCTGGCGTGGGAGGCGACACGTGAACGTGTCAGTGATGAGCTGTTCGCCAACAATACGCTCAGCGAGTTGCGTGAATGGTCGGATCACCATCTGGAGAAGCAAGGGCGCTTGACGCGCCCCCTGCGCTACAACGCCCAGACGGACCGCTACGAGATCACCAGTTGGGAAGCGGCCTACGCCGAGATCGGCCAGCGCCTCAAACGCTATGAGGACCCGAACCAGGTCGAGTTCTACACCTCGGGGCGTACCTCCAATGAGGCAGCGTTCCTGTTTTCCCTGTTCGGGCGCATGTACGGCACCAACAACTTCCCGGACTGCTCGAACATGTGTCACGAGACCACCTCCCGAGCGCTGCCGGAGTCCATCGGCATCGGCAAGGCGACGGTCAATCTCGAGGACTTCAAGCAGGCCGATGCCATCTTCATCTTCGGCCAGAACAGCGGTACCAACAGCCCGCGCATGATGGGGGATCTCCACGAGGCGCGTGGCCGCGGGGCCGAGGTGGTCAGCTTCAACCCGCTGCGCGAGCGGGCGCTGGTCAGCTTTGCCGACCCGCAGTCGCCCAAGGACATGCTGAGTGGCAAGGGCGTCGAGATCAGCAGTCAGTATCATCAGCTGCGCATCGGCGGGGACCTCGCCGCCGTGCAGGCGATGTGCAAGTACGTGATCGAGGCCGACGATGCGCTGCGCGAGCGCAATCCGCATGCGGTGGGCTATCTGGATCACGACTTCATCGCCCAGCACACTCATGGTTTTGACGCCTTCGCCGAGCATTGCCGCAAGCTCGAGTGGCAGGACCTGGTCGCCATGTCCGGCCTGTCACGCGAATCGCTGGAACAGGCGGGGCAGACCTATCTGGAGGCCGAGCGCGTGATCTGCTGCTGGGGCATGGGCATCACCCAGCATGCGCGCGGCGGCGACACCATCCAGCAGATCATCAATCTGTTGCTGCTGCGCGGCAATATCGGCAAGCCCGGCGCGGGCGCCTGCCCGATACGCGGCCATTCCAATGTGCAGGGCGACCGCACCGTCGGCATCGAGAACCTGCCCAATGACGCGATGCTGGATGCCTTCGATCGAGTCTTCGATATCAAGTGCCCGCGCGAGAATGGCCATGATGTCGCCGAATGCTGCGAGGCGATTCTGCGCGGTGAGGTACGTGCCTTCATCGGCATGGGTGGCAACTTCTTCCGCGCGATTCCTGATCAGAAGCGCGTGGTCGAGAAGGTGCACGATCTAGACATGACGGTGCATGTCGCCACCAAGCTCAATCGCAGTCACCTGCACCCCGGCAAACATGGTTGGGTGCTGCCCACGATTGGCCATAGCGAACGTGACCTGCAGGCGGGCGCCGATGGCAAGGGCGCGGAGCAGGTCTCCAGTGCCGAGGACGGTATGTGCAACGTGGCGCCGTCACGCGGCGTGATGGCACCGGCGGACCCAAGCCTGCACTCCGAGATCGCTATCACCTGTCAGCTGGCCAAGGCGACGTTGCCGCCGCACCCCACCGTGGATTGGGATTGGCTGCAGGCGGATTACGCACGGATTCGTGACCGCATCGAAGAGGTCTTCCCGCAGATCTTCCCCGACTACAATGCGCGCCTGGCTCAGGGCGGCTTCCACATCCGCATCGCGCCGCGCGAGCGTATCTGGCATACCGACTCGGGGCGTGCCAACTTCCTGTTCCCCGAGGGGTTGGGCACGGATGAGGAGGGTCTCGACAAGGTGACCCACGAGACACTGAACATGGATAGCACCTTCCTGCTCATCACCATGCGCGGGCATGACCAGTTCAATACCACCGTCTACTCCAATGATGATCGCTATCGCGACGTCTATGGCACGCGCATGGTGGTGATGATCAGCCCGCAGGATCTCGAGACGCTGGGGCTGAGCGAGGGGCAGCGCGTGACGCTGGAAACGGTCAGCGAAGACGGCGTCGAGCGCAGCATGGCGGGCTTCAAGCTCAAGGAATACGACATCCCGACCGGCTGTCTGGCAGCGTACTACCCGGAAACCAATGACCTGATTCCGCTGGATCACCGCGATGCGCGCAGCAATACGCCCGCCTCGAAATCGGTGCCGGTCAGACTGCGCCTGATGGACACTGAAGAGGTCAATGCCAGCGAAGGGGTGTTGGCGAGCAGCTGAAGGGTTCAGCATGAACCGCTGAACAAGGAAAGGCTGAAAAAATTTGCATCCTGTGCTCGGCGTCAGGTTTCGATGTCAGTGCAGGACGCCTCGAGCCACGCCACGCGCTGCACTGAAAGAGTGCGCCGCGTGGCGTTCTGGTGTCTGGCGCTCAAGTTGATGCCAACGTCGGCGTAATTGAGGGGTTTGTAGGTACTGCGCCGGACTAGTCGCGAAATCATTTCTGGTGGCGGTCTTGTGCCCGACCGCGCCTGCTGACAGGCCAGATCCTGACGCCTGTGTCAGCTTCATGAGGCAGACGACGAGCTGGCGTCTTGCACGGTTTGAGGATGGGTGGCGTGAATCTTGCATGGTGGTAGGGTAGCGACCGCCGCTCTGACCACCACCTTGCGCGCAGGGGGCGGTGGCCGGCGTTCAGGCAGGCTGACACCACCACAAGACTCGGCGACTCACGACCGAGCTCCAGGAAGGCACTCATGGTAGAACACTCCTCACCGCACGCCTCAGACCGCACCTCAGATCAGCAATCGATGACAGGCGAATCCGGCAATGACTATCCCTTGAGCGAAGTCCCCGCTTCGGCACGACGTGGGCTGCTTTCCACCTCGATGGTGCTGCTCGGCTTCACCTTCTTTACCGCCACCATGTGGGCGGGTGGGTCATTGGGTGCCGCGTTCGCGCTCAATGAACTGCTGTGGATCATCGTGATCGGCAATCTGCTGCTCGGCGGTTACGCCGCTGCCCTGGCCTATATCGCCTGCAAGAGTGGTCTGAATTCAGTGCTGATGGGACGGCTGTGCTTTGGCGAGAAGGGCAGTCGCCTGTCTGACTTCGTGCTCGGGTTCACCCAGATCGGCTGGTACGCCTGGGGCACCGCGACCATCGCCATCGTGCTGGTCAAGACACTCGGCTTGCCCGAGTGGCTGACCACGCCGCTGATGATCATCTTCGGTTTCGCCTTCTGTCTGACGGCGATGATCGGCTATCGCGGGCTGGACATGCTCTCGCGCATCGCCGTGCCGGCCATGCTGCTGTTCATCCTGTTCAGTCTCTACACCGGCATGGTCGATGTCGGCGGCGTGGCAGGCCTTGCGTCACTGACGCCGACGGATTCCATGAGCTGGACGGCCGCCATCACCGCGGTGATCGGCACTTTCATCAGCGGTGGCACCCAGGCAACCAACTGGAGCCGCTTCGCGCGTTCGCCGAAGATCGCCGTCATTGCCACCCTGGCGGCCTTCTTCGTCGGCAATGGCCTGATGGTGCTCACCGGCGCGCTCGGTGCGATGATCTACCAGCAGGCCGATATCGTCGATGTAATGATTGCCCAGGGGCTGGTCAGCCTCGCCGTCCTGATGCTGTTCCTCAATATCTGGACCACCCAGGACAACACCATCTACAACTTCGCGATCGCCGGTTGCAATCTGCTGCGTACCCCGCATCGTCAGCGTGTCACCCTGGGCGGCGCGGCCATCGGCACAGTGCTGGCGGTACTCGGCATGTATGAGTGGCTGATTCCGTTCCTGATTCTGCTTGGTACCTTCATCCCGCCGATCGGCGGCGTGATCATGGCCAACTTCTGGCTAGGCCACAAAGGGCAGTATCCGCGCCTCGCCGAGATGCCCAAGGTGGATTATCACTGGCCGGGGCTCGCTGCCTACGCCATCGCCTGCCTGTGCGCCTGGAGTTCACCCTTCATGCCGCCGGTCGTGGGTGTCATGGTCGCCTTCGTCGTCTACGGCGGGCTGATCAAGCTTGCCAAGGTAGAACTGGCCAGCAAGACGGCGGCGTGAGTGGTTGAGCGTCTGGTGTGAAGGGCAGATGAATATGAAACCCCCAACGAGTCCTGGACTCGTTGGGGGTTTTTCCTGGGGGGAGTAGCGTCAGGGTAGAGCCGCTTGATGCACAACGTGGTTGTGCATAGAATGAGCAAAAAAGGTGCTGCCATGGCGGTGGAATTCAGGGATGTGTGGCTCGAGAGCTTCTATGAGCATGATGTTGGCCACCGCAAGATACCTGCGGTGATCTCCAGTTCGCTCTATTGCAAGTTGCAGATTCTCGATGCCGCAAGTCAGGAGTCTGATCTGAGGATTCCACCGGGCAATCGGTTCGAGCATCTGCAGGGCAATCTCGCAGGTTATTGCTCGATTCGTGTCAACAAGCAGTATCGACTCATCTTTCGATGGGAGGCAGGGATTGCCCATCAAACATATCTAGACCCGCATGCTTACAAGGGCTAGAGGAGGTAGCAGTGATGAGAAACACCCAGCGGCGCCCGCTGACGGTAGGAGAGATGTTGACGGCAGAGTTTCTGGAGCCGATGAACATCGATATCCGCACCCTGGCCGAGGCGATGGGAGTGCACAGAAACACCCTGAGCCGTATCGTGCATGACAAGGGCACCTTGACGGCACCGATGGCCATCAAGCTGGCGGCTGCGCTAGGTAATACGCCGGAGTTCTGGCTCAACATCCAGCATGCCGTGGAGCTTTGGGATGTGCGTCATCGTGCCTACGCGCAGGATGCCAAGGGCGTACGTCGGATAACACCGCAAGTGGATGCCGGCGAGCTTGCCTCGCATTGACGGCGCGCGCTCTACACGGCGAGTGATTGAGATGGCGTGAGCTCGAGAGCTTATGCCCAGCAATGCAAAGCCCCAGCCTGAAACTCAGGCTGGGGCTTTGCATTGCGCATTCGGTAACGCCTCGTCGTGCCGCTCGCGTTGTTCAAGCGGTCGCTGGCTTCACCTGAATCACCAGGCAGACGGCGATCAGCGCCATGCCGAGCCAGCCGAGCGGTGCGATATGTTCCCCGACGAGGGTGACGGCGAGCAGCGCGGCGACCAGCGGTTCGAACAGGGTGAGCAGGGTGGCCTTGCTGGCGGCAACGGTCTTAAGGCCGTAGCCGAAGGCGATATAGCCAAGGAACATCGGTACCAGCGCCATGTAGAGCGCGACCGATGTGTTGCCGGGGGTGGCGAACAGGCGCGGGTCGGCCACCAGCATGCTGAGGCCCAGGCCGGCGATCAGCGCGATACCGGCGACGCCGAACAGGCTGCCCATGGCAGCGCGGGCGTGGGTGCCGTGGTCCATCATGCGCCGGGCGATCAGTGAATAGGTGGCGTAGGTCGTGCCGGCGATGATGCCCAGCACGATACCGGTCAGGCGTTGCCAGTCAGTGTCAGGCACGCTCCCTGACCCTGTCGCCATCGGGTCGCCGCCGGCGCTGATGGCGACAATGTCCCCACCATGAGTGGCCGTTTCGCCCATCGCCATCATCACCACACCCGCAATGCCCAGCGCGAGGCTGAGATACCAGCTCAGCGTGAGTCGGTGGTGGCCGAACAGGCGCTCCAGAATCGCCGCTGCCAGTGGCGCCGTGGCGATGGTGATCACCGTGCCGATGGCGACACCGGCCAGATGCATCGAGGAGTAGAAAGCCAGCGGGTAGATGACGACACACACGGCACCGAGCAATACCCGGCCCTTCTGCGCCAACAGCAGGCTCAGACAGCCCATGATATTGGGTTGTGCGATCGCTGCCTGAAGCAGGCCGCCGATGCCCATGGCGAAGGCGCCGGTTGCCAGCGGACTGACATCCTGGTTGAAGTGGGCCGCCGTGCCGGTGGTGCCCCACAGCAGCGCGGCAAACAGGACGGCCAGGCTGCCCATGTCGGTTGACCTTGAAGAGGCCGCGATATCAGAGCGAGTGGTTGTCATGGTGATGTCCTTGCGTGTCTTGCCAATCCCGCGGCCGATTTCAGTCGCAGCATGAGTCCTGCGAAAGTGTGCTGAAACCACTTTCGGTCAAGTGAGTCGCCGTGCCGGCTGACTACCGCTCAGGGCACGTATTCCAACTTGCCAACAATTCGCTCATCGCCGTCAGGCGTCGTGATGCTGCCATGGCTCCGACCCTTGCTCCGGCCCTTGCTTGGCATCGCGGCCATGCTCGGTACCGCTCCATGGATCACGCCACGAATCACGCTCACCCCAATGGGCAGCGTCGTCTTGTGGCTCAACCAGAGCGTCGGAGGCCGTGTCGGGCGTCGTCCAGGCCGCGAGGTCTGCCTGCGGGCTGGCCATCGGCGCCTGCGTTGCCTGCGGCCGCAATTGCAGCATCAGGCAGGTCATGATCAGCACCATGCCGATGGCGCCCATCAGCGTGAACTGCTCGCCGACCACGATGACGGCCAACAGGCCCGCCACCAGTGGCTCGAACATGGTCAGGACTGTCACCCGGCTGATGGGCACGCTGGCGAGCCCGCGTCCGAAGATGAGGCTGGCCAGCAGCATCGGGATCAGCGCCATGTAGATGGCGATCGCCGAATTCACCGGCGTGGCAAACAGGCGCGGATCGAGGAACAGGCAGCTGATGGCCAGGCCGATCAACAGTATGACGCCGGCACAGCCGAACATTGCCCCCATGGCTGCACGGCGATGCACGCCCAGCAGCATCATGCGTCTGGCAAGCAGCGAATAGGTGGCGTAGCTCGCGCCGGCCAGCACGCCCAGCCCGATACCGATGAGCTTGCGGCTTTCGCTGGCAACGCCGCTGGCAGTGGCTTGCGCTGCCGTATCCGCCAGACGTGTCTCGCCCACTGCCATCAGTCCCACGCCAGCCATGCCCAGCATCAGCGCTGCGTACCAGCGCACACTGACGCGCTTGCGATCCAGTACATATTCCAGCACCGCTGCCGCCAACGGCGCCGTGGCGATGGTGATCACGGTGCCCATCGCCACGCCGGTGTATTCCATGGCCGAATAGAAGGCCAGCGGGTAGACGATGATGAACAGCGCTGCCCACAGCACGAGATGCTTGTGAACCAGCAGGGCGGCCAGCTCCTCATGAAGGATTCGTCGCGACAGCACTGCCTGCAGAATGCCGCCAAAGCCCATGGCGAAGGCGCCGGTAGCCAGCGGACTGACATCCTGATTGAAGTGGGCGGCGGTGCCGGTCGTGCCCCATAGCAGGGCGGCCGTGAGGACGGAAAGGTTGCCGATCTGGCGTTCCAGCGCTGGGCGGAAGGGCGTCCGGGAGAAGGAGTGCTGCATGGTGGATGGCTCGCAATGAAGTGTGTCTCGGTGTGCACGAGATTACGCCTCATCGCGAGAATATATTGTGCTGAAACTACGCTCTGATCTGCCAGGAGAAGCAAAACGTCATATACCGCCAGAGTGCGGTGGTTGACTGCTGGTTCGGATGCTCAATCGGTTGTTCAGATGATCGAATCAGTCGGTCATTCAGTCATTCAGTCATTCGGGGGAGTGAGGCTCGAATACTGGCGCGTCATCTCGCGTGGCGACTGGCCGAAGTAGCAGGAAAAGCGCCGCGAGAAGGCGGAGAGGTTCTGATAGCCGACGGCCTCGGCGACCTGCTGGACGCTGAGATCGGTATGGATCAACTGCGCCCGCGCGCGCTCCATGCGTCTGGCAGTCAGGTACTGCTTGACGCTGACGCCCAGATTGTCGCGGAACACCTTGTGAAACTGGGTCGGGCTCAGGTGGGCGAGTCGGGCCAGTGATGCCACGTCGTGGGACTGCTCGAGCTGCGCGTTCATGGCGTCGAGCACCCTAAGCAGACGACGGTCGACGCGTTGATCACAGGTCTGCTTCTCCAGCAGGCCGAGAAACAGCGCGATGGAGAGCTGATCGATGTGCTTGTCGACCTCACCCTGCAGCTGGGCTTCGAGAAACAGCAGGTAGTTCATCAGCAGGGTGCTGATCGAGAACACCACGCGTTGCGACGCCGCGAGGTTGTCGGGCAGGTAGTCCAGGTCAGCGACGATGAAGCGCGCGGCGTCCTTGGCATGAAACAGATGTGACTCCCCGGGGCGAATGATGACGCACTCGCCGGTGACCACGGTGCCGTGATGGCTGCCGACCTGGATATCGAGATGGCCGCGGATCGGCAGCACCAGCTGGTGATGGTCGTGATCATGGACCGTGGCCTGTGGGGTATAGGCGCGCAGCGAGAGTGTCGTCATGGTGCGGTGGCCATCATCCGGCGATGCAAGGGCAGCATGCAGAGCAAGAAGAACACGCGGGTATCAGCGGCTCAGCTCGATGCTGCGGGTCTGGCCACGGCCGACCTGAACCTGACTGAGAATCAGCGGGCTGCGTGTGCCGTCCGGCAACTGGACGACACCGGCGACATAGAAGGTGCCGGATGGCAGGCCAGTGGCATTGAAGTAGCCATTGCTGTCAGTGCGCACGATGTGGGTGTAGGCCTGGGCGCGCGGGTCGGCGCGAGACGCCGTCTTGCCTGCCAGTGCCAGTTCCGCGGCTTCCGCGGAGTAGGTGGTAACCGGGGCGATCGAGATGCCCGCCCGGTTGGCGTAGATCGTCTGGCCCTGCCACTCATAGGACATGCGGCCCTTGATCACCGAGGTGCCGGTCTTGTCGAGCCTGGCGTACTCCGCCTCCGGGAAGGCGACGGTACGCTGGACGCGCTGCTCGCCCTGTTCGGTCTGCGAGGAGGAGCCGAAGTCCGGCAGCGAAATGCTGTCGGCCATGCGCGAGGCGCTTTCACACCCGGCAAGAACGGCAGTACACATGAGCAGAGCGAGCGGAGTACGCAAGTGACGAAGCATGGCGGGTCTTCCCTGAAGTCGAGTGATGGGTGGCGCGTGCGGCTTGAGAGCGAATCAGTCTGACCAAATCTATTGCCCTTGCCCCACATCCTACTGCGCCGAGCACAGCCAGGGAACTGCCGGTGGGCGGGAGACAGGCGTGGGGACTTCCCCGTCAGGCATCGGCATCCGCTGGTAACTCTCGCGGTTTCGACCGACCCTTGTCGGTAGGCCAGCAGCAAGCGTTTGCCCGCGAGCGAGCTGGGTTGCGCAAAGCACGCCTCTGGAGTTGCTTAAACAGAAACTCCTTGTTCATTATACGTTTATCTATAACGTGATGGCGCTTGCTACCATGATGCTCATCAAACCCTGTGCAAGGGCTACGCAAGAGCTGTTCGAAACCGCTCGAGGTCTGCTTGTGTGCTGTTAGAGCGCTATTCGAGTGCAGCACAGGCGGCAATACTGCCTTGTGCACTGGCGTCGGGTGAACCATTCATTGTCCGGGAGGGCCGCATGTCGACATCCCAGAGCGCTACTGATCCTTCACGTCGCCAGCTATTGAAGCTGGGACTCGGTGGGGCAGGCATGGCCGTGTTCGGTGGCCTGTCCCTTCAGGCCCTGGCCGAGACGGTCGCTGACGAGCAACAGACACAGGATGACAGTGCCTTCGCGACGTTCATGGTCCTGTCGCGCTGGCTGCTCAGCGACAAGACCCTGGATGAACGGCTAGGGCAGCGCTATTTCGAGGCGCTGGCGAGAATCCCGGCCGAGGGTGTACCCGGCGTCGGCAGCTTGCCGGCCCTCAAGGCCCGCCTGCTGGCCTTGGGCGAGTCGCGAGAGTACGTGACAAAGGAAGACCTGAGCGACGGTGAGATGGCGCTGGTTCGCCGTCTGCTGCAGGCCTGGATGCTCGGCACGGTCGGCAAGTCGATCAGTGACCCTGACGCCGAGGTCATCGCCTTCGAGCGCGCTGGCATGTATGCCGGGCCGCGCGATGTGCAGGTGGTGCGTACCTATTGCCCCAACCGTCCGGGGTTCTGGGCCGAGGCACCCAAGGCCTGACTGGTCACGCCTTCTTCAGATCTGCGCGTGACGGATGGTAGGGCCTCGGGTTCGTGCTGAGACCTCCGCTTCTGACATCGCCTGTGTGCCAGACCTTCCAGGGGCGTCCTGACCGCTCCTGTTGCTGTTCCCAATTTCCCGAGGAGAATCCTGCATGGCCGAGGAATCCAGTGCGTATGATGCCGATGTGATCGTGGTCGGGTCTGGTGTCGCCGGCGCCCTGATCACACATCGCCTGGCCGAGGCCGGCAAGTCGGTCATCATGCTGGAAGCAGGCCCGCGCATGCAGCGCTGGCAGATCGTCGAGCGCTTCCGCAACCAGGCCAACAAGATGGACTTCATGGGGCCTTATCCTGCCAGCAAGGCAGCGCCCCATCCGATGCTCTACGGCGAGAATGCCGACTATCTGGTACAGAAGGGGGAGCAGCCCTACGACGCCCAGTACATTCGTGCCGTCGGCGGCACTACCTGGCACTGGGCGGCGTCTGCCTGGCGTTTTCTGCCCAGTGATTTCGTGCTCAAGAGCGAGTATGGCGTCGGGCGCGACTGGCCGATCGGCTATGACGACCTGGAAGACTATTACTTCCGTGCCGAGGTCGCGCTGGGTGTCTGGGGGCCGAATGATGTCGATCTCGGCAGCCCGCGCAGCGCAGAGTATCCGATGGCACCGCTGCCGCTGTCGTGGAATGAGCGGCGGGTCAGCGAGCGCATCAATCCCCACGGCTTTGACATGGTCACCGAGCCGGTGGCGCGCAACAGCCGCCCCTATGATGAGCGCCCGACCTGCTGCGGCAACAACAACTGCATGCCTATCTGCCCGATCGGTGCGATGTATTCCGGCATCATCCATGTCGAGAAGGCCGAACGTGCCGGTGCCAGACTGATCGACAATGCCATCGTGCATCATCTGGAAAGCGACGCCAGCGGCAAGATTCGCGAGGTGCGCTATCTGGACCCCGACGGCAAGCAGCATCGCCTGAGTGCGGCGCGGGTGGTGCTGGCGGCCAATGGCATCGAGACCCCCAAGCTGATGCAGATGTCGGTCAACGCCCATACCCCCGATGGGGTGGGTAACCAGAACGACATGGTCGGTCGGCATCTCATGGACCATCCCGGTACCGGGGTGAGCTTTCTGGCCGATGAGCCACTGTGGGCCGGGCGTGGCCCTCAGGAGATGACCTCGATCATCACCTGGCGCGACGGCGACTTCCGCAAGGACTTCGCGTCCAAGAAGCTGCATCTGTCCAACATTGCCCGCACGCAGCAGATGACCACGGAGGTGCTGTCGGAAACACCGCTCAGGCTCGGCGCGGATCTGCAGGCGCAGATCGATAATCGCGCCAGCCGCTATGTGCAGTTCGACAGCTTCCACGAGCTGTTGCCAGAGGCCGCCAATCGCATCACGCCGTCAAAAAAACGTGACGCTCTCGGCCTGCCACGCCCGGAATTCCGTTATGCTATCGATGATTACGTCAAGCGCAGCGCCGCGCATACCCGTGAACAATATGCGCGTATCGCTCAGCTGATGGGAGGCACCGACATCGCGTTCCGTGATGAGTTCTCCAACAACCAGCATATCTGCGGTACGACCCTGATGGGAGACAACCCCAAAGACTCCGTGGTGGATCGCGATTGCCGAGTGCATGGCCATGACAACCTGTTTGTCGCCAGCTCCGGCAGCATGCCCACCGTCGGGTCGGTCAATTGCACCCTGACCATCGCGGCGTTGTCTCTGCGTATTGCCGATCTGCTCGAACAGGAAATATAAGCATGGTCCCGCACGTCCGTACTGCTGGCACCCGTGATGCCATTGATGAGAAAGGTCGCGGTGCCCGCCCGATCCTTCGCCCTGCACGCCTGACCCGTGCCGTCCGCCTGGCCGCCATTGCGGGCACCAGTGCCATGTTGCTCAGCGCCTGCGGCAGCGGCGAGGATGAGCACGCCAGACAGGTACAAGCCGACAAGGCCGCCACCGATGACCCCGCGCTGATCGAGAAGGGCCTGTACATGGCGCGCGCCAGTGATTGCGCGGCCTGTCACAGCACCGAGGACGGCGATGAATATGCCGGTGGCCTCGGCTTCGAGACGCCGGTGGGCGAGATCTACGCCACCAATATCACCCCGGACACCGAGCACGGCATCGGCAACTACACCCTCGAGGAGTACACTCGTGTGCTGCGCGAGGGCGAGGCTGCCGATGGTCACAACCTCTATCCGGCGATGCCGTTCCCGTCCTACGCCCGTCTGACGGATGAGGACATCAAGGCGCTCTATGCCTGGAACATGCATGAGGTGACGCCGAGCAGCACGCCCAATCGGGAAAGCGAGATCCCGTTCCCGCTCAACATGCGCTGGCCGATGGCGCTGTGGGAAGAGATCTTCTCGCCGCTGGAGCCGTGGCAGGACCACGAGGACAAGAGTGCCGACTGGAACCGTGGCGCCTATCTCGTCCAGGGGCCGGGCCACTGTGGCAGCTGTCACACCGAGCGTGGCTTCGCCTTCCAGGAAACGGCGCTGACCGGTGATGAAGAAGGCTATCTGGGCGGGGCGATGATCGAAGGCTGGCGCGCCTTCAACCTCACGCCGGACATGCAGGATGGTCTGGGCAGCTGGAGCGAGCAGGATATCCAGACCTATCTGGCGACCGGCAACCTCAAGGGCAAGGCGCAGGCTGGCGGCCCGATGGCGGATGTGGTCGAGCACTCCATGCGTTACATGAGTGAAGACGACCTGCGCGCCATCGCGGTCTATCTGAAGTCGATTCCGGCGGTGGATGGCAAGGGCGAGCAGGGCGAGGCGGTCAATGATGGTGATCGCAAGGCCGAAAGCGAGCCGCAGGTCGCCACGCGCTTCAATCAGGGGGCACCGGCCGATGATGTGCTGTTGCTGCGCGGTCAGCCGCTGGACAAGCGTCCCGATGATGAAGATCTGATCGGCCAGCTGACCGATGCCACGCCGGGCGTGCGTCTGTATCTGGGCCACTGCGCCATGTGTCACGGCGCGGATGGTGCCGGCACCCAGGATGGCTACTACCCGTCGCTGTTCCACAACAGCGTGACCGGCAGTGTCTATCCGGACAATCTGGCCCAGGCGATCCTCAATGGCGTGCAGCGTGAGAACAATGGCCACAGTGTCTTCATGCCGGCCTTCGATGACAGCCTGACCGATGATGAGCTGATCAATCTGATGGACTATCTCGAGAATCGCTTCGGGGAAGGCCATCAGTCCGAGACGCTGGCATCGCCCGACACGCGTCGTCAGCAGCTGAGCGACAAGCTCGAGGACTGGCGCAAGCACTGAGATCTGTGCAGGCGCTGAGGTCTGTGCTGACAGGCCTGCGCAAGTGCTTGTTCGCCGAGTAAAAAGACAGCCCATGAAAATGGGCTGTCTTTCCCGTGACCTGCGCCACGGCGCCGGCATGCGATTGTCGTGTGCGTTCAGTGCCGTCTCATCCCGCGCTGGGTATCCTCCATGACTGGTTCATCCGTGGCTGGCGATGTCACACAGTTGGGGTAATATTGCCCCATGCAGGACCCCGATTCACATTCATCCCGCTCGGGTTGCGCTCAAATGCAGCACAAACTGAAGAACTGCGGTAGAATGTGCGCCCAGACTTTAGCTCTTTATCAATTATTCGAGGCAACATAGCAGTATGACCGACGCTAATCTTGACGACCAGCTTGCATCCCTGTTTCAGGAGCAGGACACCAAGCAGGACCAGAACGCCCGCATCAAGGAGCTGGAGCGTCAGCTGCGTGAAGCCAGCAAAGAAGCCGACAAGCTCCGCAATGCCCGTGACAAGGCAAAGAAGGAAGTCGAAGACCTGCGCGCTCGCAACGAACGCCTGAGCGAGAAAGCCGCAGCCTCTGACAAGCACCGCAAGCAGGTCGAACACGAGTTCAACCAGAAGCTGGTGCAGTATAAGGCACGTCTGGCACGCGAACAGGCCATCGCCCAGTCTCGCATGATGCCGATGGGCGCAGCCGTCGAGGAAGCGACCGAAGAAGCCGATGCGGCCTCTCTGGAAGACCTCGGCCTTAACGCTGCCGCTATCCGTGCCCTGACTGACGCTGGCTACGACGATGTCGCCAAGGTTCGCAAGGCTCACGCTGATGGCGTGATCTCTGAAGTCAAGGGCATCGGCCCGAAGGCTCAGTCCCAGATCGCTGAAGCCCTCGACGCCTGATCGTTGCCCTTGATCGAAAAAACCCGCCAATCGGCGGGGTTTTTTGTGTCTGTCATTTGCCCTGTGGCGGGCATGACTGCTGGGTCTACGGCCGGGTCTACACCTGGGGCTACTGCTGGGTTTGCTGCTATAGCTCAGGCCAGCTGACCGCTGACTGCTGCTCGCCCAGCCAGTCCTTGAGGGCGGTGCGCATGTCGGCGGTCGGGATAGCGCGCCCGTTCAGCGCATGCACCACCCTGGGCAAACTCGGCGCCTCACCGGCATCCGCCGGCCAGGCCTGTTTGAGCGTGAAGGCGAGCTTCATCGGCTCCCCGCCATGCAGGCTCTGCTGCATGCGAGCGTGCTCAACGGCCAGTGACTTGAGCTCGGCCTCAAGGCTCGCATCCTCGATCTCGGCGCGGCTGACCAGCAGCATGCGCGGCAGGTCGAGCATGTCGGCGCGCGGTAGCCAATCCTTGGACAGCGGATGCAAGGCCACCAGACGCGTCGCGTCATCGCCGTTGAGGAAGGCGGCATGCATCTTGCGGCTGTTGATCAGTGCCTGAGGCGCATCCCCGACATATTCATCGCCTTCCAGTTCTTCCAGCGAGCGCGGGCTGACCAGCTGCATGCTGGAGCCGACCTTGACCTCGACCCACTGCTTCAGGGCCAGATGCGAGCGTGCATCGTCATCGCGCATCACCACTCGCACCGCACGCGTGGTGTCATTGAGGAAGCGGATCAGTAGCTCCTGCGGCTCGAACAATTCGGTGTAGCGGATCAGCTCATCGCGCGCGACCAGGCTGACATCGTCGAGATCCGCGCCGTCCAGCACTCGCAGTGACATGCCGCTGTCGGCCAGTGCCTTGAGCATCTGCGGTGTCAGGTAGGCGGCGTCGAGGCTGCCATCGCTCAGCCCTTGCTCCACGGCCTCGTGGCTTGAGAACTGCTTGAGCATCAGCGGGCTGCTCAGTTGGTCGTCGAGGGTGCCCTCGGCCTCGAGCATCACGGCGGGACTGACGCTGACGCCGCCATCGGCAGGCATGCCGATCTCCAGCGCGCTGGCGTGCTGGGCAAGGGTCAGGCTGGCAGTGGTGAGCGACAGGGTGGCGAACATGCGTGCCAGACGCGGGCGAGATATCGGTAGTGATATCGAAGGACAGAACAGTGCAGGGGGAAGCAGGGACATCTGGCACTCCGGCAACGGTAACAGGGTGATGGCGTACGGCAGCGATGACAGCGCTCGCGCGCGTGGGCGCCAATGGTAGCCGTTTGGCCTGTGGGTGTCAGGCACGGCGCGGCGTCATGTCTCACCTCCCGCCGGCACGCCATCCTGCGGGGTGATTGAGAGGATGACCGTGAGGAAGACCGTGGAGATGAGCGTATGGATGACCGCGGGTTTGAAAAAAGCCCCGTCTCCGAAGGGAGGCGGGGCTTTTGACGACTGTCAGCGCAGGTGGCTCAGACCACTTCAGCGCACGGCTGAGCACATGCGGCAGCTCACGGCTCAGCACATATGGAAGCTCATGACTGTGAGCGTGCCACCGGTGCTTCGCCGGTCGCGGCAGCTGGCCCCGGCGTCGCCACCACACCATCGCGGCGTGCGAAGTGATCGACCCACAGCGCGATCACGCCATCGCCGGTGACGTTGGTGGCGGTGCCGAAGCTGTCCTGGGCCAGATATAGCGCGATCATCAGGCCGAGTTCCGCCTCGCCAAAGCCGAGCATGCTGCCCAGCACGCCAAGTGCCGCCATCACCGCACCACCCGGCGCCCCGGGCGCAGCGATCATGGTCAGGCCCAGCATGATCAAGAACGGAATCACTTCGCCGAGGCTTGCCAGCGCCAGATTTGGGCTCATCATCATCACGGCAGTAGCACAGGTGACGATGGTGATGGTGGAGCCGGAAAGGTGGATGGTGGCGCACAGCGGCACGCTGAAGTTGGCCACTTCATCGCTGACGCCGTTGGCCTTGGTCTGACGCAGGCTGACCGGGATGGTCGCCGCCGACGACATGGTGCCCAGCGCCGTCAGGTAGGCCGGCAGCATGTTGCGCAACAGGCCCAGCGGAGAACGACGCTGGATCAGACCAGTGATCAGGTAGGCCGTGCTGAGCCAGATCCAGTGCATCACGATCGCCAGCACCAGCACCTTCCAGAAGGTATCCAGTGTCGACAGCGCCTTGCCCTCGTAGGCCATCTCGGCAAAGGTGCCGGCGATGAACAGGGGCAGCAGCGGGATGATGACGCGATTGAGGAACACCTCGACCACTTCACGCGATTCGAAGACGGCACTTTTCAGGGTCGGCAGTTCGCGGCGGCTGATGACCACGCCGAACACGAAGGCCAGCACCAGGGCCGTCATCACCGGCAGTGCAGCGGGGATTTCGAGATCGAGAAAGGGAGTCAGGGCATCGCGGCCTTCAGCGACCGGCGCCATGCCGGACAGCATGCCGGGCAGCAGGTTGCTGGCCACCAGAAAGGCGAAGATGCCGGCCAGAATCGTCGACCCGTAGGCCATGCCGACGGTGCGACCCAGCATGGCGCCGGAATTCTTCGGCAGCGACGCGATGCCGCTCATGACGTAGAACAGGATGATCAACGGGATGGTGAAGTTGATCAGCTGGCCGATGATGACCTTGGCGGTCAGCGCGGCACGTACGAGGGCATCCGGGGCCATCAGGCCGATCAGCAGGCCGGCAATGATGCCGAGGATAAGTTTGACGATGAGCTTCATGTGGATCTCGAGGGTTTGACGGGTTCTTGCCCCGATAACGGGTCGTGAATCGCGTACCACCTCGGCGACGCACCGAAATGGCGCGCAGAGTTTACCTGAATTGCGCCACCATTTCAGGCGCCTGGCCAGCTGCCGTGGCATGGGGTGTGAATGCCCATGACTCGACGTGCTGACCAGGCGCCATCTCAGGCTCTCAGCCGTTCATCGCTTCGCTTTCATCACTTTCGCGCTTTCTCTCTTTCGTGCCTCGCTTGCCCACCCAGCGCTTCGCTTGCGCTCTCGTCTCACTGTCCTGATCTCACTGTCTTGATCTCATTGTGATGAAGAGGCCGAGCGACGCTGCTTCACACCATGATGAACCAGTGCCACCGCTGCCAGTGCCAGCCCGAACAGCGACATGCCCTGCCAGCCATACACGCTCATCATCTTGACGCCGATGGCGGAACCGGCTGCCGCGCCGAGGTAGTAGCACAGCATGTAGACGGCGTTCATGCGGCTCTGGGCCTTGGGGTCGATCGAGAACACGCGCACCTGGTTGGGAATCTGGGCCGCGAAGACGCCCAGGTCCAGCAGGATGATGCCGACGATCAGCCCGGCCAGGCTGTCACCCCACGCGGCGAGCACTGCGAAGGACGCCAGCACCATCACCAGGGCGAAGCTGATCAGGCGACCCGCGCCGACATGATTGACCAGTCGGCCCGCCGCCTTGGCACCGAAGATGCCCGCCAGCCCGATGATGCCGAACAGTCCCGCCTGCTGGACGCTGTAGTCAAACGGCGCATCGGTGACGTGAATGGCCAGCGTCGCCCACATGGCATTGAAGGCCGCGAACCACAGTGCGCCGGTCAGCGCGGATTCGCGCAGCAGGGCATGTTGCTTGAACAGCGTGCCCATCGAGGCGATCAGTCTGGGGTAGGCCATCTGCACGGCAGGCGCGCGGCTGGGCAGGTGACGATGCAGCAGCACACCGATGATGACGGTGATGATGGCCGCGACCAGGAAGACGCTGCGCCAGCCCCAGTATCCGCCGATGCTGCCGCTCAGGGTGCGTGACAGCAGTATGCCGATGGTCAGCCCCGTCATCAGGGTGGCGATGTTCTTGCCGCGCGCCTCGGGGGTGGACAGCGAGGCGGTCAGCGGAATCAGCTGCTGGGTGATTTTGGCGCCCAGCCCGGCCACGAAGCTTGCCAGCAACAGCGGCCAGAAGCTGGGGGCCAGGAAGATGCCCAGTGAGGCCAATGCCAGGGTGATGGACAGATTGCGGATCAGCTGGCGCCTGTCCATGGTGTCGCCCAGCGGCGAGATCAGCAGGATGGCGGCGGCATAGCCGAATTGGGTCGCGGAGGGAATCAGGCCGATCATGCCCTGGCTCACGCCCAGTGAGCGGGCCATCTCCGCCAGCAGCGGCTGGTTGTAGTACAGATTGGCGGCAGTCGCGGCGACCGCGATCGCCATCAGCAGCAATAACCCACGGCCAATGGCGGGGGTGCCGTCGACGTCTGGTGTCGATGTCGGCGAGGCTGTGCCTGACGGGACAGTATCTGATCGCGCAGTGTCCGATGGGGAAGTGCTTGAAGGGGAAGTGCCTGTCACCTGGGTATCCTCATGTTCGTGCTGCCAAGCGTGGCAGCGGTGATTCACGAGGGGCAGAGTAGGCAGTGTTCACCTATAAGAGAAATGTTGTTGTTTGATATGTTTGATGCTCATCCGGTATAGATCTGTGATCTAGTCTGAGGCGCTCAATCCTGGCTGTGCTCAAGCCTGGCTGTGCTTAAACGTTGCCTGGAGGCACTGGCCTGGCCGCGCGACACTGTCGCGTTCCACCAGCCTCGGGGCCAGTTGGGTCTGGCCCGGGAAGGGAGTGCCTTCCAGACGCGCGATCAGCTGATCGACGGCCGTGGTGCCCAGCGTATAGATCGGCTGGCGGATGGTGGTCAGGGCGGGTGAGAGGTAGGCACTGATCTCGATATCGTCGTAGCCGATGATCGAGAGTTGCTTCGGTACCTCAAGGCCCAGGTCCTGGGCGGCGCGCAGACAGCCCAGCGCCAGCAGGTCATTGAAGGCGAAGATGGCATCGGGTCTGTCGGCCGGATTGGCCAGCAGCAGGTGGGCCGCGCGATGACCGTCGGCCAGCATCAACTGGGTCGCGATCTGCCAGTCCTCGGCGAGCCCCAGACCGGCGGCGTGCAGGGCGTCCAGTGCTCCGCTCAGGCGCTCGCGGGAACGCGCATGATCACGAGGCCCGGTCAGCAGGGCGATGCGCTCGATCCCCTGCGCCAGCAGGTGCTCGATGGCAAGCCTGCCCCCCAGGCGTGAATCATCATTGACCACCGTCATGTCCCAGCCCGGCTGGGGCTCGGCGTCCATCATCACCGTCGGCAGTGGCAGGGCGCTGAGCGCCTCGAGAAAGCCCGCGCCGTTCTCGGCGGTCATCACCACCAGGCCATCGATGCGCCGATCCCGCAGCGTCTCGAGATAGCTGAGCTGCTTGGCGTCGATATCGTCGCTGTTGCACAGGATCAGGCTGTAGCCCGCCTGGTAGCAGCGGTCCTCGACGCCACGGATCACCTCGGCGAAGAAGGGGTTGTGCGCACTGGTGACGATCATCCCCAGGGTGCGGCTGCGGTTGGATTTCAGCGCGCGGGCGACGCTGTCCGGCCGATAGCCGAGCGCGGCGATCGATTCGCGTACCCGCGCCTCGGTCGCGCTGGCCACCGGGCGGGTGGCATTCACGACATGCGACACCGTGGTTACCGAAACTCCAGCGTGTGCCGCCACATCCTTGAGTCGAATCACTTTTCTGTCCCTGGTGGTGAGCCTGATGGCGAAAGTCGAGCGGGCGTCACTGGCCCTGCGAGGCGAGCAAGACACGCCATTGATGGAAAGACGCAAAAAGACGAAAAAACGCCGGCCAGTGGCCGGCGTCCTGTCCCGCGATGCAGGCGGCGTGAGCCGTGTGAGCGCTTATTCGGTGATCAGCTTGAGCGGCACGGAGATGGTCTTCTCGACGTCCTCGTCCTTGAGCAGCTTGTCGGCGGTATCGACACCGAGGCTGCCGATCAGTGCCGGCTGCTGGGCGACGGTGGCGTCCATCTTGCCGGCCTGCACGGCCTTGATGCCTTCATCGGTGCCATCGAAGCCGACCAGCAGGATGTCCTTGCCGGCGGCCTGCAGCGCACGCTGGGCGCCGAGCGCCATCTCATCGTTCTGGGCAAAGACGGCATTCACGCCCGGATGCGCCTGCAGCAGGTTCTCCATCACGTTCAGGCCCTGGGTGCGGTTGAAGTTGGCCGGCTGAGTGGCCACCAGGCTGAGGCCTGACTGGCCGTCGATGGCCTTCATGAAGCCTTCACCGCGATCACGCGTGGCCGAGGCGCCGGCGACGCCTTCCAGCTGCACGATCTCACCCTTGCCTGCGAGTTTCTCGGCGATGAAATTGCCCGCCAGTTCGCCACCGGCGACGTTGTCGGAGGCGACGTGCGCCGCGACCCGACCGCCGTTGGCGCTGCGATCCAGTGTCACCACCGGCACATTGCGGCCATTGGCGGTGCGCACGCTGGAGACCACGGCATCGGAATCGGTCGGGTTGATCAGCAGCAGATCGACGCCGCGGGACAGGGCGTCCTCGACATTGGACAGCTCACGCGCGGCGTCATCGCCGGAATCCAGCACGATCAGCTCGTGACCCAGTTCCTCGGCCTTGTCCTTGGCACCCTGCTGGAGGCTGACGAAGAACGGGTTGTTCAGCGTCGAGACCACCAGCGCGATCTTGTCGGCCATGGCGGATTGCACCGGCATCAAACTCAGGCCTGCGGCAGTGATGGCGGTGGTCAGCGTGGAGGTGAGCAGTTTTCCGTTCTTCTTCATGGCGATGGTCCTTTCGTTGTTGTCGGCGACCCGCTGGAGGGCCCCCGTGGTTGGCGCACGGGGGCGAGGGTCTTCGATGCTGCCGGGAATGAAACCGTGTCGTGTGTTACTGACTTGCTCTTCTATTTCTGCGGTACTTGCGCTTCTATTTCTGCGCGCGGCTGTCGATCAGTACCGCGAGCAGTATGACGGCGCCCTTGGCGATCATCTGGTAGTAGCTGGAGACGCCCATGATGTTCAGCGCATTGTTGAGCACGCCGATCACCAGTGCCCCGATCAAGGTGCCGAAGATGCGTCCACGGCCACCCATCAGGCTGGTGCCGCCGATGACGACTGCCGCGATGGCGTCCAGCTCGTAACCGGTGCCGGCATTCGGCTGTGCCGAGCCCAGACGCGCGGCCAGGATGGCACCGGCCAGTGCCGCGAAGGCACCCGCGATGGCATAGACGCTGATCTTGATGCGATTGACGTTGATACCGGACAGGCGCGCGACCTTCTCACCACCCCCGACCGCATAGACGTGACGCCCGAAGCGGGTGTGATGCAGCACGCCCCAGCACAGCACGTAGACGAAGAACATCATGTAGATCGGGATCGGCACGCCGAGCCAGTAACCGCCGCCCAGATTCCAGAAGCTGTCGGCGGCTTCGCTGACGCCGATGGAGACCGGGCGGCCATCGGTGTAGACGAGCGTGGCACCGCGCAGCACCGTCATCGCCACCAGCGTGACGATGAAGGCCTGGATGCGACCGAAGGCGACGAACAGACCGGAAATGGCGCCCAGGCCGGCACCGGCGATGATGGTGCCCGGCACGCTCAGCCAGGGGGAGAGGCCGGCGGCGGTCATCGAGGCCGCGAAGGCGCCGGTCAGCGCCAGTACCGCGCCGACGGACAGATCGATGCCCGCGGTGAGAATGACGAAGGTCACGCCCATGGCGATGATGGCATTGATGCTGGTCTGGCGGAGCACGTTGAGCAGGTTGTCGGATGACAGGAAGTTGTCGGACAGGCCGGCACTCACGGCGATCAACAGGGCCAGCGCGATCAGCGCCTTGTTGTCGACCAGCAGGCGCATGACGTCGAGGCGGCGGCCGCTGGCGGCAGAGGAAGAAGGAGTAGACATCAGTTCGGCATCTCGTGGCGGGAAGCGGAGGAATCGGGGGTAGAAGAAGGGCGGGCAGTATCGCGTGATGCAGCGCTGGACGTTGACGTGCCATTCGCGGCGTCGTTGCCACTGCTGAGGGGGCTCTCGAGGCCCGAGGCCGCGGTCATGATCGCTTCCTGGGTCGCGTTCTCACGGCTGAACTCGCCGGAAATGCGCCCATCGGCGACCACCAGAATGCGATCGGCCAGGCCGAGCAGTTCGGGCATCTCCGAGGAGATCAGCAGCACACACTTGCCCTGGCGCTTGAGCTCGTTGATCAGCAGGTAGATCTCGCGTTTGGCGCCGACATCCACGCCACGGGTCGGTTCATCGAGAATCACCAGCTCCGGCGCCGGCATCAGTGCCTTGGCCAGCGACACCTTCTGCTGGTTGCCGCCGGACAGCGTATCGACCGGCTGGTCGGTATTGCTGACCTTGATCTGCATGCTCTTGACGAAGCTTTCGACGGCGGCGGCTTCCTCGCCATGGCGAATGCGTCCGAACGCGCCACAGAAACTCGGCAGGGCGCTCAACGACATGTTGCTGGCCACCGAGTGGGCGAGAATCAGGCCCGCCTGCTTGCGATCTTCCGGCACGTATACCAGACCCGCGGCCAATGCCTCGGCCGGCGAGGAAAATCGCACCGGCTGGCCATGCAGCTGTACGCTGCCGGCGCTGATGCGGGTATCGCCGCACAGGGCGCGGGCCAGTTCGGTGCGCCCGGCGCCCATCAGGCCGCCAAAACCGAGCACTTCCCCGCGGCGTGCCGAGAAGCTGATGCCCTTGACGCTCGGGGCCTCGAGATCTTTCACCTCAAGCATCACCTCGCCATCAGGGCTGGCGGGCGTGTAAGGGTAGCGTTCTGCCAGCTCGCGACCGACCATCAGGCGAATCAGGCCATCCTCATCCAGCTCCGCCGTCGGCCCCTGGTGGATCATCTGGCCATCGCGCAGCACGGCGACTTCATCGCACATGCTGAAGATCTCGTTCAGGCGGTGAGTGATCAACACCAGCGAGCGGCCTTCGGCGCGCAGCTCCGCGACGACCTCGGCGAGAATCTCGGTCTCGATGTCGGTCAGCGCATCGGTGGGCTCATCCATGATGATGATCTCGGCGTCCAGCGACAGTGCACGCGCGATCTCGACCATCTGCTGCTGACCGATGCTCAGCTCGCTGACGGCGGTGCGGGAATCGAGCGATTGGCGCAGGCGGTCGAGCAGCTGGCGGGCATCACGGTGCAGGCGCTTCCAGTCGACGGTGCCCAGCGCGGTGCGTGGCTCACGGCCGAGGAAGATGTTCTCGCCGGCGGACAGACCCGGCACCAGATTGAGTTCCTGGTGGATGATGGCGATGCGGCTGTCCATCGCCTGACGCGGGGTGGTGAAGACCACTTCCTCGTCACGCAGCCACAGCGTGCCGGCGTCATAGCGATAGACGCCGGAGAGAATCTTCATCAGCGTCGACTTGCCGGCGCCATTCTCGCCGGCCAGCGCATGCACGCGCCCCGCGCGCAGCGTCAAGTCGACACCCTTGAGCACGCTGACCCCGGAGAAGCCCTTGTCGATGCCCTTGAGTGCCATCAGCACCCGCGGTTGTGCATGGCTCTGCATCAGAAGGGCACTCCACAGTGCAGGATCACGTTGGCGTACGGCGTGCACTCGCCCGTGCGCACGATGACGCTCGCCTCAGGCAGCGCCGCCTTGAAGGCTTCATGACTGAGCTGCTGGCGGGTAATCGGTGCCATGGACAGGCGGTCCAGGGTGTCCAGACGTTCGACGATGGCGTCATGGAAGGAGGGACTCTTGACCGGCAGCTCCTCGGCCAGGGTCGTGGCCTCGATGCAAAGCTCGGCCAGCAGGGCGTCCAGCACCGGCAGCATGGCGGGCAGACCGGGCACCACCGCGAGATCGACACAGGGCACGCCCTCGGGAATCGGCAGGCCGGCGTCGGCGATCACCACGGTGTGGGTATGGCCGAGACGGGCGAGGTGGCCACTGAGAGGTCCGTTCAAGATGCCGTGTCGTTTCACGTCGCAGTCCTTGGGTAAAGCAGGAATGAGTCGATCCAGTGTCTGAATCCGCTGGTTCACAATGGCGCCAATTATGAACCGCAAACGTTTGCGGTGCGGTAAGCGATACGTCGTAGGCGCTGTAGGGTGACTACCTTTCTGTAGTCTGAGGTCCAATGCGGGGTGCGCTCGGGAGGTGGTCAAAAAGGGAGGCGATCGAAAAAGAAGGTGATCGGAAGAAGGTGGTCGAAAGTAGGTGATCGAAAGAAGAAGGCGCTCACACAAGAAAACGTCTGCACAAGAAAGCCCTCAAGTTCACGAACCCTGTGCCGATAGCCACAACACTCAGACAGACAAATACGCCCGGTATGCGTGCTTTTTCGCCTGATGGCGACTCAGCGGGCATGTGAAAATACCTTCACCCTATCGAGAGGTGCATATGGCGACGATTTCATCGCTGGGGATTGGCTCTGGGCTCGACCTCAACAGTCTGCTGACGGATCTGGAGACGGCAGAGCGTCAGAAGCTCACGCCGATCGAGACCCAGCAGGCAAGTTACGAGGCCGAGTTGTCGGCCTGGGGCACGATTCAAAGTCGTCTGGAATCCCTGGATACCGCCGCCGCGGCGCTGGCCGATGCCGAGACCTATGCTGGCATGACGACCACCGCCAGTGGCTCGGGCGTCAGTGCCACGGCAACCTCGGAAGTGAGTGCGGGCAGTTATTCGGTGGCTGTCACCCAGCTGGCGCAGGCGCAGAGTCTGGCGACGACGGGCCAGGCGAGTCGTGATGAGGCCATCGGTGATGGCACCGCGACCACGCTGACGCTGTCATTGGGCACGCTGGCCAGTGATGGCAGTTATGCGGCGGATGCCGAGCGCAGCGCCAGCATCGTCATCGACGAGAGCAACAACACGCTGGAAGGCATTCGTGATGCCATCAATGAGGCGGGCCTCGGGGTCACGGCCTCGATCGTCAATGATGGCTCTGACACGCCGTATCGCCTGGTGATGACCTCGGATGAAACGGGCAACGAGGCGGTGATGAGCCTCTCGACCAGCGGTGAGGTGGCAGAGCTCGATAGCCTGCTCAGCCATGACCCGGCGAGCTATGACCCGACCAGCAATGATCCTTCAGCCAGCGGGATGGAGGAAGTCGTCGCGGCGCGCAATGCCGAATTCAGCGTCAACGGCATCAGCATGCAAGCCACCTCCAATGTCATCGATGATGCCGTGGATGGCTTGACCTTGACGCTGAGCGAGACGAACACGACTGCGAGCGTGGTCACCGTCAAGGAGAACGCCGAGTCGGTAAGCAAGGCGATGGAAACCTTCGTCAATGCCTACAACGACCTTCAGGACACCATCGACAATTACACCGCCTTCAATGCCGATGAAGGGACCGCGGGGGAACTGCTGGGCGATTCGACGCTGCGCACCATCGAGAGTCGCCTGACCTCGGCGCTGAATTTCACCAGTGAGGGCGATTTCTATGCGCTCTCCTCGCTGGGAGTGAGCCGTACCAACGATGGCAAGCTCGAATTCGACAGCGCCGTGATCGAGGCCGCCGACAGTGAGCAGCTGGCGGCGATGTCGGGGTTCTTCATCTCCGATGATGAGGCGGGCACCAGCGGCTTCGCCAGTCAGATGTCCAGTCTGCTGGAAGAGGTGGTCGGGGAAGACGGCACGCTGGAAAGCACCACGGAAGGTATCGAGGGGTCGCTGGAGAGTCTCGCCAGTCAGTATGAGCAGACCGAAGACACCATTGAGGCCACCATCGAGCGTTATCGGGAGCAGTTCACGGAACTCGACATCCTGGTGGCCAACCTGACATCCACCAGTGACTACCTGACCAGTCAGCTGGAAACGCTGGAAAACAGCTGGGACATGACCGGCTGATCGGTGGCTGATGCCCTGAGACATTGGTCACTGACCCAGGCCATCCGTCATGCGCTTGCGAGATTCGATGAATCCGGCAGTGCCCGCAGTCGAGACGGCATGCCGACGACGGCTCCATATCTGACAGAGATACTGACAAACGCCATGAACAAGGGAACCCAATCACCATGAGTCGCTATCGTGGCGCCAATGCCTATGCCCGTGTCGGCGTGGAATCCGGTGTGCTTTCCGCCAGTCCACACCAGTTGATCGTGATGTTGTTCGAGGGAGCAGACCGCGCGCTGGCGGCGGCGCGTCTGCAGATGGAGGCCGGCGATGTGGCCGCCAAGGGACAGTCGCTGGCCAAGGCGACCAGCATCGTCACCGAAGGTCTGCGTGCCTGCCTGGATCATGAGCAGGGCAATGAGGTCGCGACCAACCTTGATCGCATGTATGACTACATCGCGCGCCTGATCATGCAGGCCAACCTGGGCAACAGCCCGGAAAAGCTCGACGAGGCGCGTCGCCTGCTCAACGAGCTGGGAGACGCCTGGCGTCAGATTGCCGTACACGACAAGGGATTGGACTGACCATGGACAGCAATGCACTGCTCGCCGATGACACCTTCCAGCAATGCGATGAGCTGCTGGAGCAGATGAATGCCATGCTGCGTTCAGCACACCTGGGTGATTGGCCCGCGGTACTCGGCGGGCAGGCCAGCTATATCGAGAAGATGCAGCAGCTGCGCATGCCGCGAGGTGGCAACGCCGAGACGCGCAGGGCGCTGGAACAACGTCTGCGCACGCTGACCACGCTGGAATCAGAGCTGACCGTCCAGCTCAAGGCGCGCCAGAGCCAGTTGCAGGAAGTGCTCGGGGATGTGGGTACGCGCCGCAAGCTGGCACGCAGCTATGGCCAGGGCAATTATGGTCAGGGCAGCTACGGTCAGAATAGCTGAGGCCACGGTAGCCAAGGCCAGAACAGCCAAGATCAGAATAGCTGAGGCCAGAACAACCAAGACCAGGCAAGTTACGATCAGGGCGGCCAGGCTCAGCAGAGCAAGGCTTGATCGGGCGCGGGGAGAGCCGAGCCTCCAAGGCTTCGCGCATGACTCCCTGACGGCCTCCCCGGGCAATGAGGATTGCACGACATGAGCGGCATCAATCCCTTGATCGATAGTCTGCTCCATCAGGTGTTGGGGAGGGCGGCACAACGCCCGCCGCCGGCGGACTCCGGTGTCGTCTTCCCGACCTCCGCTCTCCAGTCGCGCCAGGGGCTGGGGGCGGAAGATGGCAAGGGCAGTGGCGGCCAGAATGGCGCCAATCCGCTCTTCCAGACGGGAACTGGTACAGGCTCAGGCGCAAGGCCTGCGGCCCCGTCATTGAATGCCGGCGCAGCGTTGCTGACAGCCTCGCAAGCCTCCACTTCTCCCACTGGCGCCCTCGCGTCAGCTTCTTCCTCCCTCCCACCGTCCGGTGCTTCCGTCGAGCTGACGACGCAGACACAGACGATGTCGCGTTTGCTCGATGCCCTGTCACAGCTGGTAGCCAGTGGCTCGCCGTCCGCGCGGGTCGGGTTGGCGCTGCCGGAAGGGCAGTCGCTGGTGTCTCTGCTGGCGCGTGGCCAACCCTTGCCCGGTCTTCTGGCGCCCATGGCGTTGTCCAGCGCATCGCTTCTCAGTCTGTCGGCGGCCTTGAGCCAGCAGATTCACCAGAGCGGGCTCTTCTACGAAGCGGACCTGTTCGCCTGGGTCGAGAATCGGCTGGGATTGGCCGACCTCGCCGGTCATCCGCAGCTTGCCAATGCCAGATTGGAGGCTCTGTTGGCCTGGCGGCAATGGCCGGTGCTGGCGGAGGCGCGCTTCATCCCCTGGGAGGCGGCACGCGAGGACGCCTTTGTCTGGCGCATGCGAGACATGCGAGCAGAGCTGCGCCGTGAGTCGCGCCCGGGCATGGCACGGCCGAGCGGTAACAGCTTGTTGCCGCCGGGTAGTGTGGACGTAGCCCGACAAGGTGCCAGTGCTCATGAAGCCAGTGCGCTGGGTGCCTATCGTGCCAACATGCAATTGGGCGTCGCTCAACCTGTCGCCTCTGATGTGTCTCGCCAGGCGATTGGCTCAGACGCCCTTGCCAGCGGGCTGGTACAGCAACAGCTGTTGTTGATTCTGGGTCAGCCCTTCCATTGGCAGGGCCTGTTGCTGCCCGGCCTGCATGTCTTCTTCAGCCTCTATTTCCCGGGGCCGCCTTATCGGCATCGCTCGTGGGATGAGAAGGAGCGAAGTGCAGCGCCATTGGCCGTGACGCCCGTGGCTGCGCATGACGCCACACCTGACAGTCGCCGCAGTGATCACGGCGAGGCTCAACAGTGGAAGATGTCGCTGACCTTGGTGGCAGGCGACAGCGATGGCGAGGAGGGCACTGATCGCAAACCACAGGTGACTTCCGAGCCGGAAAATCTTGCGGCGCGAGACAATGCGGATCAGGGCGAAGGGCAGGCGCCAGCGCCCGGTAGTGTGGAAAGTGCGGAAAGTGCGGGTGGTGAGAAAGGCAGGAGCAGTGAGAGCGGGGAGACTGCCGCGCGGGCAACGCTTGCACTGAAGCTGACCTGGTATCAGCTCGCTGCGCCTGTGGCCTTGGTGGTCGAGATAGAGCGACTGACGCAACCTTCCAGCGACTCTGGCGAGCGTGATGCGGCCTTGCGCGAGCTGCAGCATGCGCTCGCGCAAGGTCTGGTCGGGATGGCACCCAGGGTGCACGTACGCCCCGTCGATGCAGTGCCTGATCATGAGGCGCCCGCGTCTTCTGATGGCACATCTGTCGATGCCCCTCGGGCCACGGCAGAGCAAGCGACGGACTTCATGCATACCCAGGGTGAGAGGCTGGGGCAGCGCATCCAGCAGCGGGCCAACTCGCTGGGTCTGAGCGTGCATGAAATGCCCGAGCTGGTCGAAATGCTGGCCACCGGCCTGCCGGCACGCAAGGAATTGCCTACAGCCTTGATGCAGGTCGTCGTCAAGATCGCCGAGCTATGGGCCGAGAGGCATCGCTCACAGAAGGCGCCTTGCGAGTAAAATCCTGAATGTCCCGCCCTGCAGGATGATGTTTCATCCTTGTACGATTCTTGCTCATTGAGTCCTGGCGAATGTTTTTATGGCATGCCACTGCATGGCGACTGTGGAGGTGTGAAGTGACACTTCAGGCGTCACGCCATAGGCCAGGATATCGAGAAATATAATTTATTTATAATATTTAAATAAAGTGTCACTCAGGCGAACTGCTTGCGTGGATACGGTATTGAAACTCCGCCGAGGGTCGCCCTGTAAATGCAGCTCGATCCTGCATGTTGTTTGTGCCAGAACCCTCATATGCAGTGTTTTATTGTGTTGAAGCGGCGAGAGAAGCCCATTTGGGCGAGCCGCTGGCGGGTCCTCTCACAGCGTTGAAATAGCAGATATCCCAATCTGGGCAAGTGCTGACATTGCGTTATTCCTCGCCTTTACGCAGGGGTAACTTGCTGCCTGTTGGCGGCCCGTTCGGGGCAATTGCTCGATATTGTACAAGGCATGCCCCGGGTGGCGGGAAAGGGCCAGGCCTGCCTTTCACGAAAATGCAACACACTGTGCGCACCATCCGCTTGCTATTGCTTTGTATGACAAATCTGGTGCATCGTGATTATGCAAGTCGTCTTGAAGACAAGATTGAGGGCTTTTCTGACACACCTTGCTGCCATTTCGGCGGCTTGATGCAGCTTTTGTGCATATAGCGTAGTGGTATGTAAAAAAATGTTGATGAAGAGTCTGGTCCATTACGTGATTAAGTATTAGAATCGCCATCTCAAAGAAGGTGGCTCACTTGGTCATGAAGCCACTAGTCCACATGGCGCCACTGGTCCGGCGCCGTGAGTATTTCGTTACATCACATCAAAACCATAAGGGATGACGGTCGAGTGCCAGGGTTGGCGGTAGCTCGGGACGATCAGACCACTCAGGGAATCATGATGTCCTCACTGCTCAATGATATACAGAGTGTCAATCTGTCGTATCTTCTGCTTGTGCAGCGCTTGTTGGTCGAAGATACGGAAATGGCGCTGGTACGCCTGGGTCTCGATCAAGAGATGGCGGATCTATTGTCTGGCATGAGTGTCAGTCAGCTGGTGTCGTTGTCGTCCTGCAATCAACTGCTGTGCGAGCTGGCGTTGGATGATGCCTCGCAGCTCAAGGGGGTATTGCAGGGTGGACGCGACCAGGATTTCAGCGCGATGCACACTGCCATGCTGCTGAATGCGCGCCAGAACGATGCTGGACTTCGCCAGGGGGGAGTCAGCTGATGACCCAGAAAAGTCTCGTCGATGAACTGCAACAGCTGCAGTTGGCAGTAGAGTTGATCGAACTGGGGGCCCGCCTGCAGGTGCTCGAGACGGAAACGGAGATCAGCCGCGCGCGTCTGGTCAAGCTGTACAAGGAAGTTCGGGGTGTCTCGCCGCCCAAGGGCATGCTGCCGTTTTCCACCGACTGGTTCATGACCTGGCAGCCCAATCTGCATGCATCGCTGTTCCACGGCTTCTACCGTCGGCTCAAGGCGCAGGGCGCGTCGCGCATGAACGCCTTCGTCAAGGCATATCGCTTCTACCTGGAGCATGTCGGCGAAGACGAGCCGGTGCTGGCGCTCACGCGCGCCTGGACGCTGGTGCGCTTTTTTGAAAGCGATCTGCTGGAAGTGGCCAGCTGCAAGACCTGCAGTGGCCATTTCGTGGTGCACGCCCACACGCCATCACACGATTACGTGTGTGGCATCTGCCAGCCGCCATCGCGTGCCGGCAAGACGGCCGCCCGTCGCAAGGCCCGTGAAGAACTGGCACTGGAGCAGTCGGCAGCCGTCGCCAGCCTCGGCTGATAGCTGTCTCGTGTCAGTGAAGGCGCCAGGATTGCGCCAGGCGAACGAGCAAGACGAGCGTGCAAAGTCCAGAAGGCTTGCCCATCCCCGGGCAAGCCTTCTTGCGTTGTGCACCATTAATCCCCCGCCTGTCTCCGTGCCGACTGTCCGACCATGGCTCTTTCGGCAACGACTGCCTCAACGAATATTCCGCCGTGACCCTAAAGACATGCTCAGCGACGCCGATAGTCAGATTCAAGCGACGTTGACCGAATGCCAAGGGGGTTATTGTGTTGTTGTTCATAGGCTATCTAGTGGTCATCGGGTCCACCCTGGGCGGGTATCTGATGGTGGGCGGGCACCTGGCGGTGCTGATGCAGCCCGCGGAATTGCTCATCATCTGTGGCTCTGCCGTCGGCGCCTTTCTGGCCGGCAACAACGGCAAGGCCATCAAGGCCACCGGCAAGGCATTCTCGAAGTTGAAGCGCACGCGTGGCTACAACAAGTCCCTGTACATGGAAGTCATCGGGCTGCTGTATCTGCTGCTGTCGCGTGCCCGTCAGCAGGGCATGCTGGCGATCGAGCAGGACATCGACAACCCGCAGGAAAGCGCCTTGTTTGCCGAGTATCCGCGCCTGCTCTCCGACCCCATTCTGATGAATTTCATCACCGACTACCTGCGCCTGATGGTCAGCGGCAACATGGACCCCTTCGAGCTCGAGTCGCTGATGGAACACGAGATCGAGACCTTCAAGCACGAGACCGAGATTCCGGTGCATTCCCTCTCGGCGGTGGCCGATGGCCTGCCGGCCTTCGGGATCGTCGCCGCCGTGATGGGGGTGGTGCATGCGCTGGCCTCGGCAGACCAGGGCGCCGCCCAGCTGGGCGTGTTGATCGCCAATGCCATGGTCGGCACCTTCCTCGGCATCCTGCTGGCCTATGGCTTCGTCACGCCGGTCGCCAACAAGATCCAGCACGAGGTGCATGAGGCCGTGAAGATGATGCAGTGCATTCGCGTCATCCTGATGGCCTCGCTCAATGGCTACGCTCCGCAGGTCGCGGTGGAATTCGGCCGCAAGGCGTTGTTCACCGCCGAGCGCCCCAGCTTCAACGAGCTGGAAGAGCATGTGCGCGAGATCAAGAACAAGGGTGCGGGCTGATATGGCGTTGCTGTCTCTCGCAAGTGCGTCCGTCACCTGCGTGTCAGTGATACCGGTGCCGCTGGCTATCGTGGTCGAGGCAGTGGGTGTCTCTGGACTGAAGCTCGGAGGTCTCGATGAGTGAAGAGCGCAGACCCATCGTCATCAAGCGGCCGCGTATCGTCAAAGGACATCATGGCGGTGGTTGGAAGATCGCCTACGCCGACTTCATGACCGCGATGATGGCCTTCTTCCTGGTGATGTGGGTGATCTCGAATGCCTCGGATGACGACCTGCGGGAAATCTCCGACTACTTCGGTGCGCCGCTGGAAGTCTCGCTGCTGGGGGGCGATCGCAATTCGGCCTCCAGCAGTGCCATTCCCGGTGGCGGCTTCATGGCCGAGCAGACCCAGGGCGAGAAGGGCGCTGATCTGCAACGCCTGCAGCGCCAGGCGCTGGCCGATGATTCCCGCATGGCCGCCATTCGCGACGAGATCGATACCACCATGACGCAGCGCATGGCCGATGACGCGGACCTGGCCGAACTGCGTGAGCAGCTGCAGATCGAGCTGACCTCCGAAGGCTTGCGCATCCAGATCACCGATAGCGATCAGCACCCGATGTTCGCGTTGGGCAGCAAGCAACCCTCGCCACAACTGTCGCAGTTGCTTGGCTTGCTGGCGCCGATTCTCAAGCGGCTGCCCAATCATCTGAGCATCACCGGGCATACCGACAATCGTCCCTTTGTCGGTGAAGGCGGCTACGGCAACTGGGAGCTCTCCACCGATCGCGCCAATGCCGCGCGCCGCGTGCTGGGCAACAGTGGGCTGCCCTATGAGCGCATCGTGCGCGTGGTCGGCATGGGCTCGCGCATCAGCCTCGACAGCCAGAACCCCGAGGCCGCCATCAATCGTCGCATCAGCCTGATGGTGCTCAGCCAGTCGGCCTATCGCGATATCACCGACAGCAACGGCGTCAATCCCCAGCCCGCCGAGGACATCAACAGCCTGCGCGAGCGTCTCGAGCAGCTGGCAAGCCCGGTACGCGTGACGAATCCCGTCGCTGGCAGTCCTGTCACCGACGGCCCCGTCGCCTCCGGTCTCGACAGCTGAGTGCGCTCAAGGCGCCTCATGTCAGAACTCAAGCGGCGACGCTTCCCGTGTGATAGCGCAATGACAGCCAGCGAGAACATGCATGGATATCAGTGAGTTTTACGACACCTTCTTCGAGGAGGCGCAGGAGCTGCTGGCCGAGATGGAGCGCCTGCTGCTGGCGCTGGATGTCGAGGCGCCGGATGCCGAGCAGCTCAACGCCATCTTTCGTGCGGCCCATTCCATCAAGGGTGGCGCCGCGACCTTCGGCTTCACGGTCCTGCAGGACACCACCCATCACCTCGAGAACCTGCTGGACCGTGCCCGCCGTGGCGAGTTGCGGTTGAGCATTCAGCATATCGATCGCTTTCTGGAGACAAAGGACATGCTCGACGACCAGTTGGCGGCCTATCGCAATGCCCAGTCCCCCGACCCCGAGGCCTACGCGCATATCGTCGCGGTGCTCAAGCAGCTGGGCGAGGAGTCGTCGGTGATCGATGCCCCGAGCGCACCAGTGCCGTCTGACATTGATGGCCCGAGCGCACCAGTGCCGTCAGGCGAAGCGTCTGCGCCAGTCGGCAGCGATATGGCCACGCCGCCTACGCTCGAGCCACGGCCCAACGCCGACGCAAGTGTGCCGTTGCTCTCGGTCACTCTGATGTTCGTCGCCGACCGCGAGCGTGAACTGCTGATCGAAGAGCTGGCCAACCTCGGAGAGGTCATCTCCAGCAGCGGTGACGAGCAGGTATGTCGCGTCATCGTGAGTACCACGGTCAGCGCCGCGGATATCGAAGCGGTACTGTGCTTCGTCATCGAGCCGGAGCAGATTCTGATCGAGCCCGCGACAGCTGCTCCACCAGCGGAGGTTGATGGCGTAGTTGATGACGTAGTGGGTGGCGTAGCGGATGGTCAGGTTGAAGCGACAGTCGATGCAGGCTCGTCGGCAGATATCTCTTCCACTGGCATGGAAGAGACGTCCTCCACTGGCGCGGCAGGGCCATCTGCCGCTACCCCGGCGAGTGGTGAGCGACGCAGCCAGCCGGGGCGGCGCGCCACTGATGCGCCCACCGAGCAGGGCTCCATCCGCGTCGGCGTCGACAAGGTCGATACCATCATCAATCTGGTCGGCGAGCTGATCATCACCCAGTCGATGCTGGAGCAGACGGCATCGGCGACCACGCCGCCGGATCAGGCGGCGCTGGTCAGTGGCATCAGCCAGCTGCAGCGCAATGCACGAGATCTTCAGGAAGCGGTGATGTCGGTGCGCATGATGCCGATGGACTACGTGTTCTCGCGGTTTCCGCGCCTGATTCGCGACCTTGCCTCGCGGCTGGGCAAGCAGGTCGAGCTGGTCAGCCAGGGGCATGACACCGAGCTGGACAAGAGCCTGATCGAGCGGATCATCGATCCGCTGACCCATCTGGTGCGCAACAGCCTCGATCATGGCATCGAATCGCCCAGCGAACGTGAGGCGAGTGGCAAGAGCGTCCACGGTACCCTGACGCTGTCTGCCCGCCATCAGGGCGGCAATATCGTCATCGAGGTGATGGATGATGGCGCCGGCCTCGATCGCGCGCGCATTCTGGCCAAGGCGCGCAGCAACGGCCTGGCGGTCAGCGATGGCATGAGCGACGACGAGGTCTGGCAGCTGATCTTCGCCCCCGGCTTCTCGACGGCCGAGCAGGTCAGTGACGTCTCGGGGCGTGGAGTCGGCATGGATGTGGTCAAGCGCAACATCCAGGCGCTGGGCGGGCATGTGGAGCTTGCCTCCGTGACCGGGCAGGGCACCACCACGCGGATCGTGCTGCCGCTGACGCTGGCGATCCTCGAGGGCATGGCCATTCGCGTCGGCGAGGAAATCTACATCCTGCCGCTGTCGGTGGTGGTGGAGTCGTTGCAGCCGCAGGCCGACATGCTGTTCAGCATGGTCGGCAATGATCGCCTGCTGAAGGTGCGAGACGAATACCTGAGCCTGGTCGCCTTGCATGAGGTATTCGCGGTACCTGGCGCCCAGACGCAGCCCGAGCAGGGCATCGTGGTGGTGGTGCAGGGCAAGGGGCGCCACTACGCCTTGCTGGTGGATGAGCTGATCGGTCAGCAGCAGGTGGTGGTCAAGAATCTCGAAAGGAATTATCGCAAGGTGCCGGGCGTCTCTTCGGCGACGATCCTGGGCGATGGGCGGGTGTCGCTGATTCTGGATGTCTCGGACCTGCATCGCCTCGCCAATCAGATGCCAGCGGTGCAGAGGCAGGCAGAGGTCGCCACTGAGTCCGCCATGCCCCAGGGCGCCATCATGCCCCGGGACGCCATTGTCAGCTGAGGCGATGGCCGTTCACCGGCCGCACACTCGCCCCTTGCGCCTCGGCGCGAAGCTCCACCCCATCACAGACAGGAGATGAGCATGTCTCACACTCAAGTTGCCGCGGCGCAGACGTCCAATGTCGGCCTGGCGCAGGACCACGCCTCCAAGGTCAATGACGGCGGCGAATACCTGGTATTCAGCCTCGGCGAGGAGCACTACGCCGTGGATATTCTCAAGGTGCAGGAGATTCGCGGTTACGAGAACGTCACGCGTATCGCCAATGCACCGGCCTTCATCAAGGGCGTGACCAACCTGCGTGGCGTCATCGTGCCGATCGTCGATCTGCGGCTGAAGTTTCAACTGGGCCAGGCCGAATACACGGCGCAGACGGTGGTGATCGTGATCAATATCGGTGAGCGTGTGGTCGGCATCGTCGTCGATGGCGTCTCCGATGTGATCAGCCTTGCGGCCGATCAGGTGCTGCCGCCACCGGAATTCGGTGCGCGCATGAACAGTGACTTCCTGGCGGGGCTGGCGACCGTCAATGATCACATGCTGCTGATCATGGATATCGAGCACATGATGACCAGTGATGAAATGGCGCTGATGGAGCCCGCGGCGCAGCCGGCATGACCTGCTGTCTCGCGGCATGAGTCAGGCGCAAAGCGCGGCATGTTGCCTGCGGCGTGCGCTCGCCTGATCTCGCGAGCTTTCCCACCCGTTTCGCCTCGAGCGCCGCTGGCCTGCTGGTCAGCGGCGTTCTTGCATTCAAGAACGGCCGACAGCGGCCGATAAGGTGTGCACCACAAGGTCGTTGGCGGCTGTACCGGGCAATGACGGTCATGCTGCCGGTCAGTGGTCTCGCCGGGTCAATGACGATCACGCTGTGACGAGTACGAGGCTAAGCAAGGGCAATGCGAAACAATCAGCCGGTGACGGCAAGGGAATACCCCATTGGTGAGCATGACTACCTGATCTCGCGTACCGATCTCAAGGGACGCATCACCTACGCCAACTCTGTCTTCATCGAGGTCAGTGGCTTCAAGCGTGATGCCTTGATCGGTGCGCCGCACAATCTGGTGCGCCACCCCGACATGCCAGAAGCCGCCTTCGAGAATCTGTGGGCGACGCTCAAGCAAGGCGAAAGCTGGCAGGGACTGGTCAAGAATCGACGCGAGAATGGGGACTATTACTGGGTCGACGCCTGTGTGACGCCGCTGATCGAGCAGGGCGAGGTGATGGGCTTTGCCTCGGTGCGCGTCAAGGCCAGTCGCGAGCAGATCGCCCAGGCCGAGCAGGTCTACGCGGGCCTCAAGCAGGGCAAGCGCGACTATCGCTTGAGCAAGGGCCGCATCGTGCGTGCCGGCCTCACGGGGGCCTTCCAGCGTCTCGTCCAGTGGCGCATGGCGCCACGTATCGCGCTGCTGGCCGCATTGCCGCTGGTGGCCGGAGTCTTGATGGGCAGCGAGCTGCTGCAGGTGCTGGCCGATAGCCAGGCGCATGCCCGCGCGGTGCTGACCCAGCTTGCCACCGAGCTGCCCGCGGCACAGCTGGCGACGCTTGAGCAGCGCCAACAAGCGCTTGAGGCGAGCCATGCGCGTCTGCAGTGGGGGCTGTGGGCCGCCTTCGCTGGCGTGGGCGTGGTGTCGCTGTGGTTGGCACTGCGTACCTACCGCAGCCTGGTGCGTCCGCTGCGCAGCACCCTGGATTTCGCACGCCAGATCGCCGCGGGCAATCTTTCCCAGTCGATGACGCTGGCGGGCAATGATGAGATGGCACGCCTGGTACGAGCGCTGGACAGCATGCGCAAGTCACTGGTCGGCATCGTCAGCGAGGTCAATGCGGGCATCAATGTGGTCAGGCCTGCCGCTGGCGACATGGCGCACGGCAATCAGGAATTCTCGGCGCGGGTCGAACAGCAGGCAGCATCGCTGGAAGAGACGGCGGCCAGCATGGAGCAGATGACCGGCACCGTGCGCCAGAATGCCGACAATGCCATCCAGGTCTCGCAACTGGCTGATCAGGCCGCGCGCTCCTCCAATGAAGGTGGCGAGGCGATGCAGGCGGTGGTGGTGCGCATGCAGGGGATTACCGCCACCTCTGAAAAGATGGCCGACATCATCAAGGTGATCGATTCGATCGCCTTCCAGACCAACCTGCTGGCCCTCAATGCCTCGGTGGAGGCCGCACGCGCCGGTGAACATGGACGCGGCTTTGCCGTGGTGGCCGGTGAGGTGCGCAATCTGGCCTCTCGCAGTGCCGAGGCGGCGCGCGAGATCAAGGCGCTGATCGATACCACCCAGCGGGAGATCAGCGATGGCGGGGATCAGGTCGAGGCGGCGCGCGGCACCATGGAGGCGATCGTGACCGGCATCTCGCGGGTCAATGACCTTATCGCCGAGATCTCCTCGGCCTCGCGTGAGCAGAGCGGCGGTATCGAGCAGATCAATACCGCCATCAACGAGATGGACCAGGCCACTCAACAGAACGCCCAGCGTGTGATGAGCAGCGCCCATCTGGCGCAGGATCTCGAGCGTTCGGTCGCGGGGCTGTCGCATGCGGTCAACGTCTTCCGCTTTGGCGGTGAAGGGCCGGAGCAGATTCCCGCGCGCCTGCCGGGGGGCGCATCAGCCGAGCAGTCTTCATCTGAGCACGCTCAGGCCGCGACTCGAGCGCAGGTGCCTGGCGGCTCACAGGGGCCGCGACGGTGACAGATCTCACGCCGCCACCCGTCTGGTCCGCCCCGCCGCCGGCCTCCCATGCCCTCGGGCGGGACCTGGTGATGACCGATGACGACTTTGAGCGCATCGCGCGCCTCATCTATCAGCGCGCCGGCATCGTGTTGGCGCGTCACAAGCGTGAGATGGTCTACAGCCGTCTGTCGCGCCGGCTCAGAGTGCATGGTCTGACGCGTTTCCATGACTATCTGACCATGCTGGAGGCCAGCCTGAGTCGCAGTGGTCACGACGAGTGGCCTGCCTTCATCAATGCGCTGACCACCAATCTGACAGCGTTCTTTCGCGAGCCCCATCACTTCGTGATGCTCGAGAACTTCCTGCGCGAGCGCCTGCAGCGCCAGGCGTCGGGTCAGCGAGCGCCGCTGCGTATCTGGTGCGCGGCCGCCTCGACCGGGGAGGAGCCCTATTCCATCGCGATGGTGCTGCGCGAGGTGTTGGGAGCCGCGGCGAATCAGGTCGAGCTGATCGCCACCGATATCGACACGGACGCGCTGCGGGAAGCCGAACTCGGCATCTACCCCTTCGAGCGCATCGCCAAACTGGGTGAGCAACGCTGCAAGCGCTTCATGCTGCGTGGCAGCGGCAGTCGCCAGGGGCAGGTGAGGGTGCGCCCGGAGATCAAGCAGCTGGTGCGCTATCGCCACCTGAATCTGCTGGATAGCCACTGGGACCTCGGTAGCGGCTTTGACGTGATCTTCTGTCGCAACGTGATGATCTACTTCGACAAGCAGACCCAGTCACGTCTGCTGGATCGCTTCGCGCTGATGCTCAAGCCTGATGGGCTGCTGTTTGCCGGTCATTCCGAGAATTTTTCATGGCTCAATGATGCCTTCACGCTGCGCGGCCAGACGGTCTATACCCTGTCTCGCCGCCGGACGGAGGGCGCGTGATGCGTCGTGATGGCTGGTGATGATTCCCTTTCCCTTACCCACTCTCCAGGAGTGTCTGGATGCCTACCCCCGCTTCATCGTCATGCTCGGTCTCAAGGTCAAATGCTGGTTCAAGGTCAGATTCGAACTCAAGTGCAGCTGCTGGCGCAGGCACGGCCCAGGCCGGGGCGGGGCGCATGATTCGTGTGCTGTGTGTCGATGACTCCGCGCTGATTCGTGAGTTGATGGCCGAGATCATCAATGCCCAGCCTGACATGCAGGTCGTGGCCACCGCGCCGGACCCGCTGGTCGCGCGAGACCTGATCAAGCGTCACGAGCCGGATGTGCTGACGCTGGATGTGGAAATGCCGCGCATGGATGGGCTGGACTTTCTCGAGCGCCTGATGCGTCTGCGGCCGATGCCGGTGGTGATGGTGTCTTCGCTGACCGAGCGCGGCGGGGAAATCACGCTGCGCGCGCTGGAGCTGGGCGCGGTGGATTTCGTCTCCAAGCCGCGCCTGGGCATACGGGGCGGCATGCTCGAGTATGCCGAGACGATTGCCGACAAGATTCGCGCCGCCGCGCGAGCGCGTGTGCGGCCTGCGGGGCGCGCCGTGACGTCGCCGTCTGCTGGCAGTGCACAGGCCGGCTCGGCCCTGTCCACTTCGACTCTGTCCAATTCGGCGCTGTCCAATCCGGATCAGTCCAGCCTGTCTCAGTCCAAGCCATATCAGTCCAGTCTGGCAGACAGGTCAGTCGCCGCTTCGGTCAGTCAGGGTGCGATCAGTCACGGTGCGGTCAGTCAGGAAACGGTGCCGCCTGTGACCGCTGCTGCCAGTCGCCGGCCATTGCTGTCGAGCGAGAAGCTGATCGCGGTGGGGGCCTCGACCGGCGGGACCGAGGCGATACGCGCGGTGTTGCAGTCGTTACCTGCGGATGCGCCGGCCATTCTGGTGACTCAGCACATGCCGCCGGGCTTCACGCGTTCGTTCGCCGAGCGACTCAATGGACTGTGTCGTATCGCCGTCAAGGAAGCTGCGCACGGTGAGCGCATCCTGCCCGGGCATGCCTATATCGCGCCTGGCGACGCCCACCTGACGCTGTCGCGCAGCGGGGCCAACTATGTGGTCACCCTCGATCAGCGTCCGCCGGTCAATCGTCACCGCCCATCGGTGGATGTGCTGTTCGATTCCGTGGCGCGGGTGGCCGGTCGCAACGCCGTGGGCGTGATCCTGACCGGCATGGGCCGCGACGGCGCGCGGGGGTTGTTGCAGATGCGCGAAGCCGGCGCCCACACCATCGCCCAGGACGAGCAAAGCTGCGTGGTCTACGGCATGCCGCGGGAAGCCGTCGAGCTCGGGGCCGCACAAAGCGTGTTGCCGTTGAGTCGCATCAGTGGGCAACTGCTCCACCTGGTACAGCTGGCCGGGCGTTCGCAACGCGTCTAGACCGCTTCGATCTGCCTGGGCGTGGAGGTTAAGTGGGTGTGAGTTGCCGGCAAGAAGAAGATGGGCGCAGAGGGTAAAGTCTGCCGGCTTGTGGCCGATAACCCCCTCACAAGGCTGGAATTTTCAGCCGTTCCCTCATGTGATTCTGGAAGAGAGCCCGACCGCTGATGGCCGACAAGAACCTGCGAATCCTCGTCGTCGACGACTTTCCCACCATGCGTCGGATCGTGCGCAACCTGCTCAAGGAGCTCGGCTTCACCAATGTGGAGGAAGCCGAAGATGGGCAACAGGCATTGGAGTTCCTGAATCAAGGCAGCTTCGAACTGGTGATCTCCGACTGGAACATGCCCAACCTCGATGGGCTCGAGATGCTCAGACGCGTGCGTGCCAATCCCGCCACGGCCACGTTGCCGGTGCTGATGGTCACCGCTGAGGCCAAGAAGGAAAACATCATCGCCGCCGCCCAGGCCGGCGCCAGTGGCTATGTGGTCAAGCCCTTCACGGCGGCGGTGCTGGAAGAGAAGCTGGGCAAGGTCTTCGAGAAACACGGCCTTTGAGTCATCGCGCCACGTTGGCCGGGCCACGCTGATCGCGTCACGTTGACCGGACCGCGCTGGTCAGGCAAGGCTGGCGCGGTCAACGTGGTTGGTCACATCAAGGAGGGTGTCATGAGTCATCTGGAATCATCATCTGAACCCCAGTCATCCTCGGGCGTTGATCCTGGTGTGATGGCGCGCGAGGGGGCAGCCAGCCTCGCCAGGACGGGGGATAGCAGCGAAGACCTGATTCGGCGTATTGGCCAGCTGACGCGCATGCTGCGCGACAACATGCGTGAGCTGGGGTTGGATCGCGAGATCGAACGTGCTGCCGAGGCGATCCCTGATGCTCGTGATCGCCTCAATTATGTGGCCAGCAAGACGGAGCAGGCAGCAGATCGTGCCCTCAATGCCTGTGAGCGGGCCCAGCCGCTGCAGGATGCCCTGGCCAGTGAGGCGAAGTCGCTCAGCGGGCGCTGGGACGCCTGGTTTGCCGAGCCGGTGGCCCTGGATCAGGCGCGTGAGTTGGTGATCGATACGCGTGCCTATCTGGCCGTGGTGCCTGATCAGACCAGCGCCACCAACAGCGAATTGCTCGAGATCATGATGGCGCAGGATTTCCAGGACCTAACCGGTCAGGTGATCAAGCGCATGATGGATGTCATCCAGCAGATCGAGATGCAGCTGTTGCAGTTGCTGCTCGACAATGTCCCGGAGGGTCATGCACGTTCGGCGATGGCGTCTTCCGGGCAGGCCGCCACCCCGGCGGCCGCTGCGGGGCTTTCGGCAGCAGCGCTTTCAGCCTCGGCGCTGGATGAGCAGGCAGCATACAGTGCCGGGCATGCCCAGTCTGGTGCCTTGCTCAATGGCCCCCAGGTGCGAGCCGATGCACCGGGGGTGGTCGCCAGTCAGGATGAGGTCGATGACCTGCTGGATAGCCTCGGTTTCTAGCCGCCTTCTCGGTAGTGGCACCTGCTGGTCCTTGTTCTTCATACATTGCCCTTCAAACCCTGTCCGTCATGCCCTTGCCCGTCCACGTCCCGTGAGGCAGGCAAGGACGTTTTTGGGCGCTATTCCGCGCTTTGATCCCCGCCGTGCTTGGCACAATGAGGCCCATTCTCGGCATGATGCGTTCGCCGTGCGCGCCAGTGTGAGCGAGCGTCATGCTCCCCGGCAGTCCAGGCAGATGCGATCCCAGGCAAGCGGAGTAGCCGGTGGCTGACGAGCAGAGCAGCGACGACAAGACAGAAGACGCCACGCCCCACCGAATACAGAAGGCCCGCGAGGAAGGGCAGGTGCCCCGTTCGCGGGAGCTTGCGACCTTTCTGTTGCTGGGCGGAGGTGCGGCAGGCCTGTGGCTGTTGGCGGGGCCGCTTGGCGACACCCTGGAACGTGTGCTGGGCGCCTCGTTCGGCTTTGATCGCGCTCAGGCACTCGACAGTCGCGTGATGCTTGCCAATGCCTTGATGCTGGGCCAGGAGGCCTTGCTGGCACTGTTGCCGTTGTTCGCCCTGCTGATGGTGCTGGCGCTTGTCGGCCCGGTGCTGCTGGGCGGCTGGATGTTCTCCACCAAGTCACTGGCGCCGTCGCTGGGCAAGCTCAATCCCGTCAAGGGGCTGGGCAGGATGGTCTCCTCCCAGGCGCTGGCCGAGCTGCTCAAGACCATCGCCAAGTCGATACTGGTCGGTGGCGTGGTGGTGATGTATCTGCATGCCCAGCGCCAGGAATTGATGGCGCTGATGATGATGCCACTGGGCAACGCCATGGCGGATGCGCTGGCGATCGTGGCGCGCTGCACGGCGCTGGCGATATTGATGCTGATCGTGCCGACGCTGATGGATGTGCCGTATCAGTTGTGGAGTCACGCCAAGAAGCTGCGCATGAGCCTCGAGGAGATCAAGCGCGAGCACAAGGAGACGGATGGCGACCCGCAGATCAAGGCGCGCATCCGTCAGCAGCAGCAGGCCATGGCGCGTGCGCGCATGATGAGCGCCGTGCCCACTGCCGATGTCATCGTCAACAACCCGACGCACTACTCGGTGGCGCTGGTCTATCACGAGGGCGACATGCGCGCACCGCGGGTGGTGGCCAAGGGCCGTGATGAGGTGGCACTGCGCATTCGTGAAGTGGGCGAGGCGAACGGGGTGCCGATGCTGAGTGCGCCGCCCCTGGCGCGTGCCCTGCACACCCATGTCGATCTCGAGCAGGAAATTCCCATTGCGCTCTACCAGGTGATCGCCGAGGTGCTGGCCTGGGCGATGCGACTCAAGCGGGCGCGCCAGCAGGGTGGCCTGCGCCCGAGTCTGCCGGCAGATCTGTCCGTTCCCGATGAGTATCAGGTGCCCGAGGAGGCGCAAGGGACGGCTGAGGAGGCTGGTCCGCCAGGCGCCGAGCGTGATGACGGGGAGCCGGCAGCCGAAGCTGAGGCATCAGCCGCAGGCGCGATGTCTTCTGATCATGATTCTGATGACGCCGATGCCGGGGCAGTGTTCCAGCCCAGTGCCAAGCCCGGGCCGGACGGTGACGCGACGACGGATCCTCGTGTCGGAAGTTGATGACCGCAGTTGTTGATCACAGTTGATGACCGAAGCGGATGACCGACGTGGATGATCGAAGTTGAGGCCTGAACTTGATAACCGTGCTGCTGCCCGATGCTGCTGCCCGAACCCCATGACTGACCGCCATTTCTGCTCCCCAAGCCCGGGCCGCTGCGCAGCACGCGCAACGCCCTCCATGATCGATGAGCCGCTTGCATGAATACCTTGCTGACACTGTTTGACCGCGTGGGGCTCAACACCTCCAGCCAGCTGAAGGTGCTGGCCGGTCCGCTGCTGATCATGATGATCCTGTCGATGATGGTGTTGCCGCTGGCGCCCTTCATCCTCGATCTGCTGTTCACCTTCAATATCGCGCTGTCGATCATGATCCTGATGGTCAGCATGTTTGCGCAGAAGCCGCTGGATTTCTCGGCCTTCCCTGCGGTGCTGCTGTTCTCGACCTTGCTGCGCCTGTCGCTCAATGTCGCCTCGACGCGGGTGGTGCTGCTGGAAGGTCACAACGGCGGTGACTCGGCGGGCAAGGTCATCGAGGCCTTCGGCCAGTTTCTGGTCGGCGGCAACTTCGCCGTCGGCCTGGTGGTGTTCTCGATTCTGGTCATCATCAACTTCATGGTCATCACCAAGGGTGCCGGGCGTATCGCCGAGGTCGGCGCACGCTTTACGCTGGACGCCATGCCCGGCAAGCAGATGGCGATCGATGCCGACCTCAATGCCGGCCTGATCGGCGAAGACCAGGCGCGCGAGCGCCGCCGGGAAGTGTCGCAGGAATCCGATTTCTTCGGCTCGATGGACGGTGCCAGCAAGTTCGTGCGCGGCGATGCGGTGGCGGGGCTGGTGATCATGGTGGTCAATATCATCGGCGGGTTGATCATCGGGGTCGGGCAGCACGACCTGAGCATGTCCGATGCGGCGCGCACCTATACGCTGCTGACCATCGGCGATGGTCTGGTGGCCCAGATTCCGTCGCTGGTCATCTCTACCGCCGCGGGCGTGATGGTGTCGCGGGTCAACACCAATGAAGACGTCGGTCAGCAGATGATCGGCCAGCTGTTCAAGAGCTCGCAGGTACTGTGGTTGGCGGCTGGCGTGATGGGGCTGCTGGGTCTGGTACCGGGCATGCCCAACATGGTCTTCATTCTCTTCACCTTGCTGCTGGCGGGGCTTGGGTGGTGGGCCTCCCAGCGCGAGAAGGAGGTCAGCAGCGAGGCGAAGGAAGAGGCGGCGCCCGCGCCTGCGGCGGCCGTGCAGGAGGTCAGCGAGGCCAGCTGGGATGACGTGCGACTGGTGGAGCCGCTGGCGATGGAGGTCGGTCATCGCCTGATCGCGATGGTCGACATGCGTCAGGGCGGTGAGTTGCTGGCGCGCATCAAGGGAGTGCGTCGCAAGTACGCCCAGGAGATCGGGTTCCTGCCGCCGGTGGTGCATATCCGCGACAACCTCGAGCTTGGGCCCAATCAGTATGTCATCAGCCTGAAGGGTGCCGAGGTCGGGCGGGGGGAGGCCTATCCGGGCCGCTGGCTGGCGATCAATCCGGGCAAGGTGTCCGGCAAGCTGCCGGGCGTGGCCACCACCGAGCCGGCCTTCGGTCTGGCCGCCACCTGGATCGAGCCGGAAACCCGCGAGCAGGCCCAGGTCTATGGCTACACGGTGGTCGACACCCCGACCGTGATCACGACCCACCTCAATCATCTGATGACCCGCCATGCCGATCAGCTGCTCGGGCGCAGTGAGGTCAGCAAGCTGCTCGAGAAGCTGGGCCCGCAGGATGGCGGCCTGGTGGAGGAGGTGGTGCCGGCCTTGATCAGTCAGGGCACCCTGCAGCGTATCCTGCACAACCTGCTGGATGAGGAGGTCTCGATTCGCGACATGCGTACCATCCTCGAGGCACTTGCGGAACATGCCCCGCACAGCAAGGACCCCAATGACCTGACCGCCATGGTGCGCGTCGCGCTCGGGCGTGCCATCACCCAGTACTGGTTCGGCGCCGAGCGCGTCTTGCGCGTGATCGGTCTGGAGGCGCAGCTCGAGCAGGTACTGATGCAGGCCTTGAGCAGTGGCAATGCGCTGGAGCCCGGCCTTGCCGATACCCTGATGCAGCATGCCGAGAATGCCGTCGCCGCGCAGGACGCGAATGGCGAGCCCAGCGTGCTGGTGGTCGGGCATGCGCTGCGACCCTTGGTGGGGCGCTTCCTGCGTCGTCGCTTCAAGAGCCTGGCGGTGCTGTCCCAGGCTGAGATTCCCGATGACCGCGAGCTGCGGGTCACCCAGATGATCGGGGGTCGTGCGGCGTGACGTCAGGGCAGCGCGACTCACCACCGAGCAAGACAACAACATGCCGCAAAGGCAGATAAGTGCGACAGGGAAGGCGTCGACAAGGGGTGTGGCGAGCGTCTGCAGCAAGACGGATCTGAAGGAGTCAGCAGTGCAGAGAAGAAGGCGGGTGGCGACAGGGTGGAAGAAGGCCTGGGCGGGAGTGGTGTCGAGAGCGAAGCTGAGTGCGAAGCCAAAATGCAAGACGGCACCGATGGCGGCCTTGATGACGGCAGCAGCGCTGTGGGCCGCGACGCTGTCCGCGCCGGCACAGGCCGCCAGCGCGGCGGTGATGATGTCCGTCGATTCGCTGACCATCGCTCAGCGGGGGCATTGGTATATGCGCCCTCTGGAAGTGGCAGATGCCGTGCGTGATTCAGGGCTGATGGCGCCTGACAGGACGCGAGTCACGGCGATTCATTGGCGCTATTCGCTCACACGGGCACCGGGGGAATGGCAGGTCATGCTCTGCCAGGAGGAGCGCTGCGCCATGCTCGCGGCGAGGCGTGGCAAGTTGACCCTGCCCACCCGGGAGCTGGCGACGGCGCCATTCTCGCTGAAGGTCTATCGCAATGGGCGTGGCGTACTCAAGCCGGCGGCACATCTGGATGACATCCAGCTGGTGATTGACGTCGAGAGTCTGGAAGGCGCGTGACAGGCAGCGTTGTCAGCGAAAGGGGGCTGGCTTTGAATGACTGGCGATGAATGACTGACGATCGCTGGTTGATTGGCTAGTGCGTGGCGTGCAGCAGCAGTGTCTGGAGGCTCGGCAGAATGCCGGGCCTCGCGTGTTTCTGGGTCAGTAAAAGGAAAGACAGTCGGGGTGTGCAGCCCGCGAGCCTCACGCCTTAGCTATTCAAGTCAGGACGCTCAGGCCAGGACAGTCAGGCCGAGACGTTCAGGCGTGAGGTGCCCGCCGCAGGCCGTCCATCAGCGCCGTAATGGCCGGGGGAACGTTGATGCAGGCTGTCGAGAATCTTGCTGTGCAGTGCCATACGCTGACCGATCAGCTCACCATTCAGGCGATTGCGTGCCTGGGCGCGGCGCGTCAGCGTCACCAGATGCCACCACTGGGTAGCCAGTAGCGGCTGGCTGGCGAGCACCGTATGCAGTTCCAGTGGGTCATTGGTGAGCCCTGCGTTGCTCAGCCAGCTGCGCCGCCGGCTCTCCAGCGCTTCCAGGCGGGCGGCGTTGGCCAGCTTGGCTTCGCGCGAGGCCTCAAGGTCTGCCGCGCTCGGCAGGCGTTGGCCCAGCAGGCGCTGTTCTTCCTCGAGCAGGGCGATAAAGTCATTCAGCTCCTGCTCGAGGCCGGAAAAGATCTCGCCCAGCAAGGCCGTCGAGGCGTCATTGAGTGTCATGCGTCACCTTCGAAGGCATCGATCAGGCCTTGTGCGATGCGGTCGACATCGATCTTGATGCTGCCATCGGCGATGGCCTGCTTGAGGCTTTCGACGCGCGCCTGGTCGATGTCCTGGCCTGCATCGATCGCGCTGCTGGAAAGCTCGACCTGGGTGGAGTCGGCCGTGGAGGTCGCCGCCGTGGTGGCGGTGGTGTCCTTGGCCGTCTCGGGACGCAGTTCGCGCGGGGCTTGAGTGTCGCTGCGCTGTATCGGGCCGCCATGTTCAATCTTCATTGACTGTCCTCTCTGGCCGTCGGGCCGGGCTCGACGACGAGCCTGTCATGGATGGGTTGCGTGCGTCATCTGCGCGCTTGAATCGACTATCGGCCATGCCGGCACAAGCTTTACCCCACACAGGCAATATGGTCCCTCAGGGATGAGGTATCTGGTGCCGGTGGCGGCTTGTCAGTATCAAGCATTTCGGCCTTCGAGCGTCAGCGTGTCGTTTCGGTGCGTCAGCGTGTCTTTCCGGTGCGTCAGCGTGTCGTGGCTGGACGTGCGCAGTCAACAGGATGGCTCGGGTTGGCCCGGCGCGGATCAGCTCGGCTCATCTCATCTCAACTGAAGTCATCATGGCGCTACCCGCCGTGGCCCGATGACGCGGGCGCGCACCCAGTCGCCCGGGGCGAGTTCGATGCGGATGCGCTCATCGAGCCCCCCAGCCTCCAGTGCCCGCGCACTGCGCTGCATGCTGAAGCCTGTGCCGCTGACCTGATAGGTCACGGTATCGCCGAAGTTTACCAGCGGGATGGCGCGCACGCTGTTGCGGGTGATGACCTCGCCGGCGCGCAGGCGGCGGCGTACCTCGAAACCTGACAGTGCCGCGGCGCTCTCGAAACCATTGCCACGCAACTTGCCCAGTGGCGTCAGTACCGGCGTCAATCTCGCGGGTGCCAGCGGCGTGCCGCTCGCAAGTGGCTGTGGCGTGCTCTGGCGCCAGGCGTAGCGTTCCATGCGAACGCTGACGATATGTTGCTTGCCGTTGGCGCACAGCAGCTGCAGGCGTTTGAGGCCCGGTGTATGGCGGCCACTGCGCGCGGCATTGAGGCTAAGCTGGGGTGCCGAGCAATCTTTCAGGCGGGCGGGCAGGCGACGCAGCTCGAGTTGTACTGAGGCCTCGCTGGGCGCGCCCAGCGGCGGCTCGCCGGGCATGCGCACTCTGACGGGGCCGCTGTCCTCGGCAGTGAAGAAGTCGCTCAATTGCCAGCGCAGGGCCTCGACGGCGCGTGTCTGCGCGTCTTTGACTGTATGCGCTGTTGTTGAGGCTATTGATGAGGCTGTTGCTGTTGCTGATGCCTGGGCGACAGACAGCTGAATGGTAGAGCCGATCGTGTCTGAGGTGTTGGCATGCACAGCGGCCCCCGCGGGCAGCAGGACCAATAGCCCGGTGCTGGCGATGGTGCGCCACAGGCCTTTTATCGTCGCCAGTCCTCTAGCCACAGACAGGCCTTTTGCTACGCTGATTTTCGGCATGCTGTCTCTCATCGCGAGTGGCGTCCGGGGCGGAAGGCGGGGTCAAGCGCCCCTGGTTCAGGGCACAAGGTTCAGGGCGCTGGATCAGTGCCGCGAGAGATTGTAAGCCGCCCCTGACACCGGCATGGCCAGAAATAGCCGCGATAAAGTGGCTTGTTCTTACCTTCATCCTGGCGCTGGCTGACTATTCTCAGTCCTGCTTTCCGTCATGCTCCCCTACGCGTGAGCTGATCGATGGATGTTCCCTCGCTCACATCAGGGCGAGGTGCCGACAGCGGGGCACTTCCATGTTTGATCGACTTGATTCCCTCATGAGCTTTCACCAGCAGGCGCTGGGCCTTCGCGCCGAGCGTCAGCAGGTGCTGGCCACCAATATCGCCAATGCCGACACGCCGGGCTATCTGGCGCGCGATATCGACTTCTCCGCCACCCTGGCCAAGGCGACGGCGGGCAATGCCGCGTCGGGGCCGCTTGCGCTGAACACGACCCAGGCCGGCCACCAGGCCGCCAGCGGGGCGGGGCTCTCGCTGGGCGCGGACCTGCTCTATCGCGTGCCCGCACAGCCGAGTCTGGACGGCAATACCGTCGACATGGATGTAGAGCGGGTCAATTTCGCGGACAACAGTCTGCATTACGAGGCCAGCCTTGAGCTTCTGACCGGCAAGATCCAGGGCCTGCGTCTGGCCATGCAATCGGAGAACAGTTGATGGCAGCGTTCAGCATCTTCAACGTCGCGGGTTCCGCGATGGCGGCCCAGTCGCAGCGCATCAATGCCGTGGCCAGCAACATGGCCAACGCCGACAGTGTGGCGGGCCCGGATGGCAAGCCCTATCAGGCGCGTCAGGTGGTGTTCGAATACGCGCCCCTCGCGCGTCAGGCCAATGCCTCGCTGGCGACGGCCAACCTGGCCGGTGGCGGTCTGGCGACACAGATGGCGTCACGTAGTGCCGGCCTCGGGGGTGTCAGGGTCAGCTCGGTGGAGCTGAGCGATGCCCCGGCGCGCCAGGAGTATCGCCCCGATCATCCCCTCGCCGACGAGCAGGGCTATGTGACCTTCTCCAATGTCGATCCGGTTGCCGAGATGGTCGATATGATCGCGGCCTCCAAGTCCTACGAGGCCAATGTCGAGGTCTTCAATACCTCCAAATCCCTGCTGCGCAAGACGCTGACGCTGGGGGAATGACCCTCGCTCAGGGCTTTGGCCTTCTGACCGTTTCTTCTGATTTCGGGTAACCGCATGGCGACGCTAGACACCAGTGTGCTCAACAGCATCAACCAGACCACCACGACCTCCGGCGTTACCGACAGCACGCAGTCGGTGAGCAGTACCGAGGAGCTCAATGATCAGTTCATGACCCTGCTGGTGGCGCAGATGCAGAACCAGGACCCGATGGACCCAGTGTCCAATTCCGATCTGACCGCGCAGCTGGCCCAGATCAGCACCGTCAGTGGTATCGAAGAACTCAACACCACGCTTGAGGGCATCACGGCGCAGATTTCCAGCAGTGAAGCGCTGCAGGCGGCCAGTCTGCTCGATCAGGGCGTTCTGGTCGGCGGCAATGCGGTGCTGGTGGGCAACGCGACCTCGACACCCTTCGGCCTTGAGCTGGCCGACGATGTCGACAATGCCACCGTTGAGGTGCTGGGCGCGGATGGCAGTGTGGTCAAGACCTTCGAGTTGGGCGCATTGGAGGCGGGTATTCATGGCTTCGTCTGGGACGGTTTGCTGGATGATGGCACTGAAGCCGCCGATGGCTCCTACCAGCTGGCCGTGACGGCCGAGCGGGCAGGCGAGAGCTATGACGACCTGCAGACGCTGAGTTATGGCGTGGTCAGTGGCGTCAATCAGACCGACAGCGGTGCTCAGCTGGACCTGGGTCCGGTGTTGGGTGTCGTCAGTCTGGACGCCGTGCGTCAGGTGCTTTGACCTGAGCCCATGGCGCCGGGATAGCGCCAGCGAGCCCGCCGGACGGGCCACCAGTTTCAGGCCGTTTGGCCGCCCCCGAGCTCGCTAACAGGTCTCGGGCTTTCATCTTCATCGCGATCAAAGGGACAGACCATGGCGTTTTCACAGGCATTGAGCGGTTTGAGTGCGGCTTCTACCAATCTGGATGTGATCGGCAACAACATCGCCAACTCGGAAACGGTGGGTTTCAAATCCTCTGAGGCGCAATTCTCCGACATCTATGCCGGCTCACAGGCAGCGGGGATCGGGGTGCAATTGGCATCCGTTGCCCAGGACTTCACTTCCGGCTCGCTGGAATCCACCGGACGCGATCTCGATCTGGCGATTTCCGGAGATGGCTTCCTGCGTTTCTCGGACACCAGTGGTCAGATCGTCTATTCGCGCAATGGCCAGCTCAACATCGATGCCGAGGGCTATATCGTCACGGCCCAGGGTGCCCAGTTGACAGGCTATTCCGGTGAAGGTGTCACCGGGGAGCCCGTGGTATTGCAGATTCCGACAGCCCCACTGGCGGCAAAAGCGACGCAGGACAACATCGCTCTCGAGGTCTATGGCGCTGAAGTCGCGCTCAATCTGGATGCCGCGGACCCTGAGCCGGCCACTGCCGATTTTGATCCGACGGATGCCGCGACCTACAACTACGCCTCGGCGATGACGGTGTATGACAGTCTTGGCGATGAACATGTCGTGACGTCCTTCTATGCCAAGACAGGCAATAATTCCTGGGATGTCCACCATGTAATGGACTTTTCGGGCAAAGCTTCTGAGTATCAAACTGCATCTGATGAGTTAACTGTTATAGAAGCGAAGGTCGAAGAGCTGGAAGCAAGTATTGCCGATGGTGAAGAAAATGGCTTGGATGACCTGGTAGATCAATTGAAAAGTGAGTTGGATGAGGCGCAGGAAGAGCTTGTAAAAGCTAAACAGGCCGAGGCCGATGCAGCAGCTTTATTTGATCCACAGCTTGAGACAATAAGTTTTGCAGGCAATGGGCAATTAAGTAGTTATGAGCCTCAACTTCAAAATCATGAGCTTGATAATGGTGCTGCAAAGCTTAGCTTCAGTATCGACTTCACTGGCAGCACGCAGTATGCCAATGATTTTGAAGTCACAACTCTGTCCCAGAATGGTTATACCTCCGGCAGTCTTGTCGGCGTGTCCTTCGAGGAAGATGGTCGCGTGATCGGCAGTTACTCCAATGAGCTCAAGCAGACACTGGGCACCATCGCGCTGGCCAACTTCGCCAATGAGCAGGGTCTGCAGCCCAATGGCGACAACGGCTGGGTCGCCACCGCTTCCTCGGGTGTTCCGCTGGTCGGTGTGCCGGGTGAGGGCGTCTTCGGTGAGGTCCAATCCGGGGTCGTCGAGGCCTCCAACGTCGACCTGACCACCGAGCTGGTCGATCTGATCATCGCTCAGCGCAACTATCAGTCCAACGCCCAGACCATCAAGGTCCAGGACGAGGTCCAGCAAAGCGTCATCAACATGCGCTAATGCCACTCCTGACATGTGACTCGGTTCGTCTTCTGCAATGAAAACAGCAGAGATGTCGGGGCGAACCGGGTTATCTCGAGCGTCAGTACTTAGGCGGCGGACCAGCTCGTCAAGAGCGGGCGTTGAGGGGCGGGCGCTGACGGCAACACGGCAAGGTGTGAGGGAATAGCGGATGGACAGAATGCTCTACACCGCCATGAGCGGCGCCCAGCGCAGCCTGGCGGCTCAGGATGTCGCCAGTCATAACCTGGCCAACCTCTCGACCACCGGCTTTCGCGAGATGCTGACGCTGTCGCGTGCGGTGGATGTGCAGGGTGAAGGGCTGGCGACACGCGTCTCCAGTCAGCTGACCACCGCGGGAGCCTCGATGGCCCAGGGCACGATCCAGACCACGGATCGCGCGCTGGATGTCGCGCTGGACGGCCCAGGCATGCTGGCCGTGCAGGGCGCGAATGGCGAGGAGCTCTACACCCGCAACGGCGCGCTGCAGATCGATGCCGATGGTGTCCTGACCTCCGGCGGCTTGCCGGTGCTGGGCGATGGCGGGCCGATCGAGCTGCCGCTCAACGCCATCGTGCATATCTCCGCCGATGGCAGCGTGAGTGCACGCTCGGCGGCGGATGCACCTGACACCATGGTGCTGCAGGCCCAGCTCAAGCTGGTCAATCCCGAGGCCATTCCCGGCAGCCCGGCGCTTGTGCGCGGCGAGGACGGCTATTTCCGTCAGCCGCCGACTGCGGCGGGAGAGGCCGCGCCACCGCTGGCTGCCGACCCGCTGGTGCGGGTCGTCTCCGGCGCCCTGGAGAGCAGCAACGTCTCGGCGACCGACGCGATGGTCGCCATGATCAACAACGCGCGCAGTTTCGAGATGCAGATGAAGAGCATCGACACGGCAGAGCGCATGGCCGAGCGTGGCAACAGCCTGCTTGGTACCGACTGACCCCGTAATCACGGCGGAGCCCCCTGATGATTCGTGCCCTATGGACAGCCAAGAGCGGCCTTGAAGCTCAGCAGATGCAGATGGACGTCACGGCCAACAACCTGGCCAACGTCTCGACCAATGGTTTCAAGCAGTCGCGCGCGGTGTTTGAAGATCTGCTTTACCAGAACATGCGCCAGCCTGGCGCTGCCTCCTCTGCCACCACCGAGCTGCCCTCGGGGCTGCAGGTGGGCACCGGGGTGCGCACCGTGGCCACCGAGCGTCTGCACATCCAGGGCAATCTGGAGCAGACCGAGAACTCCAAGGATGTCGCGATCAATGGTCAGGGCTTCTTCGCGGTGATGCTGCCGGATGGCACCAATGCCTATACCCGCGATGGCTCCTTCCAGCTCGACAGTACCGGCCAGATGGTCACCGCCAGTGGCTACCCGCTGGACCCGGCGATCGTCATTCCGGCCAATGCCCTGAGTGTCGATATCGCCTCCGATGGCGTGGTCAGCGTCACCCAGCCCGGTTCCACCAACAGTACAGAGGTCGGTCAGCTGCAGCTGTCTACCTTCATCAACCCGACGGGCCTGTTCAGTCGCGGCGAGAATCTGTATTCCGAGACCGACGCCTCCGGGCCGCGCAGTGACAATGTGCCGGGCTTCAATGGTGCGGGCACTCTCTACCAGGGCTTCGTCGAGACCTCCAACGTCAACGTGGTGGAAGAGATGGTGGGCATGATCCAGAACCAGCGTGCCTACGAGATCAATTCCAAGGCCGTGACCACCACCGATCAGATGCTGGAGCGTCTGGTCCAGATGTAAGGGTTGTCGCATGTCGCTTTCGCGTGATCTCCCGGTGGTGGCACTGCCATCCCTGGCAGCTGTTTGCCCACGCCAGAAGGGCTTGGCGATGCCCGGCTTGACGTTGCCTGGCTGGCGCCGCGCGCTGGCCGGATTGGCGATGCTGGCCATGACGCTGATGGGCGCCGGGTGCGCCCATATCCCCAGCGAGCCGCTGGTCGATACCACACCAATGGAATCGACGATGCAGCCGCGCCCGGAACCGATGGCCAATGGCGCCATCTTCCAGCCGCTGTATGGCAACCAGCCGCTGTTCGAGGATCGCCGCCCGCGTGCCATCGGCGACATCATCACCATCCTGCTCGACGAGAATGTCAGCGCCAGCAAGAGCTCGGCCAGCAATGCCAGCCGTGACGGCAGCCTCGGTTTCTCGCTGACCGCCATCCCCGATTTCATGACGGGGCTGCTGGATGGCACCGATGCCGATATCGAGGGCGAGAATGATTTCACCGGCAGTGGTGGCTCGAATGCCAACAACAGTTTCACCGGCACCATCACCGTGACGGTCAGTCAGGTGCAACCGAACGGCAATCTGGAGGTGCGTGGCGAGAAGCGCATCGCGATCAATCAGGGCACCGAGTCGATTCGCTTTTCCGGAGTGGTCAATCCGCGCACGATTTCCTCGGCCAATACGGTGCAGTCCACCCAGGTGGCCAGTGCACGCATCGAATATGTCGGTGATGGCTATATCAACGAGGCACAGAACATGGGCTGGATGCAGCGCTTCTTCCTCAATCTGGCGCCGTTCTGAGCCTGGCGTGGCAATTGCCGCGGCTTGTTCTGTAGAGAATTGTTTTGCAGAGACTTGTTCTGCAAAGACTTGTTCTGCGAAGAATTGTGCCGCGAATGGCCCCGCCCTGAAGGGTCTGTCCCGATTTCTCACCACGCTGTCCCATCATGAGTCGCTATCCGATGCCTGAGATGCTCCCTTATCCCCGCTGGCGCGCTGCGCTGGCCGCCTGCCTGATGCTGGTGAGCTGCCTGACCTTGACGCTGCAATCGGCGCAGGCCGATCGCATCAAGGACCTCGCCCAGGTGCGCGGCGTGCGCGACAACCCGCTGGTCGGCTACGGCCTGGTGGTGGGGCTGGATGGCAGTGGGGACCAGACCACCCAGGCGCCGTTCACCGGCCAGAGTCTGACCAACATGCTCTCCCAGCTGGGCGTGACGGTGCCGTCGGGTACCAACATGCAGCTCAAGAACGTGGCGGCGGTCATGGTTACCGCCAGCCTGCCGGCCTTTGCAAGCTCCGGTCAGCCCATTGATGTCGTGGTGTCGTCGCTGGGCAATGCCAAGAGTCTGCGCGGTGGCACCCTGTTGATGACGCCGCTCAAGGGCGTGGATGGCCAGGTCTATGCGCTGGCGCAGGGCAATCTGATCATCGGTGGCGCCGGTGCCCAGGCCGGCGGTTCCAGCGTGCAGGTCAACCAGCTGACCGCCGGGCGCATTCCCAGTGGCGCGACGGTGGAGCGCGGCGTGCCGACGCGTCTCGGGGATGAGAATGGCGTGATCCATCTCGACCTGTTCGAGGGCGATTTCAATCATGCCCAGAACGTCGCCAGCGCCATCAATCGCAACTTCGGCGGCTCGCTGGCCTCGCCGCTCAGCAGCCGCGATATCGTGGTGCAGGCACCGCGTGATCTCAGTCAGCGTGTCGGGTTCATCGCCAGACTCGAGAACATCGAGGTCGCCCTGGGCGTGCCGCGTGCACGTGTGGTGGTCAATGCACGGACCGGCTCGGTGGTGATGAATTCCGAAGTGCGCCTGGCGCGCGCCGCGGTCACCCACGGCAATCTGTCGGTGGTGATCGACGCCAATCCGGTGATCAGCCAGCCTGCGCCGCTGTCCCAGGGGCAGACGGCAGTGGTCAATGACCCCGATATCAGCGTGAACCAGCAGGGCGGTGCGCTGCGCATGGTCGAGGGGACTGCCAGCCTGCAGGAGGTCGTCGATGGCCTGAATGCGCTGGGCGCCACGCCGCAGGACCTGGTCTCGATTCTGGAAGCGCTCAAGGCAGCCGGTGCGCTGCGTGCTGATCTCGAGGTGATCTGATGAGTGTGCTTGGTAGCGGTGCCAACGTGGATGCCGGTCGTCTGGCCTTCGATACTCAGGGCCTGGCGAGCCTCAAGGGGGCGGCCAGCAGTGGCGGCGAGCGCCAGCAGGAGGCGCTGGAGGAGAGTGCGCGCCAATTCGAGGCCTTGATGCTCAACATGATGCTCAAGCAGATGCGCTCGGCGACCGAGAATTCAGCGCTGACCGGCTCCCAGCAGCAAGAGATGATGACCTCGATGCTGGACCAGCAGCTCTCCCAGCAACTGGCCAGTGTCGGTGACGGTATCGGCCTGTCGAAGATCCTGATTCAGCAGCTGTCCTCCAGCACGGCGACGGGCACGAACACGGATAGCAGCACCGCAATCTCCCCCAGCGCAGCAGCCGATGGGAAGTCTGTTGATGAACAGGGTGCCGACGGCTGGTTGTCGGCGGTGGGCCTGACCCCGGAGATGGGCGCGGCTCGCGAAGATGACTGGCAGGCGGCGGTGGAGACACACGCTGCAGACGAGGTTACCGGCTTCATGGCGATGCTCGATACGCTGGCGCCCGGCGACACGGCGCGAGGCGTCTACGCCGAGCTGCCGATGGCGACGACAGGCAAGGATGACGTGTCTGACACCGTCAGCCCGGTGACAGTGACCGACGTGGCAGCGCTCAGCGAGCAGCAACGTCGTCAGCCCGAGAATGTGCAGCGCTTCGTGGCGGAATTTGGCCCCGCCGCACAGGCGGCCAGTCGTGAAAGCGGGCTGCCCGCAGAATTGATTCTGGCCCAGGCCGCGCTGGAAACGGGCTGGGGTCAGCGCCGTATCCACACCGAGGCCGGCACCGACAGCCATAATCTGTTCGGCATCAAGGCCGGCAGCAACTGGCAGGGCGACAGCACCACGGTGCTGACTACCGAGTATCGTGATGGGCGCCGCATGCGTCTCGAGGACAGCTTCCGCGTCTATCCCGATCAGGCCAGTGCGCTGCGCGATCATGCCGCGCTGCTGACCGGCGCCCAGCGTTATGCCCACGTGACCCGGTCGCCGGACGCCGAGAGTGCCGCGCGCGCCTTGCAGGAAGCGGGCTACGCCACTGACCCGCACTATGCCGACAAGCTGATCTCGATCATGAGTCGTGTCGGCCCGCTGGAGGCCAGCGGGCCTCTCGAGACACAGGAGGCCCGCCTGGCGTCACGCGATGCCGTGCCTGCGTCAGCGCCTGTCGCAACCGCCAACTCAAGCTCCCCACGCGGTCTGCTTGAGGCCTCCGCGCCGCTGTTTGCCCTCGATGCGCGCGATGCTGAGCCGCTGGTCGAGCTGGCGTCTGCGGCGGATGTGGCGTCTGCGGCGTCGGCGACGGGTGTGGCGTCTGTGGCGTCTGCGACGAATAAGGAGATCGGTGCTGGCAGTCAAAGTAATGCATCAGGGGCCATCCAATTGGCGATGGGTCGTTCAGAGCCGCTGATCCGTTAGAGAGCGCCGCTTATGACGATTCACTGTTGATGAATTGCTGGCAACTATTGCTGCCTGGGGCCTCAAGTCGGCGTCTGACTCGCCGATAATCACAGCATCCGTACGCCGGTGTGGCGTCATTCACCTTCTCCCTTTTCCCATTGTTCCTTTCAGGTAAACGCCATGGCCAGCAGCATGTTGAGTATCGGTGTCAGTGGTCTGCAAGCCGCCCAGACGGCACTTGCCACCAACAGCAACAACATCGCCAACGTCTACACGCCGGGCTATAGCCGTGAAACGGTCGAACTGAGTGGCAGCAGTGGTGGCGGTGTCAGTGTGGCGTCGATCAGCCGTCAGACCGACAGCTATCTCTCGGCGCAGCTGGACAGCGCCATGAGCGCCAGCACGGCGCTTGAGACCCACGAAGCCAACATCAGCCAGATCGACAATCTGCTCGCCGATGACGAGGCGGGCCTGGCGCCGTTGATGCAGGAGTTCTTCGGCGCCATCGAAGGCGTGGCCAGTCAGCCGAGTGACCCGGCGGCGCGCGAGAGCCTGCTGGGCAGTGCCGAGAGCCTGGCAGGGCAGTTCAATGCCTTCTCCGCCTATCTGGATGACATGGACGCTGCGGTCAATTCACAGCTCGGCGATGTGGTCGGCGACATCAACACTGCCACCAGCCAGATCGCCTCGCTCAACGAGCAGATTTCCCTGACGCGTGCGCGTACCGGCGAAGAGCCACTCGGCCTGCTGGACCAGCGCGATCAGGCGGTGACCGACCTGCAGACGCTGGTCGGCGTCGAGGTACAGGAGCAGGATGGTCGGCTGAGCGTCAGCCTCGGCAATGGCCAGCTGCTGGTCAACGGCAGCAGCAATTACGAACTGGCCGTGGAGCCAGACCCGCAGGACATGAGTCGTTCGGTGGTCACCTACAGCGTGGCGCCGGGCGTGACCAGCGCCATCGATGAGGCGCAGCTCGAAGGCGGCACCCTGGGCGGGCTGTTGAGCTTCCGCGCCGACAGCCTCGAGCCGACCCAGAATCAGCTCGGCCAGTTGGCTGCGGGTCTGGCGTTGACCTTCAATGCTCAGCACGCCGACGGTGTCGACGCCAATGGCAACACGGGGGGCGACTTCTTCACCCTTGGTGAACCGGAAGTGCTGCCGACCAGCGGCAACGCCGCCGGAGCGGATCTTGAGGTGACATTCGCCCCCGCCACTCAGCAGGAAGGTGACGACTTCTACAGTGTCGCGCTGACCGGCGATGACTACCGCCTGAGTCTTGACGGCGGCACCTACCAGCTGGAAAACCTCAGCAGCGGCGCCGTGCAGACCCTGACTCCGGACAGTGAAGGCGTGATGCGCCAGGATGGCCTGGTGTTCACTGCCACCGGCATGGCGGACGGCGACAGCTTCACCATCCAGCCGACGCGCAATATCGCTGACACCTTCGGGGTCGCGATCGACGAGGGTGCCGAGATCGCGGCGGGGTCAAGCGATGCCAGTCTCGACAA